>Ga0137365_10000100_pt1 | contig 43053 bp, 50 predicted proteins | sample SagtaG_9_FD_104799 | JGI IMG/M metagenome (GOLD analysis project Ga0137365, IMG submission 104799) | Vadose zone soil microbial communities from Sagehorn Ranch, Mendocino, California, USA - Sage1_L_40_16 metaG | ecosystem: Environmental > Terrestrial > Soil > Vadose zone | place: USA...
GTCAGACGAACTACCAGTCGCCAGCTTCACCTTCACACCAACCAACGCAACTGTAGGCCAGTTCGTCATGTTCAACGGATCAGCAAGCTCCGACCCTGACGGAGTAATCGTCTTCTGGCAGTGGAGCTTCGGAGACGGACAGGTCTTCCAGAACGCCTCAGCAACCGCCTTCCACTCCTATTCCTTCCCAGGAAACTACTTCGTATCACTATTCGTTCGCGATAGCGGAAACCAGACATCCTCAACCAGCACAATCATACAGATAGCGCCCAGGCCGGACATTCCACCCATCGCCCAATTTACCTTCTCCCCGATTACCCCTCGGGTTGGCGTAACGGTCTTCTTCGACGGCAGCGCCAGCCATGACCCTGACGGCTTCATAACCTCGTACCAATGGAGCTTCGGCGACAACGCCAGCCAGTTCGGCGGCAGCTTCGCACAGCACACCTACTTCACAGCCGGAAACTACACAGTTACACTCACAGTCATGGACAACACAGGTCTCACTGGAACCACGAGCGCAAGAATAAACGTGCTACCAAGACTCCAGCATGATATCGCAGTAACAAGCGTATTCCCAAGCTTCAACACCGCGATCCAGAGCCAGACGGTCGGCGTCACAGTAAACCTTGCAGACTACGGGTCTAACAATGAGACAGTCGCCGTTTCGATATTCTTCAACTCGACACTCGTCGTGACAAGAACCAATATTCCCGTCTTGCTGAACTACTTCTACAACCAAGTATTCATACAGTTCGACACGTCCAACATACAACCAGGAACCTACACAGTCTCCGCCACCGCGATCTTATCCACTGACCAGAATCTCTCCAACAACTCCCTCAGCGACGGCCAAGTCACAATCCTCCCCGGACCAAAACTCACCACAGCACCAACCAGCGGAACACTTGGCACGAAAGTCCTGGTCCAAGGCACCGGCTTTGCGACCAACCAATACGGCTACCCGAACCAAGTCTTAGTAACCTTCGATGACATGTTCGAAGGCTTCATCACGACCACGACCGGAAATTTCAGCTTCACCATGAACGTACCCCACGCCGAACCGGGCATCCACCTGATCAAAGCATTCGACTCCTCTAACGCTCACGCTAGCGCGAACTTCACCGTCCTCGCGCAACCCGGCGGCCTCAACGTCACCATAACTGTGGGAGCGCTATTCTTCCCGGGAGACAAGGCGGATATTTACGCTCTGACCAGCGTCAACGGCGTCCCAGTCGGACCCTCAGGCGTTTCGTTGCGCCTAACAGCCACGCTCCCCAATGGAACCACGATCAGCTTGTCCATGTCCTCGGTCAGATCCGGACTGTACAAAGCAACCTTCACCGTACCAAACCAGCTCGGAACCTACGCCCTCGTCGCCCAAGCGAGCAGCAACGGATCCAACGCATCCTCGCTGGCCAGTTTCGAGGCGAAACCCTCTTGGACTAACGGCAATGGGCCTGCGGTGCTATCCATAACTGGAATCGGCGCGGCCATTGGACTAGTCGCTCTCGTCTGGCGAAACGGCTACTTCCGCAAAGACCAACCGCAATAGAGCGCATACCCGGACCAGCTGGATAACAGGCGGGGTCCGAGAAAACTTCTTTCGGCAATATCCCTGAAAGCAGGAGTACAGTAACAGAGGCTTAGAAAGCCTCCCAGCCTTCCGACACCTCGCTGAAAAATAGCTTACCCAAGTGAGAGAACTTGAGATCCGACATTTTCATTCTAGGAATAATAATGGTCGTTCTAGGCCCCGTACTAACAGCTGCAGCCGCCAGCTCCTGTCTTCTGACAATACTATCAGGTAACGTGTTCGCCTGCGCCAACGATCTACCAGTCTTCGTCGGGGGCGGAGCACTATTCGTTACCGGAATAATCACCTGTCTGGTGGGAGTCATCATGCCCGAACCCTATCCACGACCGCGGACTCCATCAGCTCCAATTTCACAGCCCCAGCCGGGACAGGTTACGTGCAAGAAATGCGGCCGCATCAACACATTCGGCTTATTCGCGTGTCCGTTCTGCGGCGAAAGAGCAAGCTGAGATAGAAACTACAACACGCGCTGAACCGTCGCTGACGATGTTTAGGATAGAATTCTAGGTCTGTTGAGGATGTTATTCTACTGACGAGAGTTCGAGTTTCTATCCTGTTCAGGGTTTACTCTCTTCAGAATAGGCATCGTCCCAGTGATAACAGTTGAAGGAGTACCCGTCACAGTCCTAACAGGACCTGGATTCGGTGGAACTTGCACAGGAGGGGACGCTGGCACAGCTTCTTTGACGTCGAGCTGCGGGAGATGCTCCATAGAGGATTGGTGTGCCATATCCGCCTTGAGAGCGGCCACCATCGGATGCAAGTCGATTGCCGGCTTAGAACTTGACGCAACCGAAACCGATGTCATCGGAGCTTGAGGTCGACTGACTATGGCTCCGATCTGTCTGTGAGTCGATTTCAGAACCTTGAGAAGTCCTACTGCAAGGCCCAGCGTAGAGACGATAACGAGGATAGCGATGAGAGCACCATCGGCCTGAACGACCTCGTTAACGTAGGATTGCAAGTAGACGTTGTTCAGATACTCCTCATAGATCCAAGAGGAGAGGAGAACAATCACAAGCATCTCGAACAACATGATCATCTTTGCAAAACCTGGAACAGTCCTTCCCTGACCAAAATCAGTACTCTGAGACATGTCACGATCCTCCGATAGAGTTCTCTTTGTGATCGAGAGGAGTTGGGGCTATGTCAAAGTGGTGAAACAGAGACCTCGTAAGCGCGGTACTTGTTTTCCGCGAATAAGACAGCCCAGAAAAATTCTCAGCTTCGGCGGACCCCGCAGAGGATTCCGAGAGCCTTGCTTGTTGGTCGAATCTCCATGATGAAACCTAAACTCTCCAGCCTCGTCTTGGACCGCTCAAGCTGTTCTCGCGGGTAGGCGTCAAGATGGTATTCTAGAGAAATAGCAGATACGTTCATGAACAGCTCATCAGTCGTATTCTCAAGGATCTCCATCTCCGCACCCTCACAATCCATCTTGAGCAGCGAACACTCCGAGATGCCCGAAGATCTGAACAAACCTGAGAGGCTGACGGTTCTGACCAACCTTGAGGAGCCGCCTCGGGCGTAAAAACTGTGACCTCCAGTATTTGATGGGGAAGTGTGCATCCGTCTTTCGCCTGAATCACCTGCAATCGCAGCCTTAACCAGGGTCGCACCTTCAACATGGTTGGCAGAGATATTCTCGACGAGAAGCTCGAAGTTCAAAGGATCAGGTTCCACACTAACAATCCGATTTGCCTCAATCACTCTACACGCGAATAATGAGAACAGTCCGATGTGAGCGCCAATATCCACGACAGTTCCGCGACGAGCAACTTCGCCAATCGGCCCTGCCGTATACCGTTCGTGATCCCAAACCTCACGGAATATTGCCAGATCCATTGAAAACGGGCGAAGCCACAAGACAGTAGAGTCCCTCATCCGAAACCTCCCGACGTACCCCGACAAGAACCTGGCGAGAAAGCTCGACAGTCGTGTTTTTCTAGTTAGCTCTGGAACGAGGAGCCGAAACGCTTGGACGATGCCGAATCTATGTACGAGTAAAGGAGCCTTCTGAAGCCTCGTGAAAGCCCGAGAACTCGTCACTTGTGACGTTCCATTGATGTTTCGATGGGTTAAATATGAAATACCAGACAAACTCTCCGCTGGCACAACATGACGACTCCCAAGAAATTGATGGAGCTGCAAGAGACCATAAACGAGGACCTATTGAAAGCCAGTCTCCCAGGAGTAAGAATTGATGGGTTCAGGCTACCGGATCAGGCCTTGGAGATCACCTTTGAACGCGAGACGGTGACCGGTGAGAACCGCGAGAGACTCTGGGAGATCATAAACGGTCACTACAAGAAGCTGCTGAGAGAACTTGGGCTCAAAGAGTAGCTTCCTAAATTCCGCTTACTTTGAGCGTTCGTTCCATCTTCGCAGAGAACGATGCAGCCGACTAATCTCGTCCACTGGCTCCGCCTCCGCTACTTTGAGAACAGGCATCGTCATCGACGTCTCCAGACGGGCCTGGGCAACATCCGTCTGATCCTCGACCCTCTCTGAAAGGTGATCAATGTCTCCAAGAATATTCCCCGCTTTGAGAAGGATTCCGACTAGGACCATTGCTACGAGTCCTCCTAGGCCCATGACCCCTATAATCGACCCCGTCCCTTGGAGCCGGCTAGCCAGGTATGTCTGAAGGTACAAGTTGCTCACATACTCGTTATACATCCAAACAGATAACCCAACAATAATCGCCGTCTGTACCACTATGAGGAACTTCACAAACATCGAAGTATCTCGCCAGGAATATCCCATAAAATCGAACCCGTTCTGACCTTCTGAACTAGATAGACCAACTTCCCTTATCTCAAAATGGTGGAACGCTAATCCTCAATGTATGGTACCTCTGATGGTCTCGCTTAGCGTGTCGTTCAACTGGAAGAAAACTGGTACAACCTATTTCGGCATTCGACCTTGCCCGGATACGAAATGACGGACCCACCCCCTTTCACAACTGTCTTTGACTAGAGAACTCTGACTGCTACTTTGCACCCTTGGCAATACTGATAGATCGCCAGCAGATCTCCAGGCAAGTGTTTGACGGCATCGGTCTGAACTAGAATGTTAGTTAGAGGCTTTCCACAGACCAAATGAGGAACACCCTCAATTGTGAGAACGTCGATTCCCTGGCCAACGGTCTCCAGCTGTTGCACAAACTCATCCAAGGTTGGAACTGGGAATTCCTGAAAAAGCTTGTGACTAAGATCCGATGCGGGCTTAGTTTTCGGTAGAATAGCCACATCCGGACGAGTTGCGATCTGTCGCAACAGGCGCTCACTCAATGAAACGTGCAGCGGCTCTAGCTTAAGGGTAAAGTAACCGAACGCATGCCGGTCCAAGTTATTCCTTCCGATTTCAATCAGGGCCGAAGAACGTAGATCAGGAGGGTCCTGTCTGGAACTCATATTGGCTAGCGTAAGTGATTAGCCCGCGATAGGAGTACTTTTGCAACTGACTAGTCAGGGTCAAGGCGGAGCCAGTGCACTGAGAGTACACCAATGAATTTGGGTTAGGAGGCACGTACTCGCCAATGCAGATCCATGCCTTGGACACTTGGAAGTTGGACGAATACGTAACCTGTCTCATCGATGTCTCAGATGGACTCGGATGATACCATTCCGTCATCAAACTCGTAGGCGTACGAGTGCTAGGGACACTTGAGGAGCCTGTAAAGATCGCCCCGCCCCAAGCCTTGTCTGTGTGAGAGGAGTATGCGCCCGTCTTGTAATCCACGGCGTACATCGTGACCGTGTCGGGGCCGCCGGAAAACGAGAGGGTGAGCCCCACAACGTCACCCGAGTTGACGTTATCCGGGATTCTTGATAGGACTGGATTGTTTGTCGTCCCGTTCGGTGCGAATACCTCCCATATGAAATGGAATCCTGGGTCGTAGCCAGTGCCGGAAGCCAACGGCCAGTTGTACGCTAAACCAACTTGGTACCAATAACCCGCGTCAGATAAGCCGTTCAGAAGATATGCTGGACCAAATCCAGACGAGTCAGTCTGAGACACAGCGGTAACATTGTAATTCAACGCGTTGAAGTCTTGCGCGAAAATCATCGACACCTGCTGGTCATACGTGGCCTTGCCCGCAGTTGTGGGAAAAGTGGAGTTGGTGCAAAGTGCCGGGTCGAGGCAGGTCAAATTCCGCAGAACATTCCTCGCATCATCGTACAGTCGTGTCGCAGCCGGAACCAATAGACCCGCGGCAAACAGACTTCCAGCCACAACAAGGACGATAAGGACTATCGCGACACCGACATGTTTCGAGCCAGGCGAACCTATTCTGGTAGACCCGGGCCAGTCAAGCCTTGTCCCGCAATACGGGCAGAAGCTGCCAGAACTTTGCAACTCCCCATGGCATACAGGACACTTCATGCACGATCACGTTTGTAGCCGCGCCTTAGCCTTTTGTTCCATCCGAGCTTCCAAGGAGCTTGAGATCGACAAAGCCTTTTCATTTGGCATTAAGTCCAATTTGGCGATCACGGGTTGAAATCTGACAGCGTGCTTACCGCTTTGAAGAAGGATAAAGAGATCGAATTGACCGTTAAGGGCCGAAAGAGCGGAAAACCTATTCCCCGTCCCGTCTGGTTCGTACTCAAGAGAACCGAAGTGCTGCTACTTCCCGTCACGGGCACAGACTCTCAATGGTACAAGAACATCCTTCGAGACCCCCAAGTCAAAATCAGCTCTAATAGACAAGCCTTCAACGGCAAACTCCGAACGATAACCAACAAGAGACAAGTCGAGGAAGTTATCGAGTTGTTCAAGGGAAAATACGGACCATCCGACATCAAGAAGTACTATCCGAACCCAAACGTGGCCGCGAGCCTTCTGCTTGAGTGAGATCAAAGGTACCACGAGATCTTTCAAGCAGACACGATGAACGACCTATCAGGGATTAGTTTTACCAGGAATCATAATCAGGTTAGACTATGAATAGAATTTCAAGCCCCGAATTGTAGCCCGAGCATCGGGCCAAACAAGAGAACTATTAACATGAAAATCACAGGAAAGACTCCAAGTACAATGAAAAGTATGACCTTGCCCGATGTGCCTTGTTCTTGCTTTCGTCGAGTCATTTGCAGAGATACGTCCTCGAGCTAGGCTAAAAAACAGTTGCTCCTCACATTTAGAAGAGAACATATTTTGGTCTCGACCAAGTCGAGGAAAGTGCGCCGTGGAGCCTAAAGGATTTGAAAGGCCCCGATTCGCTGACGGTAGAGCATTTTGAGCCTGAACGACACGATATTCACAATTGCAGTGAGCCTACTATCTCAATGGGGCTACGCAGGAGTCTTCCTGTTAATGACCCTTGAGGGCGCGACGCTCCCGGTTCCAAGCGAAATCGTCCTCCCGGTAACTGGGTTCTTGGTTTACAACCATACTCTAGATTTTTGGCCCGCCGTGGCAGTGGCGTCACTAGGAGGACTTCTTGGAACAGTGATCGATTTCAGCATCGGGTACTATTTGGGGAGGCCAACTGTGCTCAGATACGGTAGGAAAATCAGACTGAACGAACGATATCTGGTGATTGTTGAAGGTTGGTTCGCAAAACATGGCAGCGCCGCCGTCTTGTTTGCGAGATTTGTCCCCCTTCTTAGGACACTGATCGCATTTCCGGCAGGAGTAGCCAAGATGAGAGTTTCCAAATTCTTAGCCTTCTCCGCTATTGGAATAGTCATATGGGACATTGTTCTCATCTATCTAGGGGTTCTCGCGGGCCAGAACTATAGCTCGATTGTTAACGGCCTGGACGCGACCCTGCCACTCATTGGCTACGCAGCGTTGGCGGGAGTCGTACTCGCTTTGGTGTTCCTCACAAGAAGAAAACGAGAGAAAGAGAATCCGAATCCGAACGCAACTAACTGACAGTGCAATGGCTGGGCCCAAGCAGCAAGGAATTGATTATCTTGTTGCGGCGTCTCAAGGAAACAATGCACCTAAGCGCTGGAATCGCTCTGTCGCGTCAAACTATGAAACGCAAAGACGTTTCTCAGCGGATAGACCTAACTAGCACTTCTGGATAGATTCGACTGGTTGCGTCCAGCGATGGAGAAAATTAGAACTGCGGAAGAGATGCTCCAGTGCGATTCGATCTGCCCTAAGCATGATGCTAGATGCGAGCTCAAGGGGTATCAACAAACCTCCTATCGCTACCATGGCCATAAAGATGCTGCGGGTAAAATGTGCATCTGGCCGAAGACGGCACCAGTATAAGTGCTCGAACGTGCGCGGGCCCACGTGAGAGACGTATCTAGATGCAACGCTGCCCGGACCTGGTTACAGGAGCCGTAAAGTAGCGACATGACAAAGTATACTACAAGGGTTGAGTTCGGAGGAATGTACCACGAATCTGTCCAAGAAGAGGGTCCCTCTCAAAGCCCTACTTCTGCTTCTCACCTTCGCGTTCGGCTCTTTCACGGTTAGCGGGACCGTTCTCCCCTTTACTATTAGTGATGCCCACAAGACCACAGGCAGCTTCCTGCTAACAATCAGCCCGTCCTCAATCGCCGTCCCACAAGGCGTGAACGCCACTTCGACTGTCACCATTCTAAGCACTCAGGGTTTCACTGGGACTGTCGCGCTTACTGCACAGGCAACCAGTGGAATCACCGTCATCTTCAATCCTAGCGGAGTCAATGTGCCACTTGGAGGAACCGCAACCTCGATAACTACGGTACAAGCCGCTAAGAACGCCTCGATGGGAACGTCCAGTATCATTGTAACCGGGACCGCTGCCGCTGGAAAGAAGGTCCTTAGCAGCTCAGCCCTGTTGACAGCCACGGTCATCCCGCAAGCTGACTTTGGAGTGTACGCGTATCCCTACTCAGTTACGGTCGTCGCCGGGTTTGCCAACTCTACGAGCATTGTCCTAGCCGGCAAGAATGGTTTCAATGGCTCTGTGACTCTGTCTGCAACAGTGCCTTTCGGATTTCTAGGCGTGATGGGAGGTCAAAACCCGGTAAAGCTTACTCCAGGAGCTACGACCAATACGAGTCTACAAGTATCGACTACCATGTCAACCGTGCTGGGAAAGTACAATATCACAATAACAGGGTCTAGTGGAAATGTCAGCCACTCGTGCATCTTGACCGTCAACGTCGTAGACCCAGCTCCAGAATCCTTGTCCCTATCAGGATCCTCCGACAACTCGCTAACCAGTTTGACCCTGTCTTTACGCAATAACGGCAATACTCCGATAACTCTCCAATCTTACACCGTGGCCGACACTTCCTTAGACGTGTGGACCCTTGCGAATTGGACAGGGCCTACCATTTCGCCAGGAAGTACCGATTCCGCGGTAATCTCGATTGGTTCCAGTTGCAACACGTGCACTTACAACGGAATAACTGGGCTCTTCCAACAATTCTTTACCGGCCACACCTACGTGATTACGGTAACCACAAAACTGAACGGCCAGTTCACATTCACGGTAATCTACTAGACCTACCAAAGTCGCACCTGAAAAATAAGACCTCAGAACGCAATGACCTCGACATGCTGAAAACTCGATTACGACTAGGTCTACTGCACCGTGTGTTTCACACAGGGACAAGTTATCCTTTGGCTATCCGCGAAAGGTCCAAGCCCTAGCTTGTCCCACTAGTTTTTGCCACCCGGGATAGCGAGCCCGGCGCGTGCTGGCGAAGATACAAGAGCTGTGACCGAGCGCCTGTAAGAACTAGTTTTCGGATGAAATCTGCCTTTGAGATAACGCCTTCCCGATTACGATGGTCCTCGTAGAGCGCGTCAACCACCGCCCAATCGCTTTCGTCCAATTTGATCTGCTTGGAGAAAGGGGCCCAGTCCTTGCTCGCCTTCGTGTCCGACATTGCTAACAGGGCATCTCATCAGAATATCCTCTTTAGTGTATAGTTACCCAGCACTTCACGTAAAGATACCAACTGGACTTTGCAATACGCAAATCCGTTTAGACGCATTTATTTTTCCTCCCAAAACTACTAAAGGAAAGTCACGAACTGTCTGGAATTGTTCCGCCGAGATGCCCAGCCCCGTTTGATACGTCAGCTGTATCAGGGGTGAGCGTCGTCGCTTGGACTCAGGAGGCGTTGGCTCGAACAGGTTATCGTGTCTTCTTAGGTTTCGGCATAGCCGCAACGGGAAGGGTCGGTGTTCGGGCTCTTGACCTTGAAATCCGCTTCCGACGTCTCTCTGACTGGCTATCTATTCCATCTTGTTTCTCGTCCATCTTCAGCCAGTCGGGTATGACTATCGCTCTGATCAACTCCTGCACTGTGATGTCCCTGTCGTCAGCGATTTTTCGCAGCTTCGTATAGGCGGAGTCACCTAAAGACTGCATGAACTTAGACGATTCGGTAGCCCCCAACAAATACCGCTACCATTATCTGCCAGAACCTCAAGTCCGCTGGAACAGTTGGGCGCGATATAAGGCCGAGCGCCCGCACCATACACCAACTAACCTTTTGCGACACTACGGTACCTCTAGATATACAATTCAATCTCAGGGGTCGGGGTCAAAATGGAGGAACAGATTTGGACCCGAATCTACAAACTTACTTGGCCAGAGACAGGGTACGCTATCTCTCGGATACTTGCTGAGTAAAGACCCACACTGTCGGCTTGCAGAAAGATCGTAAACGTCACCTGGTTGGGAACTGCCCAGCCTTGAGCAAGCCAGGCCTGGTTTCCATCAATGGATACAGTAGTCCAGGCAGAAGCGGCGACAGGAACTATATTTGTGATGTTGTAGCTGGAAGTCAAAAATGTCGACTTCGCGGTGGTATTTGAAAAGATGTAAGATAGTTGGTGGGCGCCATCTGTCACCGTTACCCCGAGGACAGCCCTAGTTCCGGTGTCTGTTGCTATAGGATTGAACAGTGAGAGGTTCACGGTAGTAGCGTTGAGGAGAACCTTCTGAGAGAGCATTATCTTCTCCAGATTTAGTGCCTGACTCGTGTAGTTGAGCTGGAAGCTTATCCCTGCGGTCTGGTTATGGTCGAGACTTTGGATGACAGATGCGAGCGAGTCTAAGTTCGTCTTGGTTAGCTTCCAGCTGAACGGAACTTTCGTACCTGCTGCGAAATCCAAAGTCCACCACCTGAAGTAAGGATTTGCAAGTGATGGCTGGGAAATGTTTGCAGTGTATGGAAGAGATTCACCGGCTAGACTTCCGGTGTTTGCGTCATAGACGAAGACCCTGAAGTTCGCCATTCTCGGCAGCGCGGCCAAGGCGTCGCTAGCCGTTACAAGGTACGATGCGGTCGACGATGCTGCAAGACTCGAATTTGAGCTTGACGTCCAGAGGTAGGGAAGAATGTTCCACTTGACGAAAAATAGTGGAGCGATGGGTTTTGGAGTAGAATTGCTGAGTGTAATATTCAGATTTGTTCCCGCTCCCACTCCATCTGGATCGGATACGGAATTGATCCGAACTTCAAACTTGGAGGATGGCGAGCTGGAAACATATGTTCCATAGGCACCTACGAATACGGTCGTTAGAAGAAGGCCCGCAAGGAGAGGAACCCTCAGTCCTCCGCGGACAGAACGCAAACCGACTGCTATCGTCGGGCGCCAATGTGTTCCTTTGAACGGCGAAAAGTGCCAGAAGGACAGCGCGGGTCTATATCTGAAGAATTCGAGAGCCAGGGGGAATGCCCAAAAGAAGATGTAGGTTGGAAACGACCGGTAGTAAAAGAACATGATTACAACGGGAAATATCCAGACGTAGTATCTTGATTTCGCGAACCGCGTCGCATAGAGATAGACTGAAGCGACGCTTACTAATCCCATCATGATGGTGAAGAAAATCGGTGAGGGGGCGATTCCCATGTCCAAGAAAATCTCGGACAGCCCTACCCCTCCGGGGACCATAGCTGCAGCACCCGGAAAGTAGGGCACGACAGTCGAGGCCCACCAAGACGAGGGCGATGATAGAATGAAGGGTAGGTTGGGCCCTAGAAACCCGGCTGCTGCTACTCCGGCGCCGACTAGAGTGTTCCTCAGTTTCGAGCCAGGAGATTCTTGCCAGAGACGGATTAGGAGAAACGGGGCGGCGACGAGGGCAATCTGTTTTGTAGCCCCTGCAAAGGCGACCATCAAGAGGCCTAGGTTTCGGTTTCGAGACCATAAGACAGGGCTCAATACTAAGAAGAAGGCCCAAACACTATCGGTCCAGCTAGCTGCAACGAAGGCCGGAAAGAAGACAAAGGGAGCGAGACTCAGCGCTTTCTGACGGGAGGGAACAAGCCCGAAGATCAGAAGAATCGATACGATATGGAACATGAACACGCCATCCCGCAGGTCGTGTAGTCCCGAAGCGTACAGGGGGAGGAGGGTGAGGAAGTTGAGAGCTCCATAGTTGAGATGATATTCAAACGAGCCATCAACGTGAGGTGTGTATAGGGAAGGGGGAAACCCGAACTGGTCCAGAAATGGCTTCATGGAGAAGCCGTAGGGGTTCTGGAGAGATAGTACCTTCAATACTCCCATGTAGGTTGCGACTATACTATCAGTCGTGTAGGTAATCCAGAGGACTCTTGTCATGAACAAGTATAAGATCACTGAAGCGCAAAGTTGCCCGGCGAGGGATAGCATGTTTCCTCGAAAAAGCGATAGTCTCACTCTCTTTGAATTGACCAAATTGAACGCGGCGAAGAGGAATAGAGGAATGGCGAGAATGACTAGAAGGTCGGAAACGAGAACGATCAGCAGTCCAACAGCGACGAGGAAGGCTCCGGAGATGAACAGCCCGGCTCTAGTCCCAAACCCTGCCGGCGCGGTCGGGTCTTGGTTCAAGCCCAAGAATTGGCTGGCAAGTCTTGTGACTAGATGGGAGATGCGACTCACGAGGATAATCATCAAACAGACCTTCCGGTTACAAGTCACTCAGGACTGCAGATGTCTTCGGAAACTGACCACTTAAGAATTATGTGAGAAACCAAAAATGGATTACTTCGTCTCCGCAGTAGCCTTGTCATACTCTGCTCAAGCGCACAGCCCTCGGCTACGCCTATTTGACGCTGATGTCCTCTAGGTAGTAGCCGCGCCAATACAGAAATGTCGACGCCAGCAACTTGAGGCGAGGCAGGGTCTTCAGATTTGTCGCGATCGAGCGTGGGGTGTCGCAACACATCGAATCCATGTTCTTGCTAAGGCGCCAAGTTCACTCACGACGACCTTAACGAGTACTCTGCTACTGTATACTCTGCTGCCGCCTTTCTGTCTGTTCCGATACGACACCGGAACCTCAACGATCTCGTAGCTGGATACCGCTGCAAGCGCGGTGAACTCTATCCAGAAGTTGTACTTGGAGTAATGAACTCTAGAGGCCAGCTCTTGTGCTACCTCTCTTCGCATCAATCTGAACGCGCTCGTAATGTCTAAGCATTTGAGACCAAACATTCGTCGCGCTAACAATCTGACCCCGATGGAAAGGAATACGCGCAAGCGAGACTCTGCTCGCGATGTTCGCCTGCCAATGACGATATCCGCATTATCTGCGAACCTGACCAACTTCTTGAAATCCCTCGGATCATACTGTCCGTCTGAATCCATAAACAGGATGCGGTCGGCATCTTTCCCCACCGACAGTATGCCGTCTCTTACGGCGGTAGGGTACCCTTTTCTCCTCGTTGATGAATTCACCCGGAGGCAAGGCATGATGGGTTGAAGTCGAGAGAGAACTTGAGGAGTACCGTCTGTACTGCCGTCTTCCACTACTAGGTATTCGATGTTCGGATTAATTTTGGAGAAGTGGTCGTTTGCTTCCGTGATGGTTTGCGCGATTGTGCTGGCCTCGTTGTAGGCTGGTAGCACGACCACTATCTTGTGGGACCTGTCGCTCGGCCGAGATCGCGGCCTGGATTGGATTTGCAGCATCGATTAGGATCGTTCTGTGAGGAGTAGGTTGTTCACTCGGCCTTCGTAAGAGTGTGTTTCAGCATACCATTGAATTGTTCTGGCTAGGCCATCGTCAAGCGAGGTCTCGGGTTCCCAGTTGAGTAGTCGCCTAGCCCTGTGAATATCCAACGCTCGACTTGCGACTCCTGTTGGCATTGTGGTATCGAAAATCACATTCTTTGGTCGCCAGTTTAGCAGTTGAAATATTCGGTTTGCGACCTCTATCAACCTGTACCTCTTGCCGGTACCCAAGTTAAGTGCGGTTCCATCCTCAATTCTCTCTGCTGCCGCCACGCTACCTTTTACAATGTCGGAGACATAGGTGAAATCTCTGTCTTGGTCTCCCGTCCCCCATATTACATAGGGATTGGCTCGCTGGAAAGCCTTGTAGATGAGGGCCGCAACTGCATGGCTCTCGTTCTCCCTCGGCCCATAGGCAGTGACGAATCTCAAGCTACAGCCTCTCAACCCGTATTGTTTGATGAATGCTCTGAGTTGCATTTCGCCCATGAGTTTGGCCCATCCATATTCCAAATCCGCACTGAATTGATGTTCGAGGTCGGCTAGATCGCTATCCTCTTCTCGGAGAAGACAGTCAGACCCCGTTTGAGCTTGGAGTCTGGGTGGATATACGCAGGCGCTACTGGCGAACACTACTTTCTCGACGCCAGCATTGCAGCTCGCTTCCAAGACATGATGATCGATCGAGAAGTTCGAACACACGTCGGCCGGGTGACGGTCAATGTATCCTCTTCCTCCGTGAGTCGCGGCTAGGTGGAAGACGACGCTGTTGCCTCGGAACGCTGGGAGTAGTTTTCTCAGGTTAGAATACTCAAGATCTAATTGAATGAGCCGTATCTTGTCTCGGCTGAACCTTAGGTTCTCAAGTTTGCCGCTACTTAGATTATCTACTACCGTCACGTCAGCGCCCAGCCTGACTAGTTCGTCGACCAAGTGGCTGCCTATGAAACTGGCCCCGCCCGTCACAAGAACAGTCCTCTCCTTCCAATACAGCGGCATTGATTTGATCAAGATTCAATTACTCAGAGAGATAGTTTGGAGCTCGGACGATAGGGATATCGTCCGGTGCGAAAGATTCACAAGCTCAGGCTCGTGTTCCGTAGTCCTATACATGCCAGAGTGAGACCCCATTGTAACAGCTTCAGCTACGAACAGTATTGCAGGGTTCCCAGGATCTCTTTGGGAATGATGACCTATGATCTGGCGATGAGCTAATTGTTATCTCTCCAAGATATCGGCTTGGCAATTCCTGCACGGAGCCGGTAGTAATTCAGAGACTCCAATCTAGGAGGACCTACTCGGGATAATCGAAGAGAGCTCAAGTATTAGTCGGGTTAGTTGAAACCCGACATATGTTGAACCCCCGATTTTGTGTAATTCCTCAAAGAACTAATTAACGACCATCCAAGCTCATCAGGTTCGATGGGCTTGGACAAACCTGAGAGAGGCGAATCAATCTTGCTACCGGCCGGAGAGAGCTTTCAAAATACCTGGTCGCCGACCGACAAGCGGTCTCGACACTAACCATTAGTATCCCTGACTGAGCGTCCGGGTTCAGTCGGATTGCGGACACGGAGCAGAGTGAGTCGTGTTTCTTCTCGGACACAGCTGCTGGAGCTATCTCTTCTCAAGGCTCACAGGTAGACAAGTCAAGGTGAATCTCCCAGCCTACATGGCTCTTCTGGCAGGAGTTTTCCCGGACTTTGATATCTACTTCAAACCACTGATTCAACACCACACCTACACCCACTCGTTGATCATTCTGCTACCTATCTGCGCAGTCCTCGTCATACGGTTCAAGGGTCTGGGCCTAGCAATCTCAGCAGGGATTCTCTCTCACCTCGTTGCGGACTCGATAGTTGGAACGATTCCCCCTCTCTATCCACTGTCAGATTTCCAGTTGGGGATTAGCCTGGGGCTGCCGAGTCCTGCGGACACGACTTTCGAGGTCGGCGCTCTGGGAATCGTGTTGGTGCTAGCGTATCTGAACGGAGACTACAAACTTGTGACGGAATCCCGCAGAGAATCCCTCTATCTTCTAATCCCCCTGGTTTCTATCGTTACGTTGACCCTTCTGTTTGCGGGCGACAACAACGTTTCGCTCGCAGCCTTCGCTTTTTCAAGAAAAGCCCTGACGCTGATAACCCTGGGCCATGCAGTCCTGATTGGGATCCTTGGTCTAGGCGTCTTTCAAGGTGTTAGGGCCATCATAGATAAGCGCAAGCAACCAGGCCACGCCTCAAGTCCACCATCCAGTGGACCCCCACCGCCAGGGTCCCTCTGCTGAGTAACGCCTCGCCTTAATCCCAGCTCACGATGAATTCTCATGAGACTATTCCGGAGGTCTCAAAAATAGACTACCTGACTTGGTGGAACTTCCCGAAGAAAGCCTGGCTCATCATATTAGGAGAGCTAGCCGTAATCATGTCGCTATCCGTCTCGCTTTACATAACCTATCTTAGCAACGTCTACTTCCAGACATACGTGAACAGTCTAACCCCGATACTCGTTCCGATTCTCAGTGTTGCCTTCGGAATCTCCTCAGCATCAATCGCCGCGTACCTCTACCTCGGAATGAGACGAATCCGGACCTTCCAAGAACCGGAGGTCCCTTCTAAGAAGAAGGTTCAGCAGCGAAAAACGTCAAAGCGGCCTTCGCAGCCCTCAACCTCGCAACCTAAGGCTACTGAGCTACCCCCAACCATTTCAGCCAAACTCAAACCCATAGCCCCACCTCCGAGCCATGCTCAGACACAAAAGCCCCCATTGAAGGAGCGAGAAGATCATACGTCAAATCCTGAGACTAGAAAACAATCCTAGCCGCTACCGGGAACTCGCTGCCTGATACTGTCTACGACGAGAACCGAATTCAAGGCCGGGAACGTCCTTGAATGGCGACTAGTGGGATTGGTGCCGCTGCTCAGAACGGCCAAATGGCTGTGCGATCGGACTCTGGACCAGTCGTTCTAGATAACTCGCACCTCGGGCTCTTTCCAGTTCCCCTAGGCCCTATATGACCGCAGAAACCTCGCGAGTGTTGCTCTTGACCCAGTCCAAGGTCTTACTAACCCCCTCTTTCCAGGGAAGAGTAGGTGTCCAGCTCATTAGCTCCCTTGCCTTTGCGCAGTTTGTGTAGTAACACTTGTTGTCTCCTGGCCTCCAGTCTTTGAAGGTTAGATGCATCTTCCTGTTGGTGAGTGACTCAAGATATGCTATCGTCTCGAGAAGAGAGGCGACGTTTTCCTTGCCTCCTCCAAGGTTTATCGCCTCGCCCTTGACTCTGTCAATGTTTCTTGTAGCAAGGTCGAAAGCATGTACAACATCATCGATGTACAATAGGTCGCGGACTTGTTTGCCATCCCCATAGATGCTTAATGGCTTCCCAAGAGCCGCAGCTATGCAAAACCAGGCGACCCAGCCCTGCTCCTCCTTCCCATACTGATGGGGTCCGAACATGCAGCTGCATCTGAAGGAGACAGATTTGATCGCGTATTGTTCTGAGTAGGCGTGGAGGTACAAGTCTCCGGCCGCCTTGCTAACTCCATACGGTTCTTCCCCTTTTACCGGAAACGTTTCATCCACGCCCTCTGGAAGCCCTCGGAAGTCGTAGCGCAATGCCTTCTCCTGCAGTGGAGCATCTGGGATACCATACACCTTGTTGCTAGACGTATACAGGAGCGTAGGGTCAGCATCCGACCTACGAGCGGCCTCTAGAACGTTGAAAGTTCCGAGAGCGTTGGACTCGAAGTCCAATCTGGGCTTCGAAACAGACTCAGGCACCGAGACTTGAGCTGCGGTGTGGACAATTAGATTACACCCTTTAGCTGCTGTGGCAAGAGAATCAGCATCACGCACACTGCCTTTGATGACGCTGAGATTCTTGGAATTAGGATGCGATTTAAGCCACTCTAGATTTTGAAGACAACCAGGACCTCTCGAAAAGTCGTCATACACTACTACTTTGGATCCCGTCTGCAAGAGATGGCGAGAGTAGTTGGAACCAACGAAACCCGCCCCACCCGTAACTATCGCCTTCGAAGCCGCTGTCAACACAAGCCGTTGGAGCATGAACCTAATTCATTCCTATATGACTTTTGACTCGATGAGCCGAGTGTCGTACGAAGGCAGGGACGTTTCTGTTGGCAACTTCTCGGATGAATCTAGCTGAATCGCAATGAATAGCCCGTTGAGCAAGCATTCCAGAAGAGTGATTCTGCTGTCAAAACACGATCGGCATTTGCTTTGTTGAGAATTGTCAGTTCGTTCAAGTCAAAGGTCAATTTGCGGTGATTCGGTCGCCTTTGCAACCGTAGGGGCTTTCTCCGCAATCACTCTATAGGATCGTGACAGTATTCCCCAGCTTTTGACTTGCACGTCGAAGCCGTTTGAAATCAGGAGACTCCGTATCGCCGCTACATCGCCAAAATAATGCACTTCGACGTCTAACTTACCTACACTGCTGGCCATAGCAGGAAAACAAGTCTGAAGGACTTTTAGTTCTAGCCCCTCTATATCTAGCTTGACCAAGTCAACGTGATCTATTCCAAGTTTTGCGACAACTTCCGGCAGTTGGTAACATTGTACCTCGAAGAGAGGATCAGTGCTACGATTCTCGTTTGTCAGCTTATAATGGGTTGACACACCATCGTGAGCCGACATATGGGTCGTCCCAGTAAAATCCGCTATCGCGAAATTGAATGCTTTAACATTTGTAAGGTGGTTGAGCTCGATGTTGCTCTTCAGCACTCGATAGTTCGCGGGATGAGCTTCAATGGCAATTACCCGAGATGAACGTGGGTGCAATGACGCCAGCCTAGCCGAAACCAGCCCGTAGTGAGCTCCTACATCTAAGAAGACCTCCTCTCGTGAGGAGACAAAGCCGGATGTTTCCCCCTTCAAGAACTCCGATGCAATAAGCCAGACGCCGTCCAGGTCACAATAAAATCGAAGACCTCCGAAGGGCCAAGTGGCCAGGAGCCTCAAGCCGAATGACCTGAAGATCGCCCCTCGAATCTTGCGCACCATAGCACCTATGGATCGGAACGGGGGTAATGGGTTGTCCGCAATGTAGGACAAGAGATAGAATGGCAGCACCGGGGCCCAGGTAGGGAAGTTTACAAGGAGCAGCAATTCGCAAGTCGCCGCCTCGGTGATTCTCCTACCCAGAAGTGACAACGTCGAAGGTCCGGAGGGGCGGGAGGACATATCGGAGCTATTCTAATGGGAATGGGCACCTAATTAAGTCTGGACGAGCCCTGCTTGACTATTTCAGTCCCTTTGACGCCATATGATAGATCAGATTGTCCTCGCTTAGCTGGCCCAGTTGTAGGATTTGTAAGAAAGCGTCCCATCGCGCTCCGCAGCTAACCTTTCACTGATCGGCGGTGCTTACAGTTTCTTGGTTGCGAGATTTCAATATGAACTGGGTGGCAAACTAGTTGAGGGCTTCATCCAGCAGGAGACCTAGGTATCGATTTCGTCGGGTGACATCGAAGGGGCTCTCCGCAAAATACTCACCAGTCTTGGCCTTCATAGGAAGGAGGACGTTCTCATCCTCTAAGAGGTATGCCAACACACGGAGATGCCTCTTGAGATAAGCGACGTCAACCGACGTTTTGAGGGATTGGATGAAACCGGGTCTGTACCAGAGCGGAGTCAAGTAGTCGTCCGAGTATCGGACATGATCGGGGGGAGCGACCAAGAACCCCGTCTTTCCGTCGAGTAGGTATTCGGCGTTAGCCCAGACATCGTTTGCAACAACAGGCACGCTTCTAGACATTGCTTCTATGAAAGCCATTGTCGGGGTTGAGTGGCAAGGCATGAGAGCTAGATCCGAACCAGCTAGGAAGGAAAGTGCGTCGACGCGCGTTAAGGGATGTTCGATCATCTCTATCTTTATTCCTAGTGCCTTAAGCTTGGCGACATACGAAGCGGGGCACCATGCCCGAATCATAACTGTAATTCTTCTCGTCAACTTAGGGAATTCTCGCGAGACGAGTTTCAGTAACAACAAAACGTCTCTCGTACCCTTCACATAGAAATTGGAAATGTTCTCGAGGTATGAACTTCTATGAGTAGTCATGTGGCAGATTCTGAGAGTTCCGTCAAAACTACTCCGCTGTCTAGAGCTGGGGGCCCCTGACGTTGCAGGGTACACGACGTGAGACTTATCAACCGGAAAGCCGTTTCCAAGAACCTTCTTCGAGTTCTCTAGAGCTTTGTTAGACCAACAGTAGAATCCCTTACACGAACGTTCCTGAAGCTGGTGACCTAGCCAATGTGATGTGAGGCCTGGGTTATAGTATCCAGTTAGAGCAGCAACGTGTTCACAGTCGGCTACCCATTTTCTTGATTTTGTTTGTACATGGTTGGCACAGTAGGTTATGTCTGCGTTATACTCGAGTTGGTTGGCACGGCTAGTATATGGAAATGCTAGCCTCTCTAGGGTTGGTACAATCAAGTTCGAGAGATTCCAGAAAATAGGAGATGTCTGAACAGCCACATGAAATTGTCTCAGCATCCCTGGTACGCGAGAAGTGCTTCCTGTTCGTGGAGCCAGCACCCGCCATCCTGGGAGAGGATTAGACAAGAACTCTGCGTAGTACGAGTGCAGCTTAAATCCCGGTGTTCGGGACTTCAGATAAAACGAGTTGACCAATGTTGGTGCCCCAACAATCCACGATCCCCTCATATAGAAGGCGTCCCCATTTTTAACTCGCGTTACATTTCACTAACAGTCTCTCTCCCGAAGAGCGCCCAACGCCGACGTGTTTACAGTTGAGCCATTTAGTGCGTACAAGGCGCCTCGTGATTTTCCATCGCATAATCATTTGCAGGACGAGATTTGAAAGTCCTTCCAAACTCCGCCTTGCTCCGATGTCGTCTCCGGATTTCCTGAAAGAGGCGATCTTCAAACTCTCGTGATGGCTCGTTCCTATCCCATTAAGAAAGTTCTGGTGCTCAGGGGTCTACCGAGTTTAGGAACGGCTCAAGCACGTGCTTGATGAGAACGTATGGTTTCTTCATAGAGGCGAATATAGTGTCTTATCATCGAGTCCAGCATGAAGCATTCCTCAAGTCTTCTTCGACCCTCCCTGCCCAGCTTCTCTCTCAAGGCTGGGTCATCAGCAAGCTGAATCAATTTTTGAGACAGATCGACCTCGTTTCCTGTCCTGAATGTGATGCCTCCAGAACCGGCGACTTCAGGGGATGCGCCCGAGTCTGAAACGAGGAGCGGTAGAGAGTGGTCCATTGCCTCAAGCTGAACGATCCCAAAGGCCTCATTCACAGATGGAAAGCAGAAAATGTCAGCTGCCGAAAAAACCGGATGTAAGGACGGCAAATAGTTCCAATTGGTCACAAATCGCTGAAGATGGAGTGCACTGACTTCCGCGTGAAAAGTCTTGGAGAGAGGTCCATCGCCCACGACCAGAAACTTCACTTTTCTGCCCTGCTTGACCAAAATTTCGAGGGCCCGCAGCAGAGTCATCGGATCCTTTGCGGGATGTAGGCGTCCAACGAACAGTATTGCGATAGTGCCATCTTCGATCTCCAACAGTCTTCTGGACTGCTCACGTGTCGGCTTCGAGAATAGACAGTGAGAAATTCCATTGTGTATGACTGAAGAGTCTATGCCCAAGGTTTGTTCGAGTGTTGACCGCACAAAATTTGAGACGGAAGTCTTGGAGTTGGCGAATTTGGCCATTACCTGAATTGCTCCGAATTCTGCAGCGTAAGCCATTTTGGCCGCGACCTTGGACTCTAACCACCATTGAGGAAATCCGTGAAATGTCTCAATAATAGGAATTCCATCAAGCTTTCTTCTCACTATCGGTATCAGGCCAAGACTTGCGATGTTGCAATGGATCAAATCGTATTTTTTTGCTATGAGGCGACCCATGGCTGCCCACCCATGGTGGACCACCAAGTCCTCGACTGACCCGTGAACATCACCCAATTCCCAGGGCGCCGGACATAGAAGGTCCACTTCGACCCCTTTCGCTCGAAGTCCCTTGCAAAGCGTGCTGGCGAACTGCTTCAAACCACCTCGAAAGTTTGATACCAGTGCTATTCGCACTATTCTCTCCGAGCGAATCTGCTGGAAACCGGCATTGCTAGAATGTCACTGTTCTATCGAGATATAGTCCAGACTCACGTATTGTGGCACTGAGGGTTGATCGTCTACGGCAAGGGTGAGCGTGTGCACGCCTTTTGTTAGGTAGCCGTTGAATACGGTCGCGTTCACGGCGGCGTACGTGCCATTGGTTGTTAGTTGGTCGACATTTTTCCCGTCTAGCATTATTGAGATTGGATTGGATGGAGCTCCATCCCAGATCCTGAGTGTTACGCTGTAATTCGCGTTTTGCGGAGCTGCGAAAGCCTCTGATACCGTGGCTATCTGATTGGGATGAGTTGAGTTAAGTTGGAGACTGCTCCCTGATCGGGCCCAAGGCTGGGCGGTCCAGTACCACCCTCCGCTGGATGACAAGACGCTAGAGAACGCAGGGATTATGACCTGATTCGGATTCCAGGCTGTCTGGTTGATCTCGTACACATTCTTGCCAAGTAGCTGGAGAAACGTGTTGTAGAAGCTGGGCCTTGGGTTCGGGTAATTGAAATCCGCAATGAATACTATAGTCATGTTACGAACTTGATCAATTGGAAGGCCGCTTATGAAGAATCTCGAGATCTGGGCGGACTGATCGTCCGTAAATGGAGTTTCCAGGCCCGCCATCAGAAAATCTATCCTTCCGAGGTAAGTGTAGTGGTCTCCGAGGTAGGCGCCCACCCACAAGCTGTTGTGTTCTCCAATCCCGCGTTCATCCGGCGGGTCGCTTACGATAAATATTGACCTTTTTAGATCGACCACCCCGGACGATTGAAGATAATGCAACGAAGCAGAAGCGGAATCTGATATGAAACTGTTGTAAAATTGATGCCCGATATCAGCGTAGTAGAGCGTGCTACCTCCTACCATAACTAGGGAAATCAAAGCAACTCCCTTCAGTTGGCTAGTTACTTTGAAGTTCCCCAGCCGCGGTATTATGATCGCCGCGAGAAAGGGTGTAGGCGTGAGGACGACCGCTCGTTCGGAGAATGGAGTGATTGAGTGATCTAGATACTGGGCCAGACCGATCGTGAGAGACATGAATAACCATGAGAAGGTAAGGGCGGCAATACGCGAGGATATGTGTAGTTGCTTCAAGTAGAGGATCACGGCTGTCGTGATAAGACAGATTAGCCCAACTGGGCCTAAGTAGAGTAGCCAAGCTAACGGCGACATGGCCGAAATCGATGGAAGCCTGCCTTGTAAGAGTCCAGCAACCCACTGTTGCTGAACCCAGAAGATAAACGCTCCTGGAAGAAGGCTTAGAGAAATTGTTGCCAGTATTATCGCGAACCTTTGAACGCTGACTAGGCTCCGCCAGCGGCTGAGTATTAGAGCCAAGACCCAGGTTGCCGAGATGAAGATCGTGGTTTCTATGTGGGAGAGACTTGATAGGATGATGATCCCTCCAAGTGCCGATGCCTTGAAGGCGAGTTGTCGGGGCCTGGCCTCCGTCTGTGTTTGGAGGAATACCCACGTGCCGCCTAACATTAGGACTAATCCTAACAGATTCGCGTTGAGGTCTGAACTGAGACGAAACAATCCGAACCAAGTAGAACCCGCACCCAACGCAATGAGCGAAGCCTTCGCGTCAGATATCTCTCGCCTCACTATGGCCACGATTGTCAACATGCCGACTATCCAAAGGAAAAGAGGAATTGTCAGCTCTGTGCTAAACGGATCGAGTCCAGCCAATGAGATCAGACTTCCAATAGCTGGATAGAGGAAATCGTAATAACGCGCGCTAACCACAAAGGCGGATATCCCCGAAGCAGTCGCGGAGTGAATTCTCCAAATGTAGTACGGAGTATCCCAACCTAGCGGCAGCCCGTCAGTCGAGTAGCTGACATAGAACAGTATCCAGAGTCCGCATATAGCTGCGATTGCTATGAAAGCGCAAACTGGGAGATATCGTCTCAAAGGGACCACTGACTAAATTCTCTTTCAAGCTGCTGAGATCGAAGACGAGCGGACCGTGGGTCCTGGCTTTCGCCGAACGAGTCCGCGAGCGAGTCCGGCAACATACGAAAAATGTATCAACGGGTAGGATACAGCATAAAAAAGCGTTTCTTCTTGCGGTTTCCTCGTCTTAGTAAGCGCAGCAACGATATCAATACCGAAGTAAATCGCTAGTGTAGTTATTAGCAATAGGTCCAAAGGAAAGACCCTCCAGATCGCGAGGCCAAGGATCAGTAGGGGGACGACTCCGAGCAAGAGTGTGGGGAAGGTAATAGCTCCCCGGTCTCTTTTCATAGCCACCCCCCGTCCCGTTCCGTAATCAAACATCCATCGCACAAATTGGCTAGTCGAGTTTCGGTGTTGGTGGTGTATGACTGCTTTGGGAGTATAGGCAAGCCTTAATCCCGCACGGCGGATGTGTGCGTTGAGACACGAATCTTCACAGTATCTGAGCGATTCGTCGAACCCTCCGGTGAGTTTGAAAACTTTCGAGGAGTACATGGCATTGCAGGAGGGGAGGCTTTTGGCGCTCCCGCGATGATTGCCATCATAGAACTCGATCGACCCTGCACTCCCCAGTCTTGTCCCTAATGCCCCATGCAACGCGTTTAGCATGCCTCTCTCACGAGGAATGTCCGTAAAAACCGTCTTTCCGCCCACTGCACCAACATCTTGCTTCCAATTCTCTGGATCGACAAGAGCACTTAGCCAGTTTGGTTCAGCGATGCAATCAGAGTCTGTGAAGGCAAGAAATTCGCCGCTAGCCGCCCCTGCACCTTTGTTTCTTCCCCTCGCAGGTGTAGTAGCGGACTCGTCGACTATTAATTTGAAATTCGCCCGGTTGCCCGCTACTTTCAATGCCTGCGAGGTCGTTCCGTCAGTAGATCCGGCGTCTACTAGAATCACCTCGATGTTCGGGTAGTTCTGAGACGTTACGGATCGAATGCAATTATCAATAGTCTCGGCCGCGTTGAAACAAGTGACTATTACGGATATCCGGGGACTAGGAGACTCCATCTTGGTTAAGGCGCTTCCAGATTCCGCGCTGATCGGACGCCTGGAAAGCGTCTAAGCATTAAAGCGACGTGTTTGGCAAAGTCCTGGACTTCCTTTAGGTGGCTGCGTTTCGTCGGGACCTGTTCTACCTGAACTGGGAAGATTGAGATACCCTTCTCCTTGAGCTCGATCAGAAGTTCTGTCGTGAATTGCATTCCATCCTCGGTCAAACTTAACATTGCAAGAGCGTTCCGATGAATCGCTCTGAAGCCGCACTGGACATCGCTTAGACGCTCTCTATACAGCGCGTTAAAGAACCTCGCGAGTAATACGTTTCCTAGAAATCGCCTTATCTTCATACCGTGTGGATAGCTATGGATTCGAACACCAAGCGCGGCCCCGTATGATCCAGCATCGACTGGTTTCAATATATTTGGAAGATCACCTGGCCAGTGGCCGCCGTCCGCATCCATTGTGACGACAATGTCTCCTTTGGCTTCTGACAGGCCCTTTCGAGTGGCGACTCCGTATCCTTTGTGAGGTTCAAAGACTACCCTTGCCCCTTTTTTGACCGCTACTTCAGCAGTGTCGTCGTGTGACCCGTTATCAACAACTATTACTTCGGTTTCGGGCAATCGGTCGAAGGGAATCTGGTCCAAGACCCTACCAATGCTGTCCTCTTCATTGAGTGCCGGAATAACTATCGAAACCCTCAACCTAGCCCACCCCTACAGCCCCGCCATGTCGCGGGGGCTTGGGCCCTATTATTTGGTTGGTTGGAACTCGATATATCGGGGTCTTGCGACTGGTTGTCTAAATAAGACGGATTGTTTCTGTCGATGGATCTTGGGTGTCGCTGACTACGCTCGGACGATCGAGAACAGTCATCTGAATCAGTTGGTCTTTGTTCTTGCTTACAGGGAGGACCGAACCAATTTTGTACACTTGCGAACGCGTCAAGTATCTCCGTTACTATAGCCCCTTTTCTGCTGGCATGTCGTCTCTCCTTCTATCGGAACCTGGATCCTAGAATCCTAGAAAGACTCATCGATTTCAGCGTCAGGACTCCGAATCCAGCAAGTGACAGAGAAAGAACCCAGACGCCTTCTGTCAACACGATCAGACCAATGGCGATAGCGAGAATAGCTAGAACTGCTTCCGCAATGGCGATTCTGTCGTGCCGAATATCGTGGAAATACTGCCTACTTCTTTCATTACTTTCGACCCCGCTTTTGGGTGTTCGGAAAAAGAACCCGGGTCTTCCCCTGATTCCCTGCAAGAAACCAAAGGTGATCGCGGTCGCCATGCACAAGGTTGTGTAGGAAAGAAGAGGGAGAAGAAGTAGGTTTTTCGCGGTCATTATCTTCTGCACTTGAAGCGCGTAGGCCCCCGAAAGGAAGAAGGCGACTAGTGGCAAAGTCACTATGGTCACATAGACCGGGCTCGTGAATATCGAGTTTGTAGGTGCACTGAACCCGAGGATAAGGCCAATTGCAGAGACGAACGTGACCACGATCCAACTGAGTGCTGAGAAGGGTCCGAGTAGGAAGAGTAGCAAAGCGATCCTCTTCCAAGGAGTGAGTTTGTTAGATCCGAGGATTTTTCGCCAGTTTGAGCGAGCACACTTGGTCCAACCCTGGGACACTCTCGCGGCCTGCTTCTTCCAAACCTCAAGGTTGGAGGGGTCTTCGCCGAAGACCTTGACATCGCTTAGGTAGATGCCTCGCCACCCGGCGGAGTATACCTTGCATGAGAGGTCCGCGTCGTCCACTATGGAGTCGTTGGTCCAAAACCCGACCTCTCTGAGAACCGCTAGCAACATCAGCGTAAATCCTCCTTGAAATGAGTAGGGCGCGTCCAAAACATACGATCCCATCTTCGTTATCGTGTCTCCTTGGTCCTGAGATAGCGCAAACAATCTTGTGATCAGGTTTTGTTCGCGGTTGTAGTGGCCAACCCGAAACGAAACGAACGCTATTCTGGGATCTAATCGAAAAGCCGCTAGTCCTCGAGATAATGATGCGGGTGTCACCGTCGAATCCGCGTCTAGAAGTAGAACGTACTCGCCTCTTAACAAAGGAGCAGCGTGGTTCAGTGCCCCACTCTTGAATCCCTCCCTATTGTTTCGCCTGGATACGTGAGCCATAATGCCCGCGAGATTCAGCTCTTCTATCTTATTGTCTATTACGCTCCTCGTGTCGTCAGTGGAGTCGTCAGCGACAATAACATGAATCTTTCCCACAGGATAGTCGAGACCTTTGATTGCATCGAGAGTTCGCCCGATCACGAACTTCTCGTTGTACGAAGCGATCAAAACAGATACTAGAGGGAAGTTCTCACTCGGAGGACTGAGATTCCCTAGGAGTTTTGGATATCGAAGCGAGCTGACAAATAGGATCACTGCATAGTAGGATGACAGTAGAACTGGAATGCTGAAAGCCAGCGAGATGGCTGCGATGACAACCCAGGGCTCTATCACAAACCATCCGCCGAGAATCGAGGAGTCATGCTGGGGATTTTATGGTTTGGCGAAAGCTCTCAAAAAGAAGTATTCTCTTCATTAGGTTCGCGTCGGATTGCACGATGCACGAGAGAAGGTTAGGTGTTTGCGAATGCAGGTTGCCTATTCAACTTGGATAGCTCGCGTGGGTCGTTTCTCATCGCTCTTGGTGAATCGGACTTCTAGAACTCCATTCTTGTAGGTGGCTTTGGCGGCTCGTGGATCCACTAGATGTGGCAGTTCGAGCTCCTTGAAATAACGTCGCTTGGCTGATTCTACTGCTATCTTCAGTGCCCTGTCGGTGGATTCGAGTTGGATGTGTTCCTTCTCTACTCCTGGTAATTCGGTCACAACGACCACTTCATTACCTTCTTGCAGAACGTCCACGAGTGGTTCCCGTTCTTCTTTCAGCAAAGGCCCCCTAGAGGTTGGTTCCACATTTCCGAACTCTCGAATCACCGGTTTACCGTCTTCACCGACGGACATTGAGAATCCGTAGACAAATGGTTGTGGTCCCTCACTCGCCTTCGGCATTTCTATCGCCTTCCGCATCATCTCGTCCATCAAGCGGTCCATGCGGTCCATTTCTTCGAATATGTCGAACCACCATCCCGACCTACGGGTACGTTTCTTTCTGGTTGAGTCTCTGCTGTGAGCCATAGAAGACCGATCGAGAATATTCCGGGAACTATATTGGAGTTTTGTCGGGAAATTACCATGGCAATTTCATGTTTGAGCAGAGCGCAGTGCGGGGTTGTCTGAGCTTCTAGTGGTTGAACGCTCCGTTCTGACCTCTGGGATTAAGCTCTCGACGCTATCTTAACATACGCGGGAAGGCCTAACAGTGTTCACGAAGGGGTCGGGCTCATTTGAGAAGGGCAGGGGTCGCTGCTGCAATACTAACAGTTCTAACGGTCACGACGTTCGGAGTTGGGCAAGCCTTGTCATTTGAGTCAAGTGTTCCAGTCAAAGGAGTCATTGATGGATGGATCACCTTCCAGCAGACACCTCTGAATCTCGTGATTAACGATGCGACTACGTGGGCTCGAGTGTGGAATGCTAGCTTCTGCCCCGACGCCTGCACGTATGTGTCTCTTCCACGAATCGACTTCTCAAACACTACGGTACTAGCGGTGTTCGCTGGACCTCCGCTTGACCCAGGCGTAATAATCAGTCCCTACGTCAGCCGCACTTTTCTGAGCTTGTTCGTCGAATCGACAATAACAATATCGGGACGCGGTTGCGCATACTTTGGTCCGCTGTATGTTCCCGGCGAGGGTGTCAAAGTTACCATCGTATCGATCCAGAAAACCACTCTACCGGTAACCTTTGCCACGCGAACAATCGTAAAGGATTGCCGTATCTAGGCCAGGAAACAACCAAGGCGCCATTGCGCCGGACCGTATACGTCGTTCACGGAGATCCTACATCGTTTGAGCAATCCTCCGCTTTCTTGTCTTAGAGAATACTCATCTCAGTCAGCTAGTAACTAAGGCGATGTTACTGACCCCTTTCCTTTTTTGGTTTTCCATTATCCGGCAACAGGATACACTGGTCCTAGATCCGAGGCGACCATACGTGTCGTCTGGCACCTAAAAATTGCGGCGGCGATTTCCGGACCGTATTGGAGTTTGCGCTTCTGCGTCAGCCGGCTAGATCATTCGCTTGACGAGACGGTTGATGTCTTCGCCTCTATAGCCAAGCTCTCCCCCATCGGTTGCGGCTCTTCTTGTGCTTCGTTTGAAGCCGCCTTTTGGAGGATGAAGCCTGAACCTCGGCTTCACGCCGGCAACCCACAAGTCCTTGACGCCAATCTCCCCGGCGACAATAGACTTGGCGAGATCGGCAAGATTCTCTTTCTTGAAAAACACTTTCGCAAAATCTTCATCCAGCTTCTTATTTCCGTCCCTCTCCGCTCTCTTACGCAACAGTGCCTCCATCACCTCCGGGTTAACCTGCCCCCACGCGACCAAGTTCTTGGCCGCCCGCAACATGCCTAGGGTCGATGGGCTGTTCTCTAGGAGCCGTGCACGGAAGGTACTCTCCATCTTCAAAATCTCCATGGTTTTTCTAATGTCAGGGTTGTCGGTTGCTGTTCCGCGGATGCGTACTGCGAGGATAACAGCCTGCTTAGCAGATTCTGCCAATCTTATGCCACCCAGTCCTGTTGGGTAACCACATTGTACGTCTGAACTAGCGCGTCGAACACTGCGAGCGCGGAAGAGGTGAGTGTTGAGGTGGACCCGTAGGTTCGCGTCCAACAGTCCTTAACTCCGGCCAGCCTCAAGACCTGCTTTGGTATCTCACCAGCGACAAGTCCAAGTCCTCTAGGGCTTGGAAGAACGTGCACTCTCACACTTCCACATTTCCCAACAACGCTGAATGGTACAGTGTGTTGTCTGCCACAGCGGCATTCCCAGCTCCCACATCCCCTGCGCACCGGGACAACGTTGAGCTTGGCCTGTATTGTCCCCTTGTCGATCGCGGTGCGAACTTGCCGTGCCTTTCCTTCTCCAACGCCAATGTAACCGTCGCCGTTCCCGACAGCTACGATAGCTCGGAATCGCGATCTTTCGCCGGCATCAGTCTGTTTCTGGACGAAGCCAATACCTAAGACTTCTTGCTGGATATTGGGTAACAGCGTGTCAACGATCTCCGGTTCTTTGATTCTCATTCCTTGGGTGAAGATCTCTTCCATTGAGACGATTTCGCCTGCTTGGACGAGCTTTCCAAGCTTCGTCTTCGGAACCCACCCTACCTCTTGACCAGGCCTCCCGCCGCCTCCCTGGTATGGTCTCTGGCTCATGCTTTCGCCTCAATTGGAGCAGACTGAATCTGTTGTCTGACTTGTTCGAAGTGGTTGGAGAGTTCTTCTGGTTTCAGACCGCGTTTCAAGTAGCCGCTGAACGTTTTCCGGTACACGTCGGTTTCGCCGGAGAGCCTCTTTGCGTACTCGGAAATGTGGGCTCCGCCAATCCGGTCCTTGGCAGGGATTGGACCGTCGGAGTGTGGAATCTCGAGCCCGGCGTCCGATAGACCTTTCAGGACTGCAAACAGCTTCGAGCCCTTGGTTGAGGATTTCAAGCCGATATCTAGAATGGCCTCCTTGATTCCCTTCGCCACTGCGCGGCGCGCGGCCAGCGCCCCGGTTAGATATGCTGACGGAATATTTCCTGTCGCTCCCTTCCATCCCATCTTGGCGAGTTCTTTAGATGATGCCGCAGCCCGCACGATATCTCCGCGGAGCTCGGCATCTGTAATCTGGACGTAAACATACTTGTTGGTTACCCGGACGACGGCTCTCGGTTTCCCTGATCGGACAAGGGCTCGGCGAAGCTTGTAGTCTGTTCTGCCCTCTCGTCTGCGCCTGAATGGAACTGAATATCGTGGGCCGTCAGCCATCGTCTAGCGCTTCCTCTGCAGCTGGTGGGCCTTTACATACTCATCGACGTGCGAGCGGCTTCGGAAGGCCCCTCCTTTTGACATACCCAAGAGAAGCTTGTAGCTAGCAGGGGCCAATTGTCGCTTGTCTCGCAAGAACCGGAGATGTCGCCGGATTGCTCTTATCTTCAGGACCCAGGCTTCCTTGCCCGGCTTCTGTCCGCCTTTTCGGCTGCCGGCTTTCTTTCGTCGGCCGGATTTCATTCGGTGGCGGCCTCTGCTAACTCCCTTTTTCTGAAGTAATCGTATCCTGCCGCTGTCGATCAGCGACTTGACTTCCTGACGTGTAATTGCGGATTCGACCCTGATGGTTTCTTCGGGGTCTATCCAGATTCTGCTCTCGCCGGAGCCGAGAAGACTGGCTGCGAGCCGTCGTTGGCTCTTCAGGCTCACTTGTCCTCTTCCTCCTCTCTAGTTTCGTCTTTCGCTGACTCCTCCATCGTCTCTGGCTCAGGCTTTTCCTCTGTTTCCTCCTCTGTCTCGACTGGCCGGGCTAGAGTTTGGGTTTCCTTCGAATCGGAAGCCTCTTCAGCGACTGGCTCTTCTGTCGTGATCGGTTTCTCTTCTTGCTTGCCTGGGTTGGCGATGTGGAAGTTTCGATGGCGTATCTCGTCGAGGAGAGATAGTCTCTTCTTCTCTCCAACTCTGGCGGATATTCTGATGATGTGGATCTTCGGGTCCAGTCCTTCGAGTTCTGAAATCCTATGAATGAGACGTTCCCGTAGTCCTCGTGGGTGCAGGCCTCTCGTTGCCGCAGCGGTCCCGTAACCGACCTTGACCTTCGCGGGCCAGCCGGATTCTTCCTTTCTCATCTTGCTAGTGACACCGCGAGCTCGCCTCCACGCCGGCTTTACGCGCTTGTACCGCCAGCTTTCTTGCCGGTTGAATGCGGGCTTACTATTGTTCGCCATTCTACTTCACTTTCGCCGGCAGAGCAGGTGTCTCGAGACTTGTCTTCGTGTCGATGTAGATGCCGTCTAGGAAGACTCTGAGATCTTTCTTCTTGATCTTTGTGGAGTTCTGGATGTTAGCGGCTGTCTGGCTGACCGCTTTGATGTCTATTCCCTCGACGGTAATGTCATCTCCCTTAACCGACACTTTTACGCCGTCAAGTATCTGAGCGGACCTTGGTGTCTTTTCGCCTGTGAAGTTTTCGACCTTAAGTGCCCTAGCTTTTTCGTCGACCTTTACCGTGACCGGGAAGTGGGCGTAGACGGTTCGGAGATTGTACCTGTAACCCTTCGTTACGCCTCTGATCATGTTTCGGATGTGAGCCGCGGCTGTGCCTAGCATCCCGATCTCCCGCTTACGAGGCCAGGTAACAGAGACTTGAACTTCATTGCCACTTTGGCTGAAGTTTACTGGCAGGTGGGACAGATCCTCTTGGAGTGCTCCGAGGGGGCCTTTGACCTTCACAGTTTTCCCCTCGACTTGCACAGTGACGCCTTCGGGAACCTGAATCGTGCGTTGAAGGGTTTCGAAACGAGCCATATTATCCACCTAGTAAACGTAGCCCAGCAATAAACCGCCGGATGACATCTCTCTCGCTTCCTTGTGTGCGACAACGCCTTTGGGTGTTGTCACGATCAGGATTCCAACGTCTCTGGAGGGGAGGTATCGTTTCCCCCACTTCTCATACTCTGTCACGGTAGACGAGAATCTGGGTCGGACGCTACCGCAGTTGTTCACCCTTCCTAGGAGTTGGATCTTGAATTTTCCGCCGCGGCCGTCGTCTACGAACTCGAACTCGCCTACATAGCCGTATTTTTGCATCACGCGCAGTACTTGTCCCATGAGTTTCGAGGCGGGGTAGACGATGCAGTCGTGCTTGTGTCTCCGCTCGTTGTTGAGAATGGCTGAGAACATGTTTGAGATTGGTTCCATGGTGTCATCACATGTACTTTTTGAAGCCGAGGCCGACTGCAACCTCTCTGAAGCACTGTCGACAGAAGTTCAACCCGTACTTTCTTACTATGGGTCCATACTGGCCGCACCGTTTGCACGGTCTCGCACCCTTGCCGTACTTTCGGATTTTTTTCGGTTTTATCTTAGCCATTTCTTGGTTGTCAGCTTCCTACCTGAGTTCTGAAGTTTTCCTGAATGAACTGAATAGCATCCTTTTTCGAGACATAGTGACTTTTCCCGATCTTCGCTGGACGGATTGAACGAACCCTCAACCTGTACCCTGGTCGTTCGAGTGTGACGTGGACAGTGGCGCCAAAGATGCCCAGCTCTGGAACATACCTCGTACCCGGTATTTCGATATGTTCCTTGATCCCAAAGGAAAAATTGCCAAAGTCGTCGAAGCAGGAGTTGTTGACTTTGTTTGAGACTGCGTCAAGAGCCCGCGTGAGGAATTGGCCCGCTTCTTCGCGCCGGAGCGTTACGACGGTGGCTATGGGTTCGCCTTTGCGGATTCCCCAGTCCTTGATCGCCTTCTTCGCAAGCTTGGTGGTCGGAGTCTTGTTGGTCAGCTGGGTTAGCACTTTCTTAGCCTTCTCAAGCGGCTCGCCAGATTTCCCTGTGGCGATGTTGATCGTGACTTTTCCGATTCTGATGTTCAGCATCTGATTCGTTTTGGTTGGAGTCTCAGTTGCTTGCATGCCGATCACTTCTCCAAGGTGACGAGCGGTGATTCAGTTCCGACCGGTATGACGTAGTCTGCCGGGGTTTCGAAGCCTTCTGCTCCGGTCTCGATTCTCACGATCTTCCGGCGCGCGTACGTCCCTGGGGTAATGGATGTGATCTTTCCGTAGTATCCTTGGTTTCTTCCGTCGATGACGAGTCCGAGGGCTCCAACCTGGAACGGAACATACTTGACAATCTTCTGTACAGGGAAGCTCAACTGGATTGCGCCTCCGACTGCGAGTTCCTCGCTGCCTGGCCTCGTGTCCTTGGTTCCGGTTAGCAGGGTTCTTCCATCATGGAGGCTGTACTGTAACTTTCCGCCTGGCACGTTCTGTTTTCCAACGATCTTGCAGATCTTGTAGCCGGCTTCCTTGGCCTGCGCTGGGGCGAGGACGAGTCCTCTGTTCGGCTTCGGTAGGGCCCGGTAGACTTGTGGTATGCCTTCGATCTGGACTATGTCCATCAGTCCGACGGGGAATCGGCGGTCACGTCGGATAACCCCGTCAACCTTAACTTTCCCTTGGCTTATGATCCGGATTGCTTCTCTGGCGATGTTGGCGAGCCCGAGGGATTCGCGGACGATCACTAGGAGTGGTAGGCTTTTTTCGCGTGCGTGTGGCCCTGGATGCGTCCTAGGGGCCCACGTGTGTTCTTTCCGGTGAATTGGCCAGAAGCCAGGTGAGGGTTCCCGTTTTAGCTGTCTGGGACCGAACTTTCTTGCCATGTCCTATTCCTCTCGGGATTTTCCTCTCTCGGCCAATAGTCCGCTGCGCCACTTGTCTGAAAGATTGAGGTTGGTTATCCGAACCTTCGTAACATGGATGGGCAACTGGGATGCCACGCCGGCAGCTTTTTCTCGCGACATTCCTTCAACGAAGATTCTGCCGTTTGAGTAGTCTACCCGCTGGACCTTTCCCTCGAGTCCCGCGAAGTCTCCTCTCATTACGCGGACACTGTCACCAGTTCTCACAGGGAGGCGTCGGACTTTGTGGTTCTTCGTAAGATCATCAGATAGTCGAGCGGCGAGCATTCGGCGTCGTCTATGTGCTGGAGCGTTGAAGAACATCTTCCTTTGCTTAGACGGCTTGGAAGTAACCATTCTAGATCACTGTGCTCGCTAGGTTCGCGACTCTCGGCCATCTCTCAGCAGCCTCCTTCGCCACTGGTCCACGGATCTCGGTGCCTTTGAGCTCGCCCTCGGGAGTCATGATGACCGCTGCGTTGTCTTCGAAACTGAGACGGGTGCCATCGGGTCGACGAATTGCTCTTGCCTGTCGTACCACGACGGCTGGGAAGACTTGTTTTCTAAGGGTGGGTGAGCCTTTCATGACTGTGATCATTACCATGTCTCCCACGCAGGCTGCTGGAACACGTCGCAGTCGGCCATGGTAGCCGCGGACGTTGATTAGTTTCAATTCCTTCGCGCCGGTGTTGTCGGCACAAGTCATCCGGGACCCGACGGGTAGACCGCGTGCCACCTTAGGGCGGTATTCGATCATTCCCCGGGCGCTGACGGCTCGGGTCTTCGGCGCGGGCACTATGCTACGCCTCCAGTCTTCTCAACGACGACGAAGGTGACCTCCTTGCTTAGAGGTCTGCACTCTGCTATTGTGACCTTATCGCCCTCCGCCGCCGATATGCAGGGCGGGTTGTGGGCGAGCGTCTTGCTCCGACGCCTCTCGTACCTGCTATACTTCGTGTAATAGTGAAGGTATGCTCGTTCGACCGAGACGGTTTTAGGGGAACGTGAGCCTGCAACTGTTCCTTCGAACACTCTCCCTCTAACCGAGAGGTGTCCATGGAATGGGCAGAGAGGATCATTGCATCCTGTTTTCGGGGCTTTGACGTCCAGCCCGGTGTTTCTAACTACCATTTCCGCAACCCCTTCTTCACTCTGTCTTCAGGCCGGAACTGCAAAAGAGAGCCATCGACCTCGACGGTCTCTGCTGGAAGCTCAGCTGAGAAGATTGTTTTCTGTTTCTGGACTTGTCGAAGTTTTCCGTTTGTTTCTATGGTGAACGTGTTCATTGTCTCGTCGCGGACCACTCCTTCCAGTCCTTGGAGGGTTGGGTCCGTGGATTTTGCTATCTTGACTTTGAGCCCGATCCATTCGTGAGCGGTGATGTTCTGTGAAGTTATCATGGTCTAAGCAACCTCTGGTGATGGTTTCGTGGGGGAGTTTTCAAGTGTCAAGAGCCGGGCGATTGTCTTGCGAAGCTCGCGTATTCGAGCCGGGTTGTCTACGGTTCCCCCTGACTTCACTGATGTTCGAATACTGGTTAGTTCGGCGCGCAGTTCTGTTACCTTCTTCCGGCGTTCCTCGGGGAGCATCTGGTTGAGCTCACGCTTTCTCAGAATCGCCAGTTTCCTCTTCCTCCTTGTCCTCGACAACAACCGGAACATCACCGACCACGGTCTCCACCTCGACTTCTACTGCGGGCATGGCAATTTGTTCCGGTTCCTTCGCCGGAGCAATTGGTTGGGGCGTGGTTTCTGCGGGTGGCGTTAGCATGATCGGCTTGTCAATGTAGTCGACTTGCGGTGGTAGGATCCGAACGTTGATTCCGAAGAGGCCCTGTTTCAATTGCACATCTGCGACTGCGGTTTTTACGCTCTTCAAAACGGGGTCTCCGACTCTCGGGAGGTAGCCGGCCTTGAACTTCTCGAAACGCGATCGTTCTGTTGTAAGTTTTCCTCGGATGGTGATCTCGACGCCGAGAGCTTGTGATTCCATTACTCTCTGGATGGCCCAGTATGCTGCGCGTCGGAAGTGCACTCCACGTTGGAGAGCGGAGGCGACCTGGGACGCTACGACTTTGGGGTCCTGCTCAGGGACTTCAATATTCGCAACGGAGAGTTGCGGATTCTCGATATGGAACTTCTCCTCCAGAACCTTCGTCAGATCTCGAATACTCTGGCCTCTTCGGCCAATTACCATTCCGGGTTTCGCGGCATATATTACGACTCTCGTGCCGACGGGGCTCTTTGTCAGCTCGACATGACTGTACCCGGCGCGTTTCAACTCTAGCGCAAGGTGCTCGTCGATTTCGAGACGTCGAGAAACATCTTTAACAAAATACTTGGTAACAGACAAGGATTATTCCAGCTCGTAGCCGACAAGTTCGACATGCGTCATCGTTCCCTGCAAAAGATCGGATCTACCGAACGCTCGCGGGTTTCTCTTAGGAACCTTGGTCCCGCGCTGAGCAGCGGCATGGATGATTTTCAACCGTTCCGTGTCGAGATTTCGGTATTCTGCGCTCGCCTCTAACTCCTCCAAGAGCTTGAAGATCTTTCCAGCAGCTTTTTGTGGAAAACGGCCTGCATAGAAATGCTCGTTCAACTGTCGCCTGTGCGGGACTTCCTTGTGAAACCGGCGGTAGGCGATTGCCTGCTTCATCTCGACAACGCGTTCGAGAAGTCGCTTCGCGTCAGGGAGCTTCATTCCCCTGATCGTGCGACATATCTCCACAGAAGCTTTGGGGGATATGCGGAGTTGGCGGCCAGAACACTTCACAGTACGGTCTGGATCTAAACCCGTAATGGAGTATCCTCGTTCTGGCACCGCTTTTTCGCCTGAAGCTTCCGGGAGCCCCAGTCCTCAAGCTAAAAACCCTTTGGGGAACAGAGAGGAAGAATACTCGTTTCCGGGCGGGAGAAGAAAGGGTCAAGAAATCATTAGGATCACGGTTGTCATGATTGTCGTGGTTCAAAACTGGCTATCAGGCTTGGGCCTGGAGGTTCTAGTTTCGGAGAGCCGCGAACTCGCGTTCTCTTGCTGGTTGACGGCATTCGCTGTATGGCGGGATAATGGGTGGCGGTGGCCGATTTCACGAAGGAAGAGCGGTCCGGCAGTGACTGTTGAACGTGGGTTCCTGCGTTTTCACGAAGGACCGGGCGCGGGAAAATCCACCACCCGGGGGGGTCCATAATAGTTAGCAAGAAAAGGATAGTTAGCGAAAAAATAGCTACGAGAAAAGCATGCTTATTTTTGAAAGCAAGCCAGGGAGGTCGGGAGCTTAGTGCTGGGGTTCGAACGGGGGCGCCTTTCTGCGAGGGGGAGCCCTTTGGTCCAAAGCCCTTTGTGATATGCAGAAACGGTTGCGTATCAAACGCCCGGCCATCTTGGAAGGCTCTGTTTGTGAAATGATCGGTGGTGTAACTTGTGGATTGGCCACAGGGTTACTGTAGCCTTATGCTGGCTTCCAGCCGCCCTAGCCTTGGTCCATTATGGAAACCGCGATCGAAAGAGTCCATACTGGGATCCCAGGCTTGGACCACGTTCTCGAAGGCGGCTTCCCCAAAGGCGCCCGAGTCCTCCTAGCAGGAGGAGCCGGATGCGGGAAGACAATATGCTGCGGACAATACCTCTACAAAGGAGCCACAAAGTTCGGCGAACCAGGAGTCTACGTCAGCACTGAAGAGCCGCCGTCCGAGTTCAAGGCGAACATGCTACGCTTCGGATGGGACTTCAAGAAGCTGGAACAGGAAAAGAAAATCGGCATGGTCGATGCGGTCTACCAACGCGTCGAATCAGAGGTCACAGAACAAGAGAGTCTCCAATCAATCCTCTACAACCTACGATCAAAACTATCAGAGGTCAAAATACTGGTTGAACAGCTTGGAGCAACAAGACTCGTCGTCGACTCGCTACCGGGATTCGGCTTCCGAGTAACCGACCTCAACACCTTGCGAGAGATATTCCTCGAGGTCGGCCTTCTGTTGAAGGATGTCGGATGCACGACACTGATGACCACGGAGATCGTTGAAGGCTCAGGACTGATCAGCCGATATGGTATCGAAGAATTCCTTGCAACCGGTGTCATGGTTTTGTCTCTTGTCCGCCAGAGCTCGCCGATACGGAAGCTATTCGTCCGGAAGATGCGTGGTACAAGCCACAGCCTGAACGACTACGCGTTCGCCATCGGACCCGACGGCATCGTCATCAAAGGCCCAGTCGGCGTTCGAAGTGTCAGCCATGGCAGGCGCCTCCACAGCAGCAGCGGGAGAAAGCGCCGAAGCCGGCGGTAACACGGGCATCGAAGAAGTCGCGAGAGGTAACATCCCAGTATCCCAAGGGGCAGAGGTAGTGGAACAAGGGGTTCAAGTGGAACAGTCAGCCCCCGACGAAGCAGGATACCAGCAAGGGTAGCCGGACCAGCACCCGAACAGGCAGGACCGAAAGCAACAGGCGTAGAGAAAACAAGATGGCGAATATTAGAAGCGGAATTGGAGCATTTGACGAGTCGATCGGCGGCCTACCTTCTGGCAGCATTATCACCTTTCTCGGTGAAGCAGATACAGGTATGACCACGTGTGCAGAACAGATTCTCTACCAAGGCCTAACGGAAGGAAGACCCGCGGTCTATTTCACGACGGGACGGTCATGGGAGGATGTTGTCGGGGAGATGACGGTGTTCGGCTGGAACCTTGACACTTATTTTGAGAAGAGGAAGATGTGGTTCATCGACAGCTTCAGCATGAAAAAGGAAAAGATCTCAGGCGAGGTCTCCTGGGACATCGGCCCAGCCAACCTTCTAGCCAAAGAATTCCCACGGGTCATCACGCCTCTAGGAACCACGACAATTGTGATCGATAGTCTGAGCGATATTATCCGCTCGGCACCTTTTCCAGCGGTTGAGCAGACTTTGAAGATCTTGCAGAATCATGTTAGATCTACTGGGGGGCTGGCATTGTTGCTAGCGTCGAAGGGGATTCATACTGAGCATATCGAGAATACTGTTCAGCACTTGAGTGATGGGGTAGTTGATCTGTCAACAGAACCGTTCGGGAGTGAGGATTATGCGAGGAAGATGCGAGTATTGAAAATGCCAGGAGCACTTGGAGACATGAAAGTCTACGCCTACCGCGTAGGCCCCGCAGGGATAGAAATGGCAGCACTGCACCGAGTGAGATAGAGCAATGGTAATGACATTACAATTCGAGGATATCGTAGGTCTTCTAGGGAACCCTACGTTTCTATGGTCACTGCTTGCGGCGACGTGGGGGGCAATAGGCTATAGGATCCTCCGCCGACGAAGACGCGGGCCTAAGACTGGCCCTTCACAAGCTTCAGGAGCCGTCAGCTTCAGCCTGACGAAACCACGCCTCTCAGAAGAAGAAATATTCCGGATACTCACGACAACGGAAGTGAACATTCAGATCGTAAGGATTTGCGAGACCCCAAAGAGCGCAAAAGAGGTCGCGAAGGCGCTCGGTGACGTTTATCCGGGACACAAGGAGAAAGGATTTCCGGCTGAGAAACTTGGAGAGCATCTGGCGAATCTTGAAAGACTGGGAGCCGTCAAGTTCAACGGTGAAAAATGGGCGGCAAGCGATGTGGGCGTTAAGATGGTCCGCAAATACTTCGGCTAGACGCTTGAGCTACCTAACGCCTGGTTGCCCAATCTCAACAGCGCTGCTCGCTAGGGTAACGAGGGGCCCAGTCTTTCGAATCGAAAAATCTCTGGCCTTTCTTGGCGGCGTGAGAACCCGATTACAGTAGGGTCGAAGCCTAGACTTAGGAAGTAGCTTCGACTTTCGCAACCCACGAACGAGTGTCTATTTCCTCAATCCTACGGACTGGCCCATGAGCAGCTTGTCCGCTTTCGCTAGAACCGCCTCGAGCTCAAGCTTCTCGTCAGAGCTCAGCCTATCAGCGGCTAGCTTGAGCAGAATCCGTGCTGTCAATATAGAGAGAGGAATCGTTACCTCTCGCTCCTTCCCCGGAACTATCTTGTAGACGTAGGGGTTGGCTTCGGTCGAAACTGAAGCGTCCGCGGCGAATGCGGCAGTCCGGCGCATGTGCAAAAGGCCGATTACGACGCTGATCGGGGAGGAAATGATGATTGCCACGATGGCAAACTCTGTCAAGTGTGGAAAAAGCGATACCAATGACGTGTCGGCTATCGCGAGCTTGTAGATTACAGTGATGCTGCTCAGAAAGCCGATGAAGAAGGCTATGTAGGTGGCGTAGCCAACTCTCAGATAGAACCAGCTCCTGAAGATTATACGTTCAAAGTTCATAGAATCAACGTGCGATTATCCTCCTATAATTCTTTAAGATGACCCCCGACCGAGAGGCCCAGATGCATCTAGAAAAAGTCAAAAACTATCTGTTTGGCACGAGCAGGACACAAATGGAACCCAGACGACCGTTTGACCCTTTGCATCCAGCACCCGCTGAACCATTCCCTTCACCCCTGAGGCCCCCGAGTCAGTATGTCCCGAGAAACGATGAGAATCTCCGAATCTTCAAGGAAATACTAGACCGGCTCACAGCGATTGAAAATAGACTCAAGGCCATAGAAGAGCATCTGAAAGCTCGGCGATAGCCTACGGAGCCTCAACAAGTCCGGACTCTCGGTATTTGAGTTCGGACTTCGCAGCCACTATGAAGTCATTTTCGCTCAACCCTTTGACAGAGTGAGTGGACAATGTTAGCTTTACCCGTCTCCATTTGATCAGAATATCGGGATGATGATCTTGCTCCTCGGCGATTTTCCCCACCGAATAGGCAAAAGCCAAGCCGTCTAGGTAGGATTTGAAATGAAACTCTTTCTCGATCGAGCCGTCTATCAGAGTCCATCCGGTGAGGACTCCCATCAGCTGTCCAGCCTCGCGCTTAGTCATCGGTGGTACTCCCTTGCGCTCAACGGATTTCTTTGATGCGAGCTCTTCTATACTTGACATATTGCCCGTGGGGTTGTCTCATAGAAGATAATAATCTTGCAGTCATGTCCTTGTCCTGGACCCCTCGGTACACCAACCCACTTCTATCAAACCCCAAGGTTTCGTTGGCATGGGCCATGTACCAACAATAGATTCCAGAAATTTCTCGCTTGTATCCAGTAGTTTATAGACGACATTTGAAATGTAAGGTATTCTATTGCGCGCTTCGTTCCAAACAGAGACCGGAGAACCTTCGGGCCTGACTGCTGTCCCCATAACGAAATGCAGGTTATGCCATTCAGAGAAATTCATACGTTTGATTTCGCTAGGTAACCAGCATGTCTCTGATTTTGTGACCTCCAAAGGAGACAGCCCTCGATCCCCCCTCGAACTGGTCCGATGCGCCAATTGCAGCCTAGTCCAGTTGAAGCACACATTTCCAAGAGATTCACTATATCGTCACTACTGGTACCGTTCGGGAATTAGTTCGACGATGAGGGGAGCACTGGAAGACATAGTCGAAAAAGTCGGCAAGATCGCGAACCCCATGCGAGGTGACGTGGTAATAGATATTGGATGTAACGATGGCACACTTCTTCGGGCTTACAAGTCATTGGATGTGCGTCGAGTTGGGTTTGAACCCGCGAAGAATCTTGTCGAGGATGCGATGAGGGGAACGGATTACATCTTTAATGACTATTTTAGGTTCGACTTATTCAGAAAGAAGTTCCCTGAATCAAAGGCGAAGATCGTAACCAGCATTGCTATGTTCTACGACCTCGACGATCCTACAAGGTTTGTGATCGATGTCTCAAAGCTTCTTGATCCTGACGGGGTTTGGGTTATCCAACAAAACTATCTACCAACGATGTTGGTGCAAAACGGGTTCGACAACATCGGGCACGAGCACCTTACTTACTATTCTCTCGAGACGTTGAGCAGACTATTGGCTAAGCAGGATCTCGAGATTTTCGACGTAGAGACGAATGATGTAAACGGGGGCAGTTTCCGCACCTACGTCTCACATAGAGGCAGATTTCCTCTGAATGAGAGCGTCCTGAGATTGAAGGACTATGAAAAGAAACTGTTCTCGAGGCGACCTTCGATCTACACTGAATTTGCCAAGAATGTCCGAACGTTAGGTTTGCAATTGAGAGGGTTCGTCGCGAAAGAGGTCAACGATGGCAAGAGCATCTACGTTTATGGTGCCTCGACCCGAGGGAACACCATTCTGCAGTATTGCAAACTTGACCATAATCTTATCGAAAAGGCGACGGATGCGAACCCCGAGAAGTGGGGACGCAAGACACCAGGAACCGGAATCCCAATTGTATCGAAAGAGGAAGCACGAAAGGACAAACCAGACTATTTTCTCGTGCTACCTCACCACTTCCTCAGTGAGATCCAAAGACAGGAGAGTGATTATCTGCGCTCCGGAGGCAAGTTCATCCTCCCGTTGCCGAAATTCAGAATAGTGAACTATGCTACCAAGGAGGCACAAAATAACGCAGAGAAATTCGACTCTAGTTCCCGGAACGAAATCAATTAGGTGCACTACGGTGCCCAAAATTCGCGACAATTCATGTGAGTCAGAAGCCGATGGAATGAGAGCGAGATCTCTCTAAACGACCGATGACATCGCAGTTCTCTAGGGTGGAACGTGGATGAAGGAGAACATCGTTGCAGTTTGCATTAGTGGAAAGCAGGAAGCATGGGGTATTCCTGAGATTCCATTCTACTGCCGTGCTGAAGGATTCAAGGAATTTCCTCGTTACCCTCCCGTGAAGACTAGAGAGAGGATTCAATATTTGGCTATGCGCCGAAATATGGCCCATAAGCAAGCTTTGGAACTGAACCCAAACGCAGAACACTTTCTAAGTATCGACAGCTACTATCTAACCGGCATAAACGAAATCTGGCATTTACTCAAAGAGTACGTCGATTACAATGGGGAGTGTATTCTAGGAGCGACAAATTGGTTCGCGGATTACTCGCGAGTCCCTTTGAAGTTAAGGTATTGGGACACCTGGGCCACACCTGAAATGAAAGACAAGAAGTATGATTACTATCCAAGGCACGAAGGCCTACCTCAAGGTTGGGAGAAGGTTCGTGGCTGTGGTGGTTTCACCGTATATCCCAGATGGGTCTGGGAACGCCAAGGATACGGTGTACCGGAACCCTTTCCTGAAGCTGGAAACGAGGTCAACTATCTCTGCCTGTGTCCAGGGATTCCCA
>Ga0137365_10000109_pt1 | contig 41695 bp, 31 predicted proteins | sample SagtaG_9_FD_104799 | JGI IMG/M metagenome (GOLD analysis project Ga0137365, IMG submission 104799) | Vadose zone soil microbial communities from Sagehorn Ranch, Mendocino, California, USA - Sage1_L_40_16 metaG | ecosystem: Environmental > Terrestrial > Soil > Vadose zone | place: USA...
GGTGATCAGCTCGCCGAACGGGCGCCGGACCGCGGCGATAGTCGCCGCCTCGTCGCGCCAGAACGAAGGCACCCAGATGCCCCACAGCGACAGCACAAGCGCGACCGCGGGCGGCAGGTAGCGAATCCAGGTCGGCCCGGGGTCGAAGGTGCGCGGCGCCGCGGGCTCAGGCCTGGCAGCCGTCGGCTCGGCCGCGGCAGCCAGGCCGGCGGCGCGATCGGCCAGGCCGGCGGCGCCATCGGCCAGGCCGGCGGCGCCCGAGGTCAGGTCGGCGGCGCCGACCGCCAGCGCTGCGGCGCCTGCCGCGTAGCCATCCGCTAGCCCAGCGGTGCCTGCCGCGTGGCCATCGGCCAGCCCAGCGGCGCCTGCCGCGTGGCCATCCGCCAGCCCAGCGGCGCCTGCCGCGTGGCCATCCGCCAGATCAGCGGCCACCGAGGCCAGGTCAGCACCACCGTTCAGGTCGCCAGTCACGGCGGCTGGATGCTCCTTAGCGGCTCCGGTCGGCTGCCCGGCAGCGACCGAGTCGGCTTCGGCCTGGCCAACGGCCGCAGGCCCGCTGAGTGAAGTCATCGGTGGTGTGGTCCTCCGGGATTCGGATGTGCGTGGCAGGCCGGCCAGGTCGCCGTGGCCATGACGTGGCAGGCCAGCGTCATCATCGTAGTCATGCACGGGCGATCCCGTGTCCGTGCGGCGGGTACCCGCCCATCAGACTTTGCTCAGACACCGCCTGGACACCCGGATCGGGCGGGCCGGCCGAACCGGCCGTCGCCGCCCGCCGACACGGCAGGTAGGTCCTCATCATGACGCCGTCGATTATGCCATTCGCTGCCGCGCTGTAGTCATGCGATTACTAACAGGTACCGAAGCGGTGCCGACAGATGCCCGAAAACCGCCCATGAGCATGGCCGACGCCATGATAATCGCTCCATCGGGAAGGTAAGCTCGCATATCCCCACTCGGATCCCGGGCACCACGCTGGCTCCGGCAGTCTTGACCTCTGAGGACCATTTTTATGCTGCGTCGCCGGTCTATCCGACTGAGGATCGTCACCCTGGTGCTCGTTCCCGTGGCGGCGCTCATCGGCCTGTACGCTGTCGTGCTTGACCTGACCCTGGGTGACTTCCTCACTCTGCAACAGGGGCAGGCCGTTCAGCGGCAGATCACCACCCCGGTCTCGAACCTGCAGCAGCAGCTCAGCATCGAGCGGGCGCTCGCGCTGCAGTACATGGCCGCGCCGCGCCGCGGCGCGCTGCCGACGCTGCTGTTTCAGGAGCGCCGCACCGACCGTGTCCTGCGGGCCTTCAAGGCGGCCTCGGCGGCCTCGCTGGGCGGCGCGAGCCCGCCCCAGCAGCACGCGATCCGCACCTGGCAATCCGACCTGGCCACCCTGACCTCGCTCCGCACCTCGGTCGCCAGCTTCGGAATCAGCAGAGTCGATGCGCTCGGTGCCTACAGCAACATCATCACCGACGGCAACAACGTCACTGACCAGGCGATCCTGCCGCTGGTGACCGGCCAGGCGGGGGTCCAGGCCATCGACGTCATCAACCTGGAGAAGGCCGCACAGACGGTCGCGGAGGAGAGCGATCTCGTCCGGGCAGACCTGACCGCGCGCACCTTCCCGGCTGCCGATCTGCAGCTCTTCAGCCATCTGGTCGTGCTGCACAGGGAGATCTTCGATCAGACCTTGCCCGCGCTCGACCCGGCCTACCAGAAGCTCTTCAAGACGCTGATCCCCCAGGCAGCCTCTGCTGGGCTGACGGCTCTGGAGAACCAGATCCTGGTCAGCGGCGTGCCACGGGACAAGCAAGCGGCGCTGCGGGCATGGGGCTCCACCGTGCGCACCTACGCCGGCGGCCTGCAGGCCGCGCTGGTCGAATCGAGCGCGGCGCTCAACACCGCGGCCAAAGCGCAGTTGCGGGACAACACACTGCGCCTAGGCCTGACCGGGGGCTTCGGCCTGCTGGCGATCCTGGTGGCGATCGCGATCGCCGTCGCGGTCAGCCGCGGCCTAGTCCGCCAGCTGAACGACCTGCGGTTGTCCGCGCTGGAGATTTCCGGACAGCGGCTGCCGAGCGCGATCGAACGGCTGCGCAACGGCGAAGAGGTCGACATCGCCGCCGAGGCACCCACGCTGGAGCCGGGCACCGACGAGATCGGCCAGGTCAGACGCGCGTTCAACACTCTTCATCAGACCGCCATGGCCGCCGCGGCGGACGAGAGCCGGATCAGGCGCGGGGTCAACGACGTGTTCAGGAACCTGGCCAGGCGCAACCAGTCGCTGCTGACCAGGCAGCTGCAGCTGCTGGACGCGATGGAGCGGCGAATCCACGACCCAGATGAGCTCGCCGACCTGTTCAGGATCGACCACCTGACCACCCGGATGCGGCGGCACGCCGAGGGCCTGCTGATCGTGGCCGGGGGGTCGTCAGGCCGGAGCTGGCGTGAGCCGGTCCCGATCGTGGACGTGATGCGCGCCGCGGTGGCCGAGGTCGAGGACTACACCAGGATCCGGGTGATGTCGCGGACCAGTGCCGCGGTGGCCGGCCACGCCGTCGCCGACGTCATCCACCTGCTCGCCGAGCTGCTCGAGAACGCCACCATGTTCTCGCCAACCAACACCCCGGTGCGAGTGGACGGCGACATGGTCGCGAGGGGCCTCGCAGTGGAGATCGAGGATCGCGGCCTCGGCATGCGCGAGGATCAGATCATCGGGATCAACCGCAAGCTCGCCGATCCGCCGCTGTTCGACCTCTCCGGCACCGATCAGCTCGGCCTGTTCATCGCCGGCCAGCTCGCCAGGCGGCACGACATCAAGATCACGCTCCGCACCTCGGCCTTCGGCGGGACAATGGCGGTGGTCCTGATTCCGCGCCCGCTGCTGCTCGTGACGGACGAGGAGGACCCGCTCTCCGCCGCCGCAGTGCGGGAGCTCGGCGGGCGGCCGATCCCGCAGCTGCTGGCCGCGCTCCCGCGCACCGAGGCGGGCACCGGCGCCACCGCCGAGGTCGGGTACTACGGCGTTGAGCCGGTGCCTGACCAGGACGCTGACGCGGACCCGGTGCAGGCCGCTGACGCGCCGCTTGCGCAGGTCGGCAGCGGATGGCCCGCCGTCTCGGCCGGCGATCTTGTGCCAGCCGACGACGTGGGCGTAAACCAGTGGCCGGTACCTCGCCGCGACCAGCAGGTCCGGCTAACCCCGTCCGGCGCCAGCCCATGGGAGGCACAGGAATCCGGCGACACGCTGGCAGCCCTCGCCGGGATCGGCGTCTGGCCCGGCACCGACCTCACCGACGCTCGGCCGGCCACCGCAGGCGGCGGCGGCTGGCCCGCCAGCGACGCCACCGATGTACGGCCGGCCTCAGCGGCCGCCGGCTGGCCAGGCAATGACGCCACCGATGTACGGCCGGCCTCAGCGGCCGCCGGCTGGCCAGGCAATGACGCCACCGATGTACGGCCGACCTCCACGGGCGGCGCGGCCGCCTGGCAAGGGACGAACGCCGGCCAGTCCAGCGAGGCTGGAACCAGCGCATGGCCGGTGCTCGACGGCGGCACCCGCACCTGGCCAGCCATGAACGATGACCCGGGCCGGCTGCCGACCGCTCCGCAGACCGCCGGCTCGCCGTCGCCGCCCAGGCTGCCGCGGCGGCCGCCAGCCGCGATGGCAGCGGTTATCGCGGAAAGCCTTGCCGACCTGGGGCAGCAGCCGGCCACCAGGCAGCCGGCATCTGAGCAGCCGGGCACCGCGCAGCCGGCATCTGGGCAGCCGGCACCGGCCCAGAACACCGTCCAGGCCGACACAGCGGACCTGCCGGTGCGGGTCAGGCAGGCCAGCCTCGCGCCGCAGTTGCGCGGGCAGGTCAGGCCAGCGCGATCGGAGCCAGACGAGGCCGCGCCGCCACCACCGGCCGCGCCTTCCCCCGAGGCCGCCAGGAGCACCATGGCGGCCCTCCAGCGGGGCTGGGAGCGCGGTCGCTCGCTGCCGGTGGAATCCGGCGGCAACGTCAGCGAAGGGCAAGCGGCAGACGGCCAGCAGGACGGCCGGCAGGACGGAGCTGGCCGCCAGGAAGGGAACGGCACGCCAGACGGGGATGGGCAGCCGAAGGGGGACAGCAAGTGATACCGCACGAACCAGCTATCGTCGTGAGCCCGCGCCCGGGCTCAGGCAACGATCTGAGCTGGCTTCTCGACGACCTGGTCGCCAGGGTGACTCAGATCGACAAGGCCGTGATCTTGTCAAGGGACGGCCTGGCGATCGGGGCGTCGGCCGGGCTCAGCAGGGAAGACGCGGAACACCTGTCCGCCGTCGCCGCCGGATTCCAGAGCCTGGCTCGCGGATTCGGGCAGCATTTCGGATCGGGCAGCCCGCGCCAGACGATCGTGGAAATGGAATCGGCCTTCCTGTTCGTCACCGCCGCCGGCGAGGGCAGTTGCCTGGCTGTCCTGGCCTGCGCCGCCGCTGACGCCGGGCTCATCGCCTATGAGATGGCCGTCCTGGTCAAGCGAGTGGGTCAGCACCTGGGCGTGCGCCAGCGGCCCGCCCAGGCGAGCCAGGCGACGTGAGCTCACATGAGCACGGGGCGAGACGACTGGATGAGGCAAAGCTCAGGGCCGGTCGTCAGGCCCTATGCGCTGACGGCTGGCCGGACCAGGCCGAGCGGCGCGAACATCGACCTGATAGCACTGGTGACTGCCGTTCGCCGGGCCACACGCGACCACGCTGAACTCGAGCCTGAGCATCTGCGGCTGCTCCAGCTGACCCGCATCCCGGCATCGGTGGCCGATCTCGCGTCCGACCTGGACCTCCCGCTCGGAGTCGTCCGCATCCTCCTTGCTGACCTGCGGGATCAGGGCCTGGTCAGCATTCACCCGCCGGTCAGGGCCGGACTCAGCGACGTGCGCATACTCAAGGAGGTTGCCGATGCCCTACGGAGGCTCTGATCCGGGCTACGACCAGGGCCCGGTGCCGATCGCGATCAAGATCCTGATCGCCGGGGGCTTCGGGGTGGGTAAGACGACGCTGGTCAGCTCGGTCAGCGAGGTCCGGCCGCTGCGCACGGAGGAGGATCTGAGCGAGCCGAGCGCGTTCGTCGACCGCCTTGATGGCGTGGAGCTGAAGTCCACAACGACGGTCGCGATGGACTTCGGCAGGATCACGATCAGCGACGAACTTGTCGTCTACCTCTTCGGTACCCCGGGCCAGAAGCGATTCTGGTTCATGTGGGATGAGCTCGCACACGGCGCGCTCGGCGCGGTGGTGATGGCCGACACCAGGCGGCTGGCTGACTGCTTCCCGTCCATCGACTACTTCGAGCGCAATGGGATGCCGTTCGTCGTGGCGGTGAACTGCTTCGATGACGCCCGTCAGTACCCGACATCGACCATGCGGGCGGCGCTCAGCCTGCCCCAGGATGTGCCGCTGCTGCTGTGCGACGCCAGGCAGCGTTCGTCAAGCCGCGACGCTCTCGTCACCCTGGTCGAGCACGCGGTGAGCCTGCTCAACAGCGGAAGGCATGTCACACCCGCCAGATGAGCACCAGACCGCAATCGTCCGTGGTCCTGGCTTCGTCTTGCATGGCCTGCACCAGGCTGCTCGCACCGCCGCTGAATCCCGCCGCCACCAGCCGGTCTGCCTCACCGAGCAGCCGGTCGATGCCGACGTCGATATCCCTGCCCGGCACCTCGACCAGGCCGTCGGTGTAGAGCATCAGCGCGTCGCCCGGCCGCAGGGTGCCGCGCTCGGCGACATTGCGCAGATCAGGAACGACGCCCAGCACGATCCCGCGCGCCTGGGTGAGCCGCCACGACCCGCTGCCGCCCTCGAAGTGGGCGGCTGGCGGGTGCCCAGCGGAATCGATCACGTAGTTGCCCGTGGCCAAGTCAAGAGTGAGCTGCACCGCGGTAACGAAGCCCTCGGCCGGCTCGCTGCGCCGCAGGTAGGCGTTGCACGCCGGGAGGAACTGCGACTCGGGCAGCGAGCCGAGCATCCCGCCGAACGCCCCGGATAGCATGAGCGCCCTTGTTCCGGCATCAATGCCTTTCCCTGAGACATCGACGACGGCCACCTGAAGCGTCTTACCATCGCACACCGAGACCACGAAGTCGCCGCCGAAGGATGCGCCGCCGGCCGGGCGCAGCATCGACTCCGAACCCCATCCTTCCGGCAGCACGGGCAGCGCGCTCTGCGCCCTGATCCGGTCGCGCAGCTCCATCAGCATCTGATCGCCGCGCAGGCCCTGTAGCCCCAGCCTGGCCCGGGTCCTGGCCAGTACGTCGGCGAACACGGCGATGATCACGATCGTCGCTATGTTGCTGAAGCCGGCCCGGCCGCCGGCCTCGGCCAGGTCATAGCCGAGCATCACCGCGACGATCCCGAACAGGATCCGCAGCGCGCGCGGCCAGAGCAGCAGGCCGCCAGCCAGGATCGGCAAGATCATCAGCCCGGGGGAGAACCACGCGGCCGGCCCCTGCACCACAGCGATGCCGATCCCGACCACGGCCATGGTGAGCACGAACGCGAGCCTTCGGTTCCTGGTGATGAACTGGCGCCGGAGGAACCCGCGAAATGACAGGGCCGCCACCTGCACCGCCGGCCAGAACCGAGGCCTGGAACTCGCAACCATGATGGCGAAACTGTACCGGTACAGGTGCTCTGCCCACTGCCGAGATCGCCGGCGTCCGCGGGCACGGGCGATAATCCAGTCGCCAAACCGGGCCGCTTCGGGTACGAAGGCGACCATGGCTACCAGCTATCCGATCCGGCCGGTCAGGCCTGCCGAACTGGCTGCGTTCATGGCAGTGAGCGAGCAGGCGTTCAACAGCACGTGGCCCGCCGATGAGATGATCGAAATCGAGCGCAAGCTCTTCGAGCCCGAGCGCGGCCTTGCGGCTTTCGACGGCGGCCAGATGGTCGGCACGGCGATGTCCTACGCGTTCGAGCTGACCGTTCCTGGCGGACTCGCTGACGCTGCAGGCATCAGCGGGGTGAGTGTGCTTCCCAGCCACCGGCGCCAGGGCATCCTGACCGCCATGATGCGCCGGCAGCTGACCGATCTGGCCGCCGGCGGCGAGCCAGTCGCCGCATTGTTCGCCGCGGAGTCTGGCATCTACCGCCGGTACGGCTATGGCATCGCGTCCGAGCAGTACAACCTCAGCATCCTGACCGGTGCTCGGCAGCTCGCGGCCGGAGCCTCCGGCCGGGCGGGTAAGCCAGGCGACAAGCCTGGCGGCCTGACCATCCGGCTGGCCGACCGGCAGGCGGTCGGCAAGGACCTGATGACCGTCTACGACGCCGTGCGCGCGGGCCAGCCGGGGATGGTGAGCAGGACGGCGGACTGGTGGGAGGTGCTGCTCGCCGACCCCGCCTTCATGCGCGAGGGGTGCACCCCGCTGGGCTGCGTCGTTGCCGCTGACGGCACCGGCGTCAGGGGTTACGCGCTCTATGTGGCCAAGCCGCAGTGGGGCGAGGATTCGATGCCGTCGCACGAGCTCATAGTCCGCGAGCTGTTCGCCGTGGACCCGGTCGCTCACGCTGCGCTATGGCATCACCTGCTCGCCAGGGACCTGGTGAGTGAGGTCAGCGCCAGGTCGCGGCCCGCCGACGATCCGCTGCTGCATTTCCTCGCCAACCGCCGCGCCGCCAGGCCGCGCGCATCGGACGGACTGTGGATCCGGCTCGTGGACCTGCCGGCCGCGCTGTCTCAGCGTCGCTACGCCACCGACATCGACGTGGTGATCGAGGTTACCGACGACATGCTGCCGGCCAACTCGGGCCGGTGGCGGCTGCGAGCTGCCAGGTCGCCGGATGCCGAGCAGCCGACCTGTGAGCGGGTGACCGGCGAGCCGGACATCGCGCTGGGTGTCGCCGAGCTCGGCGCCGCCTACCTGGGTGGCACCAGGATCGGCTCGCTCGCCCGGGCCGACCTTGTGCACGAGCTGCGGCCGGGCGCGCTCGCCGTGCTGTCGGCCGCGATGTCCTGGGACCCGCTGCCCTGGTCCCCCATGGTCTTCTGAACTGCGCTGGAGTTGGACTACTGACAGTAAGCGCACTGTCGGCATAACTACATACCTGATCGCTGATCACCTGGGCCGCGGAGCCGACCGGGCCGAACGCTGATTTTCGCTGACGTAACATCATCGGGACATCCTCACCCCTATTGCCAGGCAAAACCCGGGTAATGCTTGGAACGGCACTTCATCTCGTGATACAACGCTCTCGTTGCGTGATGGTCGGCTTGATTACTTTACGTAACCGTTTAGATCCCCGCATCGGGCGCCGCTCGCTGGCCAGCTGGATGGCCGGCAGCGGATCCGGCTAACGGGATGCTCGGAGAGGAGCGGCACTATGCGGCACGCTGGGCAGCAGGTGTGCGGGCTGTGACGCTCGGGGTCGATGGCGCCTGGATGCAACCGTCCTTCGCGCCCGGGCCCGCTGGCTTGCCGCCTGGCGGGCAGCGCGGACCGCACATGCACCGGGTGCTCCGGCTGATCATGACGGCGGGGGCGGTCGCCGCCGGGCTGTGCCTCGTGGTCGGCATGGTCACTTTGGTGGTGGCGCTCGGCGACCACGGCAAGGCCGGCCAGAACCGAACCGGCGTCGCGGGCAGGACGCACGCAGGGAGCAGGCCGCCAGGATCCCAGCGGACCCAGCCGCCGCACAGCGGGGCAGGGCCAGGCAGCCGGGCACGCGGGGCGAACCGCGGGCCGCGGCTCAGCTCGCGGCCGTTCTCGCCGGGCAAGCAGCTGGCGTTGTATCACGGCTCAGGCTCCGCTGAACCAGGCCCGCTCCATGTGCCAGCGCCAGGGGCGTGGGGGCTGTACTGGCAATACCGGTGCCCTGGGGGCCGGCCCGGCGAGTTCATCCTTGGCGAGACCCGCACCTCGGCCAGTCTGGCGGTCACCGTGCGACAGGCGCACAGATCCGGGCACGGCGCCTACTGGGTGCTTGCGGACACTGGCGAGCACTCGCTGGTTATTGCCTCAAACTGCGCATGGCGCCTCCGCGTGTTCCTGCCGGCCAAAGCCAGCTAGCACGAGCGGCGTGCGATCAGTCGAAGATCGGCTCCCTGGTGCGGCTGCGCTTCAGCTCGAAGAAACCATCGGTCCCGGCTACCAGCAGCAGGCCGTCCCACAACCTCGCGGCGTCCTCGCCGCGCGGGATCGGTGACACCACCGGGCCGAAGATCGACATGCCGAGTACCGAGATAATCGGCGTGCCCACCTCGTAGCCGACCCGGTCCATGCCGTTCTTGTGCGAGGCACGCAGGCCATCGTCGTACTCGGTCGAATCCATCGCATCCGCCAGGCCGGCCGGCAGGTCAGCGGCAGCCAGGGCCGCCTCGATCATCGGCCGGTCCAGGGCCGCCTTCTCGTGATGGATCAGCGTGCCCATCGCCGTATAGAGCGGGCCGAGCACCTGCGAACCGTGCTCTGCCTCAGCGGCCGCGCAGACCCGCACCGGGGCCCACGCCTCCCGCATCCGCTCCTGGTACCGCTCAGGCAGGTCCCTTCCCTCGTTCAGCACGGCCAGGCTCATCACGTGCCAGCGCGGCTGTACCGGCCGCAGCTTCTCCACCTCACACAGCCAGCGTGAGGTAATCCACGCCCACGGGCACAGCGGGTCGAACCAGAAGTCGACTGGGGTTGGCGCCTGCTCAGTCATCCGCCCTCCTTGATCGCTGTACCCTGACAACCCGGCAGGCCGGTACGGCATTCCGCGACCTGGGCATGAAATCATTCGCCCGACGCCCAAGAAACCACGAACCAGGAATGATCAATGGCGAACAACCTAACCCGTGCAGCGGCTGCCGAGCGTGCCAGGCTGATCCGCGTCGAGTCCTACCAGATTGACCTTGACCTGACCCGCGACGAGACTACCTTCGGCTCGTTGACCACCGTCCGCTTTGCCTGCGCGGCTCCCGGTGCGGCGTCCTTCATCGACCTGACCGCATCTTCGGTCAGCGCGATGACGCTCAACGGCAAGCCGCTGCCGCCCGGCTGTTTCGACGGCGACCGGATCACGCTGCCCGAGCTCGCCGCGGCCAACGAACTCACGGTCAGGGCCGACTGCGAGTACTCGCGCAGCTGCGAGGGCCTGCACAGGTTCACCGATCCGGCGGACAAGTTCGTCTATCTCTACACCGACTTCGAGCCCTTCGACGCGCACCGGGTGTATGCCTGTTTCGACCAGCCAGATCTGAAGGCCACGTTCACCTTCGCCGTGACCTGCCCGGATACCTGGCAGGTCGTCTCGAACATGGCGCCGGAGCTAGCGGCGCAACCCGGCGGACCCGGCGGACCCGGCGCTGAGCGCTGGATCTTCCCGGCCACCCCGGTGATGTCCACCTACATCACCGCGCTGGCCGCCGGGCCGTACCACTGCGTGCGGGCCGAGCATGACGGCATTCCGCTCGGCGTCTTCTGCCGGCAGTCGCTGGCCAGTTATCTGGACCAGGACGAGATCTTCGAGATCACCAGGAGCGGGTTCGACTACTACCACGCGACCTTCGGCATCCGGTACCCGTTCGGCAAGTACGACCAGCTCTTCGTGCCCGAGTTCAAGACCGGAGCGATGGAGAACGCTGGCTGCGTGACCTTCGTGGAGCACTACGTCTTCCGGTCCAGGGTGACCGACTTCACGCGCGAGATGCGCGCCGACACGATCCTGCACGAGATGGCGCACATGTGGTTCGGCGACCTGGTCACCATGCGCTGGTGGGACGACCTGTGGCTGAACGAGTCGTTCGCGAGCTGGGCCAGCGTGGTCGCCCAGAACGAGGCCACCAGGTTTACTCGCGCCTGGACCACGTTCAACCAAGCGCAGAAGTCCTGGGCCTACCGGGCGGATCAGCTGCCATCGGCTCATCCGATCGCCGCCGACATCGCGGACATCGCCGCCGTGGAGGTGAATTTCGACGCCATCACCTACGCCAAGGGCGCGTCGGTGATCAAGCAGCTGGTCGCCTATGTGGGCAGTGACAACTTCCTGACCGGGCTGCGCAGCTACTTCGCCAGGCACGCCTGGGGCAACGCCAGCCTGGCGGACCTGCTCGGAGCGCTCGAGCAGGCCTCAGGACGGCAGCTGGCAGGCTGGTCCAGGGCCTGGCTGGAAACCGCGGGAGTGAACACGCTGCGGCCGAGCTACCGGGCCGAAGACGGCAGGTTCACCGAGTTCGCAGTGCTGCAGGAGGCGCCGCCGGATCACCCGGTGCTCCGGCCGCACCGGATCGCCATCGGGCTTTACGACCGTTGCGATGCCGGGCTGAGCCGCCGCCTGCGGGTCGAGCTCGATGTGGCGGGCGAGCGAACCGTGGTACCGGAACTGGCCGGGGAGAAGCTTGCCGACCTGATCCTGCTCAATGACGACGACCTGACCTTCGCCAAGATCCGGCTCGATGAGCCGTCGCTCCGCACCCTGATCAGCTCGGTCGGGCAGATCACCGACTCGCTGGCCAGCGGGCTGTGCCTGGCCGCCGGGTGGGACATGTGCCGGGACGCCGAGCTGCCGGCCAGGGATTACATCGAGCTAGTGCTGTCCGCCCTGGACTCACCGACCGATATCGCCGTGCTCCAGACCGTGCTTCGGCAGGCGGTCTTGGCCGCCCGCCGGTTCACCGACCCTGCCAAGCGGATAGCCACGCTTGACCGGGTGGCCACCGCGCTGCGCGACAAGCTCAACACCGCTCCGCCGGGCTCGGACGCCCAGGTCGCCCACGCACAGATGCTTGCGACCGTGGCCATCTCGGCGGCCGACCTCAACCTGCTGGCCGGGCTGCTGGATGGCTCGGTGACCATCGACGGCCTGGCGGTGGACACCGACCTGCGCTGGCAGTTGCTGCACCGCCTGGTCAGCTGCGGGATGGCGGGCGAGGACGCGATCGACGCCGAGCATGACAGGGACAGGACCGACGCCGGCGAGCGGTACACCGCCTGGTGCATGGCCTCGATTCCCGATCCTGCGGCCAAGGAGGCAGCGTGGACGCAGATCGTCTCAGGCAACCTGCCAAGCGCCGTATTCCGCGCGGCGCTCAACGGCTTCAACGATGGTGACCAGGAGGAGCTCGTGGCGCCGTTCGCTGCCAGGTTCTTCGAGGTTGTCGCCGACCGGTGGCGCGCGTGGACCACGGACGTGGCCCAGTACTTCGCCGAGCACGGTTATCCGATCTTGGTGATCACGCCGGAGGCGATCGCCACCGCCGATGAGTACATCGCCAGCACCGATCCTCCGCCCGCGCTGCGCCGCCTGCTCAGCGAGGGGCGGGATGGCGTCGCCCGCGCCTTGCGCTGCCGTCAGCGAGACGCGCTGGCCAGCTAGCCAGCGGCGTACTCCGCTTACCGGCAGGCGGTTCGCTGACGTGGTGGCGGCGCTTATCAGGAGGCGGCGGCGCGGACGAGGTGGCGGCGCTTACCAGGAGGCGGCGCTTACCAGGAGGCGGCGGCGCGGACGACGGCGCGGAGCAGGTCGATGCCGGGCAGGTCCTCGATGAGCACCGCCTCGCCATCACCGTTGCACAGCGGTATCTGCCAGTTCGGGTACTCGTCGAGGGTGCCGGGAACGTTCTGCGTCCTGCGGTCACCCACCGCGTCGGCCAGCGACACGCCGACGAGCAGCGCAGGCGTGCGCGCGAGGAATCCGTACAGCGCGATCGTGAACTCGGCCGCAGTCGGCCGGCCGCCCGGCGTCAGCAGCCGCTCGCGCACCAGGGCGTCGGTCCACGCGGCGAGGATAAGGTCGGCGTGCCTGCCTTCCTCTTCCGGGTTCTTCAGCAGGCCGAGCCTGGCTCGCACGACCACCTGGTCGCCGCTGACGAAGCCGGAGACCGGGGGGACATCGTGAGTGCCGACCGTGGCCATGCACTGCCTCCGCCAACGCTCAGCGGGCAGCGGCGAGCCGTCGGGTTCGCGGGCGAACCAGAGCAGCGAGGTGCCGAGAATACCGCGCTCGGCCAGGTATCCGCGGATCCACGGGTCAACGGTGCCCAGGTCCTCGCCGATGGCCACCGCGCCGGCATGGGCCGCCTCCCCCGCCAGCGCTGTCACCGTGGCGCGGTGGTCATACCGCACGTAGGCCCCGTGGCTTGGCGGCATGCCTTCTGGCACCCACCACAGCCGCATCAGGCCCATAACATGATCCACCCGCAACCCGCCGACGTGGCGAAACGCGGCGCGCATCATCTCGGTCATCGGCCGGAAGCCGAGGCTGGCTAGCCGCTGCGGGTGCCAGGGCGGCTGGGCCCAGTTCTGGCCGCGCTGATTGAATCCGTCCGGCGGCGCGCCGACGCTCATGCCGCGCACGAGCAGATCCTGGTGCGCCCACGCGTCGGCGCCGCCCGGGTGCACCCCGACGGCCAGGTCACCGATCACGCCGATGTCCATGCCCGCTGCCAGCGCCGTCCGCTGCGCCTGGGCTAGCTGCTCGTCGACCAGCCATTGCAGCCACGCGTGAAAGTCCGCCCGCTCGGCCAGCGGGCTTTCGGCCATGAGCCGCGCCGCCCGGTCGGGGCTGGCGAGCTCGGCGGGCCAGCGCCGCCAGTCAGAGCCATGCCGCTCGGCCAGCGCGCACCATCGCGCCCAGGCGTACAGCTCCGAGCCTTCCCTTTCGGTGAACCGGCGGCGCTCAGCGTCGCGCTGCGGGGTCAGGCCGATCGAGCAGATCAGCTCCAGTGCCTCGCGCTTGGCCGCCCAGACGGCGTTCCTGTCGATCAGGTCCGACGTCGAATTGGCGGCGCGCAGCGGTGCCGCGAGTCGCTCGATGTGCTGCCGCTCCGCCGTGCCGAGCTGCCGGTACTCGGGAACATCCTCGATCCGCAGGTAGAGCGGGCTGGTGTACCGCCTGGTCATGGGCCGGTACGGCGATGGGCTGACCGGAGCCGCCGGTTCGGCCGCATGCAGCGGGTTGACCAGGATGAACCCCGCCCCGAGATCGCGGGCGCTCCAGGCCGCGAGCTCGGCCAGATCCCGCAGGTCACCGTGGCCCCAGGAACGCCGGGACCGCACCGAGTAAAGCTGAACGGTGAAGCCCCAGCACCTGTTCGCCGGCAACCCGGGCACCGCCTGAGCGGCCAACCCGGCCTGCGCAGTCAGCCTGGCCGACCCCGGCAGCCCGGCGGACGTCCCGGCCTCCCCGTGCAGCCGGGCCGGCGCGAGCAGCCCGGCCGACCCAGGGTCCCCGGCCGACGGCCCCGCCCGCGCGGGCAGCCCGGCAGCGATCCCAGGCGACGCCTCCTGCCGGCCCGCCACCTCGCCAAGCGCGCCCACGATCGCCGCGAGCACCTGTGGGTCGGCCGCCACCCGTTTCTTCTGCCAGTCCAGATAGCTGGTCGACACGCCAAGCGCCTCAGCCTGCCGGACAAGCCTGCCATCGGTCATCCCACCATGATCGCGGTGTCTCCGCCGTCCCTGGGACCGGGGCCCATCATGGTCTCCTCGCCGCCTCCCGACCTCGGCGCCGCACCACACCGGCTCCCAGGCGCCGGCCCCGCCCAGGCGCCGGCCCCGCCCAGGCACCGGCCCCGCCCACGGAATCGGCCCCGCCTTCTGCCTAACCCCGCCAGCACCGCCCATCCCGCCAGCACCACCTGTCCCTCCCAGCGGGCCCAGCCAACGTAGGCAATGTCACATCGCCCTTGAAACAGCGTATGCACTGCCACATCGCCAACGTTGCCGGACGCGATAGGCCCGCCCGCCGGGCCGTGTCACGATCGGGCCGCGCGCCTAGGGCGTGTCCCGTAGATCCCGAACCCTCGGCCCTGACCCTGCCCCGGTCCCGGGCACAGCGACGCCCCCGATCCGATCACTTCCGCCACGCTGGCCCCGCCAGCATCGACGAGCCGCACTTTGCACGGCTTACAGTCAATTCGTGCCCTGATTTGCGGCTTTCGTCCGCACCCAATCGGTGCCAAGTGCGGGCCGGACGCCGGCGCAGCGGCCGGGACGGGAGCAGCGGGACGGGAGCAGCGGGCCCGGAACGGACACCGCGCGGGCGACCCGCCATCAGACGGACGGCCAGACCGCCGACACCGCCGGGCGGGCCAGGCGGCAGCCGCGCCTGCCCGCCTCCACGCCGCGGCGGCGGCGCCACGGGACATCACGACTCTTTCGCGGGCGATGTGACAACGCATAAGGCTGGCCGGGCCGCGCTGGCCGGAACGGCCGGCGCCCGAAGGGGGACCGGCGGCGCCCGAAGGGGACGGGGCGCTGGCCGGAACGGGCCGCGCTGGCGGGGAGGGCCGACTAGCCCGCGCGAAACAGTGGGCAGCCCGGTTCACAGCAGGACAGCCTGCGTTCCGTATGCGCTCCAAGCCCGTGGCTGGCCAAAGCTTCCGGACCAGACCACCAGACAACGCGCAGCGAGACGTCCGGCCTGTGACTCCGTACGACGGTCCAATCGCCGCCGCCAGTCGCCGAGGTCGTAGCATCCGGCCCGCATGGCCGGTTGATCGCCATCCGGCCCGCATGGCCGGTTGACCACCACCCAGACCGATCAGTACTATGCGGTACATGGTAGCTGGCGAAGCAGGGAATCTGGTGGCGCAAATGCGCCGGGGGGTGCTTCCGTACTGCGTGCTCGCCATGCTGCGGGAGAAGGAACGGTACGGGTTCGAGCTAGTCCAGGCTCTTGGCGCGATCGACGGGATGGTGACCGGCGAGGGCACGATCTACCCGCTGCTGGCCAGGCTGCGCCGACAGGGCCTGGTGGAGACAAGCTGGCGGGAGTCAGCGACTGGTCCGCCGCGCCGGTATTACCGGCTCGCCGTGGCCGGCCGCGATGCGCTCAGCGAGTTCACCGCGTCGTGGCGCAGGCTCCGCGACAGCGTGGATGATCTGCTGGCCAGCTCTGGCGAGAGCCCGTTCTGACGTCCGGGCGGCTCGCATGGTCATCGGCCAGCGGTTACAAGCGGTTCGCGAAAAAGCGGTGCGGAAATTGCCACGCTTCACACGGGAGATCTGAGTGAGCGCATACGACGACGATCAGCTGATAGCCGACTACGTGCGGCGGCTGGAGACTGCCGGGAGCGCGTTGCCGCCCGATCGCGCGGCGGAGTTGGTCGAGGAGATCACCGCGCACATCGCCGAAGCACGCTCGGCGGGCGCAGACCAGGTTGGCAGTCGTTCGAGCGTGCGCAACATCATTGAGCGGCTTGGCGATCCGACTGACATCGTTCAGGCGGCGATGGACGCAGCACCGAATGACGCACCCGGCAGCGCAACCCCGGCCACAGCCGACCGCACACCCGGCAGCGCAACCCCGGCCACAGCCGACCGCACACCCGGCAGCGCAACCCCGGCCACAGCCGACCGCACACCCGGCGGCGCAACCCCGGCCACAGCCGACCGCACACCCGCGGGCAGTATCCCGGCAATAGCCGACAACCCGCCCGGTGGCTGGAACGGGCGTCCGGTCGGCGGGATGCCCGATGGCGCCGCGCCGCGGGTCGGTGCACTGGAGATATGCGCGGTGATATTCCTGCTGATAGGCGGGCTCATTGTGCCCTTCATCGGTTGGGTGGTAGGGGTCATCTTGCTCTGGGTGTCGCCGCGCTGGCGGCGTGCGGACAAATGGCTCGGCACGCTGGTCTGGCCGGGAGGATTGCTTGCCCCGGCCATCCTGATCGCCGTGGGCGGGTTCGCCTCGGTGATGGTGAGCTCAGTCCAGTCCTGCTCTTCCTCGCCCATCATCCAGCGCGCGTCGCAACGATCCGGCGGTACGGTGACGGTGATCAACCACGGCCGTCAGGCCGCCGGGGATGCCGCGTCCTGCTCGTCGGGCGCCGGCTGGCCGAGCTGGCTGGTCATTTCGCTGGCCGTTGTCCTAATGGCGGCGGCGATCGGCGGGCCGATCTTCACCGCGGTTCGGCTGCTGCGCCGGGCACGCCAGGCACCGGTGAGCGCCTCAGCGGAGCCACCGGTGCCAATCCCCGCTTAGCTGCCCGGCCGGGCCACGCCTGACCTCCGGGCACGGTAGGCGGCGACGTGCATGCGGTTGCCGCAGGTACGGCTGTCGCAATAGCGCCTGCACTGATTGCGGGACAGGTCGACGAACACCTGCCGGCAGCCTGGCGCCTGACAGCTATGAACCCGATGGCTCTGGCCAGCAACCACCAGTTCGGCCAGGCCCATCGCGCTGTGCGCGGCGATCCGGTCGGCAAGCGGGGCCGATGCCTTGGTCACATGGATGTGCGGGCCGCGGCCGTCGTGTGACACGATCTGCGGTACCGCGCCGGTCTCGGCCAGCAGCAGGTTCAGGCCGCCGATCGCGGCCGGCTGGTCCCCCGCCTCGCACGCGATGGCGATCGCGTCGAGCCTGGCACGGAAGGTCCACAGCCTGGCTACGTCGTCCGGCGTCGCGGCATCGAGGTTCTCCACCCGGTGCCGACGGCCGAAGGCCACGATGTCGCGCACATCGCGCAACTGGTCGCCAGCATTTGATCTCGCGGAGTTGATCAGGCCGAGGCACTCGGCTATCGCCTCGCGCTGATCTGCGCCCAGTCGCATGGCGGCTCCTCGCCTGCTAACACGTATCCTGGTGCGGTGACAGCACCGTACAAGCCTACGGTCATGACAGAGGTTGGCGGTACCGGCAATACCGGTGCCGTTGCCGCACCTGCCGGCCGGCCCTTGTTGTTTGCTGGCCTTGGGGCTGCGGCGATCTCGTCATCGGCCGTCCTGGTCATCTTGTCCGGGGCGAGCGCCGTGAGCACGGCGTTCTACCGGTCGGCACTCGCGCTACCGTTCCTGTGCGTCCTAGCCGTCATCGAACAGCGCAGGCGCGGCAAGCGATCGCTGGTTCAGCGGTTGCGGGCCGGGCTCGCCGGCCTCTTCCTCGCCGTCGACCTGATTCTGTGGACGCACGCGATCGTCGACGTCGGCGCGGGCGTCGCGACCGTGCTCGGCAACCTCCAGGTCCTGCTCGTCGCTGGCATCGCCTGGCTGGTCTGGCATGAACGGCCAGGGCGCGCCGTCGGCTTCGCGCTGCCGGTCGTGATGCTCGGCGTCGTACTTGTGTCTGGGCTGGTCGGCAGGCATGCGGCGGGCTTGCATCCGCTCGCTGGCATCTGTTACGGCATCGGCACATCGGTCGCCTACGCCGGCTTCCTGATGGTCCTGCGATGGTCATCGGCGGATTCCGCGCACGTGGCTGGCCCGGTCGCCGATGCCACGGCCGGAACGGCAGTCGCCTCCGCCGCCTTCGGCCTGATGTTCGGCGGTCTCTGGCTGCATCCGCTCTGGCCAGCGATCGGCTGGCTGACCGTGCTTGCTCTGGCGAGCCAGACGGTCGGCTGGCTGCTGATCACTTCATCGCTTCCCAGGCTGCCGGCGGTCATCTCGTCGCTGATGCTGCTGCTTCAGCCCGCCGCGTCGCTAGGACTTGCCGCTGTGATCCTCGGCGAGCACCCGACCGGGCTTCAGCTCATCGGAGCCCTGCTGACCTGCGGCGGTGCGCTGGCAGCGAGCCTGGCGGCCGTCCGGGAGCCCGGCAGGGAACCGGTCATTGGCGATTTTGCGAGTACACCGGCGACGGTCCCGACCGCCGAGGCCGGCCTGGCGCCCGCGGCGATTGGAGCGGCCGAGCCGGCCCACCAACCAGCGATGCAGCCACGATAGTCGGCATGACCGCGCCATTGCAGGCGACGATCAGGCTCGCCGATGGAGCGGTCGCCGTCTCCGGCCGCACCGCCACGGTGCCACGGTGCCGCGTCGGCACGCGATCGCACGGCCGACACCGCGGCGACACGGCAGCCGGTGCTGCGGCGCGGGGAGCTGGGCGGGACGGGAGATCTACCAGGTTGCCGGGTGCTTATCCCGCCACGGCCTGGCCGCCTCGATCTGCGCTGACAACGAGATCAGCGTCGCCTCGTCGCCGATTCGCGCCGAGAGCATGACCCCGATCGGCAGCCCGTCGGCGTTCCAGTACAACGGTAGGTTCACCGCTGGCTGACCAGAAATGTTGCACAGCGCGGTGTACGGGGTGAACCGCTTCTGCCGCTCGAAGTTCTCTACCGGATCTACCTCGTCGAAATAGCCAACCGGCACGGGCGGCGACGCCAGGGTGGGACTGAGGAAGGCGTCATAGCTGTTCAGCAGGGTAAGCGCGGGCCTGGTCACAGCCTGCAGGTACGCCTGGGCGTAGATGAGCTCAGCCGCGGTTACCTGGTTGCCGCGGCTGCGCAGATAGCGGGTCAGCGGCAGCAACTCGTCCTCGCGGGCGGGATCGATCGGCGCCAGCGTTGCCATGGAGTACCAGAGCAGCTCGAACATCGGCACCGCGTCCTCGCCGAACGGCAGTTCCACATCCTCGACAGTGTGACCGAGCTCAGCGAGCAACATGCTCGCGTCCTCGTAGGCCGCCGCGCAGTCTGGATGGACAGCCGCCCCGGGCACCACGTTGCGCACAGACCGTCCGATCCGCAGCTTGCCTGGCTCACGGTCGGCGTGCGCAAGGAAGCTCTGGCCTGGCGGCAGGTTGGGCACGTTGTACATGTCGCCCGGGTAATGGCAGGTCATGGCGTCAAGCAGGAGCGCCGCATCGGCCACGGTGCGGGTGATCGGCCCGTCTGTGGACAGGCCGGCCAGGTCAGGCATCAGCGGCCCGCCCGAGATGCGCCCGCGGCTTGGCTTGATTCCGAACAGGCCGCACACGCTGGCCGGGATCCTGATGGATCCGCCGCCGTCGCTGCCCTGCGCTGCCGGGGCCAGCCCAGCCGACACCGCGGCCGCGGCACCGCCGCTGGATCCGCCGGCCGACCTGGACAGGTCCCAGGGAGTCCGGGCGGGCGGGCCGATCTGCGTCTCGGTATAACACGGCAGCCCGAACTCTGGCGTGGCGGTCTTGCCGGTGATCACGATTCCGGCCTTGCGCAGTTCCGCGACAACGTAGTCGTCCTCGGTGGCCACGTTGTCGCCAAAGATCGTGCTCCCGAAGGTCATCCTGACCCCGGCCACCATGTTCAGGTCCTTGATCGGGATCGGCACTCCGGCGAGCGGAGGCAACGTCGCCTGCTCGCCGGTACGGCGGCTGTCCGCGGCTAGCTTCTCGGCGATTGTCGCCTGCTCGCGTGCCAGGTCAGCGGTCACCGTGTAGAAGGCGCCGGTCTGGCCGTTCAGGCGCTCGATCCTGTCCAGGTAGTGGTCGGTGATCTCGACCGGGGAAAGCTCGCCGTCCCGGATCGCAGCCGCCTGCTCAATGGCGGTCATGTCATGGATGTCGGTCACGTTACTGAACAGTAGCCGCGCAGGCCATGACCAGTAAAGCCCTGGCTTGGGCGTTCGGCGCCAGTCCTGGCATGTTCGTGACGTGCGGAATCGGCTACTCTCAGATTGTGGACTGGGAGGCGCCAAGCCAGGCCGACAGTGGACCGGGCGGGGCGGCCCAGCCTGCCGGTGTGCCGCCAGAATCGAACAGGGACGCTGCGGATCACGGCGATATGCGGTCGGCGGAAGCCGCCGACGCTGAGGACGTCGCTAAGGGCTGGGAGTTCACCAGCCGTCAGGTCGCCGGCGCGCAGCCCGGCAGCGAGCAGCACCCCGGCTGGCGGCTGGTGGCCCGGCAGGAAAGCACCCGACGGCCCGCCGCCCAGGAGGAGGCCAGCCACGAACCCGCCGGCCGCGAACCACACCGGGAAGAGCCCACCAGCCGCGAGCGCTCCGCGCAGGAGCCCGCAGGCCACGAACCCGCAAGCCGTGACCCCGACCGCGAGCCCCACGGGGAAGAGCCCACAGGCCAGGAACAGCCCGACCAGCCGCGCGCCCGCCACTCTGCGGGTCGGGCTGCGCGTGCCAGGCCAAACGGGACGCTGCGGCGCTTCCCGCGGCCGCACCTGACGCTTCCGCGCCTGCGCAGTTCCCGTCCCAGGCGCGCGGGCCCGCCCTTGCCGTCGTCGCCGGTCGGTTCCAGGCCGGCCACGCCGCGGTCCGGCGCGGCGCGGCCTGGCGGGGCGCCCTCAGGCCAGGCGCAGGCCGGCGCCGCGGCCGCAGCCCCGCCGCAGACCGGCAGCGCGCCCACAGCCCCGCAGCACGCCGGCAGCGCGCCCACAGCCCCGCAGCACGCCGGCAGCGCGCCCACAGCTCCGCAGCAGGCCGACAGGGCGGCTGCAGGCCGACCTGAACCATGGCAGCCGCCTGGTCAGGAGCCGCAGACCCAGCCGCAGGCAGGCCGGGCACTGCTGACCAAGCCGCTGATCAGCCTGCGGCTGCCTGCGGACCCGCAGGTGCGGATCCGGGTGATCAGGGCGGTGGTCACCGTTGCCATCTTCATTGTCTTCGCGCTGTGGAGCAGCTGGCGGCTCGGCCTGACCGCGGCGGCGCTTTACGCGGCCATCGACATCATCTTCAGGTCGAAGACCGCTGCCGTCGTATCGCCGGACATCATGGTGACCGCGGCGCAGCGGAGCACCAGCCGGCGCCTGAAGGTACTCCAGCCGGCTGGATACATGACGCTGAACACGCGCAGGATCCCCGGTGCCAAGCGCGCTGACTCGATCATTGACCACGTCGTGGTGGGGCCCGCCGGGGTGTTCGTGCTCGATTCCGAGCGATGGGACCGCAGGCTGCCGATCCGCACGATCGGCGGGAAGCTGTACCACGGCCCGAGAAGCCAGGAGGAGCGGCTGGAACATGCGCGCTGGGAGGCGCAGCAAGCGGCGGCGCTTATCGGTGCCGAACTCGGCCGCCAGATCAAAGTGCACCCCGCCATGGTGATCTATGGCCCGAGAATCCCCTGGGTGATGAGCAGGCTCGGGGGGGTCGACGTCTTCGACGGCGGCAGGGTCAGCGCCTATTTCCGGCGCAGTTCCAAGGCGACCGTTGGCCGGCAGCTGAACGCCAGCCAGATCGGCCGCCTCTACGCAGCTGCCGCGCACGCCCTGCCGCCGGCGGAGTGACATAGCCGGGCAACGTTGCGGCACCAGCTAGTCTGTGACCTTTCATCACGCTGCGGATAAGGGCGGATTGTTGACGGCGGCACGAGACTGGGTGGCTGGCGCGCGGCCACGCACGCTGCCCGCCGCAGTGGTCCCCGTCGCCGTCGGTTCTGGTGTCGCCGCTGGCTATGGCCAGTTCAGCCTGTGGCGTGCCAGCGCGGCGCTGATCGTGGCGCTGGCGCTACAGGTTGGCGTCAACTACGCCAATGACTTCAGTGACGGGGTAAGAGGCACCGATGAGCGCCGGGTCGGGCCGGCCAGGCTGGTCGGCTCAGGGCTAGCGGCGCCAGCGCGGGTGCTCACCGCGGCGCTGATCAGCTTCGCCGTCGCATGCGCCGCTGGGCTGGTGCTCGCCGCTGCGGTCTCCTGGTGGCTGGTGCCGGTCGGAGCGGCCGCGGTGGCCGCTGCCTGGTTCTATACGGGCGGCCGGCACCCGTACGGATACCGCGCGCTGGGTGAGCTGTCCGTGTTCGTCTTCTTCGGCCTGGCGGCCGTCACGGGGACCGCCTACGTGCAGATGGACAGGCTCAGCTGGCTTGCCGTCGCCGCCTCGGTACCCGTCGGGCTGCTCGCCTGCGCGCTGCTGGTGATCAACAACCTGCGGGACATCCCGAGCGATCAGATGTCCGGCAAGCGGACGCTGGCGGTGGTGATCGGCGACCGGCGGACCCGGCTGCTGTACGTCGGCTGCGTGGCGGCTCCGTTCTGTGTCGCCTTGGCGCTCGCCCCGGTCGCCCCGGTTGCGCTGGTCACCCTGGCCGCCGTTCCGTTCGCCCTGCCGCCGGCTCGCCAGGTGCTCGCCGAAGCCGCCGGCAGCGAGCTGATCGCGGCGCTCGCGCAGACCGGCCGCCTGCAACTGGCCTTCGGCGCCCTGCTCACCGCAGGGCTTGCTATCCGGCTCTGAGCCGACGAGGGTCACGGTCGGCTCATACGCCGGCTCAGCCAGCATGCCAGGCCGACCGTGTGACTGCCTGCGGCTGGCCAGGACCACGGCACAACGGGCCGGCCAGGACCACGCACAGCGGGCCGGCCAGGACCACCGCACAGCGGGCCGGCCAGGACCACGGCACAACGGCGGCCGGCCAGGGCCACGGCACAACGGGGCCGGCCAGGGCCACGGCACAACGGGGCCGGCCAGGGCCACGGCACAACGGGGCCGACCAGGGCAACCGCACAATGGGGCCGCGGCACAACGGCGGCCGGCCAGGGCAACCGCACAACGGGGCCGGCCAGGGCTACGGCACAACGGGGGCCGGCCAGGGCAACCGCACAACGGGCCGGCCAGCCAGGGCTACGGGCGGCGGCTTACGGCCCGGCCGGTGGCTGGCCGGGGTATGCGGCACCACCAGGCAGATCCGTCAGCCTGTGCCCGGTTGGCGACGGCCCGCGAACCGACGGGTCGCCAGGCAGGTCCGCAAGGTCGGGCAGGACAGCGCCAGAGCCTGGGAGCATCGTATCTGCGGGCACCTCAGGCAGGTCATGCGTGCGCTCACCCAGATCGGGCACGTAGGTCCTGGCGGCCGATCCCTGCTGGCCGAACGCCGACCAGCCCCGAGCACCGCCGGGCAGTTGAGCCGGTACCTGGCCAAACTCAGCCGGCACCTGCCCAAAGTCACCCGACATGTCCGCCAGCTCGGCCGGTGCCTCAGCCAACTCGGGCGGCGCCTCAGGCAGCTCGGGCGGTGCCTCGGGCAACTCGGCCGCCGCCTCGGGCAACTTGGCGGCAGGCTCCGGCTGGGCCGCTGCTGGGATCCGTCCTTGCGCAGGTTCATCGGGCACCCCGCCTCCGCCGAACGCGGAGCCGAGCATCCGCAAGGCACCTGTGACCTCGCTGGGTATGACCCAGACCGAGTTTCCTGTGCCCTGCGCGATCTGCGGCAGCGTCTGGATGTACTGGTAGGCGAGCAGCTTCGGGTCGGGATTGTTGTCGTGAATTGACTGGAAGACGGCGCCGATCGCCAGCGCCTGGCCTTCAGCCCGCAGGATCGCGCTCTGCTTATCGCCCTCGGCCCGCAAGATGGTGCCCTGCTTGTCACCTTCGGCAGTCAGGATCTGCGACCGCTGAACGCCCTCGGCGGTGAGGATCGCCGCCCGCTTCTCCCGCTCGGCCCGCATCTGCTTCTCCATCGCCTCCTTGACGCTGAGCGGCGGGTCGATCTTCTTGATCTCCACCCTGGTCACCCGGATGCCCCACTTGCCTGAGGCGTCGTCAAGGACCCCGCGGAGCATGGTGTTGATCCGGTCCCGTGAGGTGAGGCTCTGCTCCAGGTCCATCGAACCGATCACGCTGCGCAGCATGGTCGCTGTGAGCTGCTCAATCGCCTGGATGTAGTCGACGATCTCGTAGTCGGCGGCCCGCGGGTCGGTTACCTGGAAGAACAGCACCGTGTCGATCGACACCACCAGGTTGTCCTCGGTGATCACCGGCTGGCCGATGAACGAGACAACCTGCTCGCGCAGGTCGATCAGCGGCTTGACCCGGTCTATGACCGGGATGATGAAGTTCATCCCAGGTTCGAGTGTCTTGCGGTACCTGCCCAGGCGCTCCACATTGCGTGCCCTCGCCTGCGGGACGATCTGCACCGCCCGGATAGTGAACAGCGCCATCAGCAGGACGATGAAGCCGAATACGATCAGTGCGGCTTGGGTCATGGCTACTCCCTGGGATACACGAGAGCGGTCACGCCCTCGATCTTCAGAACGTCGACGGTAGAGCCGGCCGGAAGCACGAGCGTTTCGTCGTAGGGCCGCGCGGACCACTCCTCGCCACCGATCCTGACCCTTCCGGTATACGCCGAGACATCCTCAAGAACCAGCGCCGTCCGCCCGACCAGCGCCGCCGTCCCGGTCCTCAAGAGCGGCGGCTGCTTGATGTGCCGCACCGCGACCGGGCGCACCACCCCGAGCCCGGCGGCTGAGGCCACGATGAACGCACCGAGCTGAATGGCGATGTTGCCGCCCGCAGCGGCGGTGACCCCGCCGACCAGAGCGGCGACGGCGATCAGGCCGAAAGCCAGGGTCGTGGTCAAGATCTCGGCAACGCCGAGAATCACGGCGACGATCAGCCAGATGATCCAGACCACTTGCCGCTCCGGGGCTGCGGAACATGACGGAAGTACTTTGACAGTAACCCCGTCGCGGCAGTCCCGCAGCCGTGATCAAGGCCGGGCAGCGGCATTCGGGATATCAATTCGGCATTGGCCAGCATGCGGTAGATGGCTGGCGGCGTGATATCCCTTGGGCGCCGCGGCCAGCCGGGGCGCGGCGGGAACTTCACAGCGACGGCGGAAACCGGCAGCATGGGGTGATCGGACTGCGATAGGAGCCGGTCATGCCTGATGAGATCCCAGCCGGCGAGGGCGGCACGCCGACCCGGGCGGTCAGCTTGTCCTATTGCCACGGCGCGAGCAGCGTCCCGCTGCTCGGTGAGACGATCGGCGCGAACCTGCGCCGCATCGCCAGGATCCACGGCGAGGCCGAGGCGCTAGTCGACGTGCCCACCGGGCGCAGATGGACCTACGCCAGGTTGGACGCCGAGACCGACATCCTGGCCAGGGGACTCATCGCGGCCGGCCTGCGAGCCGGGGACCGGCTCGGCATCTGGGCGCCTAACTGCGCCGAGTGGGTCCTGCTGCAGTACGCGACCGCCAAGGCGGGGATCATCCTGGTCAATATCAACCCCGCGTACCGCGGGCACGAGCTCAGCTACGCGTTGCGCCAGTCCGATGTCCGGCTGCTGGTCAGCGCGGAGAGCTTCAAGACCAGTGACTACCGGGCGATGATCGACCAGGCTCGTGGCGACCTGCGCGGGCTTGAGCGGGTGATCTACCTGGCTACGGCCGACTGGGATGCGCTGCTGCAGGCCGGCCGCGATGCGGAGGCGGGCCGCGATGCGGAGGCAGGCGCCGCGGGCGGCGGCACCGACCCGCTGGCGGACCGCGAGGCTGGGCTGTCGTTCGATGATCCGATCAACATCCAGTACACGAGCGGAACCACGGGCTTCCCGAAAGGCGCGACCCTCTCTCATCACAACATCCTGAACAACGGCTACTTCATCGGGGAGGGCTGCCGATATAGCGCACAGGATCGCGTGTGCATACCTGTGCCGTTCTACCACTGCTTCGGCATGGTGCTTGGCAACCTCGCCTGCACCACGCATGGCGCCTGCATCGTCATCCCGGCTCCTGGCTTCGATCCTGACCAGACGCTGCGCGCGGTTCAGGCGGAGCGGTGCACGTCCTTGTACGGGGTGCCGACCATGTTCATCGCCGAGCTTTCGCTGGCCGACTTCGCCAGCTACGACCTGTCCACGCTGCGCACTGGGATCATGGCGGGCTCGCCGTGCCCGGTGGAGGTCATGAAACGGGTGGTCAGCGAGATGCACATGACCGAGGTCACGATCTGCTACGGCATGACAGAGACCTCTCCGGTCTCGACTCAGACCACTGCGGACGACGACATGGACCGCAGGGTGTCAACGGTCGGCCAGGTGCACCCGCATGTGGAGCTCAAGATCATCGATCCGGATACCGGCCGGGTGCTGCCCAGGGGCACCGCCGGCGAGCTCTGCACCCGCGGCTACTCGGTGATGCTCGGCTACTGGGACGAGCCTGACAGGACGGCAGAGGCGATCGACGCCGCCCGGTGGATGCATACCGGCGACCTCGCGGTGATGGATCGGGCCGGGTACCTGAATATCGTCGGGCGGATCAAGGACATGGTCATCCGCGGCGGCGAGAACATCTATCCGCGCGAGATCGAGGAGTTCCTCTACTCGCATCCGGCCATCGAGGACATCCAGGTGATCGGAGTTCCCGACGCCAGGTATGGCGAGGAGCTGTGCGCCTGGATCAAGGTCCGGCCAGGCCACGAACTCACGGCCGATGGCGTTCTGGCCTATTGCCAGGGCAAGATCGCGCACTACAAGGTGCCGCGCTACGTCAGGTTCAGCACCGAATTCCCGATGACCATCACCGGCAAGGTACAGAAGTTCAGAATGCGCGAGGTCTCGATCGTCGAGCTTGACCTGACCCAGGCAGCCAGCCAGCAGACGGCCTGAGTCAGCCCAAGCTGAATCCTGCCAGGCTGAGTCCTGCCGGGCTGTGTCCGGCCGGGTGGAGTCCTGCCAGGTTATAGTCGTTGCCGGCAGCCGGAAATCGCCGCAACCGGCGCAGGAAGGGCATCGATGGTCGGGCACAAGTGGGAGAAGGTCATCGCCAGGGTCGCCGGGGTGCAGCTCGGCGGTGCTGGCGATGCCGTGCCAGCGCCTGGGTCGGGCCCGATAATGGCCGCCGAGGCGTACCGGGAATACGTGGTCGATATCCGCAAGCCGGACGGCCAGGATCTGCGCGCGACCGTCAGGGACATCGGCGGAATGGTGTATCCGGTGGGATGGCCGGTACATGTGGAGGTCAACTTCAAGAGCGGCGAGGCCAGGCTGAACTCCCATGCCACCAAGAAGTTGGCTCTGGAGATGATGCGAGACCGGCCGAGCGCGGCTGCCGGGGCCGGCGGCGTTGTGAACGTGGCCGACCAGATCCGGATGCAGGCAGCCGAGATGGCCGGCGGCGCGGCGGGAGGCTGGCAGACCGGCCCGGGCGGCGCGCTCGGGGCCGCGATGGGCGACGCATCGATGCATGTGGTGCATCTCGGCGGGCAGCAGATCTGGCTGACCGCCAGCCAGCAAGCCGAAGTGCGCGCGCTGACCAGCGCGGTGCTGTCAGGGGATCCGGTCGCCAGGCAGGCGGCCAAGGAGCGGTTCCAGCAGCTCAAGGCCGAGTTCGCGGAGCAGGCAGGCGCGGGATTCACGGCCCCTGGCAGCACTTTCGGCCCGATCGGCGGCACCTTCGAGCCTCCGGCCGCATTCGGCCCGCCCACCGCGGCCCAGCCCTTTGCCGCGTTCGACCCCCCGATCGCGTCCGGATCGCCAGCCGCCTTCGGGGCTCAGAACGCCTTCGACTCCTTCGGCGCCGGCCAGAGCTCCGCTGAGGAACGGCTGACAAAGCTTAAGCAACTCTTCGACAAGGGGATACTCACCGAATCTGAGTATCAGGCGAAGCGCCAGGAGATTATTAACGGGCTCTGACACCCGGCCGCCGTACCCGGGGCCAGCTGCTGACCAGCCTGCCAGGACGGCGCCAGCCCGAGCATGAACCGACGGCCGGAGCCGGCACCCCGTCCCTGAACCGGCACCCCGGCCCTGAACCGACACCCCGGCCCTGAACCGACACCCCGGCCCTGAACCGGCACCCCGGCCCTGAACCGACGGCCCGGCCGGAGCTATCCAGCGGCGCTGCGCGGGCCGCCCGACCTGACTTCCAGGCAGTCGAGCAGCTGCTGGGTGGCGCGGGCGATCACGTCGACGGCACCGTCGAACGCCTCGGCGTTGTGGGCGGCCGGCTGGCGGAATCCGCTGATCTTGCGAACGTATTGCAGCGCGGCCGCCCGGACGTCAGCGTCGGTGACGTGCTCGGTGAACGGCTCGCGCAGGGTCTTGATGCTGCGGCACATGATGCCGAACCTACTCGGCTCAGGCAGTTCATCGCACCATGGGCGGCAGGCGAGGATGGACATATGCCCGACATGCCCCCCGGCCGGGTCGGCGAGCTGACCAAGGCCGCGATCGCGGCGGCCATTGCCGCCGCCCGTGAGCTTGGCCTGCCGGCCGGCCAGCCGAGGCTGCTGTCCAGCCGCGGCAACGTGCTCGTGCAGCTCGCGCCCGCGCCGGTGGTGGCCAGGGTCGCCACCTTGACCGCATGGACGAGGGACGACCCGTTCAGCTGGCTGGCTCGCGAGGTGGCTGTGGCCGGTTACCTGGCATGCCACGGCGCGCCGGTGGTCCCGCCGACGCCACTCGCCGACCCTGGCCCGCATCGCAGCGACGGGTTCGCGCTGAGCCTGTGGATCTATCTCGATATCGCCGACCGCCGGCCGGAGCCCGCCGACGTCGGCCGCGCCCTGGCCAGGTTGCATCTGGCCGGCCGGGGCTACCCAGGGACGCTGCCGGTGCTCATCGGCGTCAGGGACCTGATCACCGAGGGCATCGCGGCGCTGGAACGGCACCGGGCCGCCGATCCGGCCCTGCTCGCCGCACTGCGCGCCAGGCACGGCCAGGTGCTCGCTAACCTGCCAGGCGCCGATCCGGCCGCCCAGTCAGGCCCAGCGCCAACGACCCGCGCCGCAGTCTTGCCCAGCGCCGCCGTCCTGCACGGTGACGCCCACGCGGGCAATCTGCTCAGCGCGGGCGGCGAGTGGCTGTGGATCGACCTGGAGGAGACCTGCAGCGGCCCGCCCGAGTTCGACCTCGCCGTGCTGGCAGGCAGCCAGCGCGATGGCGGCCTGGCCGCGCTGACGGCCTACGCGGCGGTCACCGGGACGCCGGTACCCGATCCTGCCGTGCTCGCCCCGCATGCCAGCGCCAGGAAACTGGAGGTGGCGGTGTGGATGATTGGCATGGCGCACCAGTACCCAGAACGCTACCGCGACTTCGCCAGCCGGGCCGTGGCCGACGCGCTCGGCGGCCAGTGGCGATGACCGGCCGGGCACTGCGGGCTGGCACGATGGTGCGATCATGACGCTCACCGATCGGCTGCCGACCTCCGCCGACCCTGACTCGCTGTACGCGGCCTTCACCGCCTGGGCGGGCGAGGCGGGCCTTGTCCTTTACCCGCACCAGGATGACGCGCTGATCGAACTGGTCTCCGGCGCGAACGTGATCTTGTCCACGCCCACCGGCTCAGGTAAGAGCCTGGTCGCGACCGGAGGCCACTTCGCCGCCCTGGCGGGCGGCATCCGTAGCTTCTACACCGCGCCGATCAAGGCGCTGGTCTCGGAGAAGTTCTTCGCTCTTTGCGAGATCTTCGACCCGGCCAGCGTCGGGATGATGACCGGCGACGGCAGCGTCAACGCCGATGCCCCGATAATCTGCTGCACCGCCGAGGTGCTCGCCAACATCGCGCTGCGGGACGGCGCGCAGGCCGACGCCGGCCTGGTGATCATGGATGAGTTCCACTACTACGCCGATCCTGACCGCGGCTGGGCCTGGCAGGTGCCGCTGATCGAGCTGCCGGACGCGCAGTTCCTGCTGATGTCGGCGACTCTCGGCGACGTGACCATGTTCGAAAAGGACCTGACCAGGCGCACCGGCCGACCGACTGCCTTGGTCAGGTCCGCGGAGCGGCCGGTGCCGCTGACCTTCCGGTACAGCGCCGAGCCGCTGCACGAGACAATCGCCGAGCTGCTGGCCACCAGGGCGGCCCCTGTCTACGTCGTGCACTTCACCCAGGCCGCGGCCATCGAGCAGGCACAGGCGCTGATGAGCGTGAACGTGTGCAGCCGCGCCGAGAAGGACGCGATCGCCGAGCTGATCGGGCGGTTCAGGTTCTCCGCCGGATTCGGCAAGACGCTGTCCCGGCTGGTCAGGCACGGCATCGGAGTGCACCACGCCGGCCTGCTGCCGCGCTACCGCAGGCTGGTCGAGACGCTGGCGCAAGCGGGCCTGCTCAAGGTGATCTGCGGCACCGACACCCTCGGCGTGGGCATCAACGTGCCGATCCGCACGGTGCTGTTCACCGCCCTGTCCAAGTACGACGGAAGCACCACGCGGCTGCTCCAGGCCAGGGAGTTTCATCAGATCGCCGGCCGGGCCGGCCGGGCCGGGTTCGACGCCACAGGCACGGTCGTGGTGCAGGCGCCCGAGCACGCGATCGCGAACGAGCGGGCGCTGGCCAAGGCCGGCGACGATCCGAAGAAGCGCAGGAAGGTGGTGCGCAAGAAGCCGCCGCCCGGCATGGTGTCCTGGGGGCGGCCGACGTTCGAACGGCTGGTCGCGGCCGACCCTGAGCCGCTGAAGTCCAGCTTCAACGTCAGTCACGCCATGGTGCTGAACGTGATCAGCCGGCCAGGCGACGCCTTCGCGTCCATGCGGCACCTGCTGACCGACAACCACGAGGACCGGCCCGCTCAGCGCAGGCACATCCACCGCGCGATACAGATCTACCGCGCCCTGCTGGCAGGCGGCGTGGTCGAGCGGCTGGCCGAGCCGGACGGGCAGGGACGGCTGGTCAGGCTCACCGTCGATCTCCAAGCGGATTTCGCGCTGAATCAGCCGCTCTCCCCGCTGGCGCTCGCGGCGATCGAACTGCTCGACATCACCTCGCCCGACTACCCGCTCGACGTGCTCTCGGTGATCGAGGCGATCCTGGACAACCCGCGGCCGGTGCTCGCCGCGCAGCTGTTCAAGGCCCGCGGCGCCGCTGTCGCCGAGATGAAGGCCGAGGGAGTGGACTACGAGACCAGGATGGACCTGCTCGAGGATGTCAGCTATCCCAGGCCGCTCGAAGACCTGCTTGAGGCCGCCTACGCGATCTACGCGCGCGGGCACCCGTGGGTAGCCGACTATGAGCTGGCGCCCAAGTCCGTTGCCAGGGACATGTACGAGCGGGCGATGTCGTTCACCGAGTACGTCAGCTGGCTCGGCCTGGCCAGGGCCGAGGGGCTGCTGCTGCGCTACCTCGCCGATGCCTACAAGGCGCTGCGCCAGAGCGTGCCAGAGGAGGCCAAGACAGCCGAGCTCGCCGACCTGATCGAGTGGCTGGGCGAGATGGTCCGCCAGGTCGATTCAAGCCTGCTCGATGAGTGGGAGCGGCTGGTCAACCCGGAGGCGGCGGCCGCCGGGGTCCTCGACGAACGGCCGCCAGCCGTCACTGGCAACGTGCGGGCGTTCCGTGTGCTGGTGCGCAACGCGCTGTTCCGCCGGGTCGAGCTTGCCGCGCTGCGGCGCTATGCCGAACTCGGCGAGCTGGACGCCGGCACCGGCTGGGACGCCGACGCCTGGGCAGCCGCGCTTGATGCCTACTACGTCGAGCACTCCGACATCGGGACCGGCCAGGACGCGCGCGGCCCGGCCATGCTGATCATCGACGCCGGTTCTGACCCGTGGCAGGTCAGGCAGATCTTCGATGACCCGGCCGGGGACCATGACTGGGGGTTCAGCGCCGAGGTGGACCTGGCCGCGTCCGACGAATCCGGCGAGGCGGTGATCAGGGTCGCAGCGGTGGGCAGCAGCTAGCTCGCTCGCCGGGTTATGCCGCGAAAGCCCGTGCCTTATCAGCGGGAACAATGCGCACGCCCAGCGGCAGCAGCGAGATCGGGATGAGCTTGAAGCTGGCCAGGCCGAGCGGGATACCGATGATCGTGATGCACAAGAGGATGCCGGTGACCAGGTGGCCGAGCGCGAGCCACCAGCCGAACAGGATGATCCACACGATATTGCCGATCAGCGAGCCCACCCCGGCGTCCTGGCGGGGCTCGATGGTCCGGCCGAACGGCCACAGCACATAACTCGCTATCCTGAACGCTGCGATGCCGAACGGAATGGTGACGATCAGGACGAACGCCACCAGGCCGGCCAGCAGGTAGCCGATAGCCATCCACAGTCCGCACAGGACCAGCCAGATCAGGTTCAGAATCAGCCGCACAGCACACCCCCTCGCGCTCCCTGTTGTGCTACCCGGCAGCGCATTGGGCAACCGCGGTGACTAGACCCGCTCAGGCTGGGCACACTGGTACCTGCGACGGCAGTCGGGGGCGAATAGCCCGCCCGATTACTGCGGACCGCCATACTGGAGCTGACGGGATGTCCTAATCTCGGGTAATCGGTGAACACCGCACAACCAGATCTGAACAGTTCGCATCGATACCTTCGGCCAGCCAGCGATGGCGTGCGGCCAGACAAGGAAGTCAAAGGCTATGCGTGGTTGGTATGCCGGGGCTTGGCGTACTACGGCGGTCGCGATGACCTGCGTGCTCGCCGTTACCGGCGCGATAGCGGCTGGCCACGCGCTCACGACCACGACCGCGACGTCAGCGGCGCGCAGGTCGGGCATCACGATCAACGGCGCCAGGGTCGGGCCGGTGTTCCAGGGAGTCGGCGCGATCAGCGGCGGCGGCGGCAACAGCCGCCTGCTGATCGACTATCCGGCCAAGCAGCAGCGGCAGATACTCGACTACCTGTTCAAGCCTGGCTCCGGCGCCAGCCTGCAGATCCTGAAGGTGGAGATCGGCGGCGACGCCTACGCGACCGACGGCGCTGAGCCATCGTTCGAGCACACCCAGGGCCAGGCGAGCAGGAACTGCGCCGCCGGGTACGAGCTGTGGCTCGCGCGCCAGGCGCGCCTGCGCAACCCATCCATCCAGCTGGCCGCCCTGCAGTGGAACGCGCCTCGCTGGGTGGGCGGCACCGGCGGTAACCCGTGGAGCCTGACCGACATCGGCTATATCATCGACTGGCTGAAGTGCGCGCGGACCAAGTACGGGCTCAACCTCAACTACATCGGCGGCTGGAACGAGCACCTGCCGCACGGCATCACGGCCCAGGTCATGGGCTGGTTCATCAGGCTCAGGTCGGCGCTGGACAGGAACGGCTTCGGCCAGGTCCGCATTATCGCCGTCGACTCATTCGCGCACCTGCACAACGGCAAGGACGTGTCGAACTTCCTCGCCGCTCATCCAACGTTCCGCAGGGCGATCGGCGTGCTCGGCTACCACAACCTGTGCAAGTACCCGGCCACCGGCAACAACTGCATGGTCACGCACGCGGCCAGGGCGTCGGGCAAGCCGATCTGGGAGTCTGAGATCGGCGCGCTGCGGCAGGGCACCGGCATCGGCGCGATGACCAGGTCCATCAACAACGCCTTCATCGAAGTCAAGGCGACCGGCCTGATCGAGTGGCCGCTGACGGGCTCGATGCCCGCGTACCTTCCCGAGGAGGACCGCGGCCTGGTCTTCGCCGACGAGCCGTGGAGCGGCCAGTACCACGTCAACCCGATGACCTGGGTCATCGCTCAGACTACCCAGTTCACCCAGTCTGGCTGGCGGCACGTGCGCGGCGCCTCAGGGCAACTGAACGGCAGCAGTTCTGGCTCCTACGCCACCTATGAGTCGCCGTCCCACTCGGCCTGGACCATGGTCGTGCAGACCTCGGACGCGCCGGCGTCAGGGACCATCAAGGTGAACGTGGACGGCGGCCTGCCCAGGTCGGTCGTGCACGTCTGGAGCACGAACATCAGGTCGCACAGCCCGCGCACCTGGTTCGTGCACCGCGGCGATATTCATCCATCCGGCGGCACGTTCAGGTACGTGCTCAGGCCCGGCTACATCTACACATTCACCACCGTCCTGCGCCGTGGCAAGAGCACGGCGGTGCCGCCGAGGTCCAGGCCGATGCCGCTGCCCTACTCCGACAAGCCCGACGGAGCGAACGAGCCGCGGTATCTCGGCGCGCAGGACGGCGCGTTCGAGTACACCGCGCCTGGCATCTTCGAGCAGACCGCGGCCGGTGCCCCGGTCTTCTGGCAGAACCCGGTCAGCTCCCGGTTCCCGTATGCCGTCATCGGCGATAACGGCTGGCGCAACTACGCCGTATCGGTGCGGGCCAGCTTCACCGGCAGCGGCCAGAGCGCCGGCCTGATCACCAGGTTCGACCATCCGAAGGCCAACGGGGTCGCGCAGCATTTCGACGGTTACCAGTTCATCGTCTCTAGCACCGGCGCCTGGAAGCTGCTGAAGGACCTGCCAAGGAAGCCGCCGAGGACGCTGCGGACGGGCAGGCTGGCGACTGCGCCTGGCGTGGGCAACTGGACGACGCTGAAGTTCTCGGTGCACCGCAGGCTGCTGGTGTGCTCGGTCAACGGCAAGACGGTGCTCTCACTGAGGGACGCCACCTACACGACAGGCGATGCCGGAGTCAGCACCAGCGGTTGGTATCGGGTGAGATTCCAGAATCTGACAATCACCAGGTAGCCGGTCACGACCGTCGGGCTGGACTCGGCGCGGGCAACGCCGCGGTCATGGCCGGGTGAGCCCAGGCATGACCGGCCTAGCTCAGCTCCAGCATGCCGTCGATGCCGACGGTCAGCCCGGCTGGCAGTGCGCCCACCCCGCGGATGGCCAGCAGCACCCCTGGCATAAACGACACCCGGTCCAGTGAGTCGTGGCTGATGGTCAGCGTCTCCCCCGGCGCGCCGAGCAGCACCTGCTGATGCGCGACCAGCCCGGCCAGCCGGATCGAATGGACCCGCACCTCGCCAAGCCTGGCGCCACGCGCGGCCGGCCTCCCGGTGACGGTGGCGTCCGGCGCCGGCCCGAGGCCAGCCGCCGCCCGCGCGGCGTCGATGATATCGGCGGTGCGCGTCGCCGTCCCCGACGGCGCGTCGGCCTTGCCGGGGTGATGCAACTCGATGATCTCGGCGGAGGGGAAGAACCGCGCCGCCTGCTCGGCGAACCGCATCATCAAGATCGCGCCCACCGAGAAGTTGGGCACGATGAGCACTCGCGCTTCCTGGCTGGCGGCCAGCCAGCCGGCCACCTCGGAGATCCTGGCCCGGTCGAAGCCCGACGTGCCGACGACCACGTTCAGCCGGTGCTCGATGCACCAGCGAAGGTTCTCCATCACCGCGGCCGGCTGGGTGAAGTCCACCACGACATCGCAGCCGGTCAGCGGGTCGCGGCCGTCGCCGACATCGACCGTCGCGGCCAGTTCGAGATCATCCGCCGCCTGGACCGCCTCGCAGACCGTCTGACCCATCCGGCCGCGCGAGCCGAGCACACCAACCTTGATCATCGCTCTGCGCTTGCCTGGCCCTTCAGGACCGCGCCGAACGCGTCGGCGTCGTCATACGGCCCGACGACGGCGAGGGCCTTCGGCCGGGTCAGGATCGCGCTGGCGATCTGGAGAACCTGATCGCCGGTGACGGCATCGATCGCCGCCAGGACCTCGTCGACGGGCTCCAGCCGAGGGTAGACAAGCTCGGATTTGCCCAGCCTGCTCATCCGGGAGGACGGATCTTCCAGCCCGAGCACGATCGAGCCCCGCAGCTGGCCCTTGCCTCGCTCAAGCTCCGATTCGGTCAGGCCCGTTGCGCAGACCTTGGCGATCTCCTCCAGGCAGATGGTGATCACCTCGGTGGCCTTGGCCGGCAGGCAGCCGGCGTAGATCCCCCACATGCCGCAGTCGCTATGCTGCGAGCTGAAGCTGTAGACCGAATACGCCAGCCCGCGCTTCTCCCTGACCTCCTGGAACAGCCGCGAGGACATGCCGCCGCCGAGCGCGGCGTTAAGCACGCCGAGCGCGAACCGCCGGTCATCGGTCCTGGCCAGCCCCGAGCAGCCGAGCACCAGGTTCGCCTGCTCGATCGACCGCGAGATCAGCCGGACGCCGGTGCCCGATCCTGGATCGGGCCCGGCGAGTACCGGCAGCCTGGCAGGAACGGGCGCGGCATCACTGGTCAGCACATCGGCGAAGCACTTCGCCGTGAGGTCGGCGACCTGCTCGTGATCGACCCGCCCGGCCGCCGCGATCACCAGGTTTTCCGGCGTGTACCTGGCGCGGTAATGCTCGGCGATCTGCTCGCGCGCGATGGACTTGACCGAATCCACGGTGCCGAGTACCGGCCGGCCGAGCGGGGTGTCGCCGTACAGTTGCTGGCCGAACGCCTCGTGCGCGGTGTCAGAAGGATCGTCATCGTTCATGGCGATTTCTTCGAGTATCACCGTGCGCTCGGCATCGATTTCCGCCGGGTCGAGCACAGAGCCGGTCATCATGTCGGAGAGCACGTCGATGGCCAGCGGCAGATCGGCGTCGAGCACCCGCGCGTAATAGCAGGTGTATTCCTTGGCCGTGAACGCGTTCAGCTCGCCGCCGACGGCGTCGATGGCCGCGGAGATGTCCAGCGCCGACCGGCGGCCGGTTCCCTTGAACAGCAGGTGCTCAAGGTAGTGGGTGGCGCCCGCGTGGTCGGGATCCTCGTCCCGTGACCCGACGCCGGCCCAGATCCCGAAGGACACGGACCTGACGGCGGGCAGCGACTCGGTGATGACCCGCAGGCCACCGGGCAGCACCGTGCGACAGACGGCGCCACCGCCGTCCGCCAGCCGCTCGGTGCCGGCGGCCTGCCGTCGGTCATCGGTCATGAGTTGCCGGATTCGCGGTCGCGGTACCTGGTGCGCAGGTGCTCCCCGCCCCGGTCGCGGTCGCCGCGCTGCCGGTCGCCGCCGCGGTCTCCCCGGTCCCGCCGGTCGCCGCGGTCGCGCCGCTCACCTCGGTCAGGGCGGTCGCCTGACCTGCCCTCGTCCCGGCTGCCGCCCAGGTCCTCGCCTGCCGCTTCCCGCTCGACGACCTCGACGGGGACCAGGGACAGCTTCCCGCGGTCGTCCACTTCGCGGATCTCGACCTGGATCTTGTCACCGACCTTGATCACATCGTCGACGTTCTCGATCCGCATGCCGCCGTGCAGCTTGCGGATCTGCGTGATGTGCAGCAGGCCGTCCTTGCCTGGCAGCAAGGACACGAAGGCGCCGAACGCGGTGGTCTTCACCACCGTGCCGAGGAACCGTTCGCCCACCTCGGGCACGTGCGGGTTCGCGATCGCGTTGATCGCCGCCCGCGCGGCCTCAGCCGAGGTGCCGTCGGTGGCGCCGATGTAGATCGTGCCGTCGTCCTCGATCGTGATCTCGGCTCCGGTGTCCTCCTGGATGGAGTTGATCATCTTGCCCTTGGGCCCGATCACCTCGCCGATCTTGTCCACCGGCACCCGAACCGTGATGATCCGCGGCGCGAACTCGCTCATCTGCGCAGGCGCGTCGATCGCCTCCCGCATGACGCCGAGGATGGTCAGCCTGGCATCCCGTGCCTGCTTCAGCGCGGCGCCGAGCACCGATGCGGGGATACCGCCAAGCTTGGTGTCCAGCTGCAGCGCGGTGATGATGTCCTGCGTCCCCGCGACCTTGAAGTCCATGTCGCCGAAGGCGTCCTCGGCGCCGAGGATGTCGGTCAGCGTCACATAGCTGCCGCTCTCGTGGATCAGGCCCATCGCGATGCCGGCCACCATCTCCTTCAGCGGGACCCCGGCATCGAGCAGCGCCATCGTGGACGCGCAGACCGAGCCCATCGATGTCGAGCCGTTCGAGCCGATCGCCTCGGAGACCTGCCGGATGGCGTAGGGGAACTCCTCGCGGCTTGGCAGCACCGGGATCAGCGCCCGCTCGGCGAGCGCGCCGTGGCCGATCTCACGCCGCTTGGGCGAGCCGACCCGGCCGGTCTCACCGGTCGAGTACGGCGGCATGTTGTAGTTGTGCATGTAGCGCTTGGTGCGATCCGGGTTCAGCGTGTCGATCATCTGCTCCATCCGGAGCATGTTCAGCGTGGTGACCCCAAGAACCTGGGTCTCCCCCCGCTCGAACAGCGCGGATCCGTGCACTCGCGGCAGCACCCCGGCCTCGGCGGAGAGCTGCCTGATGTCGGCGACGCCACGCCCGTCGATGCGCACGCCGTCGCGGATGATCCGCTCCCTGACCAGCTTCTTGGTCAGCGACCTGAACGCCGCGCCGATCTCCTTCTCCCGGCTGTCGAACTTCGCGATGAGCCGCTCGGTGGCCAGCGCCTGGATCCGGTCGGTCTCTGCCGCCCGCTCCTGCTTGCCCGCGATGGTCAGCGCCGCGGCCAGGTCGGCGCTCGCCTCTTCGGCCAGCGCGTCGTAGATGTCCTGGCCGTAGTCGGCGAAGATCGGGAACTCCGCGGTCTCCTTCGCTGCCTTCGCAGCCACCTGCAGCTGCGCCTCGCAGAGCGTCTTGATGAACGGCTTGGCCGCCTCAAGCCCCTGGGCCACGACGTCTTCGGTCGGGCTGGCGGCGCCGCTGGCGGTATCGGCAAGCAGCCGGAGCGTCCCCGGCGTCGATTCGGCTTCGACCATCATGATCGCGACATCGCCGTCATCGAGGACCCGGCCGGCCACCACCATGTCGAACGTGGCTTCCGCAAGCTGGGGGTGGGTCGGGAAGGCGATCCACCCGCCCTTGATCAGGGCGACCCTGACACCGCCGATCGGGCCGGTGAACGGCAGTCCGGCAAGCTGCGTGGACAGCGATGCCGCGTTGATCGCCACAACGTCGTACAGGTGCTCGGGGTGCAGCGCCAGGATCGTCTCGACGATCTGGATCTCGTTCCGCAGGCCCTTGATGAACGACGGCCGCAGCGGCCTGTCGATCAGCCTGCAGGTGAGGATCGCGTCCTCGGACGGCCGGCCCTCGCGCCGGAAGAACGAGCCGGGAATCCGGCCCGCCGCGTACATCCGCTCCTCCACATCGACGGTGAGCGGAAAGAAATCCAGGTTATCCCTGGGATGCTTGGAGACCGTGGTAGCCGAGAGCACCATCGTCTCCTCGTCCAGATAGACGACGGCCGAACCGGACGCCTGCCTGGCCAGACGGCCAGTCTCGAATCTGATCTTGTGTAGGCCGAAGCCGCCATTGTCGATAATGGCCTCGGCGGTATGCACACCCTCCATCGGGTGAGACCTCCTTGACGAAGGCCCCGCGTCTGCCCGCCGCCAGTGGAGCGTCGCCGCCGTCCTGCATTATGCGGACGGTCGCTGCCGACCGGTCTTCGATCGAAGTCCTCGGCCCGCCGGGTCCGCGATCATCGCGCCCGCGGCTGACCCGAGAACCACTACCGAGGACCGGTCCTCAGGCACGCTGATCGCTCCGGGCCGGGGGCCGCGGGACGTTGCTGTACGTGGTGTGTTTGGTGCTATTCAGTTACGTGCGAGGCCACAACCCCTCCCGACCACCAATGTAGCTGTCACGAGTGACAATCAGCGGCGCATCAGGCGGGCTGGCCGCGATAGCGGCGCCGCTTGGCCTACCGCCGCAGGCCAAGCTTCTCGATCAGCGCACGGTAGCGGCTGATGTCCTCGCGGGACAGGTACTGCAGCAGGCGCCGACGGCGCCCGACAAGCAGCAGCAGCCCGCGACGGCTGTGGTGGTCGTGCTTGTGCACCTTCAGGTGCCCGGTGAGATCATTGATCCGCCTGCTCAGCAACGCGACCTGGACCTCCGGCGAGCCGGTGTCACCCTCACTGGTCGCGTTCGCGGCGATGATCTCCTTCTTGACTGCGGTGTCGAGCGGCACGGTGCTCCCTAGTGATCTGCGAGCCTGCACGGACACCCGGCACGGCACGAATGCGCTCCGTGCCGGGAGATGACGGACGCCGACGGAACCGCCGCACGTCCCGTGGCCAGCCGCATGAGGGCGCAGCCAGCCAGGCCGGATACTCCAGCCGTAAGTAAGGTATCACGCCGCGAAGCCGACAGCATACTCACGCGGATCGCTCGCGGATCGCTCGCGGCCAAGACTTGCCACGCGCCCAGCCCCGTTCACCCGTGACCTGGCTGATGGCCCGGTTTGGCGGACGGCGGCCTCCGGCAGCACGGCAGCCGGCCCCGCCGGCAGGATCTACGGCAGCCGGCCGCGCCCCGCAGGATCTACGGCAGCCGGCCTCCGGCGGCGTGGCAGCCGGCCGCGCCCCGCAGGATCTACGGCAGGCGGCTCACCACCGCCGCCCTGATCTGCGAGAGAGCCTTCCTGCCGCCAAACGCGCTGCCCCAGCTGATCGCCAGCCGCACGGCACCAGGAGCACCGCCCGGATACAGCGACATCCCGATGGTGTCACCGGGCCAGACGTGCCGGTTGCCGAAATCAGCCGAGACCCGGACAATCTTGGACACCCAGCCCCTGCCGATCCTGAACGCCCTGACGAACTGCGCGTATCCGCGCCTGGGGCTGTCGGTCAGCCAGCCGATGTAGGCGGTGCGCCGCGCGCCGCCGACGACCTGGACCAGGTGAATCGTCCTGGCGTTGTCCGGCGTCACCCGCACCAGCCTGGACCAGGTGCGGCCATGGCTGGTCGAGTAGGCGAGCCAGCCGATGTCGCGGCCGCCGCTCTGGGTGTCCCAGGTGGCATACAGGTTCCCGGCCGAGTCGATGCAGAGCGAGCCGTCGATCCACCACTCGGTGGTGTTCATCGAGAGTCTGGCCGGCCCGAGGCGGCGCGGCCGTGACCACTTCCTGCCCTGGTCGGTGGAGGCAGTGAAGTAGCTGTGCGCCACTCCGAGCTTCAGCGTCTTGCGGTTGAGCACCTGGTAACCCTGATAGAGCACGTCGATCCGGCCGCCCGGCTCGACCACGACCGGAGCGCTGTCCGCGCCGCTGGCCGGAAAGCCGGGGCTGATTGGGGTGATCTTGCTCCACGTCCTGCCGCCGTTGGCCGATTTCTGGATGACGACGTTCAGGTCGCCAGCCACGAACGAGCAGCTACCGGACGGGCTGCAGACAAAGTCGCTGGCGGTCAGGTTGTGCGGCCCGTAATCCCAGGTCACGTAAATCGCTCCATGCGGGCCGACTGCGATGAAGTCACGATCGCCCCAGTTGTTCTTGCGCGGCGGCACCAGCGGGCTGACCGTCGGGAAGGTCATGCCGCGGTCGGTGGAGATGTCCACCACCGGATAATTGCGCTGATTGGCTCCGCTCCCCCGGCTGACCATGAACGCCACGTATACCGATCCTGTGGGCCCGACCACCACCGCGGGATCCCAGCCGAACCCCGATCCTGGCAGCTCCCTGCCGTTGCTGAACGTTTTCCCGCCGTCAGTCGACCGGGCGAAGCCGATGCCGCCACAGCCGATCCACGCCTCGTAGACGAACTGCGTCGCCGGGTCGAGCGCGGTCTCCACCTCGGCGTTCTGGCCCTGGCAGGCCGGCCCGTGGCTGACTCGCACGACCGGTCCCACGGTCGGGCCCGACCTCATCACGGCCCCGGTCGGCAGGCCGGCCCCGGCCGGCATCACGGCCCCGGCCGGCATCACGGCCCCGGCCGGCATCACGGCCCCGGCCGGCATCACGGCCCCGGCCGGCATCACGGCCCCGGCCGGCAGGCCGGCCGGGA
>Ga0137365_10000115_pt1 | contig 41335 bp, 49 predicted proteins | sample SagtaG_9_FD_104799 | JGI IMG/M metagenome (GOLD analysis project Ga0137365, IMG submission 104799) | Vadose zone soil microbial communities from Sagehorn Ranch, Mendocino, California, USA - Sage1_L_40_16 metaG | ecosystem: Environmental > Terrestrial > Soil > Vadose zone | place: USA...
ATCAGCTATCTGAATGCGGTCCTCCAAACCGCGAGCTTCCTTGGGAAGGATGAAGCGCTCCTCCCGCTCGCGATCGGCCTGAGCAAGTTGCCGTTTTGATTCGCTCGATCAGCCGGTTTCGGAAATCGACGGACGGGCCGAGCGCCTCGCGACCGATGTCTCGGCGGGTGCGGGTTCGTCTTGAAACTGCTCCCGTTCCGTCGAGCCTGCCATCGCGGCCGTTGACGCGTCGCCGCCCGATATGACCCGCGCGATCTCGTCGAAATACGCGGTACCGACGAACGACTGGTGCTGGGCCGCCCGGTAGCCTTCCGCTTTCACGGCGAACTCCTCTTGCTGGAGCTCCGTGTACGCGGTCATCCCCCGCTCCTTGTAAGCCCTCGCCAGTTCGAACATCGAGAGGTTCAGGGTGTGGAAGCCCGCGAGGGTGACGAACTGGAACTTGTACCCCATGTCCGCAAGTTCTCGCTGGAACCGGGCGATCGTCCCCTCGTCGAGTTTCTTCTGCCAGTTGAACGACGAGGAACAGTTGTAAACGAGCATCTTCCCGGGGAATCGGGCGTGAATCGCATCCGCGAACGCCATCGCCTCGTTCAAGTCCGGTCCAGAAGTCTCGCACCAGAGGAGATCCGCGTACGGTGCGTACGCGAGGCCACGTGCGATCGCCGCTTCGAGGCCGCCCCGGTACGCGTGGAATCCTTCCGGAGTCCGTTCTCCGTCGGCAACAAACGGTCGGTCCCTCGGATCCACATCCGTCGTGATGAGTCTCGCGGAATTCGAATCCGTACGCGCGATGAGGATCGTCGGCACGCCGGAGAGGTCCGCGGCGAGACGTGCGGCGACTAGTTTTTGCAGGAAGACACCGGTAGAGACGAGGACTTTCCCTCCCAGGTGGCCGCACTTCTTCGCGCTGGCCAGTTGGTCCTCGAAATGGACGCCCGCTGCGCCCGCTTCGATCATCGCTTTCATCAGTTCGAAGGCGTTCAGCGGACCGCCGAATCCGGCCTCGGCGTCGGCGACGATTGGCGCGAACCAAAATGTGGATCTCTGGCCCGACATCGTCTGCTTCTCGTCCTCGCGCCGGAACGCGTTATTCATCCGCCGCACGAGGTTCGGCACGCTGTCCGCGGGATACAGGCTCTGGTCCGGGTACGTCTGGCCCGCGTCGTTTCCGTCCGCGGCGACTTGCCAGCCGCTCATGTAGACGGCCTGGAGGCCCGCCTGAACTTGTTGGATCGCCTGGTTTCCCGTCAGCGCCCCGAGGGCGGGCACATACGGCTCCGAGTGGAGGAGCGACCACAGCCGCTCCGCACCCATCCGCGCGAGCGTATGCTCGATGAACACCGAGCCCCGGAGTCGGATGACGTCCTCGGCCCGGTACGGTCGGACGATCCCGGCCCACCGCTCGTCCTCCTTCCAGCGCGCTTCCAACTCGCTTGCGTCAATCATGTCGGAATCCCCTTGCCCGCTCGTTCGATGATCCTGAGAGGGCGTCGGGCGTCCGCGTGCGGTCGCTCCGCTCCTCCTCCCGCGTCCGTCTCCCGTTCCAGCGTGTGCTCATGCAGTGACCACCCGTGACCGGCCCCGATTCCCAGGAGCCGGTCACCGAAGAACTACCGACGAGACCGCGAGGTGCGAAGATCGTTCGGAGTTCGTCCCTCCGATTCGCACGGCGGTCGACATCGCGTCCATGGGAACGACGCGCATGTCCCTACTTAACGATTCTAATCACGAGTGCACACGCTTGGCCACGATGTGACGTACAATGTGTTCACTCATCTCGCCTGGGTCGGACGCGCTCCCTTCGGTCCCGTGATTTTCAGACGGACCATCTCGAAGTCGTCCTGAACGAGCGTTTCGTTTAAGGCTCGGGATTGCGTAGGAGAATCGAGGGACGATGTCGGCTCGCGAGTATGTGCTCCTATTCGACGGGGAGTGTGGGCTCTGCGGCGCGTTCGGTCGGTGGGTTCACGCCGCGGACCTCCGACGGCGGATCCGCATTCGGCCGGCCCAGTCGTCGCGGGAACTCTTGCGCGGCGTGCCCGACGACCAAGTGCTCGCGGTGTTCCACATGGTCGATCCGGGAGGCCGGATCACCTCCGCCGGGGACGCGGTGCCGACCCTCATCGAAGCGTTGCCGATGGGCGTCGGCCTCGCGCGCGTCGTCCGGGGCTCGGAAGCCCTCATGGGCCGCGCGCGGCGGTCTTACCGGTTCGCTGCGCGGTTCCGGGACCGGCTCGTTTGCCGGGTGGCGCCCGCGGCGACGTCGGTGGGTTCGGGCCCGTGACGAGCGAGCGAAGCGTTTTCAGGTTCCGCCGGTAGCCGCCCTCCTGTCCGGGGAACTCGAGGCATCCGGGGACTTCGCGGAAGCGTTCGTCGTTCACCAAGAAGCGGAACGCCTCCTTGCCGAGCTTGCCTTTCCCAATGTCCTCGTGGCGGTCCCAGTGGGACCCGAGGTCGCCGACCGAGTCGTTCAAGTGGAACGCCCGGATGCGGCTCAGCCCGACCGTCTCGTCGATCGTCCTCAGGAGAGCGTCGTATCCGTCTCGCGCGCGGAAGTCGTATCCCGCGGCGAACGTGTGGCAAGTGTCCACACAGACCCCGAGCCGGTCCGGGTGGGCGGATCCCTTGACGATCTCCGCGAGCTGCTCGAACTTCGATCCAATCACGGTGCCCTGCCCCGCCGTGTTCTCGAGGACCGCAAAGACGTCCGGGGCGTTCGCATGTTCGAACGACCAGTCGAGGCTCTCGGCCGTCGCCCGAATCGAATACGCTTCACCTCTCCCGCCGTGGCTGGCGGGATGGAAGACGACGTCGCGGACCCCGAGAGCGTGTGCCCGATCGAGTTCCTCGACGAACGCCACGCGGCTGTAGTTGAGCGTGTTGTCATCCGGGCCGCCGAGGTTGATCAGGTAATTCGCGTGAATCACCGCACGCGCAATCCCGTTCTTCGCCATGTTCTCGCGGAAGCCCCGAGTCTCCTCTTCGGTCAGCGGCTTCGTCTTCCGAAGCATGCGCGGGCTGCGCGAGAAAATCTGGATTGCTTCGGCGCCGACCGCTCGGCCCCGTTCCGGCGCGAGGGCGATGTTCTCCGCGATCGAGACGTGTGCGCCCAGATACATGGCGTTCCCCCGGCCCGGGAACGGCTCCGGGCGGATGAGCTTTGCCGAATCGACACGGCTCTACTCGGCGGCGTACGGACCGGGGATGCGACGCGCCTTCCCGATGAGGAAGGAGAGGGTGAGCTGCTTCTCCCCCCGCGCGAACGAGTCCGCGAGTTCCTCCCATCGCCCGTCCTCGACCCATTGGCGGACCGTCGCGTCTCGGAGGAAGAGCTCGACCTCCCGCAACACTTCGAACGTCGCGACGGCCGTGTCGACGCCCATGAACTCGACCGTGAGGCGGTTCTCCTCGAGCAGGTCCGTCATCGTGTCCTCGTAAAACGCCCAGCGCGATCCACGGCGGGTCTCCTTCCAGTGGTCCCCGTGATGGCAGCAGAAGATGAACAGCCCGCCGGGGCGCAGGGCGCGGGACGCGTGCCAGACGATCGGCGGCGACATGCAGAGGTTGCTCGTCACCGCATCGATCGGCCCGTGGACGAATTCCGCGTACGGCGTCTTCTCGACGTCGCCCCAGACGAATTCCGCGTTCCGGACGTCCCGGATGCCCGCGTAAGCGCGGGCATGGAGGAGCTTCGCGCGATCGAGGTCCACGCCGACCACGCGGGCTCCGCCCGCCGCCGCGACGAACGCGAGTCGACCCTGTCCCGTGCCGAGATCCAAGACGGACTTCCCGCGGAGATCTTCGTGGCGAAACTGGTCGAGGAGCATCGGCCGGAGGGCGTCGACCTCCTTTGCCGCCTCCCGCCACGGGAGCGTGCGGCTGACACGCACGACGTCCGGCACGGCACTCCTCGCTGCGCATCGGCCGCGCGAGATAAGAGGCCACCGGTGCGTCCGCGCCAAAGCCACACGCTTATAGGTCGCGGCCCGTTCGTGGAGCGAGACGACGATGGACGTGCAAGAACACGGGTTGTACATCGCCGCGAAATCGGTCCCCGCTTCCTCGGGCGCGACCACGGACGTCCTGGATCCCGCGACGAATCGGCCGATCGCCCGCGTCGCAGCCGGGACGAAAGACGACGTCGATTCGGCGGTCGATGCGGCCCGACGGGCCTTCGAGGCGCCGGAATGGCGGGACCTCGATCCGAGCAAGCGCGGGCGGCTGTTGTGGCTCCTCGCCCAGCAGGTTCGGGACCGCTTCGATGAGCTCGCTCGGCTCGAGTCGTTGAACGTCGGCAAGCCGATCCGAGAGGCGAAAGGCGACATCGCGTACGTGTACAAGCTGTTCGAATATTATGCAGGTCTTGCCGATAAAATTCAGGGCGACACGATCCCCGTGCCGGGGGCGCGGCTCGACTACACGTTGCGTGAGCCGCTCGGCGTGACCGCCCACATCGCGCCCTGGAACTACCCCCTCCTCCTCGCCTCGCGGGGCGTCGCGCCCGCCCTCGCGGCCGGCAACACGGTCGTCCTGAAACCCGCGACGCTCACGCCGCTCACCGCGCTGAAGCTCGGAGAGCTCGCTGCGGCGGCCGGTTTTCCCGCGGGCGTCGTGAACGTGGTCACGGGCCCCGGTGCCGAGGTAGGCGGCGCGCTTGCGGCCCATCCGAACGTCGATTCCGTGACCTTCACGGGGTCGACCGAGACAGGCAAGCAACTCCTGCGGATGGTGGCGGAGCGCATCGTGCCGTCGACGCTCGAACTCGGCGGGAAGAATCCCCAGATCGTGCTTCCGGACGCGAAGATGGATCGCGCGGTCCAGGGCGCGCTTTGGGGCGCGTTCCAGAACGCCGGCCAGATGTGCTGGGCGGGCTCCAAACTCTTGGTTCACGAGGATATCGCCTCGTCGTTCCTCGCCAAGCTCGCGGATCTTGCGGCGAAGATACGGCTCGGGCCTCCCTTGAGCGAGGGAGTCCAGATGGGGCCGCTCGTTTCGAAAGACCACGCCGCAAACGTCGCGAAGGCGATCGAGGACGGAATCGCGAACGGATCGAAGGTCTTGGCCGGAGGTCGCCGCCCCGACGCGCCCGGCCTGCAGGAAGGGAATTTCCTCGCGCCAACGATCTTCGAGGAACCGCCAGCGGCGGCACGCGTCGCGGGCGAGGAGGTGTTCGGGCCCGTCTTGGCCGCGTGGCGGTTTTCCGATCTGGACGATGCGGTTGCGAAGGCGAACGACACGCCGTACGGACTGTCCGCGGGGCTCTGGACCCAGGATCTCGGGAAGGCCCATGCGGTTGCACGGAGGCTCCAGGCGGGGATGATCTCGGTCAACGAGTACCCGGTCACGTTCCCGCAGACGCCGTTCCTCGGCTGGAAGCAGTCCGGCCTCGGTGCGGAGCAGGGCGCCGACGCGGTGCTCTTCTACACGCACGTGAAGAACGTCCTCGTGAACCTCGAGTGAGCCGATGATCTACGTCGCGCCGAGCGCGGTCGTCGTCGGAGACGTCACGATCGAGGACGGCGCGAGCGTTTGGCATGGGGCCGTACTGCGGGGGGACTTCGACGGAATTATCGTCGGACGGGACTCGAATGTGCAGGACCACGTCGTCGTGCATGTGGATCGCGGGATGCCCGCACGGATCGGCGCTCGAGTGACCATCGGTCATTCGGCGGTCGTCCACGGATGCACGATTGGCGACGAGTGTCTGATCGGCATGAATGCGACCGTCAACAGCGGCGCCGTGATTGGATCCGGCTCTCTCGTCGCGAGCGGCGCCGTGGTCCGGGAGTCCGCGGAGTTTCCCTCCGGCCAGCTGATCGCCGGAGTACCCGCGAAGGCGATCCGAGCCGTTGACGAGACCTTGCGACGACGGATCAGCTTGTCCTGGTCGATTTACCGAGACCTGGCAACGGCGAGCCTCCCCCCGAAGCGGGCCGTTCGGGGCGATTCCTCGAAACAGGTGGTCCTCGCGCCGTCCGAGGAATTCACCCGCCTGATCCAGCGGGAGTGAGCCGAACCCAAACGTTTTTCGAGAAACCCTGGCATCGCCCCGGGATGACGCGCTTCACGACGGACGTCCAGATGCGGTTCCGGGACATCGACGGGATGGGACACGTGAACAACGCGGTCTACCTCTCGTACATCGAACTCGCCCGGACGCGGTTCTACATGGAAGTCGCCGGCAAGCGGAGCCTCGATGAGATCGACTTCATTCTGGCCCACGTGGACATCGACTTCGAATCCCAGTCGGTCTGGGGAGACCAGATTCAGGTCGCCGTCTGGCCTTCGAAGATTGGGACGTCGTCCTTCACGCTAAGCTACGAGGTTGCAGAGAAGCAAAGCCGTCGCGTGCTCGCTCGCGCGAAGAGCGTCCTCGTATCCTATGACTACGAGAAGAGGAAACCGAAGCCGATCCCTCCCGACTTCCGTCAGCTCCTGGAGAAGAATCTGGAAGCCGCGTCGCCGCAGGTCGGTGAATCGTGAAGGCCTTGATCACGGGCGGTGCGGGCTTCCTCGGCCTCCCGCTCGCGCGCGCCCTCGTGAAGCGGGGTGATTCCGTCGCGCTCCTGGATCTCGCGTTCCCCGAAAACCGCCTCGCCGACCTGGGAGGGAAGGTCGAGAGGCACGTGGCCAACGTGGCCATCTTCAGCGAAGTCCTCGAGGCCTTCCGGAGGCATCGGCCGGACGCCGTGTTCCACCTCGCGGCCTTGCTCTCCGCGGGCGCAATCGCCAGCCCGACGGAGGCCTACCACGTCAACATCGACGGGTTCTTCCATGCGATCGAGGGCGCCCGCCTGTTCGACGTCTCGCGATTCGTGTTCCCGAGCTCCATCGCGTCCTTCGGCCCGGGGACCCCCGACCCCACGCCGAACGAGCAAGACCAGAAGCCCACGACCCTATATGGCGTCTCGAAAGTCTTCGGAGAGCGGCTCGGCGAATATTACCAGCGGACGTACGGCCTCGAGTTCCGCGCCCTCCGTCTCCCGTCAGTCCTCGGCCCGGGCCGCGGGCCCGGAGGGATGAGCGCGTATTCGACGTTCATGATCGAGCGCCCGATCCAGGGCGAGCCGTACGAGGTGTACTGCCGCGAGGATACGCGGATCCCCCTCCTCTACGTCGAGGATGCCGTGGACGGCCTCGTCCGGGTCCACGATGCGCCGCGCGCGAAGGTCACCCGCTGCTCGTACAACGTCCAGGGGTTCAGTCCGGCCGCGGGCGAGATCGCCGCGGAGGTCCGGCGCCGCGTGCCTGGTGCGAAGATTGCCTTCCGGCCGGATCCGGATCGGCAGAAGGTCCTCGACTCGTGGCCGCGGCGGCTCGAAGACACGCCCGCGCGGGAGGACTGGGGATGGCGGCCTTCCTTCGACCTCGCGGCCACGGTGGACGGGTACCTCCGGGGGCAGCGGGTCCGCGCGGGCGCGTGAGGCGCATGAGTCTTGCGGACTCGCATAATTAGCGTGGCGCCCGGGTTCGAAACCCGTCGGGAGCACTTCTATCTTGGGAGTAAGGACCGCGTGTCGGATATCCAACTCCTATGCTGGATCGTTCTCCCGGTTGTTCATCCATATCTCAGCAGCAGAGCCCCACCGAGCGCGTCGACGGAACCGAGACCGAAAAGGGCGATTCCAGAGGCCAGACTTGGGAACCAGTCTAAAGCAAGGCCCGCCAAAACAACGAATAGCATGACCGAGCCAGTCAGAACCATGGCCAGGCCAGCGCGTTGGTAGAAGTTGAGCCGATTCTCAAGGGCGAGCTGCATTCCAACTCGAAGGGACGCGAAAACCCATAAACATGACTAGCCGTTCTAAGATAGTTGTCAATCCCGCCGGGAGCATGCCCGCGCGGGTTCGCTATCAAGGTCGATCTATCGAACGCTGCACGGTTCAGAGCATGTCCCGCCACGGCTCAACCTGAATCTTTCGGCGGTGAGCGACGAATCCGGCAAGGGCGAAGACTCCAATGACTCCACCCGCGATTAGGCCGATCGTCCAGTTCTGGTCGAACCGAGTAGGGTTCCGAAGCCAAACAAGGAGCGTGAAGACGCCGGTAGCGGCTGCGTACGGTATGGCGAAGTAGAAGAGGAAGTCGCCAAGCGCACTCTGAAAGCGGGCCATACGACTATTCACCATCTCCGTTCTGTCCCCAAATACATTCCGACACACCTTGGCCCAACTTGGCGTCGTTTATGTGGGGTTGAGATGTTCACTCGCGCCGGTTTACTCCCGGGCGGGAGCATCCCCACGCGGGTCTGCTCTACCATCGGCGTCGTTGTCATCGGGCCTTCGGTTCGTTGCCGGCGAGGAGCGCGCGCAGGCGCTCGGGATCCGCCGTCGGCGGGGAGCAGGCGTTCCCCTGGCAGACGAAGGCCACGGGCCCCGCCTTCGCTTCGCGGGTCGCGCGCATCGGCTCGACGAGCGCCGGGACGTACGCATCGTCGCGGTCCACGACGAGGACGCTCTTCCCCGGCGCGAAGGTCTCCGTGGCCGCGGCGCGTAGCGAGAGCGTCGTCGGGTCCTCCCGCGGACCCAGGATGACGACCTCGGCGGGCGGGTGGATCCACAGCTCGGCCGCGAGGTGGTACGTCCCCGCGAACACGGGGCCGTAGCGGCTCGCCTCGCCGGCGAATGCGATCATGAGTTCGTCGTGGTGCAGCCGGTAGTCGTCGTTTCCGGTGAGCGCATGCAGCCGCTGGAGGGCCAGCGCCGCAACCGCGTTTGCCCCCGCGTACGGGGAGTCCTCCACGGGCCGGCGGCGAAGTTCCTTGAGCGGGAGTCCTACTCCCTCGTGCAAGTCCGCCGCGATATCGACGAAGCCGCCTTCCTTGTCCCAGAAGTGCTTGAGAGTGAAGGCCATCACGTCCTCCGCGTTGCGCAGGAATGCGGGGTCAGCGGTGGCGGCGTACGCGGCGAGCAGCCCGTCGGCCGTGTAGACGTGGTCCTCGAGGAGTCCGCGCACTTTGCGGTTTCGACCGGCGAGCGCGTGCCACATGCCGTCCTCCTTCGACCACAGGTCCGTCAGGATCCGCTTGAGGGACTTCAACGCGAATCCGCGGAGGTCCTCCCGGTCGAAGGCCATCGCCGCCTCGAGGACGGAAGAGATCATCATCCCGTTCCAGGAGGCGAAGATGGTCGGATCGACGGCCGGCGCCGGTCGCTTGTCCCGAGCGGCCATCAGTTTTCCCTTCCCGCTCGCGATGAGCTCGAGGATTCGCTCGGCTGGTAGGCCCAGGGCCTTCCCGATCGCCTCGGGCTCCTGGTCGACGAAAAGGACGTTCTTCTTCGGATTGTGCCGCATCTCGCCGCGTTCGCCGACCTCGTACAGGAGAGCGAGGACGCGCGCTTCGTCCACGGTCACGGCATCCTTGAGTTCGTCGAGCGTCCACGTGAAGTAATCGCCATCGTCGTCGAGACCGACGTCCGCATCTTGACTGGCGTAGTATCCGCCGTGCGCGCGGTCCGAGAGGACTTCCTCGGCCCATCGGAGGATTCCGTTCGCAGTCTCGCGATAGAGCGGGTCCTTCGTGAGCTGCCACGCGTGCACGTAGTTCGCGAGCAGGCCGGCGTTGTCGTACAGCATCTTCTCGAAGTGCGGCACGATCCACTGCGGGTCGGTCGCGTATCGATGGAAGCCCCCGGCGACTTGATCGTACACGCCGCCCCGGGCCATCGACATGAGCGTCCGCGTGAAGATTGTCGCGAGGCTCGGCTCCCGGGTGCGATGGTAACGGGCCATGACCCACTCCATCGTGCCGGGATGCGGGAACTTCTGCTGGCCGGAGATGCCGCCGTTCACCGGGTCGAACTGGCCGCGGAGGGTGTCGACGCTCTCCTTCAGCATCGCGTCGTTCACGACGCCCTCTTCGACGAGAGCCGCGCGGCCTTCGGCGAGGGCGCGGTGCAGCGACTCCGCCTCCCGCACGGTGTCGGCCTTGTTCGTGCGGTACGCCTCCGCCATCGACAGCAAGACGCGGCGGAAGCTCGGCCGTCCGTGTGCGTCCTTGGGCGGGAAGTACGTGCCGCCGTAGAACACCTTGCCGTCCGGCGTCAGGAAGGCGGTGAGGGGCCAGCCGCCGGATCCGGTAATTGCGCCGACCGCCTGCTGGTACCGCGCGTCGACGTCCGGCCGCTCGTCTCGGTCGACCTTGATCGCGACGAAGTTCTCGTTGATCACCTTCGCAAGGTCGGGATCCTCATACGACTCGCGGTCGATCACGTGGCACCAGTGGCACCATGTGGCGCCGATGTCGAGGAGGATCGGCCGGTCGAACTCCTTCGCGCGGCGGAACGCCTCCTCGCCCCACGGATGCCAGTCGACCGGCTGGTGGGACGCGCCCTTGAGATACGTCGATGTCTCCCGGGCGAGGCGGTTTTTCCCCATCGGTTGTGCGGAGGCGCGGGGCGCGTTAAGTGCCTTTGGGTGCCGTCACCGGCGCCTTCAGCTTCGCCGCGTACTGCTTCCGGAACTTCGCGACCTTTGGCGCGACCACCGCGCGGCAGTAGCCCGCCGTCGGGTTCTTGCGGAAGTAGTCCTGGTGGTACTCCTCCGCCCGGTAGAACGCGGAAAGGGGTGCGAGCTCCGTGACGAACGGTCCGTGCCAGATCTTCGCCGCCTCGAGTTCCGAGAGGACCTGCCGTGCGGCCTGTTTCTGTTCGTCGTTCGAATAGAAGACTGCGGATCGGTACTGCGTTCCGAAGTCCGCGCCTTGGCGATTCAGCGTCGTCGGATCGTGCACGGTGAAGAAGATGCGGAGGATCTCGGCGAGGGAGATGATCGTCCGGTCGAACGTGATCTGGACGGCCTCCGCGTGGCCCGTCGTGTCGGTGCACACCATCTCGTACGACGGGTCCCGGACCTTGCCTCCGGAATATCCGACCTCGACTCTCTCGACGCCTCGTAGTTCCTGGAACACGGGCTGCAGACACCAGAAGCAGCCGCCGGCCAGGGTGATCGTCTCTCGTCCGTTCTCCATCGGATCAGAGCCCCGTCGGGTTCAGGATGGTCGGACCGGGATTAAGGTTTGCCAGGCTTAGGCCGCAATCCCACCCTCCGGCTATTGGAAAATCCGCGCTGCATTCGTGCGGAAGATGCGTTCCTTCGTTTCGGATGAGAGGGCCAGAGCCCCCAACGCGTCGATCTCCTCCCGGATTCCGGGGATTCCCGGGGCTGGCCAGTCCGAGCCGAAAAGGACCTTGTCCCGGATTTCCTCGAGGCGCGGGAACCATTCGAGGAGCCGCTTCGGCGGGATGCTCGAGATGTCGAGGTGGACGTTCGGGTGGCGGCGGAGGAGGTAGAACGCGGTGTCGCACCAGAGCGGCCGGCCGCCGTGCGCCATCAGGATCGTGAGGTCCGGGAAGTCTTGTGCGACGTCATCGAGATCCATCGGGTCTCCATACTTCGACCGCGCCCCGGGGAAGATCGACGTGCCGGTGTGGACCATCACCGGCATTCCAATCCTCTCGGCGGTCTTGTAAATCCTCCGCAACGCCGGGAACCGCTCGTCGACGTACGCGTTCGCCGCGAACAGCTGATGGGGCGGATGGATCTTCATCGCGCCCATCTCGAGCTTCGACGCTAGGCGCTCCACGTCCCGCTCCGGGTTCTTCGTGCGCTTCGGGTGGACAGAGCCGAAGGGGATGAGGCGCTTCCGGTCCGCCTTCGCGAACCCCGCGACGAACTCGTTGACGGCTTCGGTAAATCCCATGACCTCCGGTGCGACGTAGTTGATCAGGCACGCCCGATCCACCTTCGCGGCATCCAGATGGTCCAAGAAGGCTCGTGGGTCGTCTGTGAGCCGCTGGGCGCGATCCCTGTCAGGGATTTCTCGCCATAGCATCTCGAGGACGTTCGGCTTGATTTCGCGATACGGCTCGAGGTGCACGTGGACGTCCGTGATTCCGGGCAACGCGCCGCCGTAGCCCAGGGCTCACGAAAGCCTTTTCGTAGGCGCTCAGGTCACACCGGACTCGGAAGACGGCGGATCACTTCTCGGTAGTCGCGATACGGCGTCGAGCACGGCTGGCCGTCGGCATACAGCAAGACGTTCTCGCCGGGATCCGCGTTGCTCAGAGCGAGGATTGTCGAGGAGACCGTCCCTCCACCGGGGGAGTGGACGCAGATGCTCACGCCTCCCGGGCCGGACGCGTGCGTCCGGAGCGTGGACTGGAGCGCCCGGACAACGTCCTCGATCGACCGGTTCGACGTCTTTGAGAGGAGGCCTTGGATCGTCTGCACCTTCGGATCCGTCGCGATATTCCCTCCCTCGTTCGTGAGGACGTTGAGTCCCTCGCGGCCGCGCGTCATTCCAATCTCGCCATTGTACCGGAAGAATCGCACCTCCTTCCGGGAGGCGACGAACAGGTTCCAGAAGTTGTACTCGTGCTCGCGCACCTCGCGTTCCAGGAGGATGTCCACCGCCGGAACGGAGGTCTGCCTCAGGGTGTCGAGGACGAGCTGTCCACGGGATCGCGCGCTCGCCGAGGTCCGGCCGCGGCGGTTCGACAGCGCGACGACGAGCCCGGTGCCGCTCGCGCCGAGCCAGGTGCCGCCCGCCTGGCGGTCACGCGGGGCTACGATGACCGGGTCCTCCGCGATGAGGGCGGGCGGATCCGCGGGACGCATCGCGGACTCGTCGCGGTTCATCCCGACCACGAGGTCGTATCCGGGGACGGAGTGCCAGAGGGCGATGAGCGTGCACATCGTCCGGCCTCACGGATTCTGTTTGAGATCGTACGCCCGCATCTGGGCCACCCGAGCCACATCGGCCCGGCCTGCCTTCGTCGCAGACTCCATTGCCCGCTCGTACGCGACGATCGTCGCCTGACGAAGGGTCGGGTCGCCGCTCGTCGAGGCCTGCTCGCTCATCGCCTCCGCCGTGTCGAAGAAGTACTTCGCCGCGCTGAGATGATCACCGAGCGTCCGGAAGAACGCCCCCGCGAACAGGCCCTCGTGGGTGAGCCCTTCCGCGCCGGCGGAGAAGTTGTCCTTCAACACGGAGGCATATTCCTTCGCGATGTCGGGAAGCGAGGGGTCGCCATGGAGGTCTTGTACGGCGTTGCGGTACTCGACGAGGGCCAAGTATTGGCGTTCGTCGCGGGCCATCACGGCGTCCTCGAGAGAAAGGTATCCCTGGCCAGCTTTCCGTCGCCACACGCCCGCCTCGGGGAGCCGTCCGAGCTTCTCGCTGCAGCGCGCGAGCGCCTGGAAGATTCCGACCCGATCGAGGGAAGAACCGGACTCCGTGAGCGTCGCGTAGTGTGGGAGTGCCTTCGCGAACTCCCCGCGCGCCTCCGCGTCGATCGCCTCAATGAGGTCGGACATGGAGTGGCGAAGTCGCTCACGGGATATGAGCCTGCGCTCGTCGTCGGAGAAGAAAATTTAAGTGGGTCGGCTATTCGCGGCGCATGGCCGAAATCATCATCGCCTTGATCCTCCGGTTCCTCCATATCTTGTTCGGAATCGCTTGGATTGGCGCGCTCGTGTACGGTGTCGGGGTTCTCGGTCGCGTACTCCCCCGCGTCGACGCGGCCTCCCGAAAGGAATTCATGAAACATTTCATCCCGGTCGTCACCCAGTTCCTTCCGGGGAGCGCGGTCATGACAATCCTCTTCGGGTTCCTCCTCTACCTGTACCTTGGCGAATTCGACGTCGCCATCCTCGCGGGGAGCGCGTGGGGGCGGACTCTCCTTTTCGCCCTCGTCCTGGCGCTCGCGACGTTCGCCATCGGCGTGGTGTTCGGTGTCGGGAGCGCGAAGAAGATCCTCGGACACCTGAAGGAGGAGTCGTGCACCCACGGTCCCGAGGTCGGGGCCCTCCAGAAGCGGTTCAACCTCTCCCAAGTCATCAGCCTCGGTCTCGGGCTTGTGATCGTCGTGCTGATGGTCCTCGCGACCGAAGGGATGTGAGCCTCAGATCTCGGCCCACTTGCCGTGGCCTTCCCACACCCGGACGTGCAGCGGGAACTTGATCTTCGCCTGGAGCCGCTTCGAAATCAGCTCGCAGATGTTCTCGACGGTCGGGTACTCGAGGAAGTCGTTCCAGTCTTTGTGGTCGTACTCGGCGAGGATCGTGCGCAACGCCTTCTTGATCTCCGCGAAGTCGAGGAGCATCCCGCCCTTGTGCTCCCCTTCGATGGTGACGTCGATCTGGTACGTGTGACCGTGGAGGGACCCGCAACGCTCGTGGCCCGGGAGGTGGTGCGCGCAGTCGATGTACTCCGTGACCCCGAGCTTCATCGTCCGCACGAAGAGCCCGGCGGCCATAAAGATTGGCCACCGCGGCCATCAAATCGGCGTCACGGTGAGGAACCTCAACGGTCCCGTACCCCGCTGCATGAACTGGTGTTCCTCGTTCGACTGGACGAGCAGCACGACGCCCGGGCGGAGGACGAGCTTCGAGCCGCCGATGATCGCGGTCCCGCGGCCTTCCGTGACGACGAGCTGGTGGTCCCACTCGTGGCGGTGCATCGCGGAGTATCCGCCCTTGCCCAGGATCAGCTCGTGCATCGAGGTCTTCCGCGCGCCGTCCTCGCGCCCGATGAGCTGGCGCATCTTGACGTTGTAGCTGCCGTCCTCCAGGAAACGCACGGGCCCGACGGACCGGACCGTCGTCGTGTACATGGTGTGCGGCCGGGGAATCGCCCCACCCGAATAAGATTTGCGTCTCGTCCGCTCACGCCTCGTGCGCGACCGGATCCTCGACGCCGACGGCGGCGAATGCGGTGCGCCGCTCCTTGCACGACTCGCAGGTGCCGCAGTGGACGTCGCGGTCCCAGTAGCAGGACCACGTGATGTCGAATGGGACGTTCATCTCAAGGCCCATCCGCACGACTTCCTCCTTCGACTTGCCGCTCAGCGGCACGAGGATCTGCACCGGCGACTTGTCGTACGACCAGAGGCTCAGGTGGAACACGCTGTTCAGGAAGTTGAAGAACTTCGGACTCGCGTCGGGGAACGACTCCGGGTCGATTCCGTTGTGTCCGCCGACGATGTACCGCACCCCGCCGAGCTCCGCGTAATAGCCCGCGAGGGCGTAGAAAATCAGGTTCCTCCCGGGGATGTAGCCCTCGGGGGACTCGAGGAGCAGCCGGTTCTCGATCCCCTGCGCGCGGAGGTCGTGGACCTCCTTCAGGAAGGGGAGATCGACGTGGCGGGCGTTTTCGATGCCGCTCCGTTCGGTGAGTGCGGCGATGGCGGCGTTCTCGCGCCGCGGCCGACCGAAGTAGTCGAACGTCAGCGGCTGGAGGTCCCAGCCCCGCGCCTTCGCCCACCACAGCGTCACGGCCGAGTCGATGCCGCCGGAAAGCAGGACGATCGCGCGGTCCATGCATCATGCCGCCTGGGCCCCTCGTCGAAGTCGCGAGGGACCCGCGGACGGGAGCCCTCGGCGCCATAAATATCTGTCCCAGGAACGGACACGCGTCGGTGCTTCGGTCGCTACGCGGCGGGCGGCGGAGGCACGTGGTACGGCTGCCACAGGACGGACAGCTCGTCCTCGATTCCCTCGATCGTCTCGCCCGACCAGTGCACGAGCCGCGCGCCGTACCGGTCCTGGAGCACCGCGAGCAGGTGACGCAGCCGGTGGACGATATCCTCCGTCTGGCCAGACTTCACGAGCACCGCCGCGACGACCCCGCTGTCGTTGCACATCACGAAGCGGTGGTCCCCCAATGTCACCTCGTGGACCTCGCCGTCCCGTTCGGAAAAGGCCTCGCGGACGAACGACGAGATCGCGGAGATCATGCTCCCGACCACGTCGCGGTCCTTGTCGGACATCAGGCTCCGGGACATGTGTTTGACCAGGAGACCGTTCGGCCCGATCAGGAAGACCTCCTCGACCACGGGCTCCGGCGGGACCTCGACGACAAACTCGGTCGGCGGGGGCGGAGGCAACTCGGGCTCGACCGCCGAGGCCCTTGTGAAAGGGGTGAGCTCGACGGCGCGCGCCGGGGTCCCCTTCTTCGCCGTCTTGACCGACGCGATGTGCCAGACGTCCGACGAGGCCCAAGCGAGCGCGAGCCCCGCGACGATCGCGAGGACCCAGCCCGTGGCCGGCGTCCATGCGAGGACCGTCCCGGTCGCGGGGTCGTACGTCTGGCCCCGGAATTCGGGGATGCCGGCCCCGAGGCTCGGCAGGTCTGCCGTCGCCGCGGCAGGCAGTGTGAAGACAATCGCGAAGGTTGCGTACAGGATCGAAGCACAGGCGCCGAGGAACGCGACGCCCGCGTATGTTCCGCGTATCCCCTTCCAACGCGAGAGCGCGGTCAAGGCAACGCCGCCGAGCGACGCGATCATCCCGATCAGAAAGAACTGGGCGAACTCGCCGAACGCGCGGGCCATGTTCGGTTGCGACGCCGAGAGCTCGGCGTAGCTATAGGACCGGGACTCTTCGAGTTGGTTCGATGTCTTGTTGAACCGTTCGCGATGCGCGGAGAACAGGCCGTATTGCCAGACGTCGCGGACTTGCGCGTTCTCGAGCCGCCACTCCCAGGTCGGCTGCCCGAAGACGGCGACGGCTAAGGCGATGGCTACCCCTGCGGCAGCGATGCCCGACCAGACAGACATGTCTGGAAATTCGACGCCGCCGTGCGGTTATGAGGCCTCTCACGTGGTTATCGGGGCTGACACGAAAAATCAAGATTGAGAACCGACCTTAGCGGCCTTTCCATGCCGGATCGCGCTTCTCGAGGAACGCCCGCACGCCTTCCTCCTTGTCCTCGGACGCCATCGCGAGCGCGAAGAGGCTCTGCTCGTACCGACGGCCTTGGTCTAAGGGTAGCCGCGTCGCCGCGTGAATCGCCGCCTTCGCCAGTCGGACCGCGACGGCGCTGTGCGCCGCAATCTTTCCGGCGATCTCGAAGGTGCGCTCTTCGAGCCGCGCGTGCGGGACGACCTCGTCCACGAGGCCGAGCCGGAGGGCTTCTGCCGCATCGATTCGATCTCCGGTGAGGGTGAGCTTCATCGCGTTGCCCATGCCAACGAGCCGCGGCAGTCGCTGGCTCCCACCTCCACCTGGGATGATCCCGATGTTGATCTCCGTCTGCCCGAGCGTCGCCTGCTCCGATGCGATTCGGATGTCGCATGCCATCGCGAGCTCGAGTCCGCCACCGAAGCAGTAGCCGTTGATCATCGCGATGATGGGCTTCGCCACCCGATCGACCGCGTCGTACAAGGTTCCGTGCTCGTTCATGCGCCACTGTTCCATCGGCGTCCGACCTTGGAACTCGTGGATGTCTGCGCCGGCCGTGAAGGCCTTGTCGCCTGCGCCCGTCATCACGATTGCGCGCACCTTCGCGTCCGTGTCGGATTCGTGCAATGCGCGGATGAGTTCCTCTTTCATCATCATCGACATCGCGTTCAGTTTGTCGGGACGGTTGAGGATGATGAGGCCCGCGGAATCCCGACGGCTTGTGACAATCGTCTCAAAGTTCATGATATCGGCGGGAGGAAGGCCCTCAGGCGACTTGAGTCCTCGCTCCGGGGTTACCTCTAAACGGGGTAAGCCGCCCGGTTCCCGTCGGTCGCCTCGGCGGTTTCCATCGATTTGCGGGGCCCCCGCTCACTTCCCCTGGAACGTCGGCTTCCGCTTCTCGAGGAAGGCCCGGAATCCTTCTTTCGCGTCGGCCATGGCGAAGAGCCGGTTCTGCAACTCCCGTTCGAGCGCGAGGCCCTCGTACATCGGCATCTCGAGGCCTTCCGTCACGGATCGCTTGATGAGGCCCACGGCCCGCGCCGAGTGCTGCGGATACGTCAGCCCCTTCGCGAAGGCCATCGTCTCCTCCCAGAACTTTTCCCGTGGGAAGACCCGGTTCAGGAGGCCCCAGTCCAGCGCCTCCTTCGGCGTCAGCATGCGGCCCGTGGCCATGAGGTCGATTGCGCGGCTCTTGCCGACCAGGCGCGGCAGACGCTGTGTGCCGCCTGTGCCGGGTAGGACGCCGAGCGTGACCTCCGGCAAGCCGATCCGCCACGCGCCGTCCGATGCGACCCGGAGATCGGTCGACATCGCGATTTCGAGGCCGCCGCCGACGCAATGTCCGTCGATCGCCGCGATGAACAGCTTCGGCGTGCTCTCGAGCTTGTTCAGTGTCTCCTGGCAGTCGAGGCAGAACATCGCCTTGTAATCCGGCGTCGAGGTCGCGAGGAGGTTGATGTCCGCGCCCGCCGACCAGATGCCGTCGAGTTTCGACGCGAGCACGCAGAGGTCGACGTTGTCGTCGAACCGCACGTCGTCCACGACCGCGCTGAGGTCTCGCATCAGGTCCGCATCGTAGGTGTTCGCCTTCGGCTTGTTGAGCCACGCAATCGCGACGCGGTCTTTCTTCTCGAGGGAAATGTATCTCAGGTCCATCGCACTGCCTCGGGCGTGCCAAGGATTCAAGTCGTTATAAAAGCTGGCTCTTTCAGCGGGATGCGACGGACTCGGGCGTCCCCCACTTGTCGTTGAACAGGAACTCGTCTTTGACGAACTCCCAGTGCCGGCTCGTCATGTAGCGCGCGGGCAGGACCGTCTTGAGGTAGTCGACGTACTCGGCGCGTTCGACCGGTCTTCCGTCGTCGGCCAGCGCTCGTCCGTGAACGTCGTACGGCAGGTACACGTACCCGACCCCCGCCGCGTCGGATCCGGGGAGCCGGTAGTCGCCGTACTCGCGGAGTCCTCGGATCCGGAAGAACCGCCGGTCGGGGAGGAACAACAGATCGTCCTTCGTGAGCCCGTGGACGGTCTCGCCCTTCTCCTGGGTTCGACGCAGGATCGCCTCGGCCTCCTCCCGGGAGCATCGCGTCCTCGCCTGGACAATCGCGAGGTTCGCGTCCTTCACCTTCCCGAGGACCTCGTCGATGTAGATCGCCTGCGCCTCGGCGTTCTTCAGGGTCTTGAAGACGCCCTTGACGAGATCCCCGCCGAGTTCGGACCCGAACATCTCGAGCCCGCGGGGGTACCACATGTTCAGCGTCGCCTGCAGATCCGCGATTCCAAAGTTCCCGCCGTCGAGGGTCGCGGCGACCGCGATTGCCTTCATGAGCGTCTCGCCTGCGGCGAGATGGTACGATTCCTCGAGGAAGCGCATCCAGGGCATCGAGATTGCCATGGGGCCGTAAAGGAAGTGATGTTGCATCTCGAGCTGGAACTTCCCGACGCGGTCGATGAACGACAGGAACGTCGCGGAGTCCATGAGGCTCTTGAACTCGATGTTGAAGGCGTCGAGGACGTGCTCGCCCGGCTTCATCGCGAAGAGCTCCTCCATCGTCTCCGTGGCCCAGCGGCGGCCCCACCGCGCCTTGTCGAACGTCTCGTCGAGCGTCAGCACGCCCGCCATCTGCATGTGGTGCCGCAGTTCCTCGACGCATACCCGTTTCTTCGAGAACGAGATCGCATCGAGCCGGTGGCCCGTCGGGTCCGTCCGGTGGATGCCCTCGACGATCTCCTTGTCGAAGCCGGTGAGAGAGCCGCCGTCCAGCTGTTCGTACACCATGCGGTGTTGCTGAATCGACCCGAGCTCCGTCGACGCCTGCGCGCGGATGATCTTGAGCGCGGTCATGAACTGCGCATCCGGCATCTTGTCCGCGGTCCAGAGCCGGTTCGAGAGGCTGGCCGTCGCCGACGTCGACCCGACGACCTTCTGAGCGAACCCGCCGAAGCCGTCTGGCTTCGCCATGATCACGCTCAGGCGTGGCATCGGCGTCTCTGGGTAGTACCGCGACCAGTTCGGCTGGTCCAAGACCTCCGGCATCTCGGGGAAGTACGTCTCCTGCCAGCGCTTCCCCTCGTCCTGCCATTTTTTCGGGAGCGACTCGATCCGGAATTGGTCGAGGAACGGCATGCCGCCTGTACGATGCACACGGGGAAGGATGAACCTTTCTTGCGCGCGCCCTCACGCCCTCGCGATGCGTCGGTCGGCCTCGGATCCGAGCACGACGACTCCGAAGGCGACGAACGCCCCCAGCCCGCGGGTCCCCACCCAGGAATCACACGAGGATTTCGAAGAGCGCGAGGAGTCCCACGACCGCGACGAGGCGCCGCAGATACTTGTGGCGCCCGATCTTGGGATCTTCTCCGTGGGGGCGAAGGCCGATCGCCTACTTCCCGCTCCCTTCCTGCGGATCGAGGTCCTCGCGATCCTGCGCCGACCGGCGCCGGAATCCATTATCCCTTTGACGACCGTCCAATAACCTACTTCTAGCGGGCACTCGTGCTCGACTTGCGAAGAGGTAAAGCCCCGCATGAACAGAGCATTCGGAATTGCGGCGTTCGCCCTCGCCGTGGGCCTCGCGCTCACGGCTGCCGTGGCACTCGGGGTCGGTTTGCCTTCGCAGGCGAATCAACATGCCGCGGACGCGGCTTCGGCAGCACAGTCCGGAGCCGACGTCAGCGGCCACCCCAACGCCACGGTGAACCAAGTGCCGCCGGGCCCGCCCGCGTGGCTCAACGACAGCGCCCCATACGGGCCGCCGACTTGGGTCACGTCCGGAGGACCGCCCACTTGGGTCATCCTGCCGTAGTCGGATGTCGATCCGGACGGCAGGACTTCCCCCTTTTGCCTCAACGACGCTCGAGCACGCCGACGTAGTCCCCGGGCACGTATCCGCCTTCCCAGATTACGCGGACGAGTTCCCATCCCGTCCCCTCCGCGAGCCGCGCGAGTTCCTCCGGTGAAATGAGCAGGAGTTCGAACCAGTCCCCCACCTTGCCTCTGTAGCGCACGCGCAAGATGAGCAGGCCGGCCGGCCGTTTCCTCCGCAGGTTCCGTTTCACGTACGGCAGGTGGTCGTCCGACCACGTGCCGGGAATCCGGCTGTTGCCGATGATCCGAGCGCGCGTCCGGGTGATTTCCCGGAGCTCCCGCAGGAAGCGCCGCGTCCGTGGGAGATCCCCCGGCAGGCCGAGGTTGTTGCCCAGCATCAGGACCGTGTCGAACGTCCCCAGGCCCCGCGGCAGGCGCCGCACGCTCGCCTCGTACACCTGCGCGAGGCCGCGGATCCGTGCGAGCGCAACCTGCGTCGGGGACGCGTCCACGCCGACGACGTCGAACCCTTTCTTCTGGAGGAAAAGGGCGTGTCGGCCGGGTCCACATCCGAGGTCCAGGACGCGGCCGCGGACGAGCCGCAGCGCCTCCCGTTCCATCCGAGGCCACCGGCTCGAGGGCGCGAAGGAACCCTCGATCTTCGAGGCGCTGCGGTACCCGTCGTCCCGCTCGAACTCCACGAGGACCTTCTTCCCGAGCCAATGATCGAGCATCGCGCGCGCGTACAGCTCGAACGAGGATCCGGGAGGCGGTTTCTGCGAGGACGTCGGCACGGTCGCCGCCGGATGCGACGTTGTCGTATTGAGCCTTCCCCCCGCGAGCGCGCAGCTACAAGATAGTCGGGGCGCGCAAGCCTTTATGCCGTCCGATGCCCTAGCGCCGCCGGGGTCGGAGATGGCGCGCGTCCGCAAGGAAGCGAAGTTCGAGGTTTTCGGTCAGGAGATGCTCGAGAAGGTCGTTGCGAAGAGCGGCAGCTCGGGTCGCGTGTACTTGCCGCCGGACTGGATCGGCAAGCGAGTGAAGGTCATTCGCGTCGAGTGAGGACCGCGTATGGCGAGCCGCTTCGGGCCGACCGACTTCGCTGCCTGCGCGCGATGCGGCAGCGACCAAGTGCACCCGAAGCTCCTCGTGATGGGGCCGATTGCGGGGATCGATAGCGACAGCCGGGCCTACGTGTGCCATGTGTGCGGCTACGAGGGCCTCCCGATCCTCTTCGACACCGCCGAGGAGCGCGCGCAGTTCGAGCGGGAGAAGAAAGGGCTGTGGCCCGCCGAGCCGAAGTCCGCGAACAAGGGGGTTCGCAGCATCCCGATCCTCCCGATCCAAACGGACCCGCTGATTGACATCAAGGTCCTCGACCTCATCCCGATCCGCGTCGCCAACGTCACGGGCGTCCGGTGGGAGGACGGCCGGCTTCAACCGACGGCGTACCGCGCCTCGTTCCAGGAGTACTGGGACGCGATCGGGGGCCCGCGGTACAATGCGGCCCTCGTATTCATGCTCGACCTGAGCGGCGTGAACCGCGCGAACCCGAACTTCGATGTGACGCGACATCTCGTGAAACGGTGCGACGTCTGGCTCGACTCCGGCGGCCGCGAGCCGGAAGAGGTCATGGACGGCTACATGCTCGACGTCGAGCGGGTCGTCGCGGGTTCAAAGACCCTCCGCGGCATCGGCGCGTTCGCGGAGCTGTACGGGCTTTCGTCGGAGGTGTTGCCGTGCCTCGACTGGGACGGCCGCGTCGTCTGGGGAGACCCGCGGGAAACGCAGGTCGAGCTGCGGCACGTCGCGAAGCGCCTTCGATCGATCGGCTTTCCGTCGTTGTGCGTCATGGACTTGCGACGCCTCGGGACGGAACTCGGCCCCGACCCGGCGCTCCTCGCCCTCCTGGAAGGGCTGGACGCGGAGCTGTACATCGGCGGCGGCATCCAGGAAACCGACGTGGCGGCGCTGGGCGAGCGCGGGTTCGCGGGCGGCCTTGTCGATCCGTACACGCCCGTAATCCGCGACCTGATGCGCCCTCCGAAAGAGCGGTCGACGACGGAAGCGACCGCACCCGCCGCCGCGCCACGCACCCCGCCGGCCCCGGACGCCGTGCCGGGTCCCTCCTGAAGACGTGGGACGCCTTTTACCGGGGATCGCACAGAAGTTCCGTCCCCGCAGCCAGTCCGTTAAGAATTCTGACATAACTATAAGGCCGCCAAGCGGCTCCGCGCGACGGGGAGGCGGACTGGGTATGGCATTAATGCTGGACGTGAACTTCTTCATCGCCATCATCGCGGCGACAATCGTGAGTTTCGTGATCGGGGGACTGTGGTATGGACCCCTCTTTGGGAAGGCGTGGATGGCCGCCATGGGGAAGACCGAGGCGGACCGGGAGGCGATGCGAAAGCAAGCGCCGAAAGGGTTCGTGGTCGCGCTCGTCGGCGCCTTCATCGCGTCGTTCGTGCTCGGGATCTTGCTTCAATACGCTCGGCTGGCGAACGTCGGGTTGCCCGCCGGGGTCGTCGGAGGGCTGGCGCTCGGATTCCTCGTCTGGTTCGGGTTCCCGTTGACCGGGATGATCACCGGGGCCATCTTCGAAGGCGCCTCCGGAAAGCTCGTCGGGATCAACCTCGGCCACGCCCTCGTAACCTTCCTCGCGATGGGGCTCGTCCTCGGGATCTGGGTCTGAGCCGAACTCCGCGGAAAGAGTCAAGTCCCAGGGCCCCGTCCGGGACCGGAGGGAATCGATGTCCGCGCGAAAAGTCCCGAGGCCGTTCGACCTGCATTGGGGGAAAGGCGTCATCGCCGAAGAGGCGTCCGTCGTGACGCCGTTCCACGAGCCGACGATCCAGTTGCTCGCCTTCGACGACGGGTCGAGGTCGTTGCGGTTCTGTGCATACCACGACTCGTCCTTCGCGCGGATGCCTCTCATCGTCTCGGAAGAGCACATCGGGGCGCTCGCGAAGGCAGTCAGGAAGAGTCCGCAGATTCGGCGGCTTCTGAAGGAACTCGTCGGATGAGCGCCCGCGCATAGCGGGCATGTTGGCGGAGTGCGCTCAGACGCGTTCGACCTCGACTCCCACCTTTCGGATGATGTCGAGGCCTTCGTCGGACCGATACGTGGCTCGGTAGTACACCTTCGAGACGCCCGAATTCACGATCGCCTTGGCGCATGTGATGCACGGCTGGGCGGTCACGAAGACGACCTTCCTTGGGTCGTTGACCCGCACCTTGATCAGCGCGTTTACCTCCGAGTGAACGCAGCCGCACCCGCCGGGCTGGTCGGCTTTGCAATCGTCGTGAGATAGTCCTCTTGCGGTCCCATTGTACCCGAATCCGTAGATTTGGGTCATGTCTTCGGACGCGATGACGCATCCGACCTGGAATCGTTTGCACGTGGCCCGTCGGGTGAGGGACGTCGCGAAGTCCATGATGAGGCTCTCAAGACTCGGTCGTTCGATCGTCCCCATGGCGGATCTCCTCAGATGCTCCCACGCAAACCCTGGGTCGGCTTAAGGTTTCGGAAGGATCGAGGAACGGACGTTCCGCGGTCCCGCTGGAAGCCTTAATCCTCATTCGCGGCGATGCCCGCGGACGATGAGATTGGAGTCGGCCTCCGTGGCCGCGCCAAGCGTCTCGCCGGAACGAGTCGCAGCCTTCCGCCTCGCGAGGCACCACCTGTCTGAACGCGCGCCGACCTCGGCCTTGGCGCGGGTCGCAGGCGACATGGTGGGCGCGCAGGCCCAGGTCCTGTCTGCGGCGCAGATCTCCCTATGGGCGCGGACTCGGGGCTTGCGGCTCGAAGACGTCAATGCGGCGCTCTCCGAACAGCGGACTCTCGTGAAGACATGGTGCCTCCGAGGAACGCTTCACATCATCCCTTCCAACGACTTCGCGGTGTTCGTTCGCGGATCGGCACGGCGGGGCGCCCGCTGGACCGCGTGGATGCTTCGCGCTGGGATCCCGATCGACGCGGTCGACCGGCTCCTCGAGGCGGTGCGGGATGTGCTGGACCGGCCCCTCACGCGAATGGAAATCGCGGGACGGATTCGAGACACGCTCGGCATCAAGATCGCTGCGAAGTCGGGCCGCGGCTGGGGTGGGCCATCGAACGCGACCGGATTCCAGATCGCCGGCACCACCTTGTCCCTCGATGGGATCATGTTCCTCGCGGGTCAGCGGGGCCTCGCCTGTTTCGGTCCAATGCGCGGCGCGGAGGCGACGTTCGTCCGCCCGGAGGACTGGCTCCCGAACTGGCACGACATGCCCGCCGAGAAGGCCGAACCCGAACTCCTGAGGCGCTACCTTCGGGGGCACGGCCCCGCGACGGTGCCGGATTACGCCCGCTGGACGTACATGACTGCCGCCGACACCCGCGATGTCTGGCGACGTCTCGAACCGGAGATGGCCCCCGTCGACGTGGCAGGACGGGTCGGTTGGGTGTTGCGCGGGGACCTGGCCGCGCTGCGACGGGCGAAGCTCGACGGGCCGATCGTCCGCCTCCTACCATCCTTCGATTCGTTGCTCCTCGGCCTGGTGGACAAGGGCCACCTCGTGGACGCGACGCACTACAAGCGCATCTACCGCCCGCAGGGATGGCTCTCGCCGGTCGTCCTCGTGGATGGCCGGGCTGCGGGTGTGTGGTCGTACGAACGGAAAGGGCGGCGACTCGCGGTCCGCGTGGAGGCGTTCCGCCGATTCCCTGCGGCGGTCCGCTCTCGAGTCACGGATGAATCGGAAGACCTCCGGCGGTTCTTCGGTATCCCCGAGGTCACCGTCGCCTTTCGCTGAATCCGAAGGCGGGCGGCGTATGCGACGCGGACCGAGACTTCGTGCATTGCCGGTTTCGCAATTCCCGGCGCAGCCTCGTCCCGACGCCGGCGTTCAGTCCGGGGTCGCTGTGGTCCATCCGCCCGCGGAAGGCAGGGGGATCGATCCCTCCGCTTCCGGTCGTTCCTTCTTCGTGCCTCGATTCCACAGGATGATGAGGACGCGCAAGGTGTTGGGGAACCTGCGGAATCGCATCGACACGCCGCTCTCCGCGATTGTGACGACTTCCAGGTTCATGGACTCCTCCTTCGAATCTCGATTCGGTCGCCCTCGTGAGAAAGGGAGAGCTTCGGGCCGCGCAATCACGCGGCCCGCGCGAGCCACACGTCGCCCCCGCGAAGACGATCGTCCTCGTCCGGAGACCGATTCTTCCGCCGAGAAGCGGCGGGCCGCCGCCGGCGACGATCGCGCTGCTTCCGGGTGTTCTTCTTGCTCATCGCATAGCCGATCAGCGCGAGTCCGCCGAGGACCCCGAGGAAGATTGCCTCGATTGGCGGTGCCACGGGCTCGGGCCGGCCCGCGATGGCGAGGCCATACACGACGACGCCCGCAAGGGCGGCAATCGCGGTACCCACGACGGTGGGAGCTGGGGAACGCCAGAAGGACGGGTCCCCCGCAACTGCAGGCCATGTCTCGTTCGATGCCAAGAAGTCATCCACCTCGCCGCCTACCCGCGGCGGCATCGCACTTAACCATCATTGGACGCTCCTCGAAGGAGCGAAAAAAGGCTCCGTCGCGGGCGTCGAAACGAAAATACTAAGAAGCCCGGTCCGCGGCCGGCCGCTTGGCGAGCTCCCGTTCCCGGAGCTCCCGGCGGAGGACCTTCCCGACGAGGGACTTTGGCAGGTCGGCCGTGAACTCAATCTGTTTGGGCACCTTGAACGGCGCGAGGCGCTCCTTGCAGAAGGCGATGATGTCGTCGCCCGACGCGGCCATCCCGGCCTTGAGCACGACGAACGCCTTGACCGTCTCGCCGCGGTACGGGTCCGGGACGCCGATCGCGGCGGCGTCCGCGACGGCCGGATGCATGAAAAGGACTTCCTCGACTTCCCGCGGGTACACGTTGTATCCGGAGCACAGGATCATGTCCTTCTTGCGGTCGACGATCGAGAAGTACCCGTCCGGGTCCATCGTGGCGATGTCGCCGGTCAGGAGCCATCCGTCCCGCAGCACGGCCGCCGTCTCCTCGGGTTTGTTCCAGTATCCTTTCATCACCTGTGGACCGCGGACGGCAAGCTCCCCGACCGCGCCTTGCGGGAGTTCCTTCGTCGCGTCGTCGGGATCGACGATCTTCGCGTCCGTGTCCGGGACCGGGATCCCGATGCACTCCTTCACCACGCCGTTCAGCGGGTTGCAGTGCGTGACGGGCGACGCCTCCGTGAGGCCGTAGCCTTCCACGAGCCGCCCTCCGGTGGCGGCCTCGAACTGCCTCCGCACCTCGTTCGGGAGCGGCGCGGCGCCCGAGACGCACGCTCGGATCGAGCGGAGGTCGTACTTCGCGAGCTTCGGATGGCGGAGGATCGCGATGTACATCGTCGGGGCGCCGGGGAATTCCGCCGGCTTCGTCTTGTCGATCAGCTTGAGGATCGCGCCGATCTCCCTCGGGTTCGGGTAGAGGACCATCTCGTTGCCCCGGACGACGGAGAAGAGCATGACCGCGGTGAGTCCGTAGACATGGAACAAGGGGAGCACGCCGAGCACGCGCTCGGGCCCGGTGGAACCCACGGCGAACCAGGCGGACGTCTGCAGCGCATTCGCGACGAGGTTGCGGTGCGTGAGCATCGCCCCTTTGGGCGTCCCCGTCGTCCCGCCCGTGTACTGGAGGACCGCGATGTCGTCCGGCGCCACGCGGGCCTCCTGGCTCGGATCGGCGGGAGTTCGCGCCAGGTCGGCGAATCGGTACACCCAAGGCTCCCTCGGAATGTCGAGCGGCCAGTGGCCCTGCTTCTTGAGGTCGTGCCGCCTCTTCATCGGGTAGAGCTGGCGGAGCGGGGTCCGGAGGAACTCGCGGACATCGCAGACGATGACGCGTTTCACGGGCGACCGCGTCTTCGCCTTGGAAACGTTGGCCCAGAACAGGTCGAGTGCGACGACGGTCTCGACGCCGGCGTCGTTCCAGATCTGTTCGAGCTCCCGCGGCACATAGATCGGATTCGTCTGCGCCACGACGCCTCCCGCCCGCAACACCGCGAAGAAGGCGACGACGAAATGGGGCGTGTTCGGGAGGAGAAGGGAGACGCGGTCCCCGACCCGCACGCCGATCCGGCGCAAACCCGCCGCGAACCGGTCGACGGCCGCGTCGAGTTCTCGATACGACAAGGACTTGCCGTAGAACGTCACCGCAGCACGATCGCCGTAGTCCCGCGCGGTGCGGCGGAGCAGCTCCGCGAGCGGGATATCCGGATAGTCGAGGGATCTCGGTACGCCCTCCGGCCAGCTCCCGGACCATGGCCTCGCCGACGCCGCTTCCGCGTGCATCCTTCGCCGACAACGGGGGCGAGGCCTAAAAGATAGTGGACCCCGGACGGTCTCTCGAAACGATTATCCGTCGCAGGGTCGCTCGGAGGCCCGATGCCCCAGGGGCCCGGCCTCCGCGCGGAACGGAAAGGACCCGTGGCCGTCCTCCGAATCGAGAACCCCCCGTGGAATCTCCTGACGCTCTCCATGGTCGCGGCCCTCGCGACGTCCGTCGCAGAACTCGAGAAGGACGACTCCGTCCGTTCGGTCGTCGTGACGGGGGATGGCCGCACGCACTTCTGCGCGGGCGCCGACATGGGCGAGTGGTCCCGACTCGGTCCGAAGGAAGCGCAAGCCGAGATCAGCCGGGGGCAAGATTCATTCTGGGCGCTCGAGCATCTCACGAAGCCGACGATCGCCGCGGTCGCGGGTTCGGCGCGCGGGGTCGGGGCCGAACTCGCCCTCGCGTGCGACATCCGCATCGCGGACGAGAGCGCCATGTTCTCGTACCCGGAGGTGGACCTTGGATGGATGCCGAGCCACGGGGCGACGGCGAGGCTCTCCAAGATCGTCGGTCGATCGAGGGCGCTCGAGATCCTCTTGAGCGGGAAAGAAGTGAAGGCGCTCGACGCGCTCCGCCTCGGGATGGTCGACCATCTCGCCTCTCCCGGCGGGGCGTTCGACCAGGCGGAAGCCCTTGCGACCGCATTCGCCGCGAAGCCCCGGCCGGCGGTGAAGGCGATCAAACGGGCGCTCACGGAAGGGGACGAGAAACCGTACCGCAACCGCTTCCTCCTCGAGTCGCAGCATGCGGTCCAGCTCGCTTGGACGGACGAGTACAAGGCCGCGATGGAGCGACTTCGCGAGAAGAGTCCCTGATCTTCGGAGGCGCGGACCAAGCGCGCGGCCGGAAGGTCCGGACGTGGCAGAGCCACGGACCCGCGAAAACCGCACCTTCGCTCGCGCGGCGGTCGAACACGGCCGTGGAAGGCGACGGGGGCTCCTCAGCCCCGACGCATGATCGTCTCCTTCGGCCCCCACCGCTTCAGCTCGATGTCGACGCCGACGTCAGTCGCGACGAACGAGCCGTCCCGAAGGCCCGCGTCCTTCAAGACCTTGCGGCGTTGCTCGCCGTCCTCGAATCCGAGTTGCGTCTGAAACATCCCGAAGTCGATCTCCACGGTCCCGTCCACCCGGACGGCGCCGACGAGCCGCGTCCCGCTCTCGAGGACCGCTCCGGGCGTGACGATCCGATGGGCACGGACCCGTTTCAGGTACCCGAAGCAAATCACCCGGCCCTCCGCCCACTCTCCCGCACGGACCTTCAGGTACGCATCCCGCGGATCGATGCCGTAGATGTCCACGAAGCTCGCGGAGTCCTTCGGATCGTACGACCAGCCTTTCTTCGGGTCCCGCGCGATGCGCATCCGGAGGTAGCCTTCCGCCTCGCAGTCCGGACACAGGACGGCCTCGAGGATCCGGCCCCTCACGGGGAACGCCGCCTCGAACTCGAGGCCCGATTTGATGGCACGAGGCACGGCGATCCCAGCGACTCCGATGGCGATAATGACGACGCGAGAGCTTCAAGCCGTCGCGGGCCTTACACGAGCCAACGCGCGGGGGAGCGGCGATCCCGGACGAACGCCTGGTCCACAACTACCTCATCGAGGCGGGCCTCGCGGAGCGCATGCCGAAAGGCATCCGCATCTGGGAGGAGACGTTGCGCGACGGCGAGCAGACGCCGGGCGTGGCGTACACGCCCGAGGAGAAACTTCGGATCGCGAGGCTCCTCGATGAGATTCGCGTCCCGATCATGGACGTCGGCTTCCCCGTCGTCTCGAAGGAGGAGGCTCGCGCCGTCCGGATGATCGCGGGCGAAGGGCTCGACGCGACGATCATGGCCGCCGCCCGCACGGTCCGGAAGGACGTCGACGCGTGCATCGCCTGCGATGTCGACGAGATCGCCCTCTTCACGGCGGGATCGGACCTGCACATCAAACTCAAGCTCGGCATGACGCGCGAGCAGGTGAAGGAAGCCGCGGTCCGCGAGACGGAGTATGCGGTCGCCCACGGCGTCGCGGTTTCCTTCGTCACGGAGGACACCTTCCGCGCGGACCTCGGTTTCGTCGTCGACTTGTACAACGCGTGCGCGGATGCGGGCGCCCACCGCGCGGTCGTGTGCGACACGGTCGGCATCATGACGCCGCCCGGGGTGCGATGGTTCTTCGAGCAGCTCCGGGGCCGCCTCAAGTCGACGGAGCTGTCGTTCCACGGCCACAACGACTTCGGCCTCGCGGTCGCGAACAGCCTCGCGGCGGTCGAGGCGGGGGTGCAGGTGCCTCACACGTGTGTGAATGGCCTCGGGGAGCGCGCCGGGAACGCGAGCTTCGAGGAACTCGTCCTCGCGCTGGAGGCGCTGTACGACTACGACACGGGGATCGACGTGTCCCGCATCTACGAACTCTCCCAGCTCGTGGAGAAGCTCAGCGGCATCCCGATCGGGACGAACAAGCCGCTCGTGGGCCCCAACGCCTTCGCCCACGAGTCCGGCATCCATGCCCATGGGGTGATCCGGCACACCGCGACCTACGAGCCGATCCAACCGGAGAAGCTCGGGAGGCAACGCACGTTCGTCTTCGGCAAGCACACCGGATCCCTCGCCGTCGCGGAGAAGCTCCGTGCGCGCGGCATCGAGGCGTCGCCGGAGCAAGTGGCGGAGCTCGTCCGGCTCATCAAGGGGTCCGCCGAGGCGCGTTCGAAGGAGGATCAGCAGGCGTTCATCGTCTCGCTCCGGGAACGCACGGAGCGGGGCCGCGGCGTGACGGACGACGAGTTCTGGTCGCTCGCCCGGAAAGCGGGCATCGAGGCGTCCGGAAATCGCGACGCATGAAGGGCCGGTTGCGGCTCACGACACCGTCAATCCGGTGTGCGAGTTCTGGAAATCGCGCTTCCGCCTCGGCGGCCTACCTCCTCGCGTCGGAAGGTGCCGGAGGACCGGCTTCCCCGACGGCGACGGTCTCGCCGGCGATGCCCGGGACCCCCGAGGCGGCGCGCTTGAGCAGGGACAGGTAAATCCCGCCGAGCGTCACGGCCGCACCCACGATTGCGAGGGGATCGAACACCTCGCCTCCGAGGGAGACGCCGAGGAAGATCGCGACGATCGGGATGATGAGGGCGATGAAGGACACGTAGGTCGCTTGGATTTGCTTCAGGAGCCATTGCCAGGCCACGAACGTGACGACGGACCCGGCGAGCGCGAGATAGAGGATTGCGCCGAGCCCTTGCGGCCACGAGGGGATCTGCCATGGCTCGCTCGCGACGAGCGAGACCGCGGCCAAGCCCGCCGCACCGACGGCCATCGACGCGGCGTTGAACGTGACCGGCTCGGTCTCGTGGCCCCACCGTTTCAAGGCGATGGTCGCGAACGCGGCGCACGTCGCGGCGACGACGATCGCCAGCATGGGGACCACTTTCTCGAGGCCCGCCGTCGCGAGCTGGCCGCGGAAAATGAGGACGACCCCGCCGAAGCCGACGACGATCCCGAGCAGTTTCTGCAGGGTGAGGCGCTCCGCCTTCAGGAACGCATTGGCCACGAGGGCGGTCTGCAGGGGGAACGACGCGAACAAGATCGCGGAGAGGCCGCTCTCCACCCCGTTGTTCTCGCCCCAGTAGATGAGCCCGTAGTCCGCGGTGAAGAGGACGATCCCGACGAACCCGACGAGGGCCCACTCCGTGCGGTTTTGCGGCCACTTCGACCGGAGGGCGAACGCGAGGACGAGGAGTGTGAGGGAGGCCACGGCGAACCGGAGGGACGCGGCAAGGAAGGGGGGCGCGCCCTCCAGGCCGATGCGGATCGCGAGCCACGTGGATCCCCAGATGATGCACAGCAGCGCGAACGCAGCGACCTGGGACCGCCGAGGGCTCACGGCCCGCCTAACGCCCTCCCATTTAGCCTTGGGCCCGGCATCCGTGAACGCAGATTCCGTTCGGCGCCGCCCCGCGAGGCGCTGTGGGTCTCGCGCCTCCGGACGAGCCAGGTTTATGAGCCGCGCGGGGGATGAGGTACGTCGCACGATGACCGCGCTCACGATGTCGGAGAAGATCCTCGCGCGCGCGAGCCACGTCGGCGTCGTCCGGCCGGGACAGATCGTCGACGGCGCCGTCGACCTGCTCTACATGCACGAGATGCTCGCGATGGCCCTCCTGCCGTTCAACGAGATCGGCACGATAAAGGTCTGGGACCCGGAGAAGATCGTCGTCACGCTGGACCACTGGGTCCCGCCGCCGACGCCCGAGATAGCGGCGATGCACCAGACGATCCGGGACTTCTGCCACAAGCAGGGGATCAAGCGGTTCCACGACGTCGGGGATCACGGCATCGTCCACCAGCTCATCGCCGAGCGGGGCTACGCCCATCCGTGGGACCTCGTGATCGGGAGCGACAGCCACACGAACATGGTCGGGGCCGTCGGCGCGTTCGCGGCGGGGATCGGCGCGACGGACACGGCGGCCGTGATGGCGACTGGGCGCCTGTGGCTCCGTGTGCCGGAGACGATCCGCGTCGACATCCGCGGTACGTTAGCGAACCGCACGGGCGCGAAGGACGTCATCCTCAAGGTCATCGGCACGACGGGCGACGACGGCGCGCGCTACGCGGCCGTGGAGTTCGCCGGGCCGACGGTGACGGCGTTCCCGATGAACGAGCGGTTCGTCCTATGCAACATGACCACGGAGATGGGGGCGAAAGTCGGGATGATCGAGGCGGACGAAGCCACGAAAGCGTATCTGGCCCATGCAGGCCAGCCGTTCCGGCCCATCGAGTCTGACGAGGATGCCTCGTTCGCCAAGACGTACGCCTTCGACGTCGACGGGATGGGCCCGCAGGTCGCGTGCCCGTCGAACCCTGCGAACCTGAAGCCGGTCGAGGACGTCGAGGGGACGAAGATCGATGTCGCGTTCCTCGGCTCCTGCACGAACGCCCGGATCGAGGATTTGCGAATCGCGGCGGAACTCCTGAGAGGCGAGAAGGTGGCGCCCCGGGTGCGGTTCCAAATCACGCCCGCCTCCCAGATTATCTACCGCCAAGCGCTCAAGGAGGGCCTCGTGGAGGTCTTCCTGGACGCGGGCGCGACGTTCACGTCGTCTACGTGCGGCCCGTGCTTCGGTGGCCACCTTGGTACTTTGGCGGGCGATGAGGTCTGCATCTCCTCGACGAACCGCAACTACCCAGGCCGCATGGGTTCGCCGCAAGCCCAGGTGTATCTCGCGAGCCCGTGGACCGTCGCGGCCTCGGCGATCCACGGAGAGATCACGGACCCGCGAAAGGTCTAGCCGGTCGCGAGCGCGAGGTAGACGTCCACTCGCTTGAGCGCCCGGGCGCTGGGTTCGACCTCAAGCCCCAAACCCTCCAAGGCATATGCACCAAGCACAGGGGCGTCTCGAGGCCGCGCGAAGACCACGAACGTACTAGCCCGTCGTCCCTCGCATTCGATCCTGGCCTCGCAAACCGGCCGATCGATCACCTTCCCGTCGACGGTCCGGAATTGGCGCATCTCGGAAGGCCGATGCCCGAGCTTCACCATCGTCTCCTTCGGCACCCAAGTCAAGAACGAGCCCGTGTCGACAATCATGTCAAGTACTTCCCGACGCGAAAGGTCCGCCGAGAAGACGATGACTCGCGTGTGGACGATGCCCATGGGGGCGGGACACATCGCCGTGCTTATCCCCGGTTCCACTACAAGTACATTAACACTCGCTATTTGTCGGCCGGAGCGTTTCAGCAACCTATATCGCACGCGATCGCTTTCGAAAGCTCGATGCAGACCCGCTTCAAGGGCCGGGTGTGGACGTTCGGCGACGACATCTCCACGGATCATATCATCGCGGGCAAGTATCTCGGGACGACGGACCCGAAGGTATTCGCGGAGCACGCGTTCGAAGCCATGGATCCGACGTGGGCGAAAAGAGTCCAGGCCGGAGACATTGTCGTCGCGGGAGCCAACTTCGGATGCGGCTCGAGCCGGGAGCAAGCTCCGATTGCGCTGAAGACGCTCGGGATCAGCTCGATCCTCGCGAATTCGTTCGCCCGCATTTTCTTCCGGAACGCGATCAATCTCGGATTCCCGGTGATCGAGTGTGCAGGGCTCCGTGAGAAAGTGAAGACCGGGGACACGGTCGAGATCGACATGGCCCGCGGCGAGGTCCATCTGCCGGATGCGAGCGTGATGCGGTTCGCGCCCCTCCCTCCAAACGTCCTCGAGATTCTCGAAGCGGGTGGGCTCGTCCCGAAATTGCGGAAGGAGCTCGCGGCGAAATCGTCGTGAGCGCGGACGTCATCGCGGCGGGCGTTCTGTCTGTAGATAGCCGATGACATCTTCCGGATGGCGATCCGGTGGAAAAACCGGATAGAACACTTTCTTCACGCGATCATTTGCGAGGATGAGCGTAAGCCGCTTCAGGAACACGTGGCCCTCGAACTCGAACGTCGGGAGGCGGAGGGACTTCGACCACGATCGGTCGGCATCGCTTAGCAATTCGAAAGGAAGGTGGAGTCGCCCGACCGCTTCTCGCTGCCACTCCCGGGTGTCCGTGCTCACGCCGTATACCTGGGCCCCGAGCGCGCGAAGTTCTGCATGGTGGTCTCGGAACGCGCACGACTCGGGCGTGCACCCGCGGGCCCCGGGGATGAGGTCCCATTCTTTCGGCGTCGGCACGTCGGGCCGACCCGTGTGCGGATAGACGTAGACGACGGTCGTCCCTCGCGCGGCGGCGAGATTGACGGAATGGCCCGCGGTCGATCGTAAGGCGACGGCTGGGAGTCGCATTCCGGCAAGGTGGTCGCATGCCCCGTCGTCAACCGGGACCGGAAGGTCGGGCGGGAGAGACGTAGCCGGTGCGCCGGCCATCAAGGAACCGCACACCCCCCGGACAGAAAAGGCCATCGGGGCCCAGCCGCCGGTCTGTGCAAGTTAACCTTGAACAAGGTTAACTTGGCGTGGTCCGTGCGATTCCCTGCACGGCCTCCGAATCCTTATTGCCGGCTCTCTCCTTCCGGCGGCTCGATGGCGTATAGGCTCGTCCTCCTCGCCGGAGACGGCGTGGGGCCCGAGGTGATGCGCGAGGGCGTCAAGATTCTCAAAGTCGTCGAAGGCGCGTACGGTCTCTCGTTCGATCTCGTCCCGTACCCGTGCGGCGGCCAGCACTACCTCGAGACGGGCGAGGAATGGCCCGACGGCGCGTTCGAGTCGTGCAAGGCCGCGGACGCGATCCTCCTCGGGGCCGTCGGGCTCCCGGAGGCCGTGCTGCCGAACGGCGAGATCGCGGGGATCGGGGTCGTCTTCGGATTGCGATTCGGCCTCGATCTTTACGCCAACGTTCGCCCGACGAAGCTCTACCCGAACGTCCGGCACAAGATCCACGACGGCTTCAAGCAGGTCTGGGAACCGGGCAAGGTCGATTTCTCGATTGTGCGGGAGAACACGGAGGGGCTCTACACGCCGACCCGAGGGTTCCTCGAACGCGGCGGCACGAGAGAGCTCGCGGTGGACAGCCGCGTCATCACGCGGAAGGGCGCGGAGCGCGTCATCCGCTTCGCCTTCGAGTTGTCAAAGCAGCGGGACGGCGCGCCGGCGGATCGGAAACGACGCGTGACGTGCGTCGACAAATCGAACGTGACCGCGGGTTGCAAACTGTTCCGCCAAGTCTACGACGAGGTCGCGGTCGGCTACCCGACGATCCAGAGGGACTACGCCTATATCGACGCGTTCCAGCAGTGGCTCATCCGGTCCCCGGAGGGCTACGACGTCGCCGTGACGTCGAACGTGTTCGGGGACATCGCGACAGACCTCGCGGCGGTCCTCCAAGGCGGCATGGGCATGGCCGCCGGAGGGAACATCGGCGACGCGCACGCGATGTTCGAGCCCATCCATGGGAGCGCGCCGAAGCACGCGGGGAAGGACGAGGTGAATCCGATCGCGATGATCCTGGCGGTCCAGATGATGCTCGACTGGCTCGGACGGCGCAAGGCGGACGGCACGATGCGAGAAGCCGCGGCCTCCGTCGAGAAGGCCGTCGCGACCGTCCTCAAGGAAGGCAAGACGCTCACCTACGACCTCGGCGGCGCCGCGAAGTGCAGCGAGGTCGGGACGGCCGTCGCGAGCGCCCTCTGGAAGCGTCCAAAGGGAGCGTAGGATGGCGGAACCGCTCGCGACCGAGTCCGCCTGGGCCGCCCTCGCGACGCCTGCGTTCCGCGCCCTATGGATTGCGGCGCTCGTCTCGAACCTCGGGACTTGGATCCAGGACGTCGGCGAGGTCTGGACGATGACTTCCCTCACGACCTCGCCCCTCTTGATCGCCCTCGTCGAGACGGCGACGACCTTGCCCGTGTTCGCCTTGGCGATCCCGGCGGGGGCGATCGCCGACGTCCTCGACCGGCGTCGGTTCCTCCTGGTCTCCCAGGGTTGGATGCTCGCCGTGGCCCTCGCGATGTTCGCCGTGGTGTCGGTGGGAGCGATGTCGACGACCCTCCTGCTCGTGTTGATCGCCCTCCTCGGGGTCGGCACCGCCCTGACCTTGCCGGCCTTGAGCGCGATCATCCCCGAGATCGTGCCCCGCTCGCAGTTGTCGAGCGCCGTCACGCTCAACGGGGTCACGGTCAACGTGGCCCGCGCCTTGGGCCCGGCGATCGGGGGGTTGCTCGTCGCCGTGGCCGGCCCGGCCGCGACGTTCGGGTTGAACTCCCTGTCGTTCGTCGGCATGATCGTCGTGCTCTTCGTCTGGCGGCGTCCGGTGTCCGGCGGGACGCTGCCCGCGGAGGACGTCGTGGGCGCGATGCGGGTCGGACTCCGCTACGTGCGCCACGCGCCCGCCATGCGGGCCGTCCTCGCCCGCGTGGCAGGCTTCGCGTTCCCCGCGAGCGCGATCTTCGCTCTCCTCCCGGTGCTCGCTCGGATCGAGATCGGTGTGGACGCGGCGCAGTACGGCGTGCTCCTCGGGAGCCTGGGGACCGGCGCAATCGCGGGTGCGGTCGGGCTGCCGCGCCTCGGCCGACTCCTCCCGATCGACCGTCTCGCGGTCGCGGGCGGGATCCTGTTCGCCGGCGTCTTGGGCGTCCTCGCCCTGACTCGAAACGTCATCGTCATCGGCGCCGCGGCCTTCCTCAGCGGCGTCGCGTGGATCGCCGTTCTGTCGACGTTCAACATCGCGGCCCAGACCGCGGCTCCCGCGTGGGTCCGCGCGCGCGCCTTGGCCGTCTACCTGCTCGTCTTCTTCGGAGGATATGCCCTCGGCGCGTTCGCATGGGGAGCCCTCGCGGCCCGCGTCGGCCTCTCGGGTGCGTTCGCCGCGGCCGGCGGGGTCCTCCTCCTCACGACCGCCGCATCCGCCCGCTACCGCCTGTCGCCGCACGCGGGTCTGGACCTCACCCCATCGCGTCACTGGCCCGAGCCGATCTTGCGAGGATACGGCCCGGAGGACGTCGAACGGCCCGCGAAGGTCACGGTGGAGTACCGAATCGATCCAAGCCGGACCGCCGAGTTCCTCGAAGCGATCCGAGACCAGCGGCGGATGCGCCTGCGGGACGGGGCGCTCCGCTGGGATCTCGCCGCCGACGCGGCGGAACCAGGTCGTTTCGTCGAAAGCTACGACATAGAGTCGTGGACCGAGCACCTGCGGCAGCACGAGCGGGTCACGGTCAGCGACCGCCAAGTGGAGGCGCGAGTCCAACGATTCCATGTCGGGCCGGAGGCGCCGACGGTCCGTCATTTCCTCGTCCACGCAGTCCCGTCGAAACGGCCCGAGTCGAAACGCCGCAAGGACTAGGCCCGGAAGGCGGAGCCCAAGCGCGACGTTGAGCCGCATCGGGCACGGTCCGTCTCGCTCGCCTCACCGCTCCCGCCACTGGTACAGCCGCCACGCCGCGACGAGCCCGATCGCCGTCGAGACGGCGAGGAGCGCCGCGTCGAGCGCGAGGTCTCCGGAGTCCGCGGATCCGAGCCCGAGGGCGCCTTGGACGAGCAACGCCGCATACGTCGCGGGCAGGAGGCGGGCGAGTTCCCGCCAGACCGGCGGGAGGATCGAGAGCGGGTAGTACAGGGGCGAGAGGATCCCGAGGAGCGTGAAGATCAGGTTCCCCACGGGCCACACCTCCCGCTGGCTTCGCAATCGACTTGAGACGGCGATCCCGATCGCGGAATACAAGATCCAGATGGTCAAGATGCACGCCGCCAAGACCAGCCATCCTACGAGGGTGACGTGGACGACCGTCGCGAGGAGTACACCGAGCACGATCAGCGCGGGCGCGGCGGGGATGAGATTCGAGAACGCGACCCCGAACAGGTACCGCAGCTTGTCGTGCGGTGAGGCGACGAAGATGTCCTGGAGCCGCAACTCGATCCGGAACACGGCGGAGTCGGAGAGGCACCAGCTCCCGATGTTCTGCGTCGAGAACAGCATCGCGCCGGCGACTTGCAGCGGGAAGTAACTGGCGGGCGCGATGAGGTGCAGGAAGTACAGGAAGAAGAACGGTTGAAGGAGCGGCACGATCGCGGCGGCCGGGCTGCGCCAGACCCAGCGCCAACCGATCCATGCCCACGCCGGCAGCACGCGACCTCGTTGCGGCAACCCCGGCCGGCCGACGTCCGTCGCCATCGTTACTTCTCCCGGGCCGTCCTTCGGGCCCAGACGATTCCGAACGCGAACAGCCCGAGCGCCTCGAGGAACAGCGCGCCGGCCGCGACGATTGACTCGCTCGTCGAGACGGTCTCGAGGCCCGCCGCCGCGTCGACGAGCACCGCGGCCGCGCTCGTCGGGAGGACCAACACGACGGACCGCCATTCGATCGGCACTCGTCCTAGCGGGTAGAACACCGGCGGGACGATGCCGAACAGGTTCGTCAGCAGGGCGGAGTACGGCCAGATCGTCTTCATGTCCTTGAAGAGCGTCGACACGACGTACCCGATCGTCGAGGAGACGGCCCATACGGCGATCAAGCAGGCACCGAGCACGAGCCCCGCGGCCGGGCTGAGCGGGTGGAGGACTTCCAAGATGACGACGAGGACGAGGCTCGGCGGGAGATACGCCACGAGCATCCCTCCGGCGATCCCGAGGAAGTATCCTTCCGGCGACAACGGGCTGGCGTGGTACAGCTCGTTCAGCTTGTGGTCGATGCGAATGTAGGCGGCCTCGTTGAGCACGCGCTGTCCGATCAGGAACATCGAATAGACGAGCGCGCCGATGACCGTCACGGGCAGGAGGCCCGGCGCCAGGACGGCGACGAACACGAGGAGCGCTCCCGGCGTCAGCGTCCCGGTGACGATCGCCAGCCACTCGTGCAGCTGGACGCGGATCTCGGTGGCGAGGAACATGCCGGACCCGGACCACTTCAGCCCGAACGCCATCGTCTCACTCCGCGTCGATCGAACGTCCGACGATCGTGAGGAACGCCTCCTCGAGGGTCACGGGTCCGACGGTCGCCGAGAGGCGGTTCCGCAGGGCGACGTCCATCACCTCGTGAATGCGTTCCGGTTCCGTGATTACGTGCAACGAGGACCCTTGATCGACGGTCTCCCCGAACGAAGTGAACAGGTCCCGGTGGTCCCCCCCGTTCTCGATCGACACGCGGAGGGTCCCGCCGATCTGCCGCTTCGCCCGGTCCGCGGTCCCCTCGAACAGGATCCGGCCCTCCTCGACGATGTACAGCCGCTCCGCAAGCGCCTCCGCCTCGTCGAGATAGTGCGTCGTGAGAAGGACCGTCGAGCCCTTCCGGGTCAGCTCCCGCAAGACGTCCCAGACCGCCCGCCGTGCGAACGGGTCGAGGCCGATCGTCGGCTCGTCGAGGAACATGAGGGGCGCCTCCGTCGCCATGACGGTCGCCACCATTGCCCGCTGTTTCTGTCCGCCGCTCAACGTGACGCTGAGGCGATCCGCGACTTCTTCCAGCCCCATCTTCGCAAGCGATTCTTCGGTGCGCGCCTGGGCGACCTCGCGGGAGAAGCCGCGGGCGCGGAGGTAGCAGTACACTTGTTCACGCGGCGTGAGATGGAAGAACGGCTTCCCCTCCTGGGGCACGACGGCGATGAGCGGCCGGACCCGCTCCGGGCTTTCGACGACGTCGTGCCCGAACGCTGTGACCGTCCCGGACGTCGGGATGAGGAGCGTCGACGCGATTCGCAGGAACGTCGTCTTGCCCGCGCCGTTCCGCCCCAGCAAGGCGATGCGCTCCCCTTTCCGGAAGGCGAGGGACACCCCTCGGAGCGCCTCGACGCCCGGTCCCCTCCGGCCGCGGTACACCTTCCGCACGTCCTGCGCGCGGAGGGCCTCCTCGGTCATGCGCCGGAGCAAGCCAGCGGTGCGTATAAAGCTAGATTCGCGCCGCGGTCCCGTCGATCACTGCTGGAAGCCGGGATGCTCGCCCTTCTCGAACATACCGAAGGCGGCCTGACGCTTCGCCTGTTTCTCGGACTCGCTCATCTTGACGACCATTGCGACGGACCAGATGTGGCCGAACGGGTCCTGGAGCTTGCCGTACCGCTCGCCCCAGAACTGGTTCTCAAGCGGCATCGTCGGCTTCGCGCCCGCATTGATCGCCTGATTCCAGAGCTTGTCGACGTCTTTCGAGTAGATGTGCATGTTCGATGTCGTCCCGCCCGCGGATGTCGGCGACTTCGTGTCGCTCCCGGGGAATTCGTCGGACATCATCACGAGCGAGTCACCGATTTTGATCGTCGCGTGCATCAGCGTGCCGTCCGGCATGGCTTGGCGCGTGACTTCTTTCGCGCCGAACGCCTTCTTGTAGAACTCGATTGCCCTTCCGGCTCCGTTGATTACCAGATACGGCGTCACGGTCCGCATCCCCGTCGGGACGGGAGCCGTTCGCGTCGCACGCGCCTTGCGCGCGGTCGTCTTCTTCCGTTGAGCAGTGCGCTTCGTCTTGCGGGCCGTGGAAATTTCCCCCGCGGCAGCAAGACGGAAGGGGCACTTAAGGATGTCTCACCTTCGGGCGTCGGGAGCGGTCACGGACCGAGCCACATGCCCATCAGGACCTCGTCGACGTATTCGTCGCGGATGCGCACGTGCCGCCGGCGGACGCCCTCCTCACCGAAGCCAAGCGACTCGTAGAGGCGCCGGGCGCGGACGTTCGTGGCGAAGACGGCGAGTTCGGCCTTGGCGAATCCGCGCGCCCGCATCCACTCGAGGATTCGCCCCATCATCTGTCGGCCGAGGCCCACTTCCCGCCAGCCGTCTTGGATCGCGATCCCGATCCCGCCGACGTGGCGATCCTTCGGAAAAATGCCCGCGTGACAATCCGCGGCCCCGATGACCTCGCCCCCGTCGACGGCGACGAAGAGGACATTTCGGGTCCCGTCGAACTCGCTGAGCCAGCGTCGCTCCGACTCGAGTTCCGGGACTTCCTCCACCATGATGTAGATTCCTTCCCGACCGATGCGGTTCACGTTCCGCATCGTGGACTTGGCGTCCTCCATCCTCGCGGGGCGCAGCACGACCGTGCGTCCGTCGCGGAGGGTGATCTCCTCCGCACGCAGCGGA
>Ga0137365_10000133_pt1 | contig 39181 bp, 47 predicted proteins | sample SagtaG_9_FD_104799 | JGI IMG/M metagenome (GOLD analysis project Ga0137365, IMG submission 104799) | Vadose zone soil microbial communities from Sagehorn Ranch, Mendocino, California, USA - Sage1_L_40_16 metaG | ecosystem: Environmental > Terrestrial > Soil > Vadose zone | place: USA...
CCTCGCCCCGTCCTTTACCCCGGCGCCGATGAAGCCGAGGACGCGCTGCATCTGGCGCGCGCTGACAGCCGGGCCCATGTCCGGGTTGTCGAGCCCGCGACCCAGGCGGATCGTCGCGATCCGCTTCGCGAGCACCTCGACGAAGCGATCATGAGCGGGCTCCTCGAGTAAGAGTCGTGTCGGCGCGGTGCACGTTTGCGCCGAGTTCTGCATCAGCGTCGTGGCGGCGGATGCGGCGGCCCGTTCCAGGTCGGCGTCGGCAAAGACGATGTTCGCCGACTTGCCGCCGAGCTCGAGCGTGACCGGCACGACGTTGTCCGCGGCGGCTTTCATGATCGCGATGCCGGTTGGGACCGAACCGGTGAAGGTGACGTGGTTGATGCCGGCATGAGATGCAAGCGCCGCACCGGTTTCTCTCCCACCGGTCACCACATTGAAGATGCCGGGCGGCAGGCCCGCCTCGACCGCCAGCTCCGCCAGCCGGGTGATGCTGAGGCCTGCCTCGGCGGCCGGTTTTGCCACGACCGCGTTGCCGCACGCCAGCGCGGGCGCGATCCCCCGCGAGGCAAGCCGCAGCGGGTAGTTCCAGGGAACGATCTGGGCGGACACGCCGAGCGGCTCGCGAAGCGTGAAGTCGACGAAGCCTTTTCCCAGGGGAATGCTCGAGCCGAAGACCTTGTCGGCAACGCCGGCGAAGTATTCGAAGTAGCCGGCGGCCGCCGCGACGTCATCTTCCGCCTGGCGCAGGGGCTTGCCGACATCGAGGCTCTCCAGCTCGGCCAGCTCCCGGCTGTGCTCGCCGAGGACTTGGGCGAGCCGGTTCAAGAGTCGAACGCGACGTACCGGCGGTAGCCCCGCCCATGCGCCCATCGCCGCCCGGGCCGACGCCACCGCCGCGTCGACGTCAGCTTTGTCGCCCAGGGCCACCCTGGCGAATACCTCGGTGGTCGCCGGATCGATGGCGTCGATGGTCGCGCCGGCCCGTGCCCAGACCCGCTCGCCGTTGAGGAACATCCGCCCGTCGATCTCGCTGGCCTTCACATCGCTAAGCCTACTGTTGCCGTCCCGAATTCATTCCGACGTGTCACGCACGGGGGCAGGTTTTTCACGTGTGAGAAGGCCGATTTTCGGGAAAAACCAGTCTGTATCCACCCGCGGGCTTAGCAAAAGGAGCGAGTCCATGCGCACGACGGTCGAGGCGACCTCTGACCTTTCCCTGACGCCAGCCGACCCGGAGGCGACCCCTGCCCCCGTGATCCCGCTCGACCCACAAACGACCGCGCGTCTCGACGCCGCCGTTGCCGCCTACCTCGACGGGCTGCTGGCCGCCGATCCCCGCTCGGAGGCCTTCAAGAAAAAAGTTGACGGCATCCACGCACTCGGCAACGAAGAGATCAAACAGTCCGCCAGCGTTTCCAACCGGATGCTCGATCGGCCGGTCGGCGCGCTCGCCCGCGCGCAAGACAAATCCTCCGTCTCAAGCGCTCTGCTCCAACTGCGGCGTACTGTTGAAGACCTCGACCCCTCCGACCGCGGGCTCCTCGACCGTCGCCGGTTCTTCGGCGTCCTGCCGCTGGGCAACCGGCTGCGGGATTACTTCGGAAAGTACGAGTCGGCCCAGGGTCACCTCAACGCGATCGTGCAGTCGCTCTACCGGGGGCAGGACGAGCTGCTCAAGGACAACGCCGCGATCGAGCAGGAGAAGGTCAACCTGTGGGCCGTGATGGACCGGCTCAAGCAATACCTCTACCTCGCCCGCAGGATGGATGCCGCACTCGATGCTCGCATCCGGGAGGTGCAGGAGCAGGATCCTGAGCGGGCAAAGACGTTGCGCGAGGACTGCCTCTTCTACGTTCGCCAGAAAACGCAGGATCTCGCCACGCAGCTCGCCGTCAGCGCCCAGGGCTACCTGGCGCTCGAGCTCGTCCGCAAAAACAATCTCGAACTCGTCAAGGGCGTCGATCGCGCGACCACGACCACGGTGTCCGCGCTGCGCACGGCAGTGATGACGGCGCAGGGTCTGGTCAACCAGAAACTCGTGCTGGATCAGATTGGCGCACTGAACGATACGACCGCCGACATGATCGAGGGCACCTCGGCGATGCTGCGCCAGCAATCGTCCGGCGTGCATGAGCAAGCGGCGAACGCGACCGTCAGCATCGAGAAACTGCAGGCAGCCTTTGCCAATATCTACGCCACGATCGACACCATCGATGCCTCCAAGCTTCAGGCGCTCGAGACCATGCGGCAGACGATCGATGCGCTCTCCAGGGAGGTCGCGCGCGCCCAGACGTACCTGGAACGCGCGCACGAGGCGCCGGCAACCGAGCTCGCCTCAATCCCGGACGAGCTGAAACTGCCGGTGCGCACGCCCTAGCAACAGGAGACGTTCATGGGAAGCGCGATCGCGCCATACCGCTCGGCGCTGCCCGCGTCCCCTCCAGGGCGCGGGCTCGTGTCATATTTGACCAGCCGACGTAACCTGACCGGTTCTGCGCTGGCGCTGGTAGGCGCTGGGCTCATCCTGATCGACCCGGTCGGCGTGCAGGGTCTGTTCCTGGTGGTTGGGCTCTACCTCGCCGGCGCCTTGTCCGTCCGCAGCAACGGGCGCCTCAGCCGCTTTGGATTCGATCCCGAGCGGGTTCAAAAGTCGCTCGCACATCAGATTGGGGCGGCAGCGGGCCGTGTTCCCCCAGAGATCCACGCCCGAATGCAACGGATCGAGCTGACGATCCGCACCGAGATCCTTCCACGCCTCGATTGCCTGCCACTCGGTGCACCCGAGCTTTACCTGATCGAGCGCACCGTGTCGGACTATTTGCCGACGGCGGTGGAAGCCTATCTTCGTCTCCCACGCGGATATGTGTCGTCTCAACCGGGCAGCCAGGGCCGCGCCGCGCTCGACGTAGTGGTTGAGGAGCTCGACTTCCTCGACGCAGAGATGCGACAGGTGGCGGAGGTGGTCCACCGCACCGACATGGACCAGCTGCTCGCGCACAAGCGATTCCTGGCCGATCGGTTTCGGCGCGACGCCACTGGGGGCTGATGCCGTCGGCGAAGGCGACACGAGATCTTGCTGCCGCGGCGGCTAAGCTTGAAGCATGAGCCAGCCGGTTGACCTCTCGCCACTGCAGCGGGAACTCGACAATCTGCGTCTGCAGCTCTGCCACTGCAACAACGCGGGCACCTGTCTCGGCTGTCAGGGCGTTGAAATGCTCCGGCAGCAGGCGACGATGATCGTCTCGGCGGCGAGCCAGCCGGTGTTGCTGCAGGTCGCGCAGGAAACGCAGGCCAAGGAGCTCGTCAAGCAGGTACAGGAGATGCAGGAGCGATTGCTTCGCGACCCGCAGGCCGCGAGGGCGCTGGAAGAACTACTGAAATATTTTCAGGAGCCGCCCGAAGAGACGAATCACTAAGCCGTCGCCGGCATCGCCGTGACAACAACCCGCTGGGTGTCGACCCAGTTGGGCCAGCAGGTGAAGAGGGTGAGCCGCACATCGTTGGTGGGCTGCAGAATCTGCACGGCGGTCGGAGGGACAATGGCCGGCTGTCCGGTGACGTGGTAGGCGGTCCGGGACCCATTCGCGTCCGCGACGTCGACCTCGTCGCCCGCCTTCAGGTCCTTGAGGCTGCCGAAGACACTGCCCTCGATGTCGTCATGGCCGTAGAGGACGGCGTTGCCGCTGCCGATGGGGGAGGAGAAGGCGTAATGAGTGACGGAGTAGCCCTGGGCGATCAACATGTTGCCCTTCGCGTCCACGCCGCGATCGAAGATCGGGGCATTCTTGATGCCCAGCCGCGGAATCGAGATGTACGCCACCACCTGATTGGGGCCGGCGCCGGTACTGTTGGTGTTGGGGAGGAATTTCGGATGCTGGTGGGGCGGCGCTAGCGGATCGTTGACGCCCGGGATCGGCTGGGTGGCCACCTGGGGCGAACCGAGGCGAACCAGGCCGCTGGCCGGTAGGGCGGTTGCCATCAGGGCCAGGCCGATGGCAATCAGCAATCCCGCTATCAGATTTCGTCGCATCGCTCCCATCATAGTCAGGCGAAATCGGGAGCCTGTCAAGAAACGCAACAGGGCGCCGGTCAGGCCCAGCGCCCTGCCTGTCGAACGAAACGGTCTGCTTAGGCGGCCTTGCGGGCGGCCTGGCGGATGTAGGCCTCGCGAACGGCCTTGGGAAACGACCAGCGCGGCTTCTTGGAAGCCGGCCGGGCCTTGAGCATGATCGACTCGCCGGTGAAGGGGTTGGTGCCTTTCCCTGCCTTGCGAGCCTTGACGTCACGCGACGCGAGCGCACCGATCTCGGGGAAGCGCACGCGCATCCCACGGGCACCGGCCGCCACGGCCGCCTCGAAGGCGTCCTTGACGGCCCAGCTGAGGTCTGATTTCTTGACCTTGTGACCCTTCTCGGTGAGATTCTCCTGCACCATGCTGACGAACGTCGACGCTGTCCATTTTTGAGTTTTCGCCATCGTGTCCTCCGTTTTGTAATCCGATGGGCCGGTGCCCTGTCGTGGGTTGCAAACGGGCCGACGGCCGAAAACGTGCGTTATTCCGGCGAAATTGCCAGAAAATGGAGCCGGGATGCCCGTGCTGCAGTTTGACGGCCGCCTCGAATCGGACCAGGGCGCCTGCTTCATCTGCGTCCCGCCACAGACGCTGACGGCGCTGGGCGAGGGGAGGCGTGCGCCCGTCAGGGTGACCCTCAACGGCTACACCTACTGAACGACCATCGCCGTCTACGGCGGAACGTCCTACATCGGCGTGCGCCGCGAGGTCCGGGAAGCCGCCGGCGTGGCGGCCGGCGACCGGCTCACCGTGGGCCTGGAGTATGACGCGCAGGTCCGAACGGTGGACCTCCCGGAGGCGCTTCGCGCGGCTCTCGAGGCGGACGCCGCCATCGCCGCCGCGTTCGAGAAGCTCTCCTACACGCGAAAGAAGGAGTTCATCCAGTGGGTGACAGGCGGGAAGCGCGCGGAAACCCAGCGGCGGCGGATGGAGCAGGCGATGGCGATGCTGCGTGCGCGTCCAGGGCGCCGCTGACGGTCAGGCGGCCTTGCGTTGCCGCAAAGAGTAGGCGATCCGGTTATCGAGCTGCCACTCGTCTTCGAGCGCCAGGATGCTCAGGAGCAGCTCTTCGTGGATGTCCTCGAGCTCGCGGCGCCGCTTGATTCCCTCCGCATCGAGCGGCTGTGGAACGAGCGCCTCGAACTGCGAAGAGCCATCCATTGCTGAGTCACGTCCTTCTAGCCTCCGTTTTAGCTCTCCAGCATTAAGGTCGGTTGTGCGGTCGGCGGATCATGCGATCTGCCGCAACACTGTGCCGCGCCCGTCACCGCCTCGTCTTACTCCGAGGGCCGCGCTGCCGACGGTGCCTTGAGCGCCTGCTCGCGGATCACCTTCTTGTCGAACTTCCCGACGCTGGTCTTGGGGATTTCATCGACAAACCGCAGCTCGTCCGGCAGCCACCATTTCGCCACCAGCGGTGTCAGGTACTCGATGATCTCATCCTGGGTGAGCATGCCTTTGAATTCGGGCTTGGCCACGACGTAGGCGACAGGCCGCTCCTGCCACTTCGGGTGTGGCACCCCGATAACAGCCGCCTCCAGCACTTTGGGGTGCCCCATGATGGCGGATTCCAGCTCCACCGAGGAGATCCACTCGCCCCCGGACTTGACCAGGTCCTTGGTTCGGTCGACGATCTGGGCATAGCCCTCGGGATCGACGTTGGCCACGTCGCCGGTGCGTAGCCAGCCGTCTTGGGTGAAGCGTTCGGGGTCGACTCCCCGGTAGTAGCTCGCGGTGACCCAGGGGCCGCGCACCTGGATCTCGCCCACGCTCTTCCCATCCCAGGGGACGGGCTCGCCGGTCTCCACGTTGGCAAGACGGAGCTCGACGCCGGCAATCGGGAGTCCGGCCTTGAGCCGGACCTGCTTGCGATCGGCCTCCGGCATGTAGCTCTTCATCGTGGCGACGGACGCAACCGGCGAGGTCTCCGTCATGCCCCATCCCTGGTTGGTATCGATGCCGTGCCTCGTCAGGCCGTCGTAGAGTCCCGCCGGGAGGGCCGAGCCGCCGACGAACATCCGCAGTCCGTCGAGGTTGGTCGCCGTCTTCTCCAGGTGCTGCAGCAGGGCGATCCACACGCTGGGCACGCCGGCGCTGAAGGTGACCTTCTCCTCCCGGATGAGCTCGGTGAGGCTCACCGGATCGAGAAACCGGTCCGGAAACACCTGCTTGGCGCCCAACATGGTGGCGCCGTAGGCAAGGCCCCAGGCATTGGCATGGAACATCGGCACGACCGGCAGGATGCTGTCCGACTCCGTGAGGCCGATGCCGCCGCCGATCGCGATCCCGAAGGAGTGCAGCACGGACGATCGATGGCTGTAGACGACACCCTTGGGCTTTCCCGTCGTGCCGGACGTGTAGCACATGGCGGCCGCCTCGCGCTCGTCGAGGTCCGGCCAGTCGTAGACCGTCGGCCGGTTGCCGATCAGCTCCTCATACGAGACTGCCGGCGTAAGTTGACCGTCCGGCGAGGGGCCGTCCGCCATGACGACGAAATGTGTGACGCCCTTCAGGTGCTTCGCGACTCGCTGCAGCACCGGCACAATCGAGGCGTCGACGAAGATGACCTTGTCCTCGGCGTCGTTGATCACGAACTCGAGGTGTTCGGGGAAGAGACGCGGGTTCAACGTATGCAGCACCGCACCCACGCAGGGGACCGCGAAGTAGAGCTCCAGGTGACGATAGTTGTTCCAGGCCAGGGTGCCCACTCGGTCGCCGGGGGCGATGCCCAGCTCTCGAAGTGCGTGCGCCAGCTGGGCAACCCGCCGTCCGAACTCGGCGTAGGTATAGCGGTGGTGGCCGCCCTCCCGCCGGGTCACGATCTCCTTCCTCGGGAACAGGGTGGTGGACCGCCAGAGGAAGTGCTGGAGCGTCAGGGGAAAGTCGGGCATCGTACTGCGCATCGTGGTGACCCCTCCTTCGGCCGGTTTTGGCCGTCGCAATACCACCCATGATATGCTTGGTCGCGGGCGGAGTCAGCCCGGTCAGGGCACGCCCAGGAAACGCAGTTCGGCCGGGGATAACTTTGCGAAGGAGCTAGCGACAGACGTGGCGCAGAACGGAACGATCAAGCGACTGGTGATGGATCGCGGATTCGGATTCTTGAGCGGCGAGGACGGCAAGGAGTATTTCTTCCACCGGTCGTCTGTCGAGGGCTCGTTCGAGGGGTTGCAAGAGGGGCAAAAGGTCAGCTTCGACGTCGAAGCGTCAGCTCCCAAGGGGCCGCGGGCTTCGCGGGTGCGCGTCGCCTAACGACTCACAAACCCAGAATCCAGAAGGCCCGGGCTGACGGCCCAGGCCTTTTGTTTACAAGGGCTTGCTCGCCCGGATGAAGGCGCTGGCGATCTTTCCCGAGCCCTGCGGCAGCCCGGCCTCGCCAGGCCCAAAACGGTTCGTGATTTCGATCTCGACGCCGTCGAAGCCTGCGTCGACCACCGCGGCACGGTAGGCGTCGACCGGGATGGTGCCTGCCACGCAGCCGGCCCAGGCATCCATCGCCGACTTGACCTGCAGCGTTAGTGGCTCCAACTCCACCATGTCGGAGACGGCGAGCCGCCCACCCGGCTTGAGGACGCGGAAGGCTTCTTTGAGCACCGCCGTTTTGTCGGCGGCGAGGTTGATGACGCAATTGGAGATGACGACGTCGACGGCGGAGCCGGGGAGGGGGATTTCCTCGATCGTGCCTTTGAGAAAGCTGGCGTTCGTAACCCCCGCGCGAGCTTTGTTTTCATTGGCAAGGGCCAGCATCTCGTCCGTCATGTCCACGCCGTAGGCGTGCCCGCCTGGACTGACGCGCCGCGCTGAGAGCAGGACGTCGAGGCCGGCGCCGCTCCCGAGGTCGAGCACGACCTCGCCGGGATGCAGCTGCGCCAGCGCCGTCGGATTGCCGCAGCCGAGGCTGGCGCCGAGCGAGAGTCCGAGATCCTCCACCTCCGCCTTCGAGTACTCATCCGCGGCGATCGGTCCGCTTGCGGCATCCGACCCACCGCAGCAGCTTGGGTCACAACAGCTGCCGCCGTCGCGTAACGTGATGGCGGTCTGTGCGTACTTGGCTCGGACGGAGTCGCGGATGGTGTCCATGTCGCCCTCCCAGGAGAGATTGACGTCGGTCGATGGAAGGCTACCAGACCCATAGACAGTTGTCAATGGAACTGATAGACTGCGAGCGTGAAAGCCGTCGCCCCTGAGCGCGTCAAAGGTGTCTGTTGCCCGCCGGCGATGGCGATGGCCGTCGCCAAAGTGGACCAGTCGGTCGAGGTGCTCAAGGCCCTGGCCGATCCCACGCGATTGCAAATGATCGGGATCCTCAAGCGCTCGGCGGAGCCGGTCTGTATCTGCGACTTCACCGCCGCCTTCGATTTGAGCCAGCCGACCCTTTCCCATCACATGGCGAAGCTGCGTGACGCCGGGCTCGTCGACGTCAGCAAGGCCGGCATCTGGGCCTACTACCGGCTCGCCAGCCGTCTCGATCCCAAGACCCGCGCGCTGCTCGACGTGCTCGTCTGAGACTGCGGTGGCGCGGGTCCTGTTCGTCTGCAAGCAGAATGCGGGCCGGTCGCAAATGAGCCAGGCGCTCTTCGAGCGTGCGGCCAACGGCCGCCACCAGGCTCGCTCGGCGGGAACGCGGCCGGCCGATCAGCTTCACACGGTTGTCGTCGAGGTGATGCGCGAGCAGGGCATCGACCTGTCGGGGCGGCGGCCACAGAAATTAACCGACGATCTCGGCCACTGGGCGGACGTGGTGGTGACGATGGGGTGTGGCGACGAGTGTCCCTACATCCCAGGGAAGAAATACATCGACTGGGACCTGCAGGACCCCGATGGCAAATCCGTCGGCGAGGTGCGCGCGATTCGGGATGACATCAACGCCCGCGTCCGAGAGCTGGCGAGCGATCTCGATGGCGGTTCCGTCGCGGAGTCACGCGGCGCGGCGCGCTAAGGAAGCCAGATCTCGCTGGCGGACTGGACGTCGGTGATCCACCAGCGCCCGTCGATGTCCACCAGCGTGTAGTGGTAGTAGCCGAGGAAGCGGTGCGTCGTGCGGCGCCCCAGGCCGACGCCCTTTTCGGCGTCGGGAACGAGGCGGTAGATCCACTCCTCCTTGGTTGTCACGTTGACGTTCTGCGGGCTGGCCTCCAGGCCGTACGCGGACAGCTCGACCTTGCCGATCTGTAGATAGGCGGTGTAGGAAACGTCGAGCACCTCGCACGTGATATCCAGGCGAGCCGCCGGGAAGGATTCGAAGTCACCGGAGAGGTCGTGCGCCACCTGGGACAGCATCGGCTCCAGGTAGACCTCGCGCAGCACGTCGGCGTCGCGGTTGTTGTACGCCTGCTGGTTGAGTTTGATCGACCGCAGGACGGTGTCCTTGATCGCCGAGACGTTGAACGCCGTCTCTCGCTGCACCTGTAGAGAGTAGCAAAGGGGCCGAACCCGATCCCCGGGGTTCGGGGCAGGCGACGGTCCGGTAAACCTTTGTAAAGCCGCGCGCCGCAGCGCCGCCAGGCCGGGTCGTAGTGCGAAGCAATGCCCTGAATCCTCGTCAAATCAATGCGCGCATTGTGACGAAAGAGGGCTCAACCACGCGACGGCATTCAGCATCCTCCTCCCGGGTCCGGTTCAATTGGCGGCTCTGGGTAGTCCTTGGCGCCCTGACGGAGCTCTTCCTCATCTACGTGGCGCGCTGGTGGGCTCCGTCGCCCGTTACCTACTTCCTGGCGGTGCTCTTCCTGCCGGTCATGGTGCTCACCGGCTTCTGGTCCTTCAAGTACTTCAAACTGGTTCAGCAAAACCTCGAGCTTTCCCGCCGCGCCGACCAGAATCTCCAGGAACTGAGCCACTTCTTCGAGGTCGCCACGGCGGTCTCCAACCTGACCAAGCTGGGCGAGGACCTCGGCACCCTGACCACCAAGCTCGCCGAGCTGCTCGATGTCGAGATGTGTGGCTTCTTCCTCTACCAGGACGGGCTCGAGGCGCTGATCGCGCCGGCCGCCCCCTCGGGGATGCGGGAGAGCCGGCTCTTCAACCAGATGCGACTCAACCAGCTGCGCTTCGGTGCCAACGCGTCGACCCTGATCGGTCGGGTCTTTACCACCCAGCAGCCCACCATCATCGCCGACTGTCTCCACGACATCGAGGCCGGGCAGCTGCTGCCCCAGACCTTTGGCTACCGCGACCTGCTCCTGGTCCCGCTGGGATCGGGCGGTCGACCGCTCGGCGTGCTGATGCTCGCCAACAAGCGCCATGGCGAGTTCAGCGGCAACTACGACGTCAAGCTGGCCGCCTCGCTGGGCGCCGAGGTCGCCGTCTCGCTCGAGAACACGTTCCTCTTCGAGCAGACCCGCCAGCAAGCCCTACGGCTGGACGCCTCGATGGAGATGCTCCGCCAGGTCTCCCAGGCGCTGACCGCCACCACGGTGGGACCGACCGCCCTGCTGCAGGGCGTCGCCCAGGCGTTGATCGGTGTCTCCGGCGCCGCGTCCTGCCTGATCACCCTGACCCAGTCCGGCAACGCCGCCGAACAGGCCGTTGAGGTCAGGGACGGTGTGGAGCCGCGTGTCCCGGAAGACAAACTGGCCCGTGTTGCCCCGGGTCTGATCACCCAGGTCGTCATCGAGCAGCGGCCCGTCTTCTCCGAGGACATTCAACTCGACGGCCGATTTCCACTCGATCCTCTGGCCCAGCAGTATGGCTGGCGTGCCGCCCTGGGCCTGCCCATGTTCCTCGAGCGAGAGTTTGTCGGTACGGTGTCCGTCTATTTCCACGACGTCCGCGCCTTTGATCCCACCCTGATGCAGGTCCTACAGATCCTCGCCAACCAGGCGGCGGTTGCGCTCGACAACGCGCGGCGATTCCAGCGCGAGCGGCAGACCATTGAGACGTTGCAGCGCGCCAACCTCGAGTTGCAGGAAGCCGACCGGATGAAGTCGGAGTTCCTCACCAATATGTCGCACGAGCTGCGCACACCGCTCAACGCGATCATCGGCTTCTCGGAGATTATCCAGACGACGCCGGAGTTGTCGCAGGCGGAACGCGCCGAATTTGCGGAGACGATCCACAACAGTGGCCGCCAGCTGCTCACCCTGATCAACGACATCCTCGACCTGACCCATATCCAGGCCGGGCGGCTCGAGCTTCATCCGGCCCCATGCCTGATCGCCGAGGCCGTGGACGCCGCGCTCTCGGAGAACGCGGCTGCGGCGAGCCAGAAGGAGCTGACGGTCACCTCGCAGGTGGACCGCACCATGCAAGTGGTGTTCGATGCTCGGAGCCTCCGCCACATCGTTCACAACCTGGTCAACAACGCCGTGAAATTCACTTCGCACCACGGCAGGGTCACGATCAGCGCCATGGAGACCCCCACCGGCACGGTGGTCGAGGTCCGCGACACGGGTATCGGTATCAGACCCGAAGATCAGCCACGCCTCTTCCAGGAATTCCGCCAGGTCGACGGTTCGACCTCGCGCGGGTACGAGGGCATCGGCCTCGGCCTGGCGCTCTCCAAGCGCCTCGTGGAGTTGCAGGGCGGACAGATCTGGGTGGAGAGCGCCCCTGGTAGAGGCAGTGCGTTCCGATTCCTGATCCCGCGGCGGCCGCTTGTCGCCTTACACGAACCGACAGGGCGGGCACCCCTTCGGAGGGCCGGATGAGCGAGCTGAGCAGCACCCGGCGGATCCTGGTCGCCGACGACGATCCCGAACGCTTGCAAGCGCTCGTCGCGCGCCTTCAGCGCGAGGGCTTCGACGTCCTCTCCGCGCAGGACGGGCTGGAGGCGCTGGACCAGGCCCGTGAAGAATTGCCGGACGCCATCATCCTCAACCTGCTGCTCCGCCGCATCGACGGGCTTCGCGTCTGCGAGATCCTCAAGAGCAACCCGGCGACGACGAACATCCCGGTGCTGCTCATGGCCGGCGTACATGTCGATGCCGATGAAGGCAAACGGGCCCTCGCCGCGGGTGCGGATCGCTTCCTGACCGACCTTGGTCCGCTGTCGACCGGCTCCGGTCGCGAACTGGGCTCAGACCAGGATCTGGTCCAGGCGGTGCGCGGGCTGCTCGGAGCGGAGCCGGAACAGGAGGTGCGGCCGGTCCTGCTCGCCATCGATGACGATCCCGACAACCGGGCGTTCCTCACCAAGGCGGTCTCGAGGCAGGGGTTCGACGCTGTGACCGCGCCCAACGCGACGCAGGCCCGCCGCCAGCTCGACGGTCGCCGCCCGGCGCTGATCTTCCTCGACGTGCAGATGCCCGAGGAGAGCGGACTGAGCCTCCTGCCTCAGATGCTTCGTGATTTTCCCGAGTCGGTGGTCGTGATGATGACCGCCTACGGCTCGGAGCAGGTGGCGGCCGAGGCGCTGCGCGGCGGCGCCGACGACTACATCGCGAAACCGATCGACCTGCATCGGCTGCGGGAACTGCTGGAACGCAACCTGGAGAAGCAGCGGCTGCGAGCGGAGCGGCAGAGCCTGGTCGCGCGGTTGAAAGATTCCAACCGCTACTTGATGCGCCAGCACGCCGCGCTACGGCGCGCCGACGAGGAGATTCTCCAGGTCAACCGCCAACTCGAGCAGTCCAGCCGGTACAAGTCCGAATTCCTGGCCAACATGTCGCACGAGTTGCGCACGCCGCTCAACGCCATCATGGGCTTCAGCGAGATCCTGCTGGACGTGACCATGAACCTGACGGCGGGCGAGCGCACGGAGTTCCTCCGTAACATCCACAGCAGCGGGCAGCATCTGCTCGGTCTGATCAACGACATCCTCGACCTGGCGAAGATCGAGGCGGGCAAGATGGACCTCCACCCCGAGCAGATGCCGGTGATGGAGGCGCTCCAGGAAGTCACCGCCATCCTCGATCCTATGGCCCGGCAGCAGGGCCTGCAACTACGGACGGTGGGCGCGGCCGATGCCAGCGTTATCATGGCCGACCGCAGCAAGTTCAAGCAGGTGCTCTACAACCTGCTCTCGAATGCCGTGAAGTTCACGCCCGCGCCCGGGACCATCACGCTGTCGGTCAAGGATTCGCCACAACAGCTGACGGTGTCGGTCGAAGACACCGGGATCGGGATGAAGCCAGAAGACCTGCCGAAGTTGTTCCGCGAGTTCGAACAGATCGACGGCTCGTACACTCGCCGCTACCAGGGGACCGGCTTGGGCCTGGCGCTGTGCCGCCGCTTCGTCGAGATGCACGGCGGACGGATCTGGGCGGAGAGCCAATTCGGCAAAGGTTCGATTTTCACCTTTACCATCCCTCGCGAACCCCGGGCGCCCGCGGCCCCGGTGGAGGAGGCGGTGCCGACGCTCGAGACCATGGAACTCCCGCTGGCGCTGGTGATCGAGGACGATCCCGCGAGCAGCCAGCGGATGACGGCGGAGATCCAGGGTGTCGGGTTCCGGGTCGCGCACGCCTCCGATGGCGAGCAGGCGGTGCGCAAGGCGATGGAGATTTTGCCCGACCTGCTCGTGATGGAGACCGTCCTGCCGGTGAAGGATGGCTGGCAGGTCCTCCAGGAGTTGCGCGCGCGGGCCGCCACCGCTGACGTCCCCGTGCTGGTCTGCTCGGTGACTCGGAATCAGGCGCTGATGGACCAGTTCGGCGTCGCCGGGTACGTTGCCAAGCCGTGGCTTACCAAGACCATGCAGGACGAGCTGCGCCGCATCGGCCAGGGGATCAACCGGCGGCGCGACCGGGTCCGTGTCCTGCTGGTCCATCGCGACCGGCGCGCGCTGGCGACGCTGGCCGCCACCCTGGTGGAAGAGGGCTTCGAGGTCTTCCGGGCGCCGGGGCTGCAAGAAGCCCTGGAGAAGGCCCGCGCGGCCGCCCCCGACGTCGTCGTGCTGGCGCCGGCCGAGCCGGAATGGGTGGTGGGGCTGCGCGGCCTTCCCGGCCAGCCCGCCCTGCTGGCCCTGGGTGAAGTTTCACCGAGGGTGCCAGCGACGGCCTGGAGCGCCGTTATACCCTCTGGCCTCTCTGAGCCAGATGTCGTATTGCGCGCCATCAAGGGTTTGGACATCGTGCAGAGGCGAAGGAGGACAGGGCGTGACCGCCGGCAAGGTATTGATCGTCGAAGATAACCCGGTCAACCTCCGGTTGGCCCAGTTCCTCCTGGAGAAAAAAGGCTTCAGCGTGCGCAAGGCGGGCAGCGGCGCCGAGTGCCTGGCGGAGATGACCCGCGAGCTGCCCGACATCGTCCTGATGGACATTCAGCTGCCAGGGGAAGATGGGCTGGCGATCACTCGCAAGATCCGCTCCGATCCACGGATGGCGGGTGTCGTTGTCGTCGCCCTCACCGCCCACGCCATGGCCGGAGATCGGGAGAAGATCCTCGGCGCCGGCTGCGACGGCTACATTCCCAAGCCAGTCGACCCGCAAGGCCTGCCCGGGGAGGTTGCCGGCTACCTGCAGCAGGGGCGGCTGAAGACCGCGTAATGAGCGAGCAGCCAGGCACGCCGGCCCGAACCGGTGACAGCGCGCCGAAGGCCGGCCGTTCGTACCCGGAGATCCTGCAGCTCAATCAGGAGCTGTTCAAGAATCTGCAGGGCCTGATCGACGAGGACGAGGCGCGCAAGAGCGAACTGCTGGACACGAAAAATGCCTACGAGATGGCGCAAGCCGAGATTGCCCGACTGGAGCGCGAGCTCCGCCAGTCGATCGAACGGGAAGCCGACCGCGCGGAGGAGCTCAACCAGCTGGAACAGGAGCGCGTCGACCAGTTGGGCGCCATGAGTGCGCACCTCGATGCCATGCGGTCCGCGGTCGAGCGCTACATGCAGCAGGGACGGAGGGCCGCCTGATGAGCCCCGAGGCACCCAAGGCGAAGTCGTTCGCCGACATCCTGCAGCAGAACCAGGAGTTCATCGCGCACCTCCAGACGCTCCAGGATGACATGGGCGGGCAGCTTGCCCAGAACGCCAGCGAATTGGAGCTGGTCAAGCAGCAGCTCGAGGCCAAACAACAGGAGCTCGACGAGCTGCAGAATGCCCAGCTGCAATGGGCGATGGATCGGCAAGCCCTGCTCGAGCAGCACGAATCGCTGAAGAAGGGCCATGCCAATCTGCAGCAGACCCACGATCGGGGCCAGCTGGACCTCGGCCGCGTAAAGGACGAGCTCGCCCGCGCCAAGGCGCGCGACGATGAGCGCGCCATGGAGCGTCAGGCGCTGCTCGACCAGCACGAGTCTCTGAAGCAGGGGCATCTGGATCTCCAGCAGAGCCACGACCGGGCCAAGGTGGAGCTGGCTCGCTTCAAGGACGATGTCGCTCGCGCCAAGACCCGCGACGAGGAGCGCCGCGGGCAGCTCCGGCAGCTCGAGCAGGAACGGATCCAGCTGGCGCAGAAGTATGAAGCGGACCAGAAGAAGCTTCGGAGCGACCTCAAGACGGCGGAGGACGACCTCAACAACCTGCAGACCGCGCAGCTCCAGTGGGCTGTCGATCGCGAGACCTTACTGAAGGATCGCGACACCGCGGTCGGCAAGCAGGCGCAGCTCGAGCAGGAATGGCAGAAGTCGCGGGTCGATCTCACCCAGGAGAAGGCGCGGCTGCAAGGTCTTACGGCGCAGTTGCAGGAGCAGCTGAAGGCTGCCCAGGGCGAAGTCGAGCCGCTCAAGGCCGCCCGCGAGAAGTGGCAGGCCGAGCGGCAGCGGCTGATCGCGGATGTCGCCCGGCTGGAGCAGGGGGCCCAGGCCGCCGAGGGGCAGTTCAGGGCCGATCGCAAGCTGCTCCAGACTCAGCTGGACGAGGCGCGCAAGAAGGGGGCCGACCTCGACAAAGCCGAGGCCGAGTTCCAGCGTCTCAGTGACGAGCGCTCCGCGCTGCTGACCAAGGTCAAGGCGCTCGAGAAGGACTGGCAGAGCCGCGAGGCGTCCTTCGCGCAGGAGAAGGCGACACTCAAGAAGCAAGCCGCCGAATCGTCGGCCCGGCTGGCCGCGACCCAGCAAGACTACGAAAAGATCAAGGCGCTGCACGCCGACCTCGCCGGCGAGAGCGGCCGCAAAGCCGAGGAGTGGACCGGCCGCGAGCAGCGGCTTACGGTGGAGAAGAACCAGCTCAAAGTCGACCTGGAGCGGATCCAGGCGCAGCTCTCCGACATGATGTCGCAGACCAACGACCTGCAGAGCCGGCGCGCCGGCGAGGCCAAGGAGCTGGAACAGGCCTGGCAGCGGGAGAAGGCCTCCCTCAAAGCGCAGCTCGAGGAGGCGCGCAAGGCGGCCGGCAGCGGCCCGCCGACCAGCCAGGTGCTGGCGCGTTATGAGGCGGAGAAGCGCGCCATGCAGGCGCAGCTGGAGGGCCTCAAGGTGGAGCTGAGTGCCAGCGGCAAGAACAAGGACGCGGCGCCGGCTCTGAGCCAGGCGAAGCGCGACTTCGAGGCCAAGTTCCGGGTCATCTACGACCAGAGCCACGACCTCAATTCGCCGCTCAACGCGATCATCGGCTTCTCCGAGATCCTGCTCGACGAGAAGGCGAACAAGACGACGCCCGAAGAGCGGCGCGAGTTTGTCGCCCACATCAACGAGAGCGGCAAGCGGCTGGTGGAGCATATCCGCGAGCTGATCGAGTTCGCCAAGCAGGAAGCCGGCATTCAGGAGCGGCCGGTGCAGATGATGCCGCCTGTGGGCGCCGGGACCAAAGCGCCGGTAATCCTCGTCGCCGACAATGACCCGGCGGTCAAGGAGCGCATCGAGCCCTTCCTCAGCCACGCGGGCTACGAGGTGGTGATCGCCGCCAGCGCGCAGGAGGCGCTGCGCAAAGCGGTGCAACTCCAGCCGCTCGCCGTGCTGATCGACACCCAGCTCCCGCCCAACGGCGGTAGCGGCCTCGTCTACGACCTGCGCCGCGAGTCGAAGACCAAGGACATCCCGATCGTATTGACCTCCAAGGTCAACAAGGAATCATTGCCGTTCGATATCGGTCAGGCCGACTTCCTGACCAAGCCGATCGACCGCCAGCAGCTGCTTCAGATGATGGTGAAGTTCGACCTGCTGGCCGACGGCAAGAAGGGCAAGAAGACGCCGTCGTCCATCCTGATCGTGGACGACGACCCGCAGAACATCCGGCTGGTCAAAGCGATGCTGAAGCCGTTCAACATGGAAATCATGGTTGCCGACGGCGGCAAGGCGGGCCTGGAGCTGGCCCTCAAAAAGAAGCCCGACATGATCATCCTCGACCTGATGATGCCCGACGTCGACGGCTTCGAAGTCGTCTCCAAACTGCGCGAGGACCCGGCGGCAAGCCAGATCCCCATCCTTATCTATACGGCGAAAAACATCAGCAGCGAAGATCGCGAACGTCTGCAGGGCAACATCCAGTCGATCATCCAGAAAGGGGACTTCGGCAAGGACCGCTTCCTCGAGATGATCAACAACCTTCAAACCAGCCAGGCCGCTTAGGACGCGAGGGCTCGCATGACTGCCCTCGACCGCCAGTTCGTCCGGCTCCGCTTCGGCGCGCTCGCCATCCCCTTCGGGCTGCTCTTCTGGCTCAACTCGGCCTCCGTGCCGGTCACTCTCCTGCTCGCCGGATTGCTGGCAGCTTACAACGGGGTGGCGACCCTGGCCATGCAGAAGAAATCCGTTCCGCGCTTGACCCGGCCGATGGCCGTCTTGCTGCTCGTGCTGGATCACCTGGTTGTCAGCGGCTGGATCCTCTTGTTCGCGACGCCCTCGTCCAGCCTTCCCTACCTGCTCTACGCGCTGGTCGCCGCGGAAGCCGTCTTCCGCTTCGACCTCTGGGGCGGGATCGGGACCAGCCTCTTCTTCACGGTCGGCATCATCCTCTTTGAGACCAGCGATCTCGGCCTGGCCATCTCCGTGCGGGACTCGATCCTGCGCGCGATCCCGACCGTTGCGGTCATCACCGGCCTGGGCGCCGCGGTGCGGGCGATGAATACCGAGATTCGCGGGACGCGGCGCCGGCTCGATCAGACCGAGCAGCTGCGCAACGTGCTGGGCGAGCTGGTCGGCCAGCTCGACGTGTCGCGCATGCTCTATACGGTCATCCGTTGCGGACTCGAAATTCTCCAAATGGACTCGGGGGCGATCGTTCTGCTCGATGAAGAGCGCGGGGTCTTTACGCTTCGTGCGGCCGTTCGTCTCCCGGAAGCGATCGAAGGTACCGCGATCTCGGCTGGTGACGGGATTGTCGGACGGGTGGTTCGGGCGCGGGGCCTCGTGACGCTCGGCGCGCCGCCGCTCTTCGACCTGCCTGTGCTCAACAGCGCCGGCTACTCCTTGGTCTTTGGTACCCCGGTGCTGCTCGAAGGCAAGGTCTCCGGGGTGCTGCATCTGCAGACGCGGGAGAGCGAGCGGCGTCTGACTCGCTGGGAAGAGGACGCGCTGGAGGTCCTCGCCCAGCAATTGGCGGTGGCGCTGCGCAACGTGCGCTTGTTCGAGGAGACCGAGAAGCGTGCCCGCCGCCTGGAGCTGCTCAACCGATCGATCGACCAGATGAACCAGAAGCTGTTCGAGCCGGAGCTGCTCGATATCATGGCCACCGCGCTGACCGGCAACCTCGGGTTCGCGGCCGCCCAGATCTGGCTGCTGGAGCAGAGCGACGGCGCGCTCTGGCGGCGGGCCGGTCATCACACGACGCGCAACGCGCCCCCGGTTCCTGGACGGGTGGAGCGCGGCATGGGGGAGATCGGCCAGGTGGCCGAGCTGCGCGTGCCGATCGTCACCAACGACCCGGCCAACCATCGCCAGCTCTCACTCAATCCCTGGATGTCGGAAGAAGGCATCCGTGCGTTCGCCGGCTTCCCCATGGTGGTCGGTGAGCAGTTGCTGGGCGTGCTCGCCATCTACCACCGCCGCCCGCTGGATCGCAACACCATCGAGCTCCTCACGCTCTTCGCGCAGCACGCCGCGACCGCCATCCAGGAGGCGCACCTTTTCCATCTGGCGACCGAGCAGACGGCGCGACTGGGCGCGGTCAACGCCGAACTGGAACGCGCCAACCAGCACAAGGCGGAGTTCCTGGCGAACATGAGCCACGAACTGCGTACACCGCTGAACTCGATCCTCGGCTTCTCCCAGTTGCTGCTCGAGGGCGACGGCGGCATCCTGACCCGCGACCAGCGCCAGGACGTGGACATCATTGCCCAGAACGGACAACACCTGCTGGCGCTCATCAACGACCTGCTGGATATCTCCAAGCTCGAGGCGGGAAAAGCGCAGCTGCATCGCGGCGAGGTCGAGGTGGAGCTGCTGATCTCGGAGTGTGTGGAGAGTGTCAGCTCGCTGGCCAAGAACAAGAAGCTCGAACTGAGCGCCACGATCTCCCCCGATGTCGGCCGCGTCTTTGCGGACGGCCCCAAGCTCAAGCAGGTCCTCGTGAACTTGCTGGGCAACGCCATCAAGTTCACGGAAACGGGTAGCGTGCGCGTCATGGCGGAACGCCAGGGTGCCGAGTTGCGCATCACCGTCCGCGACACCGGCATCGGTGTGCCACCGGAAGACGCCGAGCGGATCTTCGAGAGCTTTCAGCAGGGTCAGAGCGGGATCAGCGGCAAGTACCAGGGCACCGGGTTGGGCCTGGCGATCTCTCGCCGGCTGGTGGAGATGCATGGCGGACGGATCTGGGTAAAGAGCACGCCCGGCCAGGGCAGCACGTTCACTTTCACCATCCCCCAGCGGGCCGTTCCCGAGGTCATCGACCTGACGACCGCGGCCTGAGCCGAGCCACCGCGGACGGCAGACGCTTTCTCATCGTGGGCCGGCTGACACGGCAATCACCGTGGCAGATCGTCTCGATTGGCACTGGCCCCTAAGCCTGGTTACCCGAGCAAGCCGGTGATGAGGGCGATGGCGACGAGCACCATCACGCCGGCCGCGGCGAACTGCAGGGGCCGCTCCGGAACCCAGGCGCCAAGACGATTGCCGAGCGCGACGGCAATCGCGCAGACGGCCCAGAGGGCCAGGGTAGCGGCGACAAAGACGACCACAGGCTGCTGATAGCGGGCCTGGAGCGCCGCAGTCGCCAGTTGCGTGAGGTCGCCCCACTCCGCGACGAAGACCACGCTGAAGGTGGTGATGAACGGTCGGCGGTGCCGAGCCTCTTCCTGCTCGACCGCCCGCTCCTCATCGGCCTCGTCGTTGTGGAGATTGCGGCGAATCAGGAGCGCGGCCATGCCGAAGAAGAGGAGCCCTGCCCCGATCCGAATCGGTTCGCGTGGCAGCAGGCTCAACAATGAGCCGGCCGCGACCGCGACGGCGCTCTGGATGACAAAAGCGGCGGCCGCGCCGAGGAAGACGGGCAGGGGCCGATGGCGGGTCGCCAGCAGCAGGGCGGCCAGCGCCGTCTTGTCGGGAAGCTCGAGCAGGAAGATGACCGTGAAGACGGTGAACCCGAGACCCAGCGCGTGCGTCACTGGGGAGGAAGTCTAAGCGCGGACCGCGTCTTCGTTCAGTGGAGCCAGAGCGGGAAGGAGAGGACGAAGACCAGCAGGCCGAGGGCGAGGGTGCGCATGCTCATCCCGCCAGCGCCATCGGTTCTTGCCCGGCGGGGTAGTTGACCTTGGCACTGAAGCGATAGCCGACACCGCGCTTGGTCTGGATGTAAGTTGGCTTGCTGGGATTCGACTCGATCTTGCTGCGCAGCCGCGAGATGTGGACGCGCAGCCCTTCCTCGTAGGCTTCCTCGTCGCCTGCCCAGGCCTTGGCCAGCAGCGTTTCGTTGGTGACGACCCGCCCGGCATTCCGGACGAGGAGGAAGAGCAGCTTGGACTCGGTGGGCGTAAGGGTCACCTGCTGCCCCTTCACGCGCGCCCAGTGCTGCACGAAGTTGATCTGGAGCTCCTGGTCAATGACGACCTCGGGCTGCTCGACGCCGGCGGATTCACCGTAACGGCGTAGTACCCGCTGCACGCGGGCGACCAGCTCTTCCTTTTCGAAGGGCTTGACGATGTAGTCCTCGGCGTACATCTGCAGGCCTTCGACTTTGCTCTCGATCGCCGCGACGGCGCTGAGGATGACGATGGGTACGTCGAGATGGCTCTTGATGCGGCGGCAGAGTTCGAAGCCATCCATTTCCGGCATCATCAGGTCAACGACGACCAGGTGGGGGATGCCCTCATGCAGTTTGCGCAATGCCTCGGGGCCACTGCCGGCGGTCATGACCTCGTAGCCCGCGTGCTCGAGGATCCGCTTGAGGATCTCGCGCGCCATGGCATCGTCGTCGACGATCAGAATCCGGTAGCGGTTGACGATGTTTAACCCCTCTCTTCCGGCCGCCATCGCTCGTCGCGCTGCGGACCGGCCGCCATGGATTTGGACCTGCGGCTGCTGGCTCAGGTCCGACTGGAGAGCCGGCAAAGATATATGGCCCTCGTCATTCATTTCCTTACGATTCCTCTTTACGATGTGATGACTCTTGTCGCGTCAGGGTCACATCACCCGCGGCGTGGCTTGGACTTGGTCCCACCATAGAGAGGCAGGATTACGGCGCTTGTTACAGGCTCGTGGCTGTTAAAATCGCCTCGCCCTCGCCCGGGTGGTGGAATTGGTAGACACGCAGCTTTGAGGGGGCTGTGAGCGCAAGCTTGTAAGGGTTCAACTCCCTTCCCGGGCAGAGCCTCCACCAGCGTGAGCCTCAGCACCCTGTATCTGCGCCTGCGGTATCCGCGGCACACTTTCGGGCCCGGCTTTGCGGGCCCCTGGCGGCTGCGCATTCGGGGCCGCGGCCGGGTGACGTTCGGTCATGACGTCCTGGTCCGCGACGCCTCCGGCCGCACCGCACTGCTCACCTTTGGCCGGGACGCGCGCATTGACATTGGCGACCGCGTGGAGATCGACGGCGCCGGCCTGATGTCGGCCAGCGCCATCGTGGTGGGCGACGACGCCATCCTCGGTCCCTGCCTGCTGGTGGATACGGACTTTCACGCGGTTGGGCGGGAGCGCCGCCGGGACGGCGAACCCGTCACGCGACGCCCGATCCGCATCGGGCGCAACGCCTGGATCCAGGGCAAATCCACCGTCCTCAAGGGCGTGTCGGTGGGGGAGGGAGCGGTGGTCCGCTGGGGCACGCTGGTTGCCGGCGACGTCGCGGCAGGCGCGGTCGTGATGGGAAACCCGGCGGTGGTGGTGACGCAGCCCTAAGGGTTGACGACCGCGCCGGCGATGTTGCAGTAGGTGTTCCTGACCTGGTTACCCAGCACGATCAAGGTCACCAGAATGACGCACACGACAAGGACCATGATCAAGGAGTATTCGATCAGGGCCTGGCCGTTCTCACGGTCGTGCCAGCCCAGTCGGATCCGGATCCGCGTCGCGAGCAGCGTGATCAGTGGTGTGATATCCATGGCGATTGGTGGCCGTAGCCCGAGTATGAGTCTTACAACGCGGCGACCCCACGCTTTCAGACAGGTCGTGGCGCGATCGTGTCTATTTCGTTATGGTCCGCGTCGGGCGCGTTGCCGGCGCACCCCGAGACTCGAGGCCGCGCTAGCGAGCGCTCGAGCGCTGGACCAGGTAGGTGACGACCGCCAGGTACTCCTCAGAATCGGCGGACCCGACCCAGCGGGTTTCGTCGATGGTCCGCCCGAAGAGGGCGAAGAGCTCGCTCAGGGTTAGCTTCTCGGACATCTTGATACCTAGCCAGTACTTAACTTAACAGAGATACTATCACAAGAGTCGGGCGCGCGGCCAGTGTCAGCGGGCGTTGTTCCGCTGTACCAGGTAAAGGACGACGGCCAGGTATTCTTGCGAATCCGCCGAAGCAACCCAGCGCGTGTCCTCCGCGTGGCGGCCGAAGAGGCTGAACACGTCCGACATGGTGAGTCGTTGTGGCTCTTCCAGCATGGTCCCGGGGGCCCCGATGAGGTTAAAACGAGCCGGTTCGCGGTAACCTTTCACGCTGCGTGAAAAAATCGCCACAGATCGGCCGCAGTCTGTCGACAGCCGGACGGGTCGAACTCGATGCCCCTGGGTAGAATTTCTGGCGCATGCTCTTGTGGAACCTGACCTACTTCCTCTACGTCGCCCTGCCCATCATGGTGCTGGGCTTCATCGCGAGCAGCTGGGTCAAGCGCACCTACCAGCGCTATTCCCAGGTTCGCAACGCCAGCGGCCTGGCCGGGGTCGACGTGGCCCGGCGCATCCTCGCGGGGGCCGGCTTGAGCGATGTCACGATCCAGGTGATCGATGGCGAGCTGAGCGATAACTACGACCCCCGCAACAAGACCCTGAACCTCTCGCGGGCGGTCGCCGGCGGCACATCGGTTGCCGCGGAGGCAGTGGTCGCCCACGAAATCGGCCACGCCCTGCAGGATCACCAGGGCTTCTTCGCGATGCGGATTCGGTCCGGCCTCGTCCCGGCGGCCAACCTTGGGTCGCAGGCGGGTCCCCTGATCGTGATCGCTGGACTCCTGCTATCCGTCTTTACGGGCAGGGGGTTCGGATTCTACGTTGCCCTCGCCGGATTGTTCCTCTTCGCGGCCGTCGTCCTCTTCCAGCTCGTGACGACCCCGGTCGAGCTCGACGCGAGCCGCCGGGCGTTGCGCCTGCTCGCCGAAAACGGCGTCATCGTTCCGCAGGAGCAGGAGGGTGCGCGACGGATGCTGCGCGCCGCCGCCTTCACCTACTGGGTCGCGCTCTTCGGCGCCGCGCTGACGCTGCTGTATTACGCCTCGCTGGTGTTCGGAAACCGCCGTAGCGACTGAGCCCGCGGCCTTCGCCACCGCCGACCCCGCGGAGGTTCTAACCCGCTTAACCGCAGCCGGCGAGGCCCCCTACCGTGCCGACCAGGCGCGGCAATGGTTCTGGCAACGGCTGGTGGCGTCGTTCGAGGCGATGCGAACGTTACCGCCGTCGGCGCGACGCCGCCTCGCCGAGGCCTTCGCGTTCAGCACCGTCGCGCCGCAGTTGAAGCGCGCGGCGGATCGCGGTCAGACCGTCAAGTACCTGTTCAAGCTGGCCGATGCGAAGACCATCGAGACGGTGGTCATGCACTACGAGGCAAGCGCCCGTTCGCGGGCGCGAACCACGATCTGCGTCAGCTCGCAGGTGGGATGCCCGATCGGATGTAGTTTCTGCGCGACCGGCCAGTCCGGCTTCGATCGAAACCTCAGCGAAGCGGAGATCGTCGACCAGTTCCTCGCGGCCAGCCGCGACCTGGGGGAGATGCAGCGCTCGCTGACGAACGTCGTCTTCATGGGAATGGGGGAGCCACTCAACAATTACGCCGCCGTCGTCGGGGCGATCCGGCGCTGGGCCCGCCCTGACACGCTCAACTTCAGCCCGCGCCGGGTCACCGTGTCGACCATCGGGTTGGTGCCCTTCATCGAGCGGCTCAGTGCCGAGGGATTGCCGGTCAACCTGGCGATCTCCCTGCACGCGCCCGACGATGCCCTGCGCAGCAGCATGATCCCGGTCAACCGCAAGTACCCGATCGCCGCGATCGTCGGCGCCGCGAGGGCTCACGCGGAACGAACCGGCCGGCGCACGAGCTACGAATACGTCTTGCTGCAGGGCGTCAACGACAGTCCCGAGCAAGCCCAACGCCTGGCCACCGTCGTGGGTCGCCATCTCAGCCACATCAACCTGATCCCGATGAACCCTATCGATGGCAGCTCGCTGGCACCGCCATCGAAGTCGCGCGCCCAGGCTTTCCAGTCCATTCTGCAGGCCGCCGGAATCTCGACCACCATCCGCGCTACACGGGGACTCGACATCGATGCTGCCTGCGGCCAGCTGCGCGCCCGCCAGCTGCAGACGGCGACCTCGCCGGCCTGATGTCCATTCGCGGCATCTTCTTCGACGCCGGCAACACCCTCGTCGTCGAGGAGCCGGGGAAACATCTCTGGGAGATGGCGATCACACCGATCCCGGATGCGCTCGCGGTGTTGGCCGCGCTCAAGCCGCACTACCGGCTGGGTGTCATCTCCAACACCGTCGGCTCGGGTGACGCCGAACTCGTGGAGGCTCTGGAAAAAGCGGGGATCCGCCCCTTCATCGATGCGCTGGTCACGTCGCGGGACTTCGGCGTGGCGAAGCCGGATCCCGCAATCTACGCCGAGGGCGCCCGCCGGCTCGGTGTCCCCCTGGATGCGACCTTGATGGTCGGGGATCGGTTGGATACCGATGTTGCGGGGGCACTGCGGGCCGGCATCCCGGCGGTTTGGCTACGGCACGCGGGAGCGACCCCGATCCCGGGGATCGCGCCCACCCATGTCATCGACCGCCTGGCCGAATTACCCGCATGGTTGGACGCGACCTATCGGCCGAAGGGAACGGCCTGACGCCGCCGATATACTCAACGAGTCTGATGAAGCGCATTCTGGCGAGCTTGCTGACGATGGTGGCCCTGGCCGCCTGCGCATCGCCGCTGGCCAAGGCGGAAACCCCGGAACAGGCGCTCGGCGCCGCGGCGCAGCGCGCCAGCCAGCTGCACTCGGCGAAGTTCGACCTCACGGGCAACGTCAAGATGACATTCCCGCCGCAGCTGGGCGCGATGTTCGGTCAGAGTGGCACCAGCGCGGGCTCGCTCGCGCTCGACATGACCGGTAACGGCGAGGCGCAGTTCCCCGACCGCTACCACGCGACGATCAATGCCAAGCTGGCCGGCCTCTCGGTGGCAACCGAGGTGGTCGTCGCCAACGGCAAGGCGTACGTGAAGAACCCGATGACGGGCAAGTGGGAAAGCTCCGCGCAGGGCGGGCTCACCGGGCAACTCAGCCAGCCTGACCCGCTCTCCTACGAGCAGCTCCTGCGGAACGTGAAGACGATCAATCCTCAGAGCGATACCACCCTGCAGAACACCCCGGTACATCACTACCAGCTGATTCCTGACAAGGACAAGCTGATCGCCAGCTTCGATAAGGCCGCGGTCAAGAACCCGCAGGCCAAGGCCGCCATCGAGCAGGTCCTCAACAGCGGCACCATGACGGTCGACGTCTGGTTCGGCAAGGATGACCACCTGGTCCGCCGCGTTACGACGGACGCCGACTACACGGTCGACCTCAGCCAGTTGATGGGGGCGCTCGGTGCGCCGAGTAGCTCGAGCAGCCTAGTGCCGGCCGGATCGACCATCCATGCCACGGCCCACATCGAGATCGACTACCACGACTTCGACGCGCCGGTGACCATCAGCATCCCAACCCTCGGCTAGTGCTGGTCGCCCCGTCGCTGCTGTCGGCCGACTTCAGCCGGCTGGGGGAGGAGGTCGCGGCCCTCGAACAGGCGGGTGCCGATTGGGTGCACTTCGACGTCATGGACGGGCACTTCGTGCCGCCGATCACCATCGGGCCGCGCACCGTGGAGCACTGCCGGCGCTATGCCAAGATTCCCTTCGACGTCCATCTCATGATCGAGAACCCGGAGCGCACCATCGAGGCCTTTCGCGACGCGGGCGCGACGACGCTCTCGGTGCACGTCGAGGTGACGCGGCATATCCACCGCGTGCTCGAGAGTATCCGCAAGTCCGGCCTGCGGGCCGGTGTGTGCCTCAACCCCGGGAGTCCGCTGGCATTGGTCGAACCGGTCCTCAAGAACGCCGACCTGCTGGTCGTGATGTGCGTCAACCCCGGCTGGGGCGGCCAGAAGTTCATCGACGGGAGCCTGGAGCGGATCAAGGCCGCGCGCGCCCTGCGTGACCGGCTCAACGTCAGGCTCGACATCGAGGTGGACGGCGGCGTCAACGCCGAGACCGGGCCGCAGTCGGTTGCCAACGGTGCCACCGTGCTTGTGGCGGGAAGCTTCGTCTTCACTCACCCACAAGGGAAAAAGGCCGCGATCCAGGAATTGCGCTAAGGCGAACGCTACTCGCTGGTGGGCATGTGCAGATACATTGACTGGATGCCGACCCGTCCCGGACCGGTGAAGCGGTTCCAGATCATGTTGCCGCCGCCACCGAAGATTCCGGTTTTCAGGCCGAACATCTGCACGTCTATGCGGACGCTTTCATCGCGGTAGACCCAGCCGCCTGGTTCGATGTCGATCTGCTCGTTCTGGGCCAATTCCTTCTGGAAAACGTTGCCGTAGCCGTGCAGCCAGAGGACACCTTCCTGGTGGCTCGCGCTGAAGCGATCGACGAAGAATCCCGTCGAGCCTAAGAGCATGTTGCTCACGCCCTTCACTCGGTTGAAGGTGTAATCAAGATTTCCGGTCGCCGCCAGGAACTGGTGCTCCCGAACGAGTACGGCAGTTCCAGGCATCAGGTGGAGGGGAAACAGATGGCCCGCGCCATCACGCGAGAACGCGATCTCACCCGGACCCTGGGCCTCGGTGAGAAAGATCGGCATGCCGGCGACCATCCGCTTGAAGGCGCCTTTCATGGCGCGAATGCCGATATTGAGCGCTGGATCCTTCCAGAGCACGACGTGGTGCTCGAAGTACACCGGCACCGTCCCGTCGAGCCAGGTATGGAGCACCGGGACGAGCTCGCCGTCGATGCGGTATTTGATGCCGGGTGCCTGGCCATCCTCGAGCGTCGTTGGGAGGAGCTGTGGCGGTTTTTGCATTGTGGCAATCACTGCAACTCAGTCGTCCGTCAAAACCGGCAACTGCTGGCGACGCGGCGGAGACTAAGCCGACTTGGCCTGGGTGCGGAGGCAGCGGGTGCAGACGAGAGCCGTCTGGGTGCGGCCGTCGATCGAGACCCGGGCTTTGTGCAAATTGGGCATGAAGCGGCGCTTCGTGTGCACCTTCGAGTGGCTCACGTTGTGCCCGTATTGGGGCCCTTTTCCGCAGATCGCGCAGCGTTGTGCCATGGTCTTGGTTTTCTTCGGCGCCTCCCCGAACATCGCGTATGATTGAGGCGAAATCAGCGTCACATAGTAGCACACGATGGACTCAAAGACGAAGGCCAACCCGTCACGCACCGGGAAGCCGCCGAGGACGCTGATCCAGGCCAGAGACCTCGGGCGGATCGAGGTGTCGCGCCACGTCGTGGCCACCGTCGCCGGGCACGCAGCGGCCGGCTGCTACGGCGTCGTCGCGATGGCTGCCCGTGGCTTGCGAGATGGTTTGGCCGAGCGCCTGCATCGCGACAAACTGCATCGCGGGGTCGAGGTCGAGGTGCGCGAGGATGGGATAGCCGTCTCGCTGTTCGTCATCGTCGAGTACGGCACACGGGTCTCGGAGGTGGCCAACAACCTTTCAAACGCGGTCCGCTATTCGGTCGAGCGGACCCTCGGTCTCCCGGTCGTGGAAGTCAACGTCAACGTCCAGGGGATCCACGTCAGCGGGAGTGGCGGCAGCTGAAATCCCGAGCCTGACCGGCGCTGCGACCATGCCCATCACCGAATGCGACGGACGTCTGTTCAAAGAGGCCCTGCTCGGCTCGCTCGCCTGGCTGACGGTCAACCGCGACGAGGTCGATTCCCTCAACGTCTTTCCGGTTCCGGATGGCGATACCGGCACCAACATGCTCCTCACCTTGCAGTCAGCGGTCGAAGACATCCGCGACGTCGACGATGCCGACCTTTCGCGGACCGCCCGGCGGGCGTCGCATGGCGCGCTCATGGGCGCGCGCGGAAACTCGGGGGTCATTCTTTCGCAAATTCTGCGCGGCTTCTGCGTCGGCATCGGCACCAAGCCGGCCGTTGACGCGCGCGGGCTGGCCAACGCGTTTCGCGCGGGAGCGGACGTTGCCTACCGGGCGGTGATCAAGCCGACCGAGGGCACCATGCTCACCGTGGCCCGAGAAGCCGCGGCGGGCGCGGAGGCGGAGGCGGCGAAAAGCACGAACCTGACCGACGTCGTTCGCGCCGCCTGCACTGCCGCCGCCGCCGCCGTAGAGCGGACGCCCGACCAGCTACCCATCCTCAAACAGGCGGGCGTGATCGATGCCGGGGGATTCGGGCTCCAATTGATCCTTGAAGGGTTCCTCAAGCGAATGAGTGGTCAGGCCCTGCAGAGCTTCGAGCGCCCTTCGACCCAGCGCGCGCGGCCGAAAGCGGTGGAGGCGCCGGCCGCGGGGTGGGGCTATTGCACTGAGTTCATCATCAACGGCGACGGGCTCGCCGTGGATGACGTGCGAACCGAAATCCAGCGGCACGGCGAATCGGCGCTGGTCGTCGGTGACGAAGCGGCGATCAAAGTCCACGTCCACACCCAGGAGCCGGCGGTCGTCATCAGTTATGCGAGCGGTGTCGGACGGCTCAGCCGGCTCAAGGTCGACGACATGTCGTCGCAGCACCACCGGCTCCAGGGCGAGAGCATCCGCCGGCCGGCCAGCACCAAGCACCTGGCACTCGTCGCGGTGGCGAGCGGCGACGGCTTCCGCCGCATCCTCGAGAGCCTCGGGGTTGACTCCGTCGTGGGCGGCGGCCAGACGGTCAATCCCTCAACCGAGGACATCCTGGCGGCGGTCGAGTCGGTGCCCTCGAACGATGTCCTGCTGCTGCCCAACAACGGCAACGTGGTCATGACCGCACAACAGGTGGCGGAGCTGAGCCGCAAGCGCGTCCGGGTAGTGCCGTCTCGCAGCCTGCCGCAGGGCATCGCGGCCCTTTTCGCCTTCGACTTCAGCGCCGACCTGGAGGCCAACGCCAGTGCGATGTCCCACGCGCTGAGCCAGGTCCAGACGATCGAGGTGACGCGGGCGGTGCGGGCGAGCGAGGTGGACGGCCTGAAGATCGCCGAAAACGATGTCATCGGCTTGCTCAACGATCGGATCGTGGTCGCCGGTGAAACGCCGGACAAGGTCGTCAAGGATGTCCTCCCGCGGATCGACGCCGCCAGGGTGGGGACCGTGACGATCTACGCGGGCGTCGACGCGCCGGAGGCCGAGCGGGAGGCGCTCGTCACCTCTGTGGCCAAACAGTTCCCCAGGGCGTCGGTTGAGCTTCAATCGGGCGAGCAGGCGCTCTATCCCTATATCGTGGCTGTCGAGTGAAGCTACGCTGGCACACGAGGGCGGGTTGCGACTGGCAGCGCGGCTCGGAACCGAAGCCGTCGTCTTCCCGGGCGCACACGGAGGCTTTGAGAGCCATGCCTGGGAGTTCGCGGTCAAGCTGCGCGAGGTCCTCCAGGACTAGAGCAGCAGCTGCACGACGTTCGCCACCACGGCGGCGGCGCTGAGCCAGCCGGCGACCAGGTAGGCCTGCCAGACCCGGGGCTTGCGCCGGTGCAGCAGCATCAGAACGGCAAGCAGCACAGCGAGGGCGGTTCCTTTGACCGCGTAGGCGACGAGTTCGCCTCGGCTGGCCATGAGCGGGGCCATCAAGCGGTTGAGCTCCTCGTGCTCGAGGGCGAGCCCCAGGTGGGTGGTAAGGGAGTCGAGTGCCTGGAAGCCGATCAACCCACCGAGGATGAGGGCCTGGCTCAGCTGGGAGTTCACGGATGGGCGCGCTGGCATCGAGATGGAGGCGACCGGGGTGAAGGCGGCGCGCAGACGTGAGCTCAGCGCGACTTGTCCTGGGAGCGACATCGCAGCTATAGATGTACCAAGCTTTGGTGCGCGCAACCTAACGAAACGCGCCCGTTGCCCGGCCGTGATCGGCGCGAACTGCTGGCTATACTCCAGTGGTGGTCCGGATCGTCACGGATTCCACCGCGGACCTGACCCAGGAGCAACAGCAGGCCGCCGGCATCACCGTAGTGCCGCTCAACGTCCATTTCGGCGACCGGGTCTTCCGTGACCACGTGGATCTGACCACGGACGAGTTCTTCAGCCGCCTTAGAGCTTCCGCCCAGCTACCTCGCACATCGCAGCCGGCCGTAGGTGTCTTCGAAGAGGCCTATGGCGCCCTCCGCCAGAATGGCGACGAGATCGTATCGGTTCACCTCTCCAGCAAAGTCTCGGGGACCTATAACTCGGCGCTGATGGCCGCCAAAGGCGTCGATGAGAAGGCGATCGAGGTCGTCGATTCCCTCAGCACCTCGATGGCGCTCGGCTTCATGGCGCTCGAAGGGGCGAAACTGGCGCGCGCCGGAAAGGATCGTGCCACCATCGCCGCGCGACTGCGCGCGCTCGTACCCAAGGCGCGCGTCATCTGCGTGGTGGATACCCTGACCTACCTCGAGCGCGGCGGCCGGATCGGAAAAGCTCGTGCGCTGCTGGGATCCCTACTAAATGTGAAGCCGATTCTCCAGCTGAAGGACGGCGAGGTCGTACCCGTCGGACGGGCGCGCGGACGGCCGCAGGCGCTGGGCAAGCTGGTGGAGTTGCTCGAACGGGACGGCCACGTCAGCCAGCTGGCCGTCATGCACGGCGCCGCGCCGGCCGACGCGGAGCAGCTCCGCGAGCGGGTAGCTGCGCGTTATCCCGGCCTGGACATCCTGCTCACCGAGATCGGTGCCGTGCTCGGGACGCACACTGGTCCCGGCGTAATCGGCTTCACCTACCTGGTCGCGTGAGTCCTCCGCGGCTACGCGTGGTGCGGGGTCCGTCCCTGGACGATCGCGTCGCGGTCCTTGCCGGCGTCAGCGATAAAACCGAGGCCAAGCTGGCACGACTCGGCATCGCCTCCATCCGCGACCTCTTATTGTTCTTCCCGCGTCGCTACGAGGATTTTTCCAGCATCACGCCGATCGCCTTCGTCCGTCCGGGGGTCAAGACAACGGTTCGCGGCCGGATCTACGACATTGGCGCCCGCCAAACCAAGTACAAGCGGATGGGACTGACGGAAGCGGTCCTCGGCGACGATTCCGGAACGACGTTGCGCGTCGTGTGGTTCAACCAGCCATGGGTGGCCAAGAGCCTCCAGAAAGGCGATGAGATCTTTGTTGCCGGTGAGGCCGACCTGAACGGCGGGCTGGTGATGAAGAACCCTGATCACGAAAAGGTCTCGCTTCGCCCGCAACACGCGGCGCGGTTGGTCCCGATTTACCCGGAGACCGAGGGGCTGACCTCGAAATGGCTCCGAGCGAAGATCCAGTCGCTTCTCCAATATGCCGACGAGCTGGAAGAATTCCTACCGTCGGAGCTGCTGGCACGTCGCGGATTTCTCGCGCGCGCGGCCGCCGTGCGGCAGGTGCATTTTCCCGAATCGGCCCAGTCGCTCGAGCGCGCCCGGGAGCGGCTCTCCTTCGAGGAGATGTTCCTCTTGCAGCTGGCCGCGCAACTGGCCAAGCGGGCGCGCAAGGCGCTGACCGCGCAGCCGGTTCCCTTCGATGAGCCGACCGCACGCGGCTTCGTCAAAGCGCTGCCCTTCCGGCTCACCAACGCGCAGCGGCTCGCCGCCTGGCGGATCCTGCAGGATATCGCCCGCCCCCAGCCGATGAACCGGCTGCTCGAGGGCGACGTCGGATCGGGGAAAACCGTGGTCGCGGCGATGACCATGCATCACGTCGCGCGTGCCGGCTTCCAGTCCGTGCTGCTTGCCCCGACCGAGGTTCTCGCGCGCCAGCACGCCGATGTCATCCAATCACTGCTCGGACCGTTCCAGATCGATGTAGGCCTGCTGGTGGGCAGCACGCCGGCCGGGGCACGAAAACCGATGCTCGCGTCGCTGGCCGAGGGAGCCCTCCCGGTCCTCATCGGGACGCATGCGCTCATCGAGGAGGGCGTCCAGTTCAACAACCTCGCGCTGACCGTCGTCGACGAGCAGCACCGTTTCGGTGTTGGTCAGCGCCTGGCAGTCCGGCAGAAGGCGGAGCGCACCCCGCACTTCCTGTCGATGACCGCGACGCCGATTCCGCGCACCCTCGGGCTGACGCTCTTCGGTGATCTCGACATCTCGATCCTTGGCGAGATGCCGCCCGGGCGCCAGCCGGTCAAAACCCGGATGGTGCCGCCCGAGAAGCGGGCCGATGCCTACAACTTCATCCGCAAGCAGGTCAATGCCGGCCGGCAGGTGTTCGTAATCTGCCCGCTGATCCAGGAGTCCGACAAGCTGGGCGTCCGGTCGGCCACCCAGGAGCTCGAGAAGTTGCAGCGTGACGTCTTTCCCGAGCTGGCGTCCCGCATCGCGCTGCTCCACGGACGGCTGAAATCGCCCGAGAAGGAGGCGGTGATGGCCGGATTCCAGCGGGGCGATGTGGCCATCCTCGTCTCCACCTCGGTCGTCGAAGTCGGTATCGACATTCCCAACGCGACCGTGATGATGATCGAGGGCGCTGATCGCTTCGGCCTGGCGCAGCTGCATCAATTCCGCGGCCGCGTGGGGAGAGGCACGGAGGAGTCCTGGTGCTTCCTCTTCACAGATGCCGAGGATCCGCAGTCGCTCAAGCGCCTGCAGGCCGTCGTCAGCAATCAAAGTGGCTTCGACCTCGCGGAGATCGACCTCGAGCTACGCGGCTGGGGTGACCTGGCTGGTTACCGTCAGCATGGTAAGGACTTCAAGATGGCGAGCCTGCTCGACGCCGTGTTGATCAGCGACGCCCAGAGCGAGGCCGTCCGCCTCTTGGACCGCGACCCGGCCTTGGACGGCGAGCCGGCGCTCCGCCACCAGCTTTCGGCGTATCGTCAGGTGTTCGCTCTGGACTGACCTTCGATGGTGGCGCTGCGGCGGGCGGCGTCCGCCGCAGCAGCATGGTCAGGATGCGACCGACGGCCATGCCGGCGGCGAGCGGCAGCACCAGGACGAGGACGATGCCGAGAAGGCCGTCGACGACGACTATGTCGCGGCTCCTTTGCAAGGACCAGCAGCCGCGCCGGTGTGGCCTGCTTTACTCATGACATGTCCGGACCGGCCACGCGCGTCACGGCGGGGACCAGTCGCGGTCGACTACTCAAGACCCCACCGGGGCGCTCGGTGCGCCCCACGACGTCATTGGTGCGCGAGGCCTTGTTCAACATCATCGGCGACAGCATACGCGGTGCGCGTGTATTGGACCTGTTCGCCGGCGCTGGCACGCTTGGCATTGAGGCACTCTCTCGCGGCGCCGCGTGGGCAACATTTGTGGAGCGCGACCGAGGCTGTGCTAACATCGTGGCCGAGAATTTGGTCGCAACCGGCTTCGCCCAGCAGGGCGACGTGGTCAGCGCCGACGCCATTGACTGGTTGAGGGCGCCCACCGGTGACGTCACCTCCTACAACCTTCTTCTTGTTGACCCACCCTATCGTGAGGGCGCGACCTTGACCGCCGCGCTCCAGGCGCTCGACCGTGCCCCGCTGCGGGACCAGGCGCTGCTCGTGGTCGAGCATCATCGTTCCCAACCGATGCCGCCGCTGCAACGGCTGACGCAGGTGCGCGAGCGCGATTACGGCACCACGCGCCTTACCTTTTTGAGGTACGCGTGATCACCGCCCTGTATCCCGGCAGCTTCGATCCGCTCACGCATGGCCACCTCGATATCGTCGACCGCGCCGCGCGCATTTTCGACCGGGTCGTCATCGCCGTCCTGGAGAATCCAAACAAGCGGCCGCTCTTCACGAGCAACGAGCGCGTCGCCATGATCAAGGAGAGTCTCGGCGATCGCGCCGGCGTCGAGGTCAGCACCTTCAGTGGCCTCACCATCGACTTTGCCCGTCAGGTTGGCGCCCGCGTGATCGTTCGCGGACTCCGCGCCGTGTCAGACTTCGAGAGTGAGTTCCAGATGGCGCTGATGAACCGCCGGCTGGAGCCCGACGTCACGACCGTCTTCATTCCCACCAGCCTGCGCCATCTGTTTCTCAGCTCCAGCTTGATCAAAGAGCTCGCCGAGTTCGGTGGCGACATCTCGGAATTCGTCCCAGCCAACGTCGTCGGACCGCTCAAGCAACGTCTCAGCAAGGGAGCACACGCATGAACATCCATGAAGCCATCGATCGCCTCGAATACCTCATCGGCCACAGCCGGCAGATTCCGCTGACCCGCACCGTCGTCGTCGACCAGGAAGAGGTCCTGGCCTGCATCGACGACCTCCGGTTGAGCCTCCCGGACGAGATCAAGCAGGCCCGCTGGACGCTGCAGGAACAGCAACGCCTGTTGTCCGAGGCGCAGGCGGAAGCCGCCAGGACGGTCAGCAAGGCGGGGGAGCGGGCCCAGACCATGATCGGACAGCACGACCTGGTCAAGCGTGCCGAGAAGCAGGCCGAGGCGATGCTGAAGGAGGCCACTGCGAAGGCCGAGGAGACCCGCCGGGCCGCGGACCGCTACGCGTCGGAGGTCATGCAGAACCTGGAGAGCCAGCTGCTGCGGACGGTCGCGACCGTTAAGAAGGGTGTCGAGGCGCTCCGGACGCCGCCCGCCCGGCCCGCCAGGGAAGTCGAGGTCATCAGCGGCCGTTAGGTAGGACCTTATAATGGGCTGCTCATGGCTCTCCCAAAGACCCGGTACGCCCACGCCCGCCAGGGCGAGCGCCGCGCCCATCTCGCGATAAAGCGCATCCAGCTGGTCGAGTGTTCGCAGTGCCACCAGCCCAAGCGGCCGCACGCCATCTGTCGTAACTGCGGCTACTACGACGGGCGCGAAGTCATCAAGACCGACTAGGTTCTACCGATCACCGTCGCCTTCCTGTTTCCAGGCCAGGGCGCCCAATTCGTCGGGATGGCTCGCGACCTGCTGGAGGGTGATCCTGGTTCGCGCGACTTCCTTCGTGAAGCTGAGGCCCGCCTCGACCTGCCCCTCCGGCGGCTGATGCTGGACGGACCGGAGGCCGAGTTGCAGGCGACGGAGAATGCCCAGGCGGCCATCCTCTTTCACAGCGTGGCGCTGCTTCGACTGATGAGCGCTCGCGAGTTCCGTCCCGCGATGGTCGCGGGCCACAGCATGGGCGAATTTGCGGGCCTGGTGGCGGCCGACGCGCTCGATCCCCTGGATGCGCTCGCGGCCGTCCGCGCCCGGGGCGCCGCCATGTCGGCCGCCGCCCCCATGGCCAGCGGCATGATCGCCGTGCTCGGTCTCCCGGACGACGCCGTCGAACGGGCGTGCGAAGCCAGTGAGGGTGAGGTGGTCGTCGCCAACTACAATGCGCCGGGTCAGGTGGTGATCTCGGGGAGCGAGGCCGGCTTAACCGCGGTCAGCCCCCGGCTGGAGGCGGCCGGGGCAAAACGCCTGGTGCGGCTGCCGGTCAGCGGGGCGTTCCATTCGCCGCTGATGGCTCGCGCCGCCCAGGTCTTTGCCACCGCCTGGGACAAGATCCCGCTTCGCGCCTTGGGCCGCCCGCAGGTCTTCAATGCCGATGCGCAGGTCCATCAGGATCCGGCCGAGGTCCGCCACCTGATGGTCCGCCAGCTGACCGGCCCGGTCCGCTGGTCCCAGTCGATCCAGCGCTTGCAGCAGCTGGGCGCGGACACCTACATTGAGGTGGGTCCGCGGCGGACGCTCACCGGGCTGGTCAAGAAGATTCTCCCCGGCGCGATGGTCCACAATGTCGAGGACCTGACCAGCATGAATACCCTGCTCGAGACCAACCATGCCTGACGGCTTTTCTGAACAGGTCGTCCTCGTGACCGGAGGCAGCCGCGGTATCGGTCGAGCCACCGCGGTGCTGTTGGGCGAGGCGGGGGCCCGCGTGGCGATCACCTATAAGAGCCGGAAGGCCGAGGCCGACTCGCTGGTCGAACAACTCTCCCATGCAGGCCACGAGGCCATGGCGGTACAGGCTGACTTCGCCGACAGCGCTGCCCCAGGCGTCGCCGTCGAGGCGGTCGTCAAACAGTGGGGCCGGCTGGACGTGCTGGTCAACAACGCCGGGCTCACCCGGGACACGCTGGTGATGCGGATGAGTGAGGCCGACTGGGATATCGTCATCCAGACGAACCTGAAAGCCGCCTTTCTCGCGAGCAAGGCGGCGTTGCGGCCAATGCTCAAGCAGCGCTACGGCCGGATCGTCAACGTGTCATCGCTGGCCGGCGTCGCGGGCAATGCCGGGCAGGCCAATTACAGCGCCTCCAAAGCGGGATTGATCGGGCTGACCAAGGCGATGGCCAAGGAGGTCGGCTCCCGCAACATCACGGTCAACGCGGTCGCCCCCGGCTTCATCACGACTGAACTCACGAGCAGCTTGCCGGCCGACCTGCTGGAGCGCGCCCGGCAGGCCGCGGCCATCCCGCGGATCGGGACGCCGGATGACGTCGCCCCGGCCATCGTCTTCCTCGCCTCGCGGGCAGCCGGCTATATTACCGGCCAAGTTTTAGGCATTGACGGCGGTCTGCCAATCTAGGACGATGGGCCCGAGCTTCGTCTAGAATTTGACCGCACTCGCACTGCCAAAAGGGGATTCGGATGGACGGGAACAGTTACGAAAAGTTCAAGGGCATCATCGCCGAGCAGCTCGGAGTGGAGCCCGAGCAAGTCACACCCGACGCCTCGTTTGTCGACGACCTCAACGCCGATTCCCTCGACCTGGTCGAGCTGATCATGGCGTTCGAGGAAGAATACGGGATGGAGATACCTGACGAAGACGCGGAAAAGATTCAAACCGTCGGAGCCGCCTGGGACTACGTCCAGGAGAAGCTCGGCATCACCACCTGAGCCGAAGCTCGCTCAGCCGGACGAGCCCTTACAGAAACTGCAGCGGACCCTTCGGGTCCGCTTTCACGAGCCTGCCCTGCTACGGCAGGCTCTGACGCATCGCTCCTACAACAACGAGCACCCGGAGAGTGGCTCCGCCGACAACGAGCGGCTGGAGTACCTCGGCGACGCCGTGCTCGAATTGATCGCGGCCGAGCACCTGTATCACACCTACCTCACCTCCGATGAGGGTGAACTGACCCGGCTGCGAGCTTCGGTGGTCAATACCAAGAGCCTCGCCCGCCTGGCCTCGCGCCTGAGTTTGGGTGACTACCTGCTGCTGGGCAAAGGCGCGCACAAGACTGGTGCACGCTCGCTGCAATCGATCCTGGCCAATACCTTCGAAGCGGTGATTGGCGCCATCTTCCTCGACCAGGGTTACCGAGCCGCCTACAAACTGTTCAGCCGGAGCCTGATCGACGTGCAGGCGTGGCCGGACGACAACTACAAGGGCCGCCTTCAGGAGGTGACGCAGGAGCGCTTCCTGTCGACACCGCAGTACGACATCATCGGCGCCTCCGGCCCGGGGCATCGCCGTGAATACACCGCCGAGGTCAGCTTCGGCGACGGCGTAAGTGGAAAAGGGCGCGGCCGAACCAAGCGCGACGCCGAGCAGATGGCGGCACGTGAGGCGCTCGCCACGCTGGGGGCGCTCGACAATCCGCCGGCGCAGGACGAGGTACTAGAAGCGGTCGCTGCGCATGAGGCGCGCCGCTCGCCGTCGAGCTAGCCTTCGCTGGCGGATTCTTTGCCGACCAGTTTGCTGCCGTGGCCAGCTCTGTCGCCAGCCTTTTCGATTTCGGCGACGCGCGCCTTGACCAGCTTTGTCAGCAGCGCATAGGGAAGCGGCTTGTCAGCGGGGAACTGGATCGTGCCCTTGCTCTGCAGATAGTTCTTGAGGTCTGGGGCGTGGACCTTGGTGACGCCGCTGCCCAACCCGTAGATCGCGTAGTGGGACTTCCAGTAGCCGAAAAAGATGACGGACTTCCGTTGGAGTTTGTAGCCAACGATGCCGTAGCTCAGGCTTTCGGATGCCTTCGGTGCCGCCACTTTGATTGTCTGGCGGAGCTTCTTCAAGGTCGCTTGCTTCTCCTTCGGTGCCTTGGCCAAGTAGTCGTCGACGGTCTTCATTACGCGCTCGCATCCACGACGCAGAAGCGATTGCCCTGGGGGTCGGCGAGGATGACATAGTCTGCGTCCCGTGGTCGCTTGCTCCATTGGACCTGGGTAGCGCCCAAGGCTTTCAGCCGGTCGACCTCGCGGGCCTGGTCTTTCGCATAGAGGTCGAGGTGGATGCGCGGCGGCACGTGCGCCGTCGAGTGCACCCGGTCGAGGGAGAGATTCGGCCCGGAACCATCCCGCGGCCGTAGCAGCGCGACGTCAACACGCAGCACGATTGAACCGATGCGGATCATGCGCGCCACTGTACACGGGTGGGCGCCACGGCGGCAGCCAGGTTTTCCCCGAGAAAACCGTGCAAATGCTAGAGTTGTGACGCAATCCCATGGCTTCCTACAAGATCGGCGACGTCGCCGAACTGCTGGGTATCAGCGTCGACAGCGTCCGCCGTCTGGCGGACAGCGGCAAGCTGGCCACGATCCGAACCGCCGGAGGCCAACGCGTCGTCAATGGGCGGCAGTTGGCGCGCTTCATGGAGACGACCCAGGGAGAGGTAAAGCCTGAAACCACCGTCGGCCGGTCAGCACGCAACCATTTTCCCGGCATCGTGACCCGCGTCGTCAAAGACCGCGTCATGGCACAGGTCGAGATGCAGGCCGGCCCGCACCGGCTGGTGTC
>Ga0137365_10000136_pt1 | contig 39005 bp, 37 predicted proteins | sample SagtaG_9_FD_104799 | JGI IMG/M metagenome (GOLD analysis project Ga0137365, IMG submission 104799) | Vadose zone soil microbial communities from Sagehorn Ranch, Mendocino, California, USA - Sage1_L_40_16 metaG | ecosystem: Environmental > Terrestrial > Soil > Vadose zone | place: USA...
ACGAATCATCTTGTACGGGTCTTAAACGCTGAAGGGGGCTTGATTGCGCTCTTAGATGACGAAACGTTACACATAGCAAGTAGTAATACGCAACAACAAGATACCCCTGGGACACACATTACCGCGTCACTGTCTGACCTCCCTAATTGCCTGCACGCTGCTCAGATAGGAACCCCACACTTTATCACTTTGGAGCAGGCCAAAGGAGAAGAAATTACCTGGTTTCGCAAGTTGCATTTAAACAATGCAATGCTTGTGCCAATTATGGTAGGCGCAACGCCTGATAACAAGCGAGACAGCGACTCTACTACCTCTCATTCCACTTCACGTTGCGTTGGCCTGGCCTTTGTTAATTACCGTTCACCTGATTTTCGTCCCTCCAGAGGCCAGTTTGCCTTTGCGCAAGATATAGCAGCACAATGTGCACTTGCAGTTGATAAGGCTCGTCTTCTGGACGATGCCCATCAAGCAGTTAAACTGGCAACTGAGCGGGCTAATACGCTTGATGCCATTTTCCACGCCATGACTGAGGGAATCAGCGTACTCGACCTGGATGGTCGGATATTACTACGCAATAACGCTGCGGCCTCTTTCCTGGGTAAAGATAGGTATACCAAAGATCGACTGGACGAAGTACTTAAACATCACCCTGCCTATACTATTCATGGACATCTCATCACAGGAGAAGAATTTCCCGTTACTCGTGCTTTACGAGGTGAGCAAATTCGAGGTGAGCGATTCGTCACCACGCGAGCCGATGGTAGCGAGCGCATTTTAGAGATAAATATCGCACCTATATTTGACGCTTCAGAGCAGAAGATCGGCATAGTTAGCGCATTTCGAGATGTTACACAGCAGATTCGGGTTGAACAACGTATCCGCCAGGCACTAGAAACACTTCTGCATGTTGCAGAGGCCGTTTCAGGTATCACAGAAATCAAAGATATCTTGCACAGCGTGCTCGAAAGAACGCTCGTCACACTCAACTGCGAGCGTGGCGTAGTACAACTCTACGATCAGGAGCTACATCGTTTTACACCACTTTCTTCTATCGGATTCTCGCCAGAAGCTGAACTGCAATGGTTTAGTGATCAAGAGGCCTGGCTTCATCCTATTTCTGACCAATATCATGGATTCCAGGCTCAACTAATGGAGGGTCATGCTACCCTCATTAACGCCGAGCAGTGTCCTCATCAGCCTAATCCTTTTGGCCATCTGATGATACTCGTGGCTCCAATCATGCATAATAATCGATTGTATGGGCTTATTTCATTGGATCGTTCGAGGTACCTCAAACATGATCCAACATACCAGCTTGAGGAGCAGCAGCAGTCATCCCAACGTGAATTTACACTATGGGATATAGCTGTTACTGAAGGTATTGCCCAATTGACCGGATTGGTTGTTGACCAGGCTCGTTGGCAACAAGAAGCCATCAATGCCCGAGCTAGTGAAGCAGCAATGCGCGAAGCTAACGCACTTAAGGACGAATTTCTGGCGATTACTGCTCATGAGTTTCGCACACCGTTAACGGTTATCCTTGCACAAAGCCAGTTAGTATCACGCATACTCAGACGTATCGCGGATCAGGCGCAAAAGGCCGGAATTACAAAGGTGCCTCAACTTATCGACAATCTTTCCGTTATTGAAGAACAGGCCCACCAGTTAACTAACATTGTCGCCACGTTCCTGGAGGTAACACGCCTCAATCGTGGAGAACTCACCCTTTCCTTCGAGGAAGTTGACCTGGCTACTATTGCTCAGCAAGTAGTCATTCGTCATAGCTCAATCTCCACGGGGCATGTAATCACTTGCATCATCGAGCCAGGTGAACAACCTTATCTCGTCATGGGCGATGGAGCGCGCCTGCAGCAAATTATTGCCAACCTCATAGATAATGCGATAAAATACAGCCCACTTGGCGGACCGATCAAGGTCTGGTTACGCCGCTATTCAAACAATGAGGATAAAACGACTGTCGAAGTTTGTGTCGAAGACAATGGTATTGGCGTTCCCGTAGATTCACAACAACGCCTCTTTGAACGTTTCTATCGTGCCCCTAATATCGAGGGAAGCAAGACTAGAGGCATTGGACTCGGGCTTTATATTGTCGCCCAGTTGCTCAAGATGCAAAGTGGAACCATTCATGTAGAGAGCAGTGGCATCCCTGGTGCAGGCAGCCGTTTTATTTTCACTTTACCCGCGCTAGCGAAAGTGTAAGGCATTATACATTGCAATCCTATAGAACGTGGCTTCTTGAACTCGCCAGACAGATTATGACAGACGAAGGAAGTGAAGATGCCGCGCACGACTACGATCATTTAGTGCGTGTTATGGCTCTCGCCGATAGAATCCAGTCGAGTGAGGGTGGTGATCTCCCCACAATTTGGGCTGCCGTAGCTCTCCACGATATCGGACAGGAACGCGAGCGTCTTCATGGTGGAGATCATGCTCTGATAGGGGCAGAATTAGCGTCGGAATTGCTTAGGGATACACCATTTCCTCAACACTCCATCCCGGCAGTACAGCAGGCTATCGGGGAGCATCGTATGACTGGAAGAGCTATCCCACAAACGTTAGAAGGATGCATACTTTACGACGCAGACAAAATCGATTGCCTTGGCGCAATCGGTATAGGACGTCTTTATTGCATCACAGGCCGTTACAATCAGAAGGTGTATGCACCTGTACCTGACGATATCGTCGAACCGATTGATCCTCTCATGATACGGAGTCTGAGGCGCCACCCTGATTACTCTCCCAGTATCGAGTTTCAGTTGCTCTTCACCGATTTACCCGAACGTATGACAACCGGTACCGGTCGAGAACTTGCACGCGAGCGTTTTACCTACATGCAAGAGTTTTTCACCCGCTTGCGACAAGAGGTTGAAGGGACGCTTTAGAACACCTCTCCCATCAGAATTACATAGTTGAACGGAGATTCTGCCTCAGCTTGAGCGCTTAGATGCACAGTAAATCCAATTTGAGGCTGTAGGGAGATATACTTGACAACTACAGGACCGGGATCCCCCACTAACGTTACCACGACTACACTTGACGGCGAAATAGAGGCATTAGCAACCACCACTTCCCTTTGACCTTGCTTAAATATACCCGAACCCGCTAAGGATGCTCGCGCCATACTTCTAACCTGTCCTTCAACCAGTCCGCTGTTTCCTGACTTGGAACTACGTTTCGCATTGTTCTTCACACCTGATTGTGCTTCTCCATCCACCTTACGCGCGTTTTTCTCTGTTTCAACCGATATTTTCCCACCCGACTTCTTCTCCGGTTTAGAGACAGCTTGTAAATGCACTTTAGTTGTTCGTCCTGCCAGGCGCCGCTTTTTCTGCATAGTTTGTGGAACCTCGACGGAGTCAGTAGTAGTGGGGGGATCAACCACTATCATCTTAGCAGATTCATCAGGCTTTACAAGGACCACAGGTATAGGTTTGGATTGAAGGCTCAATCTCGGAGGTATAATCACCGAACTTTTGCTTCCTTGTACAAACTCTTCCAGTTCATCCGATTCAACGGCAAATGAATCCTCGTTTAGAGAATCGTCCGCAAGTGCCTCTTCAATAGAAATTGACAGTTCCTCCCTTTTCTTCGCAGAACGAGAAAGCCAATCTTGTTGTGCAAGTTCACCAGATTTGTCGGGCAATGCCATTATATACTCCTCATCGAAAATCTCTACACTAATGCGTATTTGTGACACACAATGAAATAATTTATCGCAGTATAACACTTCATACCTCATTCCAACGTAATATATAGCATATTTAGGTCAGAAAAAAGGAAGCACACAACCTGATCTTAACCTGATGCCATTACATTCCGGGATGATTGCAATCATCACCTGAGTGGGCATTAGAACCAAATGAATAGGAATAATTGGTAATAGCCAGCTTCATCCTTGAAAGGATAGAGCTTAACCGCTACAATACACCACGGGGGAGATACCCTTATTTCTTTGTATGTATAAGGAAGGTTCTATGAAGCTTAACGGAAGTTATAAGTTCAAAGCCAATAGTTGGCAAGTCTTTAACGCTATCCTCAACCCTACGGTTCTACGGTCTTGCATTCCTGGTTGCGATTCGATCGAATTTCTGGATCCCACCCGTATCAAGGCAAACATCACTACACCCTTGCCTGGTTTGAAGGGTCCATATGGCGCAGTGATCCGTATTGCTCAACGGCAGGATCCAAATGTACTTGTTCTGGAAGTATCACGCAAGGGTAGAGGCGGATCAGTCAATGCAACCAGTCAAATTAGCATCCAGGATGAACCTGGTGGCGCGATTCTCACCTACAATGCCATGGCTAATCTTGAAGGCCCCATTGCTATCGCCAACAATCCTATCGGCCAGGGTATTACTAAAAATTCGCTTAAATCGTTCTTTGAAAAGTTGGATCAGACCATCGTCTAAAAAAACCAACTAATGCAGAGGGCAACCATGAAATTGTTTCATGATTGCCCTTTTTTGGTAGCAATAGAAACAGGTATTCTACTTCTCCCACCAGATAATAGCGCACACCATCTCTTGAAAAGGTGGTAACAACACGCCATCCCGTTCCACCAACCACCCTTCAAGCAAATCGTGCAATTCTCCACGTGTCTTCTCATCATCTGGCAAAATAAGCTGTTCCGATATCTCCGTTACTGCTACCTCTAGCGAAGGATAACGCAAGCTTGGGGGAAGCGTGACAATCTCCACATTTGCATAAATGCCAATCTCATACAGCACATCCAGCGCATGTACGTAACCAGGAGGCAAGCGACGCTCGTCACCATGAAAATGCCGCCAGAGGGGTGCGGTTACAGCATCTATATGGGTAGCTCGCAAATAAATATAGCAGCCCTGCCGTGTTGCTTTTTGTAGTTTCATCAAGAACGGCACAATATCCCTTATGGGATAGAGTACATGGCTACAGATCACAATATCAGCCTGGAGGTCATCAGACGCATCCTGCCAGGTAGTTTGCACGTATGAAATATTGCTCAGCCCTTGTTCGGCTGCATCTTGACGCAGAAAATCCAGCATTGCCGCACTTGGCTCAACGGCTGTAACATGTTTTGATTGGGGTGCAAGCGCCAGACTAAAGCGTCCTGTACCCGCGCCAACGTCCAACACGCTTGTTCGTGGGGTAACTATATCGCGCAAACGGAGATAAAATGGATCTCTTCTAAGAGTATCTTTTGTGGAACGATGAAAGCCACGTGCACGGCGCTCCCAGAAATCGGCGCTGGTTCGACCCAGGCGCGCATAGGCTGCATCCATTTGTTGGGCCCGTGCATCGAGTATTTCATTCCAACGCTGAACAGCGCTTTCCATCTGAGCTAGCTACTCGTATTTACTTCATCAGGCGCAGGCTCCTGCAACTTAGTTTTGAGGCAATCAAAAAACTGTCCCGTCAGACGTTCTGCTGTACCCTGTAATAGACGCGCTCCCACACTGGCTATAGTACCACTCACAACTACTGTCGCTTTCCAATCCATTTGCGTTTCACCGCTATCAAGCGTGCTCAGATGCATATGGCCTGTCATGTCAACTGCGCTGCCAGGCGCTTTACCGCGTCCTTTGATAAGCATATGCTCTGGCTCTTGTAACTCATCCCGGGTAACATCCATTGTGAATTTAGCCTTTACTGCTCCAACACCTACAGCAATCACTGCTTTCCAGTGTTCCTCCTCCAGCACTTCTAAACTCTGAAAACCAGGTGCGCATGAAGCCACATTATTCACATCCATCAAAAACGCCCACACCTTTTCAATGGGCGCGGCAATCGTCTGGGTACCAGAAAACTCCATATGTTACTCACCTTTCGTTCTGCACGAGATACTCTTGCGGATTACGTTCAAATAACCGCTTGCAGGCTGGACAACAGAAATAATAGTCCTGTCCATCGAGCGTACTCCGGTGACGGGCTGTGGCTATTTCTACTATCATACCACACACAGGATCAATAACTGTCTCAGGCTCACGATCAATCGGTGTTTGGCTACGTTCAAGACGATCTTCAGCAGCAAAACGAGTCGGTTCTTGATTGACTAGCGGACCCCGACGACGCACCTGCACCAATTCGGCCAGTATACTAGCCGCTATCTCTTGGGGTGTGATAGCTCCAATATCAAGCCCGGTAGGCACCCTCAAAAGTTCAATCTGTTGTTCCGCTAATCCAGAGGCACGCAAGTATTCCCTGCAAGCTTCAGCGCGTCTACGACTACCTACCATACCTACATAGGCAGCAGGACTGCGTAACGCCTGTTCCAACGCATCTTCATCATACTGTCCATGCGTGGCAACGATTACAGCTGTCCGCTCATCGATATGGATATTGCTTAAATCGGCAGTATCAATCTGAGTCACTGCAAAGTCGAGCACTCGGGCAAGTTGGTTGAGCGCTGCAAGCACAGGTGAATCGCCTATTAGCAGCAGTTGTGGTTGAGGCAGATGTGGCTCCATATAGATATCTAATATACCCCCACTGGTGCAACTCATTGGAAAAACTCGCACTCCAGTGCGCATGATCCCTACCTCTGGAGCACCCAGGCGTAGCAGGTAGGCATCATCTCCTTCATGCAATATACGTAAAGCTTCACGCAGCACAACTGGTTGAGCGCAACTACCACCAATCCAACCCGTTATCGTCCCATCAGCCTGAATTAGTGCCTGTGCGCCTGGCTTCGCCGAAGTAGGCCGTTCACACCACACTACCGTCGCCAGAACAAAAGGCTCACCCGCCTGCGTCAGCCTGTATGCAAGTTCAAGTATCGTGTTAGACATGGTATTTTTCCCGGAAAAGGTTTATTTCATAGGGATATCCTGGCATCACTTATGGATGCCAGGTCTTACTATTGACGTTTACCACTAATCCGAAGTCAAGCCTTTCTCCTTGAGGATACTCCATACCTTCCATGGTGTGATTGGGATATCGATATGTCGCACACCTACATGAGAGAGTGCGTCAACAACGGCATTGACAATCGCCTGGGGAGCGCCGACAGTGGGCGACTCGCCAACTCCTTTGGCCCCAATCGGGTGGTGAGGTGAGGGCGTAGTCGTTTTATCGGTCTCCCAGCTTGGCGTTTCCATCGCGGTGGGAATCAAGTAATCCTGGAAGTTGCTGCCATGCACATTGCCATCCTCATCGTATGACAACTCCTCATACAGCGCTGGAGCAAGTCCCTGCGTCAAGCCACCATGAATCTGCCCCTCAACAACCATCGGATTGATGATAGTGCCACAGTCATCCACCGCCATGAAGCGGCGTATGTGTACCTCCCCTGTCCCCCGGTCGATATCAACAACACAGATATAGCTACCGAACGGGTATGTCAGATTAGGAGGATCATAGTAGTCGACCGCCTCCAAACCTGGCTCCAGGTATGGTGGGCAGTTCGTGTAGGCCGCAAACGCCAGTTCCTGAATGGTCTTGCCCTTGCCCGGCGTTCCTTTCACATAGAATCGTCCAGGCTCCCATTCAAGATCCTCCTCGCCCACCTCTAGCAGGTAGGCTGCTATCTTTTTAGCCTTATCACGCACTTTTCTTGCAGCTAAAGCAGTTGCAGCGCCAGCCACCGGGGTGCTACGACTGGCGTATGTACCCAGTCCATAAGGAGCAGTATCTGTATCTCCATGCTCGACATCGACATCGTCTGGAGACATACCCAATTCGGCAGCGATAATCTGCGCAAAGGTCGTTTCATGTCCTTGCCCCTGCGTTTGTACACCAATGCGTGCCAGGACTTTTCCGGTAGGATGCACACGAATCTCGCAGCTATCAAACATCTGAAGGCCAGCGATATCGAAGTGCTTTCCAGGACCAGCGCCAACAATCTCAGTGAAGCTTGAGATGCCGATGCCCATCAGCTCTCCACGCGCCCGCTTCTCAGCCTGCTCGCGACGTAAGCCCTCGTAGTCCACATTCTTCATCGCCAGTTGCAGGGCAGCTTCGTAGTTGCCACTATCGTATGTCCAGTTCAGAGCAGATCGATAGGGGAAAGCTTCTGGCTTGATGAAGTTTTGCAGGCGCAACTGAGCCGGATCTTTACCTACCTTACGCGCCAGGGTATCCATTGCGCGTTCGATCAGATAGGACGCTTCGGTCACGCGGAACGAACATCGATACGCGATGCCCCCAGGAGCCTTATTAGTATGCACCGCATCTACCTCTACAAAAGCGTTCTTAAAGTCATACGAGCCTGTGCAGATGTGGAAAAGGCCCGCCGGAAACTTGGTTGGCTGTGCTGCCGCATCAAATGCACCATGATCAGCCAGCGTGTATACCCTCAGAGCTTTGACTGTTCCATCTTTATCGGCGGCAATCTCCGCCTTGATGTGATAATCACGCGCAAAGCCAGTGCTGGTCAGGTTCTCAGTGCGGTCCTCAATCCACTTGACAGGCTTACCTGTTGTGATTGATGCCACTACAGCGCATACGTAGCCAGGATAGATCGGCACTTTGTTACCAAATCCGCCCCCGATATCCGGTGAAATGATTCGGATACGGTGTTCTGGCAGCCCGGCAACGATCGCTAAGAGCGTGCGAACCGCGTGGGGTGCCTGCGAAGTCATCCAGACGGTGAGTTTCCCAGTCGCTTTATGGAAGTCTGCTACACAGCCGCAGGTCTCAATAGGCGCAGGATGAATGCGCGGGATATACATCTCTTGCATGACAACCACACCATCCGCTGCGGCCTCATCAAAAGTAGCATCTGTTGCAGAACGGTCGCCTGTCTCCCAGTGATAGATTTGGTTTGTCGGCTGCTTATCTTTCTTATCAGGGCGCAGCAATGGCGCATCAGGTTCAAGCGCCTTTTTCGCATCGACTAGCACTGGCAGAGGCTCATAATCCACCTCGACAGCGGCCACACCGTCGGCAGCAGCGTAGCGGCTGGTGGCAACGACAAAGGCCACTTCCTGCATCTGATAATGCACGCGGTCCAACGCCAGCACCGCCTCAGTATCAGCGGAGAGCGTTGGCATCCAGGCAAGCCCGGCTGCGTCCAGGTCTTTGCCCGTAATTACTGCTAAGACGCCGGGAACCTTCATTGCCTCGCTGATGTCAATGCTCTTGATGAGCGCATGCGCATAAGGGCTACGCACAATATCGCCATAGAGCATTCCAGGCAGTTGCACATCGTCTACGTAGTTGCCCTGGCCGCGAATGAACCGGGCGTCCTCTTTGCGCTTGTATGCTTCTCCGAGACCGTGAGCATGAACTTCAGTCGCCATTATTCGCCTCCTTCACCGGCGCCTACCGGAACTTCTTCACTCGCCTGCATTTTCTCAGCAGCGTACTGGACAGCCTTGACGATATTCACATAGCCGGTGCAGCGGCACAGGTTTCCTGAGATGCCCACGCGGATCTCGTGTTCCGTAGGATTAGGATTGCGCTGTAATAGAGCCAGGCTGGTCATCATCATCCCTGGAGTGCAATATCCACATTGCAAAGCGTGCTCCTCATGAAATCCCTCCTGTAATGGATGCAATTTACCGTCCTGTTCCAGGCCCTCAACAGTCATGATCTGCCGTCCATCCGCCTGCACCGCAAACATGGTACAGGATTTGGTGGCTTTGCCATCTACGAGAATAGTGCATGCTCCACAGCTCGTTGTATCGCAGCCTATGTGTGTTCCAGTCAAACGCAGCGTATCACGTATCCAGTGTACGAGTAGTGTGCGTGATTCGACATCTCCCTCGTAGGGCGTCCCATTAATGGTGACGGAAATATGATGGGTGCTCATGCTATTCTCCTCCAGTAGCGCGGGCGAGCGCTTTTCGCAATGCACGAACAGTGAGCGTGCGCACCATATCGCGCTTATATTCGGCAGGGCCGCGTGTATCGCTTATGGGCTGTGCTGTGGCAGCAGCAAGATCGGCAGCCTGGTGAATACTTGCTTCGTTCAGAGGCTTACCAAGCAACGATTGTTCTGCATTCCGTGCCTTGATTGGAACTTGCCCGACGTGGGTCAGACCAATACCCGCATAGCTTACATTGCCATTGTTATCCAGTGTTATATATGCTGCAACACCAGCAATAGCATAATCTCCCACCTTTCGCTCCAACTTGAAATATGCCCCACCACTTCCCTGGGCAGGAGCCGGAACGCGAATCTCCGTGAGCAACTCATTGGCATGTAGCGCTGTCTCAAAGGGTATATCAGTGAAGAACTCTTCAATGGGCAAAACTCGCTCACCCGAAGGACCGACAGCTACGACACGCGCCCCCAGGGCCAGCATGGTTGCAGGGTGATCGTTGGCAGGGTCTGCGTGAGCGATATTGCCGCCAACTGTAGCCCAGTTGCGCACCACCGGGTCAGCTACCACGCTCGAGGTATCAAATAAGATGGGATAGCGTTCGCGGATCAGACTAGAGCTATCCAATTCCGACTCGCGTGTGAGAGCGCCAATGTGCAATGTGCCATCCGTCTCTCGAAGGTATTCAAGACCATCGATGCGATTGATATCAATCAATATCGTCGGCCTTGCGAGACGAAAGCGTAAAAGAGGAATGAGGCTCTGGCCTCCTGCCAGAATTTTGGCGTCTTCGCCGTGTTGATCTAGCAGAGCAACGGCTTCGTTTATTCCATGCGCCGCCAGATAATCGAAAGAACCAGGAATCAAAGTGTCACCTCCAAACATAGTCCTACATGCGCAACTTCCTGCGCTTCAATGGAAACAAACTCCAGGTCAAAAGGGAGGCTATGCGTCAGTTTTTGCAGTACCTGACGTACACAGTGTAGCACGAAATTTTAACAGTTGTTACCTACGAAATGAGGTTTATAGAACACACAAAAGGAGGGTTCTCTGACGAGGTTACAACATTGTTGGATGAATTCCGGTGAATAACGTAAAGTCCTGGCTGGTCCGTGTTGTCAGAGCCACCCTTGCTTGACGGCAACCATCACCGCCTCAGTGCGATTCTTCACACCCAGACGATGCAAAATCTCCTGCACATATCCCTTCACCGTATTCTCGCTCAAATAAAGCTGGGTAGCAATCTCGCGACTTGATAGCCCCTGGGCAACCAGGCGCAATATGACAATTTGCTGTGGACTTAAAAGTTCTGGAGAAGGTTCCTGCCTCACTTGTGGCGCTCGGCGGAGCTGGGCAAACACTGCAACGGCAGCTTTTGGGTCAATAGCAGCCTCGCCTCGAGCAACAGCTCGAATCGAACGTTTGAGATCGAAACGTTCGATGTCCTTAACAATGAAACCACGCGCACCCGCCTGAATACATTGTGCGACCAGAGTTTCATCGGTAAACGTTGTTAAAATAATCACAGCCGTTTCTGGATAACGTTCTGTGACGGTACGACAAACATCAATACCGCTCGCTCCGGGCAATCGTATGTCAAGCAAGATCACATCGGGGTGCAAGCGCTCAAGCAATTCAAATGCTTGCTCAGCGTTTGCTGCGTCACCCACAATCTCAAAGTCAGGCTCTGCCGTAAGCATTGCTTTAAGCCCCTCACGCACCATTTCGTGATCATCGATGATTAGTAAGCGGATCATAACGGAATCACCGCCTTGACAATCAGGCCCCCTTCTTCACCATTCATGAGTAAAAACTGACCTCCAAGGTCTTCAACACGTTGATGCATTCCTCTGAGACCAAGATGCATCGTATTACTTCGATATGATTGAAGCACCTGAGATGAAAGGCCTACTCCATTATCCTGTACCACTAGAACAGCTTGCTCACTATTTACCTGGATGGTCACAATTACTATGGTAGACTGGGCATGACGACGTGCGTTCGATAGGGATTCCTGGGCAATCGTGAAAAGTGTACTCTCAATATGCGACGGTAGGGGTACAGCCCATTCTGTGACAACAAGATCAGCTTCAATAGATGAAGTTTCACGCAAGTTTTGAATCAAAGTATACAGCATGGTCACCAACCCACCCTCATGAGATTCTGCCGAAGAAAGGGCGAATATCGCATCACGCACCTGCGCTGTGCCCAACGAAGCCAGTTGTTTAATAGAGTTTAACGGACGAACCAACGGGGTATGAGGTGGCAAATGGTGCATAATCCAGTCAGCTTTCAGACCAATCGTAAAGAGTGTTTGTTGCACACGATCATGGAGTTCCTGCGCGATACGACTGCGTTCCTCTGTTAGCATCTGGCGCTTCTGCGCTTCAGTTAACTCGTGATGCAGCGTCTGTAAATCGGTCGCAATCTTGCTCAACTCCAGGTTTTGTCGTTCCAGTTCAGCAGTGCGTTCGCGCACTTCCCACTCCAATTTTGCAGCGTGTTCCTCCATAGCTCGTCGCTCACGTGCCACGAGTTGTGCATTGTGGATAGCGACGGCAGCCTGTGCGCTCAAGGCCTCGATCAACTCAACGTGACGAGCGCTAAACCGCGAGGAACGTGTATCTCCTATCAGAAACGCGCCCAAAATCGATCCTTCGCGCGTTCGTAGTTGCACTCCAAGAAAGCTACGCACAGGGATATGTCCACGAGGCACACCCACATACCGGGGGTCTTCATGCACATCATCGACAACAATTGATACTCCATCCCAAAATACTGGTCGCAGTACCCCAATCCCCTCTACAGGCCCAAGATGGCGAAAGTGCTTCTCGATCGCGGGCGTCGCGCCAGCAATTGCAGCGAGATTGAATATTTCCTGATTGACATGCTGATTACCATTCTCACCTGCAACCTCCGGTATGAGGAAAAAAGCGGCATATTGAGCAGCCGTTACTTTGCGGGCAGCATCAGTAATCATCTGCAATAGGCGCTGCAGATCAAATTCGGAGGTAAGCGCAATCGCTATGCGGTTCAGTTGTGCCAGTTCTTCCGCCCGCTCTTGCAGGTTTGCTATAAGTTGCGCGCGACTCTCATCGATAGTTTGGGTCATATGGCCTCCCTCAAAGGAAAAGACAATAAGTAAGATAGTAGAGAATGAGGGATAAAAGTAGTATATCACAATCAACGAAGCATTATTCTGGGAGTCAAATAATGCATAGTGGAGGTAGTTCAGGAGACGATGCAGCCAATACATGCATTACTTGACTCAATTAACTCTACAAAATACTGCTTTCAAATACGCCGTTTCAGGCATTGCTAAATTAATAGGATGATCGACTCCATGCGTATATGTCTCAAGCAACTGTACTGTGCGTTGTAAGCGCTGTGCGCTTTGTGACAATGCACTGAGCAGGTCATCCATCCCAATGACTCCAGAGCAAGAGCAGGTTAGCAGGATGCCGCCTGATCGTAACACCTGCATACCAAGCAAATTCAGTCTACGATACGCTTTAAGAGCCTGCGCTCGCGCGCTCTGTGTCTTGGCAAAGGCAGGAGGATCCAGCACAACTACGTCAAACTGCTCTCCAGCGCTTTGTGCCTGCTCCAGGTAATCAAATACATTGGCTATAAGAAATTGATGCTGATTGGGATCGAGGCCGTTCAAAACAAAATGTTCACGCGACGTTTCAACGGCTGACGCTGAGATATCAACGCTGGTAACATGTGTTTTGTCACTCGTCAATGCGGCATATACTGAGAAACCTCCAGTATAACTAAAGCAATTCAGAACTCGTTTAGCACGCACATATTTGCGAAGCGCCTCGCGCTTATCACGCTGATCGAGAAAAAAGCCCGTTTTCTGCCCCTGCCAGGGATCAATTAAGAACAACACATTATTTTCGCGCGTAGTCACCTGCATAGGAACTCCACCAGTCACTACCTGTGGTTCCTCTAGCTCCAAACCCTCACGACGACGTGATTGGCTATCGTTGCGCAGCAATAATCCTCGTGTTCCGGTTTCATCAATCAGAGCATCCATAAGCAGTTGACGAAGGCGTTCCATGCCAGCCGTGTGAATCTGCGCGACAAGCATTTCGGCAAAGCGATCCACGATCAAACCGGGTAAACCATCTCCTTCAGCATTAATCAGCCTGTATGTGTTGGTCTTGTTCGGATCAAACACCTTCCGCAACTCCAACGCACTACGAATCCGCCTGCGTAGAAATTCCTCGTCAATGACTTCATCGATATCATGCGTCAGTATGCGGATTGCAATATCAGTTCGGGGATTGTAGTAACCACGCGCCACAAACTTCCCGGTAGACGACTTTACATCGACCAGACCGCCAGACTCAATCCAGTGTGGTGGCTGCTGTAAAGCTCCTGAGAAAATCCATAAGTGGCCACTCAGGAGACTCTCTTCCTTGCGTGGTCTCAAACTTGCTGTAGGGTAAGCTACGGATGCGGACACGATAGGCTCTTTCTACAATAGTCAATTTTTCGTTATTATCGCATATTCAACAACCTATCGTATCGTCAGCGTTACAGGGATAGATACAGGGCTGTTCTGGAGAAGGTCTCCATTTCGATCAGAAGCAGAAATTACAATCCGACCAGCATAAACCCCAGGAAATAAGGGCCTGGATCTTACTTTCACAGTAACAGCACTACCTTGCTTATCAACAGTCCCGGACGTAGCAGAGAGGTTGAGCCATGACTGAGAACCGGTATTCACAGTCGCAGTCCACAAGATTGATTGTGGACAACTCCCCGATATTGCTAACAAGATTTCTTGACCAGGTGGTTTTGGCTGTGAGAATTTAGCTGCAAATGAGAGGCTCGCAGGAGTCACCTGAAACGAACACCCCGGCAAAACGGTCAGTATCACAGGGATTGTTTGTGGGCTGCCCTGCGCCTGATTACCAGAGTTATCAACTGCGGTCACAGTTATCTGTGTACTATAATTCCCAGCGGACAGACCAGCACTACTGGCACTCACACCTACCTGCGTACTCTGAGCAGAGTCAATAGTCCCTGTTATAGGATTGACACTCAACCAGGGTGCGGCAAATGAGTCGATATTGGCTTGCCAGTTGAGACTGCCTTGTCCCGTGTTGCTTAAAACAAGCTGCTGAACCGCAAGATTTCCCTGCCCCTGAGTCACCGTAAATTGAAAACTTTGAGGTGATATTGCTAAAACAGTGTCAGAAAAAGACGTTCCAGGTGAGCCTGTTGGCTGTTCCACGGCTGTAGAAGTAGATGAGGACCTGACTATCAACTGTACTATCACAGTTTGTGAACGCTGTTGTGCCACGAAAAGAAGAGAGCCGGAATATATGCCAGGCTGAAGCCCTCCTGCGCTTATCTGTACAGTTACGATAGAGTTAACCTTCGCTTGTAACTCACCTTTTTCAGGTGTAATACTTAACCAACTTGACGAAGAAAAACTCTGCCAGTTGACGGTGCCTGTACAGCCAGGAGTAATGCTCAAGCTCAGAAGCTGATTACCTGTTGTACTTTGACCAGAAATAGATGTGAAAGACATATTTCCCAGGTTTGTTGCTATGCCACAACGCGGCTGTACCGTTAAAGAGATAGCCACAGTTTGAGGAGCATTGAGAGTACCCAATCCAGAGGTAAATGTAAGCAACGCGCTATAAACACTCGGCAGTAAGTTGTTACTATGTATATGTATTTGTATCCCTACGTTCTTACCTGAGAAGACTGTTCCAGAAGTCATACTTGCATTCAGCCAGGTTACATCGTACTGTGAGGAAAAGTTCTGATTGAAGCTATCCTGTATGGCACTCACATTAAGAGACCAGGTCAAGGGTTGTGAACCGGGATTACTGATCGTCAACATTTGTGAGGCCGGGTCTGTTCCACCATCGGTAGCGACGAATGAAAGCAATGGAGGTGTCACTAGCATTATCGAAGAAACAGCTTTAACAGACGCTGGTAGAGACAGAACTGTCATCTTAACCTGCACAGAAAGAGGAGATGCAGCATTGGATACAATAGTGATAGTGCCCTCGTATTTTCCCGCATTAAGATTGGCACGGGTAACAGCAACAATGATGTTTTGACCATCTCGAAAGATACCTTGTTGAGGAGATGTCATCAACCAGGGTTGATTGCTGACAGCGCTCCATGAGATCCAACCCCCACCGCTATTTCGCAGAACTAACGACTGAAGCGTATTTGCTCCTTGTTCATTACTCCCCATATCTAGCTGGCCTTTGAGCGCAGTTCTCACACCAGATCGGCTAACAAGAAGGTGCGGAGGACGTAAAGGGAGATCATTCAATACCTGGAGTACAGTGCTTGCAGTAAAGTGCGTATTGATATCTTCAGCTTGAATCAGACGAGAGCCAGGTCCCCAACTATCATCAACAAAAATCTGCACATTTCCGTCACCAGTTGCTCCCAGCTTGATAAAAGGAGCGTTTGTGCCCGTCCGTACACTTTCTTGCACATCATGAGTCAGACGAATCTTTGCAGATGGGGAGAAATCTTTCATGTGTAGCTGCACGATCTGGTTAAGATGTGCAATTCCAGGTGTGACGGACAAAGCAGGTAAGGCTTTTGATACATTCGTATGAGTAGATTGACGAGCCGTATTGAGGAAAATGAGAACGCTGCTTGCAATCAATGCGACAACCACAACAATAATAAGGAGGAAGAGTGCAATGCGTAAACGTAAATGTTCTGGCACCTTGAGCGCTATCTGAGTACGGCTTCCTTGTTGATGTGGAAAAGCATTAGAGGCTGGCCTTAGTAGTACCTCTCCCTGATCGATTGCTCGTCGATAGTCCTCTTGCTCAATAATCAGAGAAGCTGTGCTGTTTGGCAAGCGCCGGGATAACAGGGGATCAGATTGATAGAGTAAAGCATCGCTCTCTCCTGCATCTTCTAATTCTAAATTATTCGCAACCTTTATATTTTCTAAAGCATCGTCCTTTATTAAGACTGTTTTCTTTCTTTTGCTAATTGGCACCGTTGGGATTGGTGGCGGGAACGCATACTCATCTAACGGAGCAAGAGCTAAAGGAACAATGGTATCATTTTGCGGGGAGATAATTATACTTTGATCACTTGCTTGCTTTGAATATCGCACGGTTGCAAGGGCATTTTCTTTAGTTTGTGCTGTTAATACAGGCTGGGATATTACCTTGCTAATTTGAAGTCGTTTTTGCAAGTGTATACGGCAGTTTTCACAAAATTCTGTATCGTCTCTGCATGGTTGTTGACATCGTAAACACTGATTCACCAGTACGCCCTACTCTTTCTGATTCAAGCATGCATTATATGCACTTATTCCAAATTGTATATATTCATAGGCTTGTACTATATTAGATGACGATTTAACCGTCCGGCTAATGCTGTCTATGACCATTGGGCTATTGGCACAAGAGTGAGAACGGGACTTCTCAAACGTTGGGGGTTGTGCTACTATTCTAAAGAAGCTACAATAAGGAGTAGAAGCCAGGAATGAATAGGCCTGATAAGTCTCAGCCCCAATCAGCCATTGAGTCAAATGATCAAGTGGATGAAGCGTTGCTCACCAAACCACAAACAGACTACACTACAAAAGCAGCATCCTCATCCATTTCTCTTCACCAGATTCATGGCTTCGACTGGACAGCGCTTGGAGTTGTTATCCTCATCTCGGCATTTTTCGCTATCACTGCTCGTCTCAATGCGCAACCAGCCACTTCATTTGTCCCCGCAGCAGTACTCAGTGCCACAGGCTGTGGTTTGCTTGTCACCGCGATCCGAATGTTACGGACATCGATAGGCGTTGGCTTCTTAGAAGCTGCCCTGAGTGGATTTGTCATAGCGCTTTTTCAATGCATAGTAGCCATTACCTACCCCGGCGTATTTGATTCCCTCAGCCTTGGTCAGATAGTGCGGGATGATTTTCTGATCACCTGGAGCCTCGTTGCAAGTTTCTCCATTGTCTTTTGCATAGCAGGCGCAGCCCTTGGACACCTCGCTTTCGCTCCTCTTCGGCCTTTGCCAATCAAGTCATCAACAACGGTCAAGATTGAAGGAAAGGACAATGAAGAAACACTAGAAATCCAACCAATAAGTGATATTGGTGATGAGGAAGAGTCACTAAATGCTGTTGCAAGAAGCGCGGACGAGGAACATACTGTCGAACAAGAAGACCAGGATACCCCAATTGAAGATAACCTCCAAACATCTTCTCTTCAACAACCACAGCGTTCAGTTTTGAGTTATCTCTTAACAATTCTTCTACTAGGTCTGGCGCCTACGGTAGTCGCCTATGTATTTTCAGCCGCTTATGATTTTACACTTAGCTTCAATCAATTTATCCCTGGTCCTTATCCCACCCTACGTATGCTCAGCGCACTGTTACCCTGGCAAGTACCATTACCTATCGACCTGAGTAGTAATATTAGCACCATTATCATCTTCAGCTTGTTATGGCGAATTCCTCTTTTCCTCGGCAATCCTACGCCATTCGACCTTCAGGCCCTGGAACCCTATATCTTTAACGGCGCAGCCCTGGGACTGCTACTTCTCACCATGTACCGGCAGAAGTCAAGTACAGCCAATCAATCTACTCCACTGGGATGGATGGCTTATCTCTCACTGGAAGTGATGCTTGGGCTTGTCCTCGTACTGCCTGCGAATCTATGGGTACTCCGTGGGCTGGAAGGAATGCTACAATTTCATGAGATCATTATTCCAATACGCACCCTCTCCATCCTGAATCCTCTTACTTTTTCACTTAATCTCATCACCGGACCGCTGGTATGTATTGGTACAGCTCTCTTGCTCAGAAGGGTTCTAAATACATGGTTAACATAGGAAAAAGGGCCACTAACGATATATGTTCGATATTCATACGTTCTACAGACGAAGGCAATGTTCATTTGCCATCAACTGTATCATGTGTAATGATATATACCTTAGCGCAGGTAAATCTAACATTCTATGCCGTTAGTAACCTTTAGTATCTGGTCGTTGCGGGTATATACACACGAATCGTAGCAGAATATTTATTGTGAGCAAAGTTAATGAATCGTTGTCGTAAATGTAATACCGAGCTTACTGAGCAAGCTCGCTTTTGTAACATTTGTGGCTCTCCCCGGACTCCAGCAAGTCCTCAGGTGGAAGTATCAACATCCACCAAACAAGAAACACCTGATCAGACGCATCGCTGTCACAAGTGTAAGGTTGAACTTTCAGTAGAAGCAAGCTTTTGTAATGTTTGCGGCACTGCTCAACGTTCTAAAGCTTCCTCAACGGCAGTTACTCCATCTGAAAAGCAAGTCATACTTGCACCAGCAGATGCGGATAACAAAACCTTATCAGACACATTGCAGCAACAGAAAACACTCATCCCTACGAGAAGCATACATCCTGGTATCAAGAAACCATCATCACACAAAGTTGGCGACAATTCTATTCATCCTAAAACTATCACACGCTCACCAGTCGTTCCATCACGACCAACCAATAATGGGGTAAAATCACCAGCAGCCCTTCCACAACGTAACACATTACAATCTGCGCTTTCTCCTGAACTTGCTACATCAGCAACATCACTCAACACGTCTAGCCCTGCAAATGCTCCAACAACAGCCGAAACTACAAAGCAACCTGATGCATCCAGGCCTGTAAACTCATCAACTGCTTCGAGTTCAGCGAAGGCCGAAGGCATCTCTAACACTCCTACTCAGCCTCTTGAAGAGCCTTACGCGCCTGCTCGAACACCTGGTCTCATCCGCCCCATTACACCAAAACCACCTGTGCATTCCGTTATCCCTTCGAGGCCCGACACTCAGGGGACGACAACAGCAACTCCCAGTTACTTGTTATCCCTGCCACCAGCGAAGGTATCCCCACCTGCAAAACCACAAACTCAACAGCGTTCGAGTTCCTCACACACCCTCTCAGGCACCAGCAGTCAGGACAATAAGCAGAATGCAGTTCCAACCTCTCCTCAGATTTCTCTCCCAAAAAAGGTAAGTATAGATCTAGTGCAGAGGGATCGACAGAAGCAAACAGCGCCGAATCAAATGACTCCGGTAGTGCCGTTATCAAGGCAAATGTCATCCGAGCACGATCTCGATGAGCTACCAACAAACCACCTATCAACTGAGCATATCAACGGCCAAAACAGCCTGACTGATACGCCAACTATGAATTTGCTCAGTTCTGAAAGTTTTGTCGCTACCAGCAAAGCTGCCGAACACTGGCGCAAGAGTTGGCGCGATCGACAATATGTCGAAGCAGGGCCAGCCGAAATGGTTTCAAGGGGTCAGGCATCGGTACCGATGCCACTTATGGCAAAGCAACAAAGCTTTGCACGTATGCGTGCTCTTGCCAGTAACAATAAACAGCAGCAAAAGAAACGCACCTTAAACTTTGGCACCTGGATCACGCTTTTTTTCATGATCTGTTTAATCGCAGGGCTGGCCGCCTACATTATTTGGAGCTATCTGCCTGATTCTCCTTTTGGAATAACACATACTATGCCACCAGTAAATGCTACACAACCTACTTTAACTGTGCAGGGAACAACATCACAGACTGTCATTCTGGGCCATACAATCCAGCTTCATGGAGTACATTTTGGCGCTTATCATACTATCACCTTTCTACTTGACACGGCTTCACCTATTGCCGATGTCAGCGGCAAAAAAATCGCAAGCGAGACCAATAGCCAGGGAACCTTTGACACCACACTTACTATCGATAATCATTGGACGACAGGCTCACATTCGATTGAAGCCGTCGATAATAGCAGCAATCTGAATGCTTTCATGGCTCTACAAGTTATTCCCGCGGGGACTCCCATAACAAGGAGCACAGAACTCTCCGTGACAATGGATAATAAGGCTGTTCAAATGCTTACCTTCAAGGCAGTCATCGGTCAGACGAATCATGGATCACAGCGTATCACTATCACAAATAAAAGTAGGGCACCGTTGAATTGGTCCGCCGCAGCATCAGCCAGCCATAATCTGAGCTGGTTGACCATCAATGACAACAACACCTTTGGTCATTTGGACATCTCCCAGCCACATGACATTCTTATCAGTGTGAACATAGTTGGCTTAAAAAGCACTCCCAAAAAGCCTTACACAGGACAGATCGTCTTTACCGTCAACAATAATCAACTGTTGACAGTTCCTGTACAATTATGGATATCAGATGCAACACCCGAAATGGTATTTAGTCCTAATCCAATCATTGCCCAAATGGGACCAGGAAATACCTGCAAATCCGGTGTGACTTTGACTCTTATCAATTTAGGTACCGTAGCGATTAGCTGGTCAGTAAACCCTGATGATAACATCAAAGGCAATATCAAGTTTGTCAGCAATGGGCAGATTTTGGAGTCAGGTACTTTATTGCCATCCGATCAACCAGGCGATTCTGTGGTCTTAAACTTGCAATGCAATGCTATTCAGGGTGGGCGGCAGTATCATGTCTCAGTGTATGCTAATCAGATGTCCTGGTCGGAGTACGTTATTGTTCAGTGACAATTGTGATGGTATACGTCCTTGAGGCATCATCTTTTGCTTATCTCTGCAAGGAGGATTTCGTAACTCATGAATAATCCAACGTTGCTTACACTCTTTAGCGCTGTTTTTATCCTCCTCGGAAGTTACAACATATTCAACGGCCTCAAACGCATGCGGGAAGCACGCTCACGCGGTATATCTCTCACCTGGTACAAACAAATTAATATTCTGACTGGTGTCGAGTATATTCTCCTCGCATTGGTATTTATCATGAGCACCACTGTCAGAAATAAAATGATACCCTCTGCTTTAAGTGGAATAGTTGTTCCGCTTTACTTGGTTCTGTTGCTTGCAGCCGCCATTCTGGCGGGTCTTGTCATTCGCCAGGGAATCATAAATGCTCGCGCTATTCGCGCCCAGTCCCGTTCCTCCTCGTCAACCACTAAAAGCAACGGTACAAGTGCAATTGTTGAACAAGTAGGCGATGAGGAGGATCACCAGCAGCTAGCTGCTAACCTGGAACGCCGCCGCGAACGTCGCCGCAATGCGGCTGCTGCCCGCCGCCGTCGCGCAGGGAAAGCCTAGAACTCTACCTCAACATCTTCGTGTGCCTGTTCAATTGACTCGAGTCCACTCATGAAGGTTTCTTGCTCTCATCTGTTGCCAGGCAGCCTGCACGCACTGTTTCAGCAACAGTATATTCGTCAATGGACCAACCCCTCCAGGGGTTGGTGTAATTGCTCCAGCCACTTCGCTCACGGATATGAAATCAACATCGCCGACTATACCACCTCCTGGTAACTCATTGAAACCAACATCGATTACTACGGCACCTGGTTGCACCATATCAGCAGTTATCATATTAGCATGACCTGCTGCCGCCACCAGAACATCAGCCTGGCAAGTAAAAACTGCTAAATCGATTGTGCGTGAATGACATACAGTCACTGTAGCGTTTTTTTGCAATAGCATCATCGCTAGCGGTTTACCCACAACATTACTTCGTGAAATGATGATGGCTCTCTTACCCTCAAGTAGGGTTCTCGTGCGCTCAAGAATCTCCATCACAGCAGCGGCAGTCGCGGGTAAGAAACTCGGCAAGCCCAGGAAGAGATTACCCGCGCTGCGCGAACTGATCCCATCGATATCCTTACTCGGGCTGATTGTATCTGCCACCATCTTTTGTGATAAATGCCCTGGCAGGGGCATTTGCACAATGATACCCTGTACTGTTTCATCACGATTCAATCTCTGTAAGATCGCTTGCAGTTCATCAGGTGAGATACGTGTAGGCAATTGGTCAAGTCTTGCGTGGAGACCGATTTCCTCGGCAACCCTCAGTATCGCTTTACTGTACATCCCTGATGCGGTATCACCACCTACACGCACAATTACCAGGCCCGGCGGCATGCCCTGCTCTCGCACATATCTTTCGATGTCCGCCCGCAATTCAGCTTTGATTTCCACTCCCATTGCACGCCCATCCAGAATTGCTGCCGTCACGTCCTACCCTCTACTATTCTAGTAACCATGTGAACGCCTTCTGCAATAACGGTTAACGCGCTGCTCAGACGCTCTCCCAATTTAGCTACCAGCTCAGCATTCTTCACTGCTCGCAGATTGATGCGGACCATCAAAGCCGCACCTTCTCCTGCACCAGAAGCAAGTATCGCTCCAGTCACGACATCACTCAGCACAGTAGCATTGCCAATCTCGGCAATCCTCTTACAACAAAACACCAATTCAGCAGCGCGTTCCACTACTTCAAGTGGCACTAATGCCGCTTCAACAAGCTGTTTCTGAATTGCTGCTGTACGAGCAGCACGCTCTTCGCTCGTCTCACGTGGCAACTTATAGTATGCCGAGAGTCGTTCATAAGCCTCGATATCCTCCTGCATAAGTTGCTGAAATCTCAGGCGCAGATGCTCGGTCTGTTTCAGCAGTTCTTCAATTTCCCGCTGGACGCCCGCATACGCATCTTTACCAATCGTAAGCCGGCAAACCATACTGGCAAGAGCTGCCCCCATCGCGCCACTCAGCGCAGCCGTCGAACCACCCCCTGGTGCCGGCTGCGCTGAAGCCAGATCATCCAGGTAACGGTGTAGTTTCTCTTCTATATATATCTTCATTTATCTTCCATTGTAGGACACCATTGATCGTATCCTCTCCCTTTTCTTGCCAACGTCATTCTAGCACCTGAGTAAACAATCCGTCGAGTTTACCTGTTGAAACGCGAATTGGCTGCTTTCTCTAATTTGAAATAGTCGCTTCTTGGGAACTTATACTTCTCACATATGTACATTCACTATAAAGGGGACACAGAGCGCATCTAGGGCGTTGTGCAAGGCAAATTTGCCGTCCATGCTGGATAAGATTGACATGCAGTGGATATACCCATTCAGGCGGTGTAATTTTTGCGAAGACGGTGTGAGCTTGATCTACAGTTACTTTTGTCCCTATCAGCCCTAAACGACGAGACGTCCTGTACACATGTGCATCAATTGGCATCACAGGACGACCAAGGTTGAACAGGAGCACACAGGCCGCCGTTTTAGGCCCAACTCCAGGCATACTCCTCAGATAGTGCCAGGCATCTTCTGACGTACGTCTTGACAACTCGTCGAAGAGATAATCTGAGAGCGATTGTATCCCTCCCTTTTCATGCTGCTGTTCGGTCAACGTAAGCAAAACATCCTGAATGCGTCGAGCCTTGATATTAGCGAGTCCACCGGAGCGTATAGTCTCTGCTACCAGGTGAGTAGGTGCATCGCGCACTTCTTCCCAGGTCGGAAATGTTGAGACCAGTTGTTGATATGCACGGTCAGAGTTGATATCGGATGTATGTTGCGAAAGAATGGTGCCTACTAAACCTCCAAGCGGATCATAATCGGGTTCATTTTTTGGCACTCCATAGGCGACAATGAGCAATTCGTAGACTCGCGCCAGGTGTGCAGTTGGTGTAATCAGTTCAGTCATTCTCTATTCCTACAAGTAATAGTGCTACCTGAAGCTATTTTACCTTAGATGCTGAACAGGGGCAACACCTCAACTTGAAAGCATTCATCTGCTCATTTCACGCATGATCTCTATTCTGGTGTATAATTGATATATGCTACACTGCCTGAAGGAGCTTCGCGAACGGGCAAATTCATGCCTTCATTCAAGCTCCACTTATAACGACACATCCCATATTTACCCACCGATATTCCAAGGAGATCCGAACCATGATTGATTTGCGCAGTGATACAGTCACTTTACCAACGCCAGCCATGCGCGAAGCTATGTATCGCGCCGAAGTTGGAGATGATGTTTACCATGAGGATCCCACGGTCAATCGCCTACAAGAGATGGCTGCTGAACGGCTGGGCAAAGAAGCGGCGCTCTTTGTCGCCAGCGGCACAATGGGCAATGCCGCCGCCGTTTTATCTCACGCAGGACGAGGAGAAGCAGTCATCGTCGGGAACCAATCACATATCTACCACTACGAGGTAGGCGGAGCATCAACAATTGGCGGTTCACCTATGGTCGTTGTGCCAACCGATCAAGATGGAATGCTTAACCCCTATGAAGTACAGATTAACATCTCAGATGGCAGCGACGAACACTCGGCCCCATCCGCGCTTCTCTGCATTGAAAATACCCATAATCGCTGTGGTGGGGCCGTCTTGAACGTGGAACAGGTTGAGCAACTTACTAGCCTTGCGCTTACTCATGGCTTAGCTGTACATATGGATGGTGCTCGTATCTTCAATGCTGCTATCTCACTCGGTGTGCCAGCCAGTACCATCGTTCGCACAGTCGATTCCGTCATGTTCTGCCTTTCCAAAGGACTCAGCGCACCCGTAGGTTCGATGGTGGTAGGCAGCCGGGATTTTATTCATCGGGCGCATCGTATACGTAAGGTGTTGGGAGGTGGTATGCGCCAGGCAGGTATACTTGCCGCCGCCGGCATAGTTGCCTTAGAGCAGATGGTGGACAGGTTGGCCGAAGATCACGATACCTGCAAACAGCTAGCATATGGCCTTGCAGACTACCCTCAGATCAACCTCAATGTTGATCGAGTAGTAACGAATATGGTGATGTTCTCCGTACGAAATGCCCAACAGGAACCGTTAAGCGAAGCAGAAACTATGCAGTTCATGGAAAAAGCTAGTGAATATGGCGTTTTGATGGGTCACATTGGCCAGGGGAAGATTCGTGCCGTCACTCATTATGGTATAGATACCAACGATATCACTACAGCCCTTATCGGTATACGGCGAGCATTGATCGATTTAGGAGTCTAACAACACCTTTTGCTAATTTTGACTTTCGTCTTACTTCCCGTGAGTAAAGTCATAATGCGAAAACTCGCATTTGGTACACGACACCATTGATGTAGCATATAATAGACATATGCGAGGTGCTTCACTGGCACAATTCAAACAGGAGAGCCATACCATGGACGACCGATACACTCGCAGATATAACCGTCGAATGAACCGCTACCGCAATCCGATGCGAGGACTCGCTACTGGCATTTTCTTCATTTTTCTGGCATTTGCTTTTTACTTCTCAAAGAGTTTTGACTCGCACTTGTTTCTACCCATACTTTTCGCAGGATTGGCATTCTGCTGCTTGTTTGGTGCTGCCAGTTCAGGTAACCCGAGAGGCATTTATGGTGGTTTATACCCCTTTGTTTGGTTATTGGGTCTGGCCCTGTGTTTTCTCATCGGCTTTTGGCCCTGGATACTCTTGCCTATTGGTGTTTGTATGATCCTTGGAGCACTCTACAATCCAATCACTACTGGTCTTGCTAACTCAAGCTTCATGGCAAATCAACCTCCACCTCAGCAGTACCAGCAAACATACCAGCCTTATCAACCCTACGATCAGGGGTATCAACCACCTCCGCAAGCGCCCGGTACTTACCAGGAAGGTGCACAACAGTATCCATATCCACCACAGCCCAAACAACAGTATGAGCAGCCACAAGAAGAGCCATCACAGCAAGAGGAATTGCCGCCATAGCAGCAATAATTTGAAAGTTATTTCTATGAAATGCGTAAGATCAAACTGTTCTATCGTTTCTCGCCTGGTTTCAGCACTTTGAGAGGAGTAACATAGCATGGCATTGACGAACTTTCACGGAGCAGTCGCAGTAATCACCGGCGGTGCAAGTGGTATCGGATTGGCTACTGCTCGCATCCTCCGCATAAGAGGCGCACATGTCATTCTAGCAGACATCAATGTACCAGGACTACTCCAGGCAAAGGAGCATATACACCAGCGTAGCCCAGAAGCCCCAGGGCAGATTCTTGCTATTACTACAGATGTTACGAACGAATCACAGGTATGGGACCTTATGCGGCAGACTTCCACTGCTTTTGGACATATTGATCTTGTAATGACAAGCGCTGGCATCGGACGAGGTGGGGCTATCGACACATTCACAGCAAGTGATATGCAAACAATGATGAATATCAATTTCATGGGAACCTATCATTGTGTTCAGGCGGCATTGCCAGCAATGCGCCGACAGCAATCAGGCCACTTTGTTTTCCTCAGCTCAGTAGCAGGAAAATTTGGTGTTCCTTTACTTTCTGCCTACTGCGCGAGTAAGTGGGCAGTACGAGGCTTCTCTTCCGCATTGCGAACAGAGCTACACGGAACTGGCATTGGCATTACTACCGTGTACCCTGCCTGGGTGGATACACCGATGGTCAAACAAGAGGAAAACTCTCTGCAAATGATGGATATACAGGTAATGCTTACGCCTGAGCAGGTCGCAACTGACATTCTACAGGCCGTGATTGAGGATCAACGCGATCTTACCCTGGCACCCAATCCAGATATAGCATTCATGCTTCAGATTTACAAGGATGATCCAGATAAAGCAGAGATGTTAGCAGGTGAATCCTACCGCAAACGGACAACCAGATCTTCCGAACAACAGGCAACTCAAAGGTGACAGCAGTGGAACCGTTAGGACAATCGCGCGATTACGGCTACTATGGCCCTGGTAGTGTCACATGGAAGATTTGCCGTGAAGACATCGTATTGCTAGGGGGTACACGTGCAGTTCTAATGCAACTTGCGCACCCACTCATTGCTATGGGTGTGAGCGCACATAGCGACTACATGATGAACCCGTTTGGCAGGACGAAACGCACATTTTTGCTTGGGGAGTTACTCACGTTTGGATCCCTCGAAAAAGCTTGCCAGGCGGCACGTACTATCAATCGCTTGCACTTACATGTTCACGGTGAATTGCCAATTGATGCAGGCGCTTTCGCAAAGGGAACCCCTTATAACGCACGCAATCCTGAACTGCTACTCTGGGTGCATGCTACCCTGGTTGATACATTGCTACTCTGTTATACCCTTTTTATCGGTCCACTCACCCCCGCCGAACAGGATAAATATTATCAGGAATCAAAAGGGGTAGCGCTTTTACTTGGCTTACTTCCAGACAAGATGCCCAGCACTATTGACGACCTTCGACAATATATAGAGGATATGGTGCACAGTGACCACCTTGTTGCCATTCCACAAGCCCGCCAACTCGCGCACCAGGTACTTTTTCCACCTGCTCCAGCCATGTTGCGTCCTTTCATGCACCTCAACCTGCAACTGACTTGCGCATTGTTGCCTCAACCCATTCGTGAGATTTACGGCTTGGAATGGAATGAGAGTCGCCAACACATCTTCGACTTGACTACGCGAGGAATGCGAGCAATCATCCCTCATCTATCGATGAATCTGCGCGAATTACCCATTACAAGGCGTCTCACTCAAGAAACTGTAGGTCACTCCATTGGGTGGAGATAAGTTTTAGTGAGAACCTACGCTTGAGGCAAAAAAGGCCAGTACAATTATCCAACTAATGATAAAAGCAACCAGCATGCGAAGTGCAATACCAGATAGAGGGAAGCTGCGGCGCCGGACTTGAACTTGAGAACTGATTCCATTCGTTGACATCTATTATCTCCGTTATCATTGTGATAACCACCCGGATTTCATCATCCTGGCAGTGTAATCAGCAGTCCTTTCATCACATATAACGACTCATGTAACTGTAGTTAACATATCGTAGTACAAATGAGATCCAATATATACCTATCCCTTACCTACAGCCTTTTTCCTCTGCTATCTCGACACTCATCACATTCGCAATTGGCACGCAACTTTTCATAGGTATAGATTCCTGTCCGGTGTCCATCCTCCCATACAGGGGTCAAACCATAGCGGCCTACTGGTTGTACATCAACCAGTGTTGTCTCTTCAACACTCAAACTCTGTTTGTTTTGCAACATCCCCGGTTGTCCCCCCTCACCAGCACACCAGGCACAGGGGCAGGCCCAGCGCAGTGTTTCCCAGCCATGAACACTTTCGTGCCCATCAGTCCAGGTCAATATAAGCTGCCGTTTCTCTTCATCAAGCAGAAACGACGTTGGAGACGGATATGCATGTTGAGACATGTATTTCATTACCTCTATTGTGATAACTTATGAAGACTATTACGTCCAAATTAAAACACCGATTCGTCTGGTAGGCTGCAATTGTAACAGTGATAACTCTATTATATGCCCTGCCAGGAGCATCGTCTACACGTTTGTCACATTACTTGAGTAGCGAATACCTCGCCTGTTACTTTCGCAAGCGCTTCACCGTCATACGAATTAGATTATAGTAAATGAACCCTTAGCTAATGATAGATCTACATCATCACGATGTACATTTCGAGTTTCCAAGAAAACACGCCTACCTGTCAGAGCATCTACTCGCAAGAGTCGTAAAAGAGAGCCGGTTGATAAGGGGTATCGAATCATGGTCAATCTGTTGCTAACCATAGTGATAATCAGTCTGTTGACTGCCACCATTGGAGTCTTAATCGCCTTAAAGCTACAATCTCGTGTCTTAAAAGACTTAGGCATAAAGAATGAAGCATGGCAACATGCCCAGGAAGCCCACCAACATATCTGGGAAGTAAAACAAAGGAAAGAGGCTCTCGAACTTGAACAAAAGCTGACCTGGCAGGTACAACAGGTACAAGAAGCATGGCAGAGGCGGGAAGCCTATGACGAAGAGCGTTTAGCCAGGTTGACATTGGAGCAGAAACTTGCTCTACTCCCTCACATCGAAGACGTTGCAGTTCCATTTAATGAAAACGCACAAGTAGCACAAACAAATCCATATGGGTCACATAGGCAGCCTCCATCATTCTACAAAGCCAACCTGAGTGGACAAGACCTATCCAACCGCTACCTCGCATGTGCTGATTTGCGGGAAGCACAACTCGAAAACACAAATTTTTATATGGCTGACCTTGCTGGAGCATGTCTCGCCGGAGCTAATCTTAGGGGCGCTAATCTTATGGGCACTAACCTTACAGGCGCTGATTTGCGAGATGCGGTATTGACGAATGCCAATATGCTCGTTGCTGACCTGAATGGAGTCGTTCTCAATGGTGCTAATCTGCTTGGTGTGCACAATCTGACAATTGAGCAGATCAATTCAGCCATCTATAACAGTCAGACACAGTTTGATATTGACTCTGAAATCTAAATCTCACAATATTTGCAGTTGCTCTTAATAGCGATGAATCCCTATCTGTGCTACCTCTTGTGTGCTATACTAGCAGCATTGGCAACGGTGGTTGGGTAGAAAGTAATAGCAGAGAGGAAGAGTATGACAGAGCAGCAATTGCCACTTATAGGTAAAATCGCATTAATAACAGGTAGCAGTCAAGGCATTGGTAGAGCAACTGCCAAACGTCTCGCGCAATCTGGAGCAGATATAATCATCAACTATCGTAGTAAAGCCAGTGCAGCAGCCGAGGTAAAAGCATATATTGAAGAGTTAGGAAGACGCTGTATAGCCATTCAGGCTGATGTCAGTCAGGAAGAAGATGTCTCACGACTCTTCGCTGAAGCCAACGAGGCTCTTGGCCCCATCACCATCCTGGTCAACAATGCAGGTACGACTCGCGATAAGCTCATTTTACAAATGTCCCTCGCCGACTTTGAGTACGTCGTTGATACCAATTTACGTTCAGCATTTCTCTGCACAAAGGCCGCACTGCGTGGCATGATGAAAGTACGCTGGGGTCGCATCGTCAATATCTCTTCACCAGCAGGATTACTGGGCGCCGCAGGACAGGCCAATTATAGCGCTTCGAAGGCTGCCATTATTGCTTTAACTATCAGTACCGCCAGGGAAATGGCCACTCGTAACATTACAGCCAACGCCGTTGCACCAGGTTTTATCCCCACAGAACTCACTTCTACCCTAACAGAACAGCAACGCAAAGCCATGCTTGATGTCACACCTATGGGTCATTTCGGAACACCAGAAGAGATAGCAGCAGCCATTAATTTCCTCTGTTCACCCGAAGCATCCCACATTACAGGCCAGATTCTCTGTGTTGACGGTGGCATGGCAATGCACATCTAACGAATGAATGAAACAAAACAGGTGTTGTCTTTCTCTAAAATGGTAACACTGGTGATCTTATAAAGGAGAACTGCACCTATGGGTTTGATCGAAACCGAAGAAACCAACCGATTTACCTTCGAGGCTTTCGCGTCACATGCATTTTACACAGAAATCAACCGCTCGCTTGTTCAACACGCGCTCACCTCAATTCCCACACATCACCCAAATGTTCTTTTGACTATCATCGACATGGCCTGTGGAACTGGAGCTGTTACACGCCTCATTGCAGAAGAACTGGCAAGCCAGAGACGCCAGGCATGCATTATTGGCATTGACCCTTCAGCAGAGGCTCTGCGGCGGGCGCAGAAGGGTATGGAAGACTGGCAGGTAAAAGGACTAGAGATGAAAGTCGATTTCATCCAGGGAGAGGTTTCTGATCTCCCCAATATCGTCCAGAATGCGGATGCGGCTTTCTTCTGTAATGCTATTCACCTCATTCCTGATAAACTCTCTGCCTTCAGACTCATCGCCGGCATTCTTGCTCCTGACGGCATATTTGCGTGTAACAGCGCCTTTTACAATGGAACTTATGTTGAGGGAACCGAACGATTTTATCGCCTGTGGACCCGGCGAGCAGTTGGCTGGCTGCGAAAAGAGCATCCGGAAGTGCACTTATCACGCGAGGCAAAAGCTACGGCCATGCAGCAGCTTGACCGGGAAGGATACATTTGCCTGCTCAAAGAGGGAGGCTTCTGCCGCGTAGATGTAGTTGAGGAGCAAGCGATGATGACAATAGATTCTTACAGAGACATTGGACAATACTGGCTCTTCATTGAGGGGGCACTGCCAGGAATACCCTTGGCGCTTGGAGCAGAAGCGCTAGGAATCTCGGCTTACCAGGCTGGCGAAGAACTCGGTCTGAAAGAGATCCCGCGAAACTGGCTACAGATTATTGCACACAAAATGTAAAAGAGCGCATTGTAAATCTCAAAACGAATGCCAAATGCGACTATGTGCTACAATAAACATGTAGTCACACTTTCGGTTGCGTTCATTACTACCTGGTCTACCTTCTAACCTGGTTAGGAGAAAAGTTGCATGCAATGGGCTATAGCTTCTGCCGCATTCCTTGCTTCCGCAGTTGAATTCGTTGAGGCTTTCACGATTGTACTGGTTGTTGGCGTCACAATCAACTGGCGCAGCTCCCTACTTGGCGCTTTCGCCGCCGCGGCTACGCTCGCTGTTATTGTTGCCACCCTCGGCGTAGCGCTCGTCAAATGGGTCCCCATTCATGATTTTCAGTTGGTAGTTGGCTTCATCCTCATTCTCTTCGGCTTGAAATGGCTCAAAAAGGCCATTCTTCGCTACAGTGGTCTCAAAGCCCTTCATGATGAAGAAGCCATATTTGAAGAAACCATGGCGGAAATACGCGCGCGAGGAGAGACGATTGTACCCCGTTTCCAGCCATTTGGAGTAGCCTTATCCTACAAATCTGTGTTACTTGAAGGTCTTGAGGTCGCTTTCATCGTCATTACCTTTGGTAGTAGCGTCACGACGAGTGCTGCGGTCAACGGCATTGCCTCAGCGGCCATCGGTGCAGTAGTTGCCGGTATACTCGTAATTGTTGCCGGCGCAATCATCCAGGCGCCGCTGACGAAGGTACCCGAGAACACTCTCAAGTTTATCGTTGGCATTATGCTAACTTCCTTCGGCACATTCTGGGCCGCTGAGGGATTCCGCTTTGAATGGCCACTATCCGATGCCTTTATCCCAATTCTGGCTGCCCTCTATCTGCTCGCATCATATGCTCTAGTTACATGGCTCAAATGGGACAAACAACGCCGGTCAGCAGTGGCTAATGCAAATGCCACGTCAATCACAACTCCTGAGCAAGAGGAGGTGCGACCATGAAAGTAATCAAAGCGATCTACGATTTTATCGTGGGCGACATGATTATCCTGGTTGGCGTTGTTATCACCATGCTTGTGCTGGTACTCATAAACAACGTTAGCACTTTGACACCGTTACGTGTTGCAACGGGATTTCTGCTGGTCATAGCTGTGTTGGGTGTTCTTATTGCAACACTCTACCGCGAGGCTAAGGGAAAACGTTAGCAATCGCCACTGTGATTGCTATTGACGATAACAGAATTATGTTTGATGATTTCATCGAACCACTTGATCAACATTGGACACAAACTTGTATTGGTGGTGGGACATTAGAGCTCTCTAATTCAGTTCTGCGTATGTCGTTCGAATCAGCCCGGCAGGGACAATACTCCGACGCACAAATCGATGACTACGGCAATCTGCCTAGAGCCGACTACCCATGGAGGCCTCCATTACGCATGCAGGTCATTGCACGTTCCTCGCTACCTGCAGCAACCCTCAGTAGCTCAGGTGAGAGCGCAGACATCCTGCGAGGCACTGCTGGTTTCGGCTTCTGGAATTATCCATTCTCAGTAAAAGGAGACATCCTGATGTTGCCAGAAGCCATATGGTTTTTCTATGCCTCGCCTCCCTCTAACATGGCGCTAGTACCTGGCATTCCCGGCTGGGGATGGAAAGCGCAGGTTGTACACAGCATGCGTCTCGGCGCTCTGGTGGCTACTGTCCCACTGGCAGCAACAATTGCCTTTGGCTTATTGACAGGCGAAACACGACATGCTGCCCGCTGGATGCAAAAGGTATCAGGAGCCTACGAGGCTTTATTACCTGTCGAGATGACCGAATGGCATAGCTATACTTTGGAATGGCATCGTAACGAAACCCTTTTCTGGGTCGACGATACACTGGTTCTTCGCGCACCACAATCACCAACTCGCCCCCTGGGTTTCGTGGCATGGCTCGATAACCAGTATGCTCTTGCCACACCACGCGGCGTACTGCGCTTCGGCACCATTTCAAGTGGTTCACAATGGTTCGAATTGGATAGTGTGAAGATCGAGCCATTGTAATGTACCCCTACTTCTCCGCCAATGTCAGCACTTCGTCGATGATTCCATACTCTATCGCCTCGGTCGCGCTCATGAAGTAATCACGTTCCGTGTCGCGCTTGATACGCTCCAGTGGTTGGCCCGTGTGATGCTGGATTATCTCATTGAGTACATCTCGCGTATGCAAAATCTCACGAGCCTGGATATCAATATCAGTTGCCTGACCACCGATCCCTCCTGGAACGAGCGGTTGGTGCATATGAATACGGGCATGTGGCAATGCACGCCGCAATCCACGATCACCAGCCATAAGCAGAATCGTCCCAAAACTGGCAGCATAGCCAACGCACGTCGTCACAATTGGGCAGGGCAGATGGCGCATTGTATCATAAATTGCCAATCCAGCATTCACTACTCCACCAGGCGAACTGATATACAGATTAATCTCTCGCTCCGTACTCTCAGCCGCCAGAAACAATAACTGTGCCACCACCAGGTTACTCATCGCTTCCTCAACTGGACCGTTGATCATGATGATACGTTCCTTCAGGAGACGTGAAAAAATGTCGTAGGCGCGTTCACCGCGCCCGGTCGTCTCGATTACCGTTGGCACAACTAAACTTGATGACATAGAAAACCTCTCTTTCTCAATGAAATGATTTTGTATTATCCCCTGCGCCAATCTTTCGCCCACCACGCTGCGCAAGGCATACCACTTTCCAGGATCGCCATCTTAACAGCTTCAATGTCCACAGGCACCCGCTTCAATTCAATGCTCAAGCTTGCATTTTCCCAGGTAACCAGAGCATATTCTGCCCATGGCGGATTGTAGATGTCTTCAGTAAGTTTTTTACGTTCAAAGGGCAAACCCACACTTCCCGGATTCAGTATGAACCCTTCCCTAAAGCGACGCAGCATCTGCACATGGGTATGTCCTCCTGCCATCACCAATGCGTGCGTGCCCGCAAACATCTGCTCTAGCGAATCTTCAGGCGTAGTTGCCTCGATAATATCTGTGTTAGATCGGGGAGATCCATGAAAGCAGAATAGCTTTGCGTCCCCACCTAGTGGGAACTCAATCGTTGGTTGAAAGCTGCCCACGTATACAAGGTCACTCTTCGTGAGTTGTAAAAGACACCACGAGTCAACCTCCTCGATCTGACGAGTAGCCTCTTCTACTGTTTGCGAAAACTGCGGGTTTAGAAGCCATTCATCCGCATTTCCCATCACAACAGGACAACCTGATGCTTGCAGTCGTACAGCTACATCATGTGGCTGTGGGCCTGTCGCAGCCACATCACCCAGGCATAGAATCTGATCCACCCCCTCCCTCTCAATCGCTGTAAGAACTTGCTCGAGAGCAACCAGGTTGCCATGGATATCAGAAATGAGAGCCACTCGCATTGATATCACTCGCTTCTCTGTCGAACAAAGTAGTAGTGAACCTTCGAACCCCTCTCAGATACCTTCTGATCTAATACCCCTACCAGTAGCCAGCCCTGTGCGCCCAGCTCGTTCAACTGGACAGCATCAGGCAAATCCTCCTCCCGTGTATCCACGGTCAGCACACGATACTCCCAACGCACAGGTTCAACAGGCACCTGTTCGTACACCATTGGTACATGTACACTAGCAGGAATATCTCTCTGTTCCGACAACCCGTTTCCCGCTCGAAATGACATCGTACTAGCCAAATCAGTATTCCTCCTTCTCGAGATACCGCTCAAAATGAGCGGCAGTTTATTCATGAGCTTTGTTTGCAGATGTGCACAATCATTCTTTCTTGTCAGCACTCGTCGAACTGAGCACCTATCAGTTCACCCTCACTTGACTATACCATGCTTTTAGCGTATATTAATAGAGAAAAGTTATGCTTATGGCATAGTTTTAAGCAAAACTATGCCATAAGCATAGGTAAATAAGAAGGATAAGATCAATGTCTGAATTGCAAGAAATCATAGGAAGAGTAATCCGGCGCGAACGACAAGACCGTCAGCTCACCATTAAAGAACTCGGTGACAAGGCTGGACTTTCAGAAATTTACGTCGGCGAAATCGAACGAGGACAGAAATACCCATCTTCTAAAGTCCTGGAAAGCCTCGCCCAGGCACTCGAACTCGACCTAGCCGACCTTTTAGAACTGATGGCGGAAGAAATCCGCTTCGAACGCCAACCAGAGACGGTAAACACTATCGGCTTCACGTTACCTTCGACTCCTGGTCAGCCTCGTCGGCTCGTTGTCAAAAAAATCGTTAATATGCTCAATGAAGGGGAGGTAGAGAGTGTAGCCAACTTCAGCGCATTCCTGCTCTCCAAACATTTGGACACGCATTAGGGCCGGCAAGCTAGGCACGTCTCTGGCAGACATAAATCATCGCAGGAGAAGTGGCGGTCAGAGGTTCTTGCTGCCCGGTTAATCCCTGGTCAACAATTTCATCACCATATAAAACAAAACACATGCTAAGGCAAATACTCCAGTCGTAACCAGGAGAAACGGAACTGCTGAGCTTGTTGTCGGCTCAGGTGGTGCGGGAATAAGCGCAAGTTCTTTCTGATCAACTGCATGACGACGAGCCAGCTCAAGCTTCAAGCTTTGCTCGCCTTTTGCCATTGCCCAGCGGTGATTCATTGAGAAGATAAGTTTCATCACAAATGAAAAATAGCGTAGCAGCGGCTTTTCAGCCTTGATCTTCCAATCGTAGGTAATATTCACCCATTCTCCATCCTGCTCAAATGTCCAGATACCACGACCATCAAAGTCACCCCACGCAACTAGCGTAAAACCATCCGGCTGTACCTCGGTCACGCGAAAATCCCAGTGCAGCGTATACGGTAACCAGCCTTTAGTATAAAGACTCACTACTCTGCCTAATCCGTGCTCATCGCCCTCTTCCAGCACATTGATATCCAGGTAAACTGAAGGCCACCAGCGCACCAGTCCTCTTGGGTCCCCTAGGATCTCAGAGACCTCTTCTACAGTACTCTTCACGCGCCAGTTTGTAATGAAATGATAATCGTTCGTAGCCATTGTTGTCACCTCTTAACTCAATTTCGTTGATCCAGAATAACCTATACTTGACCGTACGTAAAAAACATAATTTGGGATCACCCGATGTGCTTCTGCTCCTATTGTATCATCTGATCAATTCTCATCAATATTTGACATCGAACAAATTTCCTAATACAATGTGATCACGCGAAACTAAACACTATCCAATGATTAGGAGAAGGTATTAGTATGACAACTACATTGACGCACATCTCACTATTGGTGGAAGATGTGCAAAAAGCTCTGCTCTTTTACCAGGATAACCTCGGATTGGAAGTCATAGAAAATCTCGGTGACTATGCTACACTCAAAGCCAACGAGAACCTCAAGCTTTCCTTCTTTCCCCGTAAAGCTATTCAAGAGGCCTTACCAACTGTACACTTTAACCCTGTGCAGGGATATCGTACTGTGCTAGAATTTTTTGTTGAAGAGCTAGACAGCGTTTACAAGACTCTTCAAACTAAAGGTATCCATTTCGTAAGCGAACCAACCGACCATCCCGACTGGGGCATCCGCACTGCTTACTTCATTGATCTTGATGGGAATCTGGTTGAATTGTTCAGGAATCTAAAGTAACCCTCTTCGAAACAGATTTGCCGCTCCTACCATTTCAGAAGCAAAGCGAGGCCGAGAAAATCTTGCACGGTTTCAGCGCAAAGTATGCTCGTCTTGCTTGTTTTGGCAGTCCTCGCGGCAGGCCTTCGACGGCGAAACGGCAAACCTTTGGTGGCGATCATTGCACATCGCGCAAAAATAGCGTATGCTCATGCATAGAGAGTCTGATGCTTCATCCCTGTTCGGCAACCAAGCCAATACACTCGCAAATGCTCATTTGCAGGGATCATTGAGTTGTCAGCACGTCAAATGGCGGAAGCTGGAGTTTCAAGAGTTGAGTGCCCGGAGTGTCTCACCATGCGTGCTCTTACCCCACAAGGAGCAACGGTGCGATTTCCGCCCCATGACAAACGAAAGACCAGGACACCGCACCACGAAGTGCGGTGGATCAAGCGCGGAACAGCTTGGGCGCTCTCTGAAAAGAAGACATAGCTGTCACAGTCAGCATGCTCTCGTCGTCTCTTCAGGATGAGGTATCGTAGTGCAGAGGGTGATAGGATCGCGCTTTTTACAGGATGAGCAGGTGCTCAGCATGCGTCGGGTGCCTGTGCTGGGATCGTCGAGACTTGCGGGAGAGGTTTGCAAGCGTTAGTGTGCGCTTCACTCGACAGAAGAGCTCTTCTGTTGGGGAGGACCAAGGCTTCTGCATCAGGCCCTCGGAGACGGGAAGTCGAGCGGAGGGAACGCCACAGGAAGGAGGCAACGATGGCAGATCGCGTTGGCCAACAGTTTGGCAACTATCGGCTGGTCGCCCTATTGGGGCAGGGCGGCTTTGCCGAGGTGTACCTGGGGCAGCATGTGCGACTAGAGCTGCAAGCAGCCATCAAGGTGCTCCATACCCACCTGACCGGCCAGGAGGCCGAGCATTTCTATCAGGAAGCGCAAACCATCGCGAAGTTGACCCACCCATCCATTGTGCGCGTCTTCGATTACGATGTGCAGGACGGGGTGCCCTTCCTGGTGATGGACCACGCCGCCAATGGCTCCTTGCGGCGGCGCTATCCCAAGGGCAGTGTCGTCCCCCTCCCTCAGATCGTCTCTGCGGTGAAACAGGTGGCGGCAGGCTTGCAGTATGCCCACGAGCAGAAGTTCATCCACCGCGATGTCAAGCCGGAGAATATGCTGCTGGGGCAGCGGGAGGAGGTGCTGCTCAGCGACTTTGGCCTGGCGGCTCTGGCGCACAGCAGCGCCTCGCTCAGTACGCAGGAGGCGATTGGCACGCTGACCTACATGGCGCCCGAGCAGATCGAGGGACACCCGCGTCCTGCCAGTGATCAGTACGCCCTGGGCGTGGTGGTCTACGAATGGCTTTGTGGAAGCCGCCCGTTTGAGGGATCAGCGACCGAGGTCATGGTGCAGCAGTTGACCATGCCACCACCGCCGCTGCATGACCAAGTGGCGACGATCCCGCTGGGCATCGAGCAGGTGGTGCTGCGTGCGCTGGCTAAAGACCCCAGAGACCGCTTCGCCTCGGTCTGGGACTTTGCTGAGGCGCTGACGCAAGCCAGCCAGCTCGCACTATCTCCCAATATGCTGCTTGCTGGCGAGCACCCTGTCCCAGGTCCGACTGAGGCGACCAGTGAGATGTCTGTTCCCAGGACAAAGGAGTCCGCAGAACCACCATCGACTGTTGGTGAGCTTGAGCGCCGAATGGTCACGATTCTCTTCTGCGACCTGGTCGGGTTTACCCCCCTGTCGGAGCGGCTGGATCCGGAAGA
>Ga0137365_10000162_pt1 | contig 36961 bp, 68 predicted proteins | sample SagtaG_9_FD_104799 | JGI IMG/M metagenome (GOLD analysis project Ga0137365, IMG submission 104799) | Vadose zone soil microbial communities from Sagehorn Ranch, Mendocino, California, USA - Sage1_L_40_16 metaG | ecosystem: Environmental > Terrestrial > Soil > Vadose zone | place: USA...
GGGATCGTCGTCACTCCCGTGCTTGCGCCCACGTCGGTTCCTGTGAGCGGAAGCACGCTCCAAACCGTCCAACGCATCCATCTCACAGAACAAGAAATCATGGATGGCATCAGCGTCTCGTGGTGGAGGCTGCCCATCGGCAATCTCTCTGAAACGGGAAACGTCAACTTCCAGATTTGGCGATCCGATGCCGCCACGAACAACGTTACCGAAGTCGGCACGGGTGCGCCGACGTTCTCCAATCCGTCCGGAGCGATCCTGATTTGGAATTACTCCGGCAATCCCTACACCGAGCCGTCGGACGTGGCCCGAACGTTCACGATCCCGCTGAAACCGAGTACGGACCCCGCCCAGGAGACGTGGGTGAACCTAAGCTCAACCCTTGCCGACAGCCACGTGGACTTTTCCGTTCCGACCACGAACAACTGTGCCTCAACGTTCATGGCCGTGGAACGCGGCGACAACTCCGGGACCGGCGGATACACGGAACGATCCTACGTCAAGTGGGACACCTCACCCATTCCGACCGCAAGCTCCATCATCGCGGCGAATCTGAGCTACTATCGGCAGAGCGGCGGGATTCCCGGATCGGACATCGGTTCATACCGAGCCGCATCGACGTGGGGCGAGTGCACAATCACCTACGCCAACCAACCGGGCTGGCTCGGGACAGCGACATCCACGGTTCCAATAAGCGGCACCTCCGCGGAATGGGAATCATGGAACGTCACGGGAGCGATCCGGGACGATTACCTCTCCGGCGTGATGCGTGGAGCGGTTCTGCGTTACACGGATGACGACACGAACACCGCGGAGGCCCTTGCACGCTTCAACACGGTGGACCACGCGACCAACAACCCGACCCTATGGGTCAAGTACGCTCCGCCCGACACCTTCTACAAATTCGTCTATCTTGCCGTCCGAGCGCCCTTGTTCCCGAACATCGACTACTACCTTTACGTCCGTGCCGACACGGGTGGGCCCACGCGGCAGTACCATCTCTACTACACCTCCGGCGACCTTGGTGAAGATGAATTCTTCGGATCGTGGGTGCGTGACGATCTTGGGAACACGACCTTCATCCCCGCCGATTTGGATTTCTCCGGGGTCATGGTCCGCGGCATGGCGAACGGGATCGGCGGGCTCAACCCATCGTGCGACTACCACGCCTTCATCTGCGGCGTGTTCCAACCCGTAGTCGAATACATCATCCATCCAAACACCGTGGTGCTGGGAGTCGCGCCATTCACGTTCCTGAACGTCCTGTTTCCCGTCATCGACAAGGACGTGGACGGTACCTTGACGGACATCCATATGGCCGCCATCATTGAAGCGACGGACACCACGAGCGACACCGTGGCATGCGACATCGTGTTCGTCAAGACCTACGACTTCGCGCTGTGCTCCTTCGACATTAGCGCACACGGCGGAGGCATGTTCGTCGGAAAGACGATAGCCAGCATCACGTTCAGTTTCTTCATGGTCCGGCAAGTGACCAACCTCTATCTGAACGCCGATCCGACGGGCCGCGGTCAAGTCTATCTCTTGCTCACGGACGGCACGGACCTACTCAACGTCACGTATTCGGCGTTCCAGCTTTACGGCCATTTCTCCCTGGACACGTTCCAATTCACCAATACGGAACGGAACCTTGTCCCGATTCCGGTGGCCGATCCCGGTTCCGAGCTTGGCCGATTGGAGGCATGGCAGCACTACAAGGCCGCGCTCCGATGGCTCAACACAGCCGGAGAAATCCTGTGCGATGTGAATGTGGTTCTGCCGTTCATCGGTGCGGTCGCCCAGGCGATTCAGCCCGACCTACTGAAACAGGAGTGCTTCGTCACTCAAGTCCTAGACGGCAAGCAAGCCACGTGGAACACGGTGTTCAAGCCGGTGGCCGATTTCTTTGGCGGTGCCCTATTTTCCATCGGCAATACCATCTCCCAAATCATCACCTTCGTCGTCAACGCGCTCGTATGGTTCCTGTTTTGGACGGCGAAATTCTTGTTCATCTTCATCATCGTGGTGATATTCTCCATCGTGTTCCTGGCTCCCACCTACGTCGGCAAGGGCATCTACATGTTCCTGCGATCCGGTTACGACGCGGGCGTGATGCGGGAAACCCTCCGGACCGGATGGGAGCGCGTGTGGACCGTGCTGAGCTTGCTCATCTACTTGGTCATCCTTGCCGTCTCGATTATCGGCGCGGTGATTCCCCTTTGACGATCCGGTACTTCGCCATCACTTTCGTAGCACTCGTGTTGGGAGTCGTGGTAGGATTATTCTGGATACTGCAAGGCGGAATACAGCAAATCGAAATGGAGCGGGCCCATGGTAGGCTTTGAAAGCGTAATCCCGTTCTTTCTCATCGGCGTCGTGGCGGTGGCCATCGTCATGGCGTTCCTTGCCGCCGGGAAATTCATCTCCCTGTACCGGGCCATGCGGAATTCCTTGAGCGGCCGCGCAAGCAATTCGGAGGTGGCGCAGGAGCAATCCGTGGAAGGCGGATTCTATTGGCTTGCCGAGATATTCCGCATTACGCAATTCGCCATCGTGCTCCTTGTCCTTGCGACGATCCTGAGATTCCTCATCGACCCGTCGCCCGACTTCGTGACGATCTTTGACGACACGCTGGGCACGTGGGCCGTTCCCTTGGTCATCTTCATCGTCGCCTATTGGGCCGTGAAATCGTTGCCCTGGATTCTCCATCACGCCAAGGTGTCCGCGGAAACGGAGGATTAGACACGGCCGCCTACGACTTTAATTGGCTCATCCCCATCGTCATGGTAATCGTCATCTTCTACATCGCCTTCGCTTTGTTCAGAATATTCGCAAAGGCGGTAGGACTAGATAAGGTCATCCCGATCCTTTTCTCCCGTCAAAAGCCGTTGCAACAAAAGCGGGAGGACTACGATGCCCTTTTCATTCACGACATCAAGCGCGGTGCCAAGCGGAACAAGGTCCCCTCCCGTTTGCTCTACGTGATGGACCCGAACGATTGGGAGGACCCGTGGATTTTCTATGGGAAGGTCATCGGCATCAACCTTGAGGGTGACGTTTCCCACATTGCGATCCGCCGCCGCTTCCGGATTTTCTCCGACATCCTCTTTCTCCCGCGGGACAGGATGACCGATCCGAACACGAAGGAGCTATTCGCCTTCTGTGCCGGGTTCCGTCCCGTGAACCGGTGGTATTGGAAACCCATCTGGCCGAGTCACACGGTCAACACAAAGGAGCGCGAACGGCTCCGTGGGATCGTGGACGAGCACCTTGAGGCCCTGTATCATGAATTCGGCCAATCGATATTCAGGGAGGAATCCCTGGCCCAAACTATCTCCGCGATGGAGCCGAGCCTTGTGGCGAAGCGCGTCCCGCCGATTGCCCGTGAGCCGGAGCCCGTCCAAGTCCCGAAGGTCCAAGGGGAGGAATCGGTGGAGTAAAGTGCAGCACCTTGTCCACGTCCATCACTCGATAAGTTGCCCTTGCTTGGACCGCGGCGGTCCGAACGAAGGAAAGCTGAATCCCGTTCCCGGCTGGGACGAGTGGCGAGAGGTGGACGACGGACACAAACCCTCAGACGCCAAGCCGCAACCGGACGGATCGGTGAAGTAGAATGCCACACCCACGTGCACGGAAGGTCGGTCGCGTCCTTGCCTCTCTTGTGGGGCTTCTATCCGTCCTGTCCTTCGTGCTCCAACTCCTAGCGATCCGTTTCGGCATCTACGTTCCGTTCCTTCGGGGTGTGACCGCGTGGGCATATGCGCAATGGGACACCCTTTCGTGGCGGACTCCGACCGAAGTGGTGGCGGGCTTGGTCGCCCTGGCCGCGCTCATTGCGGTTGTAATCCTGAAACGGAAGAAACCGTCTGCGCCACCGCCATCCCCATCGCCACGAAAATCGCCGGATCGTTTGCTCGATGACCTTCGCGCCTACGAGCGTGAATGGGACAAAGATTCCAAGCCGACGCCAACCACGACGCAGACACCCACGGCCACGGCCCTGCCTTCGCGGCCTAAGTCTGAGAATGGTGACCTACCCCCGGATCGGCTTGCGGCCGTCATCAACCGCGGATACGCCCGACATGGACGGGCGGCCAAGACGGCCCGTGCCTTGTTCTCCCTCCTTGCCCTCTACGTCATGTATTGGTCCATCGTCAATCTCAACTTGCTCGTCCACTATCTCACGCTAGCCCTCTATTGGTTCCTGATTTACATCTTGCTCCACCAACGCTATCCCGCCGTGATGGTCGGCCTCTACGCCACGATGGCCTTCGCTGTCGGCATCATCTACGGCTTCCCGTACCGGATGGCCCGGAAGTTGCTCGTCATGGAGCACGGGAACATCCGCAAGCTCCTGGGCCGCGTGATATTCATCCGGGGATCGGACTCAAACGGAAACCCCCCGCACTCGTGGGTCTACGCGATGTGGTATCTCATGCGTGCGATCCTGGGCCGTGGTCCGGCCCATCCACACGAGCTACCTATCGGGGACGTGGGCTATCTCAAGGGACGGCAGATTCTCGTGCCGGTGACAGCGCCCGGCGGCAAGACCGAGTACGTGAAGGCCCGCAAGCGGTTCCGCTATTCCATCGTCTATGAGGACCTTACGGACGGATGGATTGCACGCCGGATTCACCCCCGACTACTCTACACGGACGGCGACATTGAGACTCGGGCGTTCCAGCACGTCATCACGGAAGCGGGGATGAACGTCCGCCGAATCCCGGTCATCGATGGCGTCCCGGCCCACCGGGAGCTATCCGCCGACTTGCTCTTGTTCCACGAGCGTCCGCTGGAGCCGTACATCGTGAGTGCGGCAAGCCGGTTGGAAACCGGGGCGGCGTTCGTGGAGCGTGGCGTTCAATCCGATGCCCACTTGTCGAAGGAGCAAGTCAAGCGGTTCGCCTTCCCGAGTCCGGAGTTGCTGGACAAGATGACCGGCAGGGAATGGAAGGGCAAGAAGCCGGAAGAAGCCGAACCCGCGTCCGATCCGGAGGAAACGGATGCCGCGTGACCGGGTGCCTCCGGAGCTTCAACATCTCACGCGATGGGAGGATTTCGCCCGGTGGTATCACGAAGCGGACATCAAGGAGAACCGGGACGTGATGGCGTCCGTGTGGCGTCAAGCCTACGATCTTGCGTACTACCAACGAGAGGAAATCCCGCGGGACCTTTGGCCGCACGACTTCATCGGCAATCGTCTGCATCAGGGCAAGGCCGTGTTCACGACGGACATCGGCGCGTGGCTCAACGCGATGGCCCAATGGAGCCGTTTGACGCTCCAGCCATCCGGATTCCGGAGGTGAGCATGGCCGAGAATTCCGACCGCTCGGCAGAGGGGGGCATGATTCGCGGCTCCGAATTCCGCTACCGGGAAAAGGAGTCCTACGCCATCATCATCATGGAGGGGTTCATCAACCTCAACCGCACGGCCGGGAGGGTCGGCATGGGCCCGGACTATGAGGACGCCCTGGACGACTTGCTGGCCACGATCCCGACCTACGAATTCACGAATGAGGCCTATCAGCCGCACCCGTCCCTCATCGACCTAATCGGATTCTACCGGGAGTATATCGGTAAGATCGGGGTCGCGGATGCCGATCCGATCCCGAATGGCAAGTCGGGCACCTATCTGGAATTGCTCAAGTGGTCGGAGAAAATGCATCCATCGGATTGGAAAATCAGCGATACGATCCGCCGCACCGATTCCCGGTTTCGGTTCATGGACAGGATTCGCATCACAATCAAAAAGAGAATTCTGATGGACTTGGCGGAGGACATGGGCTTGTTGCGCCACCGGACGTTCCAGAGCCAGCAAAGCGCGAATGAGCTTGACGAGCTAGAAGCCGAAGCCCAGCAAGCCTACGAGTGAGGCCACGTCGTTTGCACGTCGAACAAGCGTCTGCCATCCTTCCGAATCGTCTGAGGATTCATTGCCGCTGGAAACGGAAATTCATTCTCCGAAAGGACTTTGACTTCTGGTCAATGCACACAGGCCGGGAGGGCGCGGGCAAGTCCACAGGAATGTTTTGGGACGCCCTCTACACCGATCCAACGTTCGGTGTGGACTTCATCCGGGCCATCGAAAAGAATGAGCCTCCCCGGGTCACCTACGATGCGATGAGCTTCGTGGCTCAAGTGGAATCAGCCAAGCCCGGGCAATCGGTCGCGCTCGATGAGGCCGGGGAGGCTTGGAACAACCGGGAGTGGGCCACGGAGACGAACCGAATCTTGCTCAAGGTATCGCAGCAAATCCGCGAACGGAACCTTGACGTGCATATCGTCGCGCCGAAGCGCCGGTACATCGACCCTGGCGGCCAATCCCGTTGTTCCGATTGGGCCTACTACTACCTAGTCGCGGGCGAACGTGGGTACGTGGAATTCCTGCGGCAATCCGAATCCAAGTGGGACAAGAAACAGGGCCCCTATTGGGAGACGTTCCTTCACCACCGGTTCCTTGACTTGCCACCGAAGTACGCGATCCCCTACAAGCGGCTCAAGCGGGAGGCCGGTGCGATACGGATGGAACGCTATCTCGATACCCTGAAACGGGACTTGCTCGGCAAGCCGTCGATGAAGGATGCCGTGGACGAAGCGTTCCGTCGGCTCGTGGACCGCAAGGATCGGGATCGGTTCCGCGGCCAGCGCGGTCAGTTTGACCCGGTGCTCATCCAGACGGAATTCGGCATCACGGCCCGGGCGTCGAAGGCCGTGGCGATCCGGGCGACCCGAAAGCTCGGCGTCAAGAAGCGTTCAGCCTAGCGCGTGCGGCGTTACCTTCTTATCGCCCTGGCTTCACCTTCTTATTTCCAGCGGCGATTCACGTGAGCAATGATTCCCATCCGTGGGATGGAGGTGAGAACGATTCGCGGAATTCGTGCGCGGCTTGCTGCCCTTGCCTTCGCGGCCATCGGCCTCCTGCCACTCGACTCGACTTCGGACGCGCTGAACGCCACGGTGTCCTTGGTGACCAACCTTTTGGTGGCCCTCATCCCCTTGTTCATCATCGTCGGGGTGTTCGGTGTCGTGATCGGGCTCTTTGCTGGCAAGAAGGGCATCTTCCACAAGCTAGAGTAGGCGGCCAGCGTGCTGTCCACAACGGCTTGGAAGAATGCCCTGCCGATCCCGCCAAGGTAACGGCGGCCCCTGTGGTCCCCTTGGTCTTGGTCCGGCTTAGCTGGCCGAATAGCCGAGCCAAGGGTTCCCCCTTCCGCCGCGGTCCTGCCGCACGATCCGCGAGTCCGGTAGCATGAAGGCGCATCGCTTCACGAACCGGAATGTCGCAATCTCGTTCTCTGTGCTCGTGCTAGTCTCGTTTGTGGTCATCCCTTCGCACGTGACGGCATCCGGTTCCACTCACTACGTCGTCAATCTTGACAATCCCATATGCGGCGATGGTTCCGGTCCATCGTGGAGTGACACGGATTGCTGGTCCCTGTCAAGCGGAGGCCTTGGAGGGACCTCTCCGCCTACATCAAGCGATGATGTCGTGTTGGATGACAATTCGGGTAGTGGCGGCTCATCAATCAAAGTCCCGGCCGGTGTCAATGCCAATGCCCACGACATCGTGATTTCAATCTCTGTATCAACGGAAATTAATGTCGAATTGACCGCTACGCTTTCGTTCCATAGTCTCTTTGCGACGACCTCTCCTTCACCCGACTTAGATTTATACATACAGGAGACGGGGAGTGTTTCCTTCACGGGCACGATTACAGGTGTCATATCGTCTCCGGATACTTGCGCGGCATCAATTGTCAAGGGCCTTTGCGTTCTTGCGGACCCAGGGGGAACCCTGACATATATGGGATCGGGTTCATTCGCAACCGTTTCAAAGGTGGAATTTCAAACCGTCTCTGCGGCCGGTGGCCCAACGATTTACTGCGATCCCGGTTGCACGGATGACGGGGGCAACACCAACATCGTGTTCGGTCCCGCGCCCGCATCCCCCACGACCACGCCGCCCGATCTTTCCGATGCCGTGAGGGCCATCACGACCGCGTTGGCCCGCGTCCTTGGCGTCATGGTAGTCTTGGTCGCCATCGTGGCCTTGTTCACGTTCATAACCACAAAGACGAACTCCACGATCCGGGACGGATTCGGTAGTCTCGGGGGACGGAAGGGAGGTTGACGGAGGTAGAATGACGCGGCTTTCAAGGGTGATGATGCTAGTCGTTGTCGTCATTCTCGGAGCCATCACGATCCCATCTCACGCATCCGCCGCGACGAACCACTACCTGAAGCTAGCACCTGTCGTCTGTGGGGACACAACCGCTCTGTGGTCCAACGCGAATTGTTGGTCCCTTACGAGTGGCGGCACTCCCGGTGGGGGCGTTCCTGCATCCAGCGATGACATCATTATCGACGACAATAGCGGCACAGGAAACGGTGGGAATCTCTTTTACTACGACGGAGTGCAGACCATTCGCAACATCCTTTTCACAGTTACGGGATTGAAGGTTGCCGAAATCGAACCTTTCGACCCCGACTCGCGGCTGACGTTCAGAACCGCCACGTTCACGGGAACCGGTGCCGCAATCATTGGGGCAGACTCCGGCGTGCAAAGTGTTTCCTACACGGAAGAACTAGTCGGTTCTGCCGCCAATGTAGCCAGCTCATGTGCGGACCCAGGACTCTGCCTCACAGGGCTTGTTGGGTACACAGGCACAAACGACTTTGGGACGGCTTCTTACACAACGTTCGAGGGTGCTGAGGCGGTAGGCAAGACCATCTACTGCGACCCCGGATGCGTCGATGCGGGTGGCAACACCAACATCGTATTCGGTCCAGCGCCCGGCGGGTCCAGCACACCGCCCGATCTTTCCGACGCCGTGCGGGCCCTCACAGCGTCACTAGCTAGAATCCTTGGCCTCATGGTCGTCTTGGTCACGGTCGCGGTCCTATTCACGTTCATCATGGACAAGACGAATTCCACGATCCGGGATGGCTTCGGCCGTCTCGGCGGACGGAAAGGAGGTTGACATGAGACGAAGGAGCAAGCTCCGCGGGCTCAGGCAGACGGCGGAACGGAGCACGGCCCTCAACCGGACGATGGACACCGGGGAAAGGGCCGGTGCCCATCTCGCCCGCAAGGCCCGCGTGCGGAAGCTTCGTGTCAAGTGACGGCCATGGCAAGACGATCCGCGCGTCAACGGCATCCACGGCGGCACATCTACGCTGCCGACGTTCGCTACGAAGGGAGTCCGGACATTCATACCGACTCCTACGTTCGTGCCGAGACTCCATCACAAGCCAAGGCCGCCTTCAAACGGACGTTCAAGCGGGCGGAGATCGTCCGCATTCGCAGGGTGAAACCGAAAGACGTACCGAAGGGAGCAAGGTCGAAACTGAGGTGAGGACGATGCCGAAATCCATGAGACGCAGACATCCGCACAGGAGACGGCCCGGCTATCTCGTGGAGGTGGCCTACACGAGCCGGGAGAACGCGGCCTTCGGCAAGCGGTCAAGCTACCACGAGACGGACAGCAAGAAAAAGGCCGGTCAGGATGCCGTGAAGGCCGTCCGAAAGAGGGAGGGCAAGAGGGTCCGAATCAAACGGGTGTCGTTCGCCCGAGTGGTTCCGGACTAGAGGATCGGTGCACATGCCCAAACGATCCCCGCGTCAACGACATCCGCATCATCGTCCGTCGGAGCACTACACCGTCAAGGTGGACTACGTGGACCGGAACGGAAACCGGCGCTTCACGACCTACGGCGTGACGGCTCCGACAAAGAAAGCCGCGGCGAAGGAGGCCCGGGACTTCGCCAAAGTCGAAAAGAAGGCGGAAGGCCAGGGGGACATCCGCATCACCCGCGTCAAGGCCTACGGTGGCTAGATGCCCCGGTCCCTTCGTCAACGGCATCCACACCGGTACAACGTGACGGTCCACGCGCGGACGCAGGACGGCCGGATCGTCCGACGGTTCTATACGACCACCGCCCTATCCCCAAAGGACGCCAAGAGGGCCGCTGGGAAGATGGACAGGCCGGTTCAAAAGCGCCGCAAGCGGGAGCGCGTGGAACGGATCGTCGTGGAGGACCGTGGCCCGGACATGCGGCCGCGCAGCAAGGCGCGCTTCCAGGGGGAATCCTTTGGCTAGCCGGTGGTGGCCATCCATCGTTGTCACCGTGTTCGTCATCGTCGTCTTGTTCTCGGGCGCGGTCCGCGCGGACGGCCCTGGCCCATCCGGACCCGTGACGTTCTGCGGCGTGACGATCCCGGTTTCGGACATCACGGCCCCGCAGAGCGGCGGAAGTGACGAAGGGGCCGCGGGCGGCGTATGCAACGCTTCGCTCGGGCCAATCACGGACCAAATCTACGTCGCGTTCGTCGGCAAGTACGACCTTGGGACGCTTCCGGAGACGACGCCCATCGACGCCGTGACGCTGAGAAACAGCACGAGCCCATGGGCGCATCTGAGACACTACGATACCTTCGACTCGCCCGGCAAGGAATTGGAGATTTGGTATCTCGTCGGCGCGGAGATCGTGGGCGATGCAACGCTTCGCATCCTGCAAGTGAATTGGACCGGTTCCGGGACCCTCAGCGTCGTCGCCATCGGGTACACCTTCTTCAACGAGAATCCGGTTTCACCGTTCGCCGGGACGGCGACGAACACGGGAGTGAGCGCGAACCCGAACGGGAACATCTCCACCGTCTACAATCGGTTGCTCATCGATTGGGTCGCGCACGATCCGGCGGATTCTCCCGTGACCCCGACGCCGGGCGCGGGCCAAGCGTTCCGCGTCAATTGCGGCGGCGGCTCGAACCCGTGCATGAGCGAAAAGCCCGCGGCCAACGGGACCGTCACGATGGAATGGACCTACACGGCCCCATCGGCGTGGTTCCACCTCATCCTTGACATTCGCCACATGAGCGAGTGCACCGGGAATCAATGCCTGGAGAACATGGTTTCGGCGTTGGCATCCGGGCTCACCACGGTCATCCTGAGCCTCCTTACCCTCATCGTCGTGGTCGTCACGGTCGTCGCCACGTTGGGATTCCTGAGCAACCGGTTCAGGGCCTACGGCAAGGGCAGCGGCCGGATCGGTGAGCGGGTCCAAGAATTCAGGAGGGGACGAGACTAAAGGAGGTGAGCATGGCGAGACGGTCAGCACGGCAACGGCACCCGCACCGGCACAGCCCGCTGGAGCGGCCCGGCAATCCGCTGAACGTGCACTCCAACAAGGACTTGGTGTATTCGCACAGCCTCACCCACGCCAAGCACTATCAGAAAGGCGTGGGGAAGGAGCAAGCCCGGAAGGAGCACGCGGAAGTCGTGCGCATCATGAAGAAGCGTGGATTCAAACATTCCACTCCATTCAAGTGAGGCTCGATGCCGGACGCCAACCTCACGGCCATCGGAGCCGCGATGGCGGACTTTGTACCCAAAGTCGTCGTCGTGTTAGGCCTCTTGCTCGTCATCCTCATCATCGCCCGGATTTCCGAGTTAGTGCTCGTCAAGGGCTTGTTCCGCCACATCTACGGGTGGCGCGGTTTCAAAGAAGGTTACCGGCCTCCCTGACTCTTACCTCCTCAAAACCCAAATGGGCCGCGGATCGGTGGCGCGGTCTAACGGCCCATTACTTTTTCCCACCCCCCTCTCCCTGAACCGCTCAAATACGGGGCCGTTCATTGTGCGATCCCATGGGCGTCTTGGTCCTTGATGCGGGCAAGCCAGAACACCTTGACACGTTCATCCGGTACGTCGGGCTCCAGCGTGCGGAACGACTCTACGCAATCCTCACGAAAGGCGGATCGGAAGTGGTGCTCCGACCCCGGGTGCAATCGCGTATCGACAGCGTGGTAATGCGAAGTCTCACGGAGAGAACGTGGGCGTTAATTAGAGAGAGTTTGGACCATGCCAAGCTTGAGGTATTGGAGGCCGAGATTTATCGTTGGCAGGAGGATCGCGGCCTTTCTAACGGCGACGGCGACTCAGACTAGCCAGCACGGGACAGCGGCACCGTCCGGCGGGCTCCGCACAACCGTCGCAGTAAGGTCGCCCGTCGGTCCCGTAGGTCGTGTCCCGGCCGCACCGGATACAGGGATGACGCGGCTTAGGCGATGTCGTCCGTTTCGTCCGATCCGTCATCGTCCCTTTCCTGTTTCTTCTTGTAGGCCGTGAGTTGTTCGGAGTATTCCCGATCCGAATCGTAGAGCCAATCGCTCGGGTCCCCGTCGTCGTCCGGATCGGGCTCACGGCCGTCCGGTAGGTCCCGTGGTTTCACGTCCCACTTGAGGGACTTGAGCGCAACCCTGAGTCTCCGTTTAAGCTCGGCATCGAGCCGCTGATTCTCCCGGACGTAGGCGTTCCAGGCCTCCGCGTCAAAGTGGTCGGAAAGCTCTCGCGTCACCATGTTCTCAATGACGCCCGGATGCCGGGCGTGGAGCGCATCCAACTCCGTGGCCCCTTCGCCGTATCGTTGCTCGAATCCGACCCGTCCCATGTCACTCTCCTTGATGGGCGTCCGCGGCAACTCGTGTTCGATGACTTGCTCCCGGCTCAGGGCAAGCCACTTGAGCTTGGCATCGAGCCCGGCCTCTAGGACGGATCGGTTGAAGAATTCAATTTTCCGCGCGACCGCCGTGGGCATCGAGTCCCCTTGCGGGTCGAAGTCGCATACGTAGTAGACCCGTCCCGGTTTCCCAGATTCACGGAGACGCCGCATGAACAAGTTGACCGACGTGACGCTAAGCTGACCCTCCCCCTGGATGAGATTCGCTCCGTAGCGTCGGCATATCGGCCCAAGGACGTTCTCCAGAGACGTTTTCTCAATCCACACCTCCTGATGGTACGGCAGGACGAGATGCGGATTGAACGGCTCGAACCGGGCTTCTCGAAGCACCTTGTTTCGCAGGGATTCGATATCGGGCTTGGAATCGCCGTGGTCGTAGTAGTAGGCGTTCAGGATCGGCGGCGCGGCCTTGTGGTCCGGGATGGCGTCGAATGGGATGAGCCCGAGATACCGGGCGTATTTCGCGGCCTCAACGAGCGTGTTCCAATTTCGGTCCGTGTTGTCATACGGCCGTCCGTTCCAATCCTGCGCCGATCCGACCAAGGCGTAGTGAATCCCCCGGAGGTGTAGCTCCCGGGTGCGGAGCGGCGTCCAATTCCTCTGGAACCATACGGCAAGCCGAATCTGCGACGGGCTCCCGACAAAGAACGGATCGTTCCCCGGACTCAGCGCAAGGAGCATCTTGACCGGCAGCTTGGCCTTCTTGGCCGTCTCCGAGATCGTCTCGCGCCATCCCTTGCTCATGGCGATCCCTGAGCCCGGTTCGTCTCGCGGACGTGCTCAAGGAGGGCCATCCGTTCTTGTTCCGCCTTCTTGTCATCGATGCCAAAGAATTCGGCCAGGAGCTTGTTGATGTCGAAACCGACCGGTAGAATCGCGCCATCGATGATGCCACAAGTGATGTCGAATTCCTTGTGGCACCGCCAAGAGCAAAGGCCATGCTCGTGAGGCCTCTTACATCCGTCGTCATGGACATGAGTGATGCCGAGCGTGATGCCTTTCTCGTAGCTGAGCCATTCCACGAATTCCCCGATGGATTGCGATTTGTCGCGGACCCTGAGAATCTTGTCAAGCTCCGGCGTGGGCGGTTGCTCGGTCATGCTGGCCCCCAATCAGTAGTATGCCACGTTCGGCCATCGAAAGTCGGTTCCATTCCGTCCTTCGTCAACCGCGGACGGTGCTCGTGGTATGGAGTGCCCTTGATTCGGTGTTTCATATCGCAGTATGCACCGCATTGCGGGCATTCCTTGAGACATCCGTAGAGGCCGCCTTCGTGACGGATGGGCGGTTGGTCGGTCACACGCCACGCTCCCCCGGCGGGTTGTAGTCATCCAGCATCGACGCCGCGACCATGGCGCACGATCCGCACACGTCCGAATGACGCACGATGCCCGTGGGAATGCGCGTGAGAACCGCGAGGCGCTTTTCGCATAGGACAGCGACGGGTCCACGGAGCGGCGTGGCGATGTGGACCTTTCCCGTTCGGCTCACGGCGAACCAAACACGGTCATCCTCTCGGACGAGCCGCAAAGCCATCTCGGTTCGATGGGATTGCTTTCTCTGCCATGAGGAAACCCTGGAACCGTAGTCATCCTCCATTAGCTTTCGTTCCGTGTGTGCGAGGATCGGGTTAGTCCGTTTGGTTGGTTCCGTCATAGTTGGTCACCATTGATTCCGTATCGGATGTGATTCGTTCGTCGGGAATTGAGGCTTTCGGCTTGGCCCATCCGGGAATCCGTTTCGGCGGGCTCCACGTTCCCGCCTTCATCGCGCGGTAGTGAGCCATGAGGTAGTCCACCTCCCGTTTGAACGCCGCCCGGTTGTGCGACCCTCCGGGCATTCGGATGTGCGTAAGCTCATGGCTCATCAACCAATCCGGCGTCGTCCGCGGCGGGAATCCCGGAGCCCTGGGGATCGTCCGCAGAACCTCCTTGGGCGAGATGCAGATGAGTCCACGGTTCGGCCCCTTGCTGTGGGCATGGGCCCCGGTAGGCCGATCCCCGCACCATCTGTTTGGCGATAGGTGCAACCGCGGCCTCTTGACGTTCCCAAGGATGAGTGCCATGTCGGCCAGGATTCCCCGGAGCACGGCAAGCTGGGCATCTATCGCCAATTGCCGCGTCGTGGGCTTGGGCGGCGGTGGCCGGGCGGGCTTGGCCGTGGACGACAGGGACCCCGCCAAGGCCCATTCCGGGCCTAGGGACGCACGTAGGGCCCGCAGGGCGCCCGCCTTGGCCCTCCGCACGCTGACCGACGCCTTGCGCTCGAACGTGGCCTCCGCCACGATCTTGAGCCGGTAACGGCGCTTCATGGCGTCACGTTCCCCGTGACGCCGCCGGTCACCCTGTCCAATTCGGCTCGGGCCTTGCGCGAAATGTAGCGCCTGGAACCGTAGTCGTAGATGAACCGCACCACCGCGGGCGGCCATCCGCTTGGCGACGGTTCCCGGGCTAGGTCCATGTCGATGTCTACCTTCAGAAGCGTCCGCGTGAACCCGACCGGTTCCAGCAAGATTTCGTGGTCCAACGGGACGTAGTGCCCGGTGGCGAAAAACTTGGGCACGACGCCAATCCGGGCCGATTCCTCCAGCACGATGTCCACGATTTCCTTGATGGTGTTCCGGACGTAGGACACCGCGCCGACGGAGTACGATCCGCACTCCCGTTCCACCTCTTGCGGCTCGTCGTATTCCTCCGTGCTCACGATGTCAAGCCGCTCCAGAATCCGTAACCGTGCCGCCACGATCCGGTCCGGATGGCCCTCCATTCGGTAGTTGACGCCATCCACGATGAAGTACCCGAAAATGCGTGCCACGCCGGTCCGCCCGACCTTGCGATCCTTGTTCGCCACCTTGTCGGACAGCCAATGCGCGACGAGCATCGGCTCCCCAAACTTGAGCGACCGGACGTACTCCGCCGGGAGGCTCCGGGCCACGCCGATCCGCTGGGCCTCCCGGGCGAAGCGTTCCGTGGTGTAGATTCGGGTGCCGATGTAATGGAGGGAGTAGTCGCCATGCTCACGCCTTCCGCTTGACGATGATGCGCCACATGCCGACCGGCTTTCCGTGTCGGTCGCGGTCCACGGTCGCCTGGACCACTTCGTACAACTCGGTCGGGTCCCGCCGCTGATACTTAGCCGGGTGTTGTCGATAGAAGGCAAAGAAGTTGTCAATGGCCTCCTGCCGGTCCTTGCCGTTCTGGAAGCTGACCCACGGGAGCTTGGCGAAGTCGATGGGCTCCGGCGGCTTGCCCGTGACGCCGATCCGGCGTTTCGGTTTCACCCTGCCCTCTTGGACGAGCGCACCGCGTCGGTACCGCGATCCGCACTTCGGACACGTCCCCGTCATCCCGGGTAGAATACCATCCGGGCAGACGAGACATCGAATCCCGTCACTACCGTTGTCTGCGTTGCTTGCCACCACGATTTCACCTATGAACGTTATGAACATCACCGCGCATATAGTTTTCGCCATAGGAATCGGCCCTGAGACGGCCAATTGTCCGGAAACCGGCACCCGACCGAAACGTTTTAGGTTATGAATCGATATCCCGCGCTCGATGGCGGAGTCCGAGATTCGTATCGAATGCGGGTGCCGGTACGTGCAGGGGAAAGGCATCGAGCCGTGCGGCAAGCACTTGTTCGACCCGGAGAAAACGCTTGCCATCAATGCGGTCCTTGACCGCGAATTGTCTCGCTTGGATGCCGCAATATCCGAGTTGGTCAAGGAATCTCCATGACCACGGCCGTCGAACAAGCCTACCGTTACATGATTGACACCACCCAGGATTGGGTGACGCTGGCCGAGCTTGCAGAGGCCATTTACAGGAATCCAAAGGTCACCGATGCCGAACGTGACGGCCTCTTTCTCCACATCGACGTGGCAGAACGCCGGATCGGCCGTCCTCCAGCGATCCTGGGGATGGGATGATGGGTTCGTTCGCATGGAGATTCACACGTCTGAACCGGGCCCGTTCCTTCATCATCGCCTTCTTTGTCAGCGTCATCATGTTCGATGTGGCTTTCTACATCACGGGTCGCGTGGTTCCCTGGCCCGTTGGGATTCTCCTTGAGGCCATTCTCATCACGCTCATGTTCGTAATCGTGTGGTGGGTGGCGGAGTGATGGACGGCGGGCGCGATAGCGGCAACGATTCAGAGGCCGGACGGGCCTTGCAAGGCACGGACGGTCCCCCGAGTGTGTCAAGCTCCTTCGGGAGTCCCGGGGAAAGGGTGAATGGGCACAATAGTCACCCGATTGCGGCCGCGCATTCCGCCGCCCATCTCAAATGGGGTTGATGGTCACGGGCCTCTGCCCAACGTGCTATCCGGAATTCGGTATCGATGCGCCGATCCCCGTGGACCACGCCCGTGTGCTCCACAATCGCATCGCCTTTCTGGAGACGGAGGTTCATCGTCTCGCGGACGGCGACGACGACCACGAGCACTTGCTCGTCCGGATCGGGGACTTGGAGCGGGCTATCGAGATGGCCAGGGCCTTGCTGAAGGAACGCGGCATCAATTTCATGGGGCCGTGAAATGGGCGGCGGGCGCGATAGCGGCGCGGGTGGTTCACAAATCGGGGAATTGCTGGACCAGCAACGAACGGATGCCCCGTCAGAACCGGGGGGAAAGGCCGTTAGTAACCCGGGCCCGGCCGCCGCGCACCCCGCCGTCCGTTATTGGATTTGGCGGCTTGGTTACCCTCCGGGCATGGACCGCTTGCTGGCCTTCGACGCCCAGGAGGCAATCGTTGACGCCCTCAACGACTTGGAGTACGAGATCGTTCCGGAGGGCATTCACCGTGGCCGCCTTCACGTTTGTTTCGACCCACGTGGACACGGGAAGGCTTGCGTGAATGCCGTCGCGGCATTCGCCGGAGCGGACCTTGAGGTATCATGAATGGCGATCCCGCCGTCCGCCGTGTCCATCGATGGCTCCAGGGCATCTTCCGACCGAGCGGCACGCTCGTGTTCCGAATCCGCCGATCCCCTCCGGGCGAAGGCGGTTACCAACAACGACGCGGTGAAGGGGCCAACGTCGCGCCCGGCGACGTGCCCCGGAGCCGCGCTGAGCCCAGCATTCCGGAGCGTGCCACCTACGTTCTCGCGGAACGCTGTCCGAATTGCGGGGAGCTTACGGTACGACACACTTGGGGGGATTTTCAAGATTGCTTCAAAGCGTTCGAGCGGAAGAAGGAACGGGACAGACGAGCATGATTCGCTGCCTCTACTGTGGGGAGGAATTGCTCCCTAGAGGGTTGGTCCGCCGGGTTCGATTTGGAATCGCATGGGTTTTCCATCATTCGGACATGCGGCTTTTCAGAATGCTCCAATCGGCACGGCATCACAAGACGGTGTGACCGTGCCGTGGGTCCATCAGAAAGATCGGGAACCGTGCTCCGATCCGCCGGAGCACGGGGGGAACAACAACGTCGTCGTCGGATACTACCGCGAGACGTTCTCGGTGTGTGGCCATGGCATGCTTGCCGAATTCGTCAGGAGAGGTTCGGATGGGCGAAAAGACAGCGATTGAATGGACACGCGACCCCGTAACGGGCGAACCGGGAGCGTCCTATAATCCATGGTGGGGATGCTCCAAGGTTTCCAAAGGCTGCCAGCATTGCTACGCGGAACGAATTATGCAAAGGCTCGGGCTCGATTTCACCAAGGTTCAACGTACACGGCCGCACACGTTCCTTGCGCCGCTGCGATGGAAAGAACCGCGAATGGTGTTCACTTGCTCCATGTCCGATTTCTTTCACGTTGCCGCCGATCCGTGGCGCGATGAAGTATGGGACATCATTCGCCGGACTCCGCAGCACACGTACCAAATCCTCACCAAGAGGCCGGAACGCATTGAGGCCAACTTGCCCAAGACATGCTTTACATGCGGTTCTCCCGGCAAGCATTTCGAGCCGTTCATTGGAAACTGTGAGAACCCACAATGGTGGCCATGGAAAAACGTATGGCTAGGTACGTCCGTGGAGAATCAGGAGTGGGCGGAGAAACGAATCCCGATCCTCACGGCGATCCCGGCCGCCGTCCATTTCCTTTCCTGCGAACCTTTGCTCGGTCCCATCGATTTCCATGAGCTAGGCACGTGGAGTGATGGACCCGGTTCGACGTGGTGGAAACAGGGCTATCGCTTACTGAACGGTATTGAGTGGGTCATCGTCGGCGGGGAGTCCGGCCAAGTCCGCCGTCCGATGAATCTCGATTGGGCCCGTGCGATCCGGGACCAATGCAAGGCGGCCAACGTGCCCTTCTTCTTCAAGCAAATCGGCGGGCGGACCGCGAAGGAGAACGGTCGGCTCTTGGACGGCCGGACATGGGACGAAATGCCAACCGTGAAATCACCGTTGAGAACCGGTGTCCAAACCTATTTAACATCATAACCGAATCGCGGTCCCCATGGCGCGCGGGATTATCCTGGCCCGGTATGGACACGTCACCGTGACGACGTGCCCGGACTCCAAGGATCGGGTCCACATCTATTTCGACCATCCGCCGGACGGGGAGCCTCCGTTCCCGGAATGCTGGGGAAGGGAGTCCGCGACACAACTGACTACGGCCTTGGGACTCGCCATCTATTCCCCGGGGACATCGGCACATGCCGTTCCTCACGATTGCCTCACGCGGGAGCACGATCCCGACGAGTGGTGCCCGGATTGCTTCCCTGTTTCCGATTCCGATGCGGGGCAGGAGAGGCCGAACATCCGTGATGAGCATGCGGCGGTTCCCGTTTCATCGAAGGCATGGAGAACGATTGCAGACGGCGGCGGGAGTGGGACCGGCAAAGAGCCCGGTGACTCCATGACCGACGGCGTGGACCTTTCGCCATTCATTCGGGATGCCATCCTAGAAGAAATTGAGAACGTCGTCAAGAGACAGGGAAAGGCCAAGAACAAGAGGGAAGGCCAGCGCGTCACGATCCGTGCGGTCCAACGGTTCATGGATGGTCAGAAAGCCCGGGTCCGAAACGCCGCGGACCATGTTATCCGGGAGGAAGAAACGGACTTTAGTAAGGCCATCGAGCCCTTGCGAATCCTCCGCGACAAGGAGATGGCCGCTCTCGATGAGGAATTCCGGGCAAGGAAACTCGAAGTCGAAACGCGCTACAACGCGGCCATCAAACCGTTCCGAGACAAGCTTTACGCAGAAATCCGGAGTGTCCGGGACGATCTTTCCAAGCGCATCGCGGAGGCCGACAGGATTACTCACGATGTCATCTCAGACATCAAGAAAGGAAAACTAGCGGAGGGCATGCTCTAGCATGAGTCCCCGTGCGAAGCCCCGTACCGACACCCGCCCGCGTTGCCCCATCTGTCATCGACTCGTGACCGACAACGATCCGATGTCTCTCTATCTCTACTGCAAGTTTCACGGGCCGGTGGTGCCACGGAAGCGGTCGCCACCGGGATGGACGCCCGGGTGGACGCCGGAGCAAATGCAAAGGGCATCGTGGGAACAACTGAGACACCGAATCCGTGAGCTTGAATCGAAATGCGCACGGGCGGAGGCCCGTCTCGCGGACTTGGAGAAACGTCCGACGGTCCGTGTCATCGAGGATGCGAAGCAATGGGGCTACGACGGTCCCGTTGTGGAGGCATCGACCCCGACCCGATCCGCAGTTTTCGGCATGGATGCGACGGCTCTTGCCTTGGCAAATTGGCTCGGAAGGACCCGGGCTCCGAAGGCGGAGTAAAATGGACGAACGATCCCGTGACATTCCATCGTGGTGCGTAGTCGAATTCGATAGACTCGTTCAGCGTCCTGTCATGCTTTGTCAGAGATGCCAGGAGAGGGCGGTCATCGGATTTCCCGTCACGCTCTCCTTCTTCACGGAGGAATTGCGGCTATTCTCCCGGTTGCATTCGGCTTGCAAGCCCGCCAAATCGATGCCGGTGTCTCCGTGAACAAGCGGTCCCGTCCCTGCGCGATTTGCGGCACGATCCTCCTGCCGGGCAAACGGAGCACGATGGTCGTGACGATTCACAAGAGGGAATCCATCGGCTTGCCGACCGTGCATTTCACGGTCTACTTCTGCCAGGGCAAGCACTCCCTCAAGGACGAAATGGCGGTCATGAAAATGCGTGAGGAATCGGCCCTCCGATCCGCCGGATTCGATAGACGGAGCGACGGCGAGATCGTGCCACTCCGCGGTCCGATTGCCGGTGGCAAACCGTAATGCCAATCGCCTATGAGGACGGCCAACGGTACGACATCGGGGAGGCCGAATGCCCTGTCTGCGGCTATCCCGTCATCGGATACTTTCAGGACGGCGTGCTTGTCAAGACCGATCCGTGTTCGCAATGCGGTGACGGCTGAATGACGACCCGGTTGTTCAGGATCGTCGGCTACGTAGGTGCCGGTCAAGTCGGCGCGGGTACTGCGCTGATGCTGATATGGGCAAGGTTCCATCCGGAATACGCTTACCTTGTCCCCGTTCTCTTGCTGCCGCTATTGTCCTTCGTAGCTGTTTGCGTTTGGTTCGCTTTCCCTCCGCCTAGGTTGCCGACGTGCCACGTTCCCGGATGCGCACGCGATCCCTTGCCGGGGTTCCGTCTCTGCGGTCCCTGTCGCCTTTCGTATCTGAACGGCGTGGCCGATGCGGCTTCCGGGAAGGCCAAGCCACCGGAAGCATTGTGTCCCGCGTGCGGTCACTTCCCCCATGACGACCCGCCGTATCTGTGCGGCTGGCACGGAGGCACGTGCGACGACGCCCTTGCCGATCCGTCGCTGTGGTGCCGGTGCGACACGAAGCACCCGCTCGGGAATCCCATCGTCGCCCGGGAGAAATGCTGGCATCGCATCGCGTCGTGATTCCACGGTGGAAAACAAAAGAATCCGCGCCACCATCTCCCCGGGGCCCATAGGGTCAATCTTCCCGGACACCCGCGGGGCCCATCGAGATGGCGGCTAAAGGCGGTGGCGCGGTTGAAGAATCACGGTCCGTCGATGTATTTTAACGTTCTGCCATTCCACCGGAAGTGAAGGGGCGGCGTCTCCATCGGAAACGGTCGGACCTAAACTCAGGCGTGCGGTCGTCCCCATCGGAAGGGCGACTCAAAACCTCATTTCCGGGACTCGCCCTCCATGGGAACGCCCTCAACGTAAGCGGGGGTGTGTGGGAGTGTGTGTGAGAATGGCTAGCGAACACGAAAAGAAGGACGGCGACAGCGGCGAGGGCGCGGATGCGAAGGCGGGAGAGGGGGACCCGCCGGAGCATCGCCCGAGCACGGCTCCTATCGGCAAGAACCCGCGGAGTCACAAGCGCGGCGGCTCCGAGCCGGACACGAACCTGCGTCGTCTCGTCCGTCTCGCCGGGAAGAATCTCGCCGCTCCCGACACGACGGCCGTGGAACGCCACATCCGACGATCCGAGCGCATCCAACGGAAGATCGGGGAGTACCTAGCGGACAACGTGGGCAGCGTGTGGGCGGACCTTTCCGAGCTACACGCGCGGGCCGCCAACTACGCCGGGTGTGCCTCTCCGACGGCGGCCCGGTGGATATTCCAACTCACGCGGGTCGGCCAAGGCTTCCGATTGCTGGACGGTATCGACCATTGGATTCTTGAACGACGGGAGGGATGAACCCTTAAAGCGTGACAAACCAACGACACTCCCCAATGGCTTATCAGGACAAAGCACGAGCGAAACGGACGCGGCACGAATGGTACGTCCAGAACAAGGAACGACATCATGAGTTAACGCGACGGTGGTATGCACTCCATCCCGGCAGACGCCGCGAGATGGACAAGAGATACCGCGAAAGAAACCGTCAACGTTACATGGAGAAAGACAGGCTGTACCAAATAAAGTTGAAACGGGAGGCATTCCTCAAGGTTGCCATTTCCAAGGGCGATTCAAATCCGCGTTGCCGGATCGACCTCACGCCCAACACAGCGGTGTCCGACTTACCATGTCGCGGTGCCTTACAGATTGACCATATGAATGGCGCAAGAGATGAACGCCGCAACGGTCGGACTCCAAACCTGTACGGGCCGATTGTACGTGGGAAACGTAGTGTGGACGATCTTCGCGTTCTCTGTCAACTTCATCAACTCTGGAACCAAATTAAATGAAAGAGATGCCGATATCCGTGGGGATCGGCCTTCATGGAAACCCGGGGCATCTCACTCCGGATTTCGCCTTCACGCACGCTGGAAATCAGCGGTGGCGGAATATTCGCCAACTGCGGCCCCGTTCGAGGCACACACAGTAATCGTCTGAGTCACCGTGCTATGCCCGGGAACGGCAATCGTCCCGTTGGCGGGGTCAAGCGAAATGTCCGTCGTGGACCCGTCAACCGGTGCGCTCGTCACACCCGCCGTGAAGCTCACGGTGACGGTCGCGGAACCGGCGTTGGTCACGTCGATGTTCCATGGAGCGCACTCGTCCGGGAACAAGGCGATGGTCGCGTTCTGATTCGTGATGGTGATGGCCTCCGCCACGGTAATCGTCGTGGTCACCGGAGCGAAGTGCACCGCCGCGAACCCGATCCCGGCCACGGCCACCAACAAGGCGGTCAGGGCCCAAGTCGATTTCGAGAGTCTTGCTTTCACGTTGTCACCCCCTCCCAGGACCGGTGGGGTGGGGTCCGGCCCGCATCGGCATGGGCACTAAATACCTTGCTGAGCCTCCCTTTTTCTGTCCGACAAGAAACCCATTGATGTCCGCCAATCATCGCACCGTTTTAACGAATTTTCTGCATCAGATAATTCGTTTTCCGCATCGAAAAATCATCGAAGTCCCACGTTCACAACGTTAATAGCCGTCCCAAAGGTCTTTTATACGCGCCCGTGGATTCATGAGACATGCAGAAAGGCGTTCCCGGTCGCAAGCCCTTGCCCGTGGGCAAGAGGGTCAAGCTCCACATCGTCTCGGTGGTCCTGCACGAACGCACCGCGCGTGAGTTGGACCGAATCCGCGGCCGGGAGCCCCGATCCGCCTACGTCCGGAGGATCGTGGAGGCCCACATCCGGGGCAAGTCCACGGGTGGCATGCGCGGCCAACCCAAGCCCAAGGAGACGGAGCCCGAACCCGTTGTCGCTCCATCCCCGCCGCTCGAAGTCTTGCCCGCCACGTAGGCGATCCCCGTGCCCTCTGAGGATTCGGAGGCAACGGCCCCACCGGAATCGGTAGGCAAGCCCCGTCGATGGTTCTCCGATCCGCCACAGGAGGGCCCCTTGGCCACACGGTCCCCGCAGGGACCCGTCGGCATCGAAGTCAAGACCCTCATCGTTGGCGCTCAACCCCGGACGCAGATAGCCCTTGGCGACCCGACGAGCTTTACGCTTGCCATCACACGGCTTGCCGAGCGCGTGCGCGGGATCGTGTGGAATGAGGACCGCATTCACCTCATCCTTGACGGATCGGGCATGGAGGTGCGGTTCGACCCGGAGATGCTGCCTTCCGCTGGCATGTTTTTCCGGCGCAAACCCAAGTCCCGCTACGACCGTGACGATGACGACCAAGGCGGCCCCGTGGCATGGGAAGGCGATTATGAGCCGGTCATCTTCACAAAGCGGAATTTCGTCCGTTTCCTCAAGGAGAACGTCACGACATTCGACCCGCAAGTGGCCGATGCGGTCAAGGAGCTAAAAGTCTCACAAGTCATGACCGTCCGGGAGGAATTGATGGACGATGAGACGGACAACGTGCGATCCGTCTCGGAGGATGCGCAATTCACGAACGTTCCCCGCCGGTTCACGATGACGATGCCGCTGGCCGAAGGATGGTCGGCGGAGCTTGCCCTTGAGACGGAACCGTGCCGGGTCGATGGCGGCCGCGGCAAGCTCGGCATCAAGGTCGTGTGTGCGAACGCCCGAAAGATACGGCGGGACCTAATGGAACACGTCTTGGCATCCGTTTCAAAAGACATTCCAAGGTACTACGGGGCCATGAAAATCTCGGACGGCAAATGAATCGGACATACGGCCTCCTTGCATGGGTCCTTGTCCTCTTGCTCATTCCGGTTTGGTTGCTGTATTTTGCTTGGCTCATCATCCGCGATAGTGCCCGTAAGAGTTAATAACGTTCACAAGCATCCGCCCGCGATGGCGGTCCCGCAGGGCGTCGTGGACTTTCTGAATTTCATCGCAGCGTACACGGCGGGCATCTACGTGTTCCTGTGGATTCTCCTTTCGCTCCGGCTCAAGCGTTGGTGGAATCCGCTGCGGGAGTGGCCATGGCCCGGAGGTGAGTGATGCCGGACGATGAGGGTTGCACGGAGACTCTGATGGAGGATAGCGACAATCCGATCCGATGCGACAACAAGAAGAAGGGGCACCGTGGGCAGCATCATGCGACGGGCCCGGGGTTCAAGATGGTGTGGACGATTCATCGGTTCGGACCGACGGCCAAGCTATGATGGCCCGGCTCGATGAGCTATCCGGATACGTCAACAATCCCCTCTTTAGATACCGAGGACCGTGGTGGCTCCTGCGCATCCCCGGCCGCCACATTATCCCGCGGTTCGCCCGGCGCTCGTGGTGGACGTGGATTCCGGAGGGCGCAGAGGTGTACGCGATGGCGGAGGTGCGATCCTGAACCATTGGGTCGAATTCTATCTCGCGTGCCTCCTGTGGTTCCTGATATTTTCCGGGATAGCCCTTTGGGTCTTAGTCCTCAAAGGCATGGTGCACCCATGAAAGGAGGCCGAATGGCCCTCATCGAAGTCTTGCTCGGATGTCTCACGTTCGCAACCGGCCTATTGCTAATCGTCATTCTCAGGGGGTTTGGGAGATAAAACGCATCCCGTTCCTGCCGCGTTTCCACGATCCGATCCGCAAGGGCGAAAAGACGATGACGAGCCGCACCCGGGAGTACGGCAAGCCGGGGGAAGTCCTTGAGATCGTGGACGGCCTTTACATCCAACTCATCGACGTTCGTTGGGTCATGCTCGGGGACGTGGCCCGCGGATTGTTCACGCAGGAGGGATGTTCGAGCCCCCAGGAATTCATCAAGATATGGGAGGAAATCCATCCCGTCGGCGGGTTCGACCCCAAGATGCTCGTCGCGGTCCACGAATTCACGGTGGTGCCGGAGTGAGGGTTACGCTGACCGTCTTTCCAGATTCGCCGGACGCGGGCGATCCCGGTTGCATTTGCTCCCTCTGTGGCAAGTCCTTCACCGAACCGGAGCACGTCGGACCCTACGACGATAGGGAATTCTATGAAGATGAGGACGCGGACGATGCTTTCCCGATCCGGCTATTCTTCAACGAAGGCAAGGACGGAGAGGCCCGGTTCCACACCCGTTGCTTCAACCAAATCTACACGGTGAAAGGAAAGGAATTCGTCGCCCACGACGGCGTGGAGATTCGTTGGCGGAAACCCGGGGAAGTCGTGCCCGCATGAAACCGTCGCGTGCCGTGTGGTGGATTGTCGCCGTCGGAATCACCGCCCTGATTTTCATCACGGCTTGGTTCTACCCTCCGGACTTGATGACGACATGCAATATGGACCCCTGCGCTTGCGGCGGTCCCTGCCCGATAGCGCCCGTGTTGATAACCATCGTTCCAATCCTCATCGGGACCGGAGTTGTCCTTGTGCTAGCCACGTTGGTTGTCCAGAGACAGGAGAAAGATGAGAAAGACAAATGAGGCCGCGGCATCATGAAACAATACTTCCGCGATATCTGGATTCTTGGTCCGCCGAGTACGCCATACCCAGGCTCATTTCCAAACGGATTGATTGACAAACTACGCATAAGGTGGTGGGGGAAAAAGCGTCTTTGGGTATGTTCAGGCGGTTTCCATGACCCCAATGGCGGGGTCACATTGGACATGAAACGCGAAGTCGATTCTACAATCGTGGCCGATGGCCAGCTACTTCCGTTCAAGGATGCAACCTTCGACTTCGTTTTTGCGGATCCCCCATATTCCGCCGAGGAAGCTAAACGTCTTTACGGTGTAAAGAACCCAAATGTGCATAAGATTGTTGCTGAGATGTGGCGCGTGGTAAAACCACACGGCACAATCGCTTTAATGCACCGCCTTGTGCCCACTTCAAAGGATGGGTATGAGAATTGTCCGGACCCTGGCTTCATTGTTGGTATCATTGGGATTGCGTGCATGCCTTCGTGGACGAACATCCGTGCCCTGACCGTCTGGAGAAAACCCGGATCGATCGATCCGGTGTTCTGGAATGAAACCGACGACGAATCCACAGCGGCGATCCCATGAACGCCGCCGTCGCTATCGCCCTGATGCTGACGGCGGCCGTCGTGCTGGCCGTCTTTCTCTACCTCATCGTCATGCAGTTGCTCCCGCCGGGAGGCATCCCGATACCATGAGCATCGGACGGACGCCCGTGGAGATGACCGGATGGTGCCACAACGACGATCCGGAGCACCGGAAGGCGTGCCCTCTGCGGCTCTGCACGTGCACGCCGGATTGCCGATGCTGGGTCACGGGGGAATGCGGTGACTAGCCGCGTGTTCACGGTTGCACGGGCCAGCCGACGTTTCGGGTTCTCCATTACCCTCATCCTCCCGATTCTGTGGGTCCAAATTCAGCTTGTCGCAGGGACGCATCGATGGCTCATCGAGATTGGACGGGGACGATGAGTGGCAATCTGTGGGGACCATGTAACGAGTGCGGTGAGTATTGGGAGGACTACGGGGTTCCACCCTGTGTCGCCCATTGTCCAAACCATCCGTGCGAAAACTATCGGAAGGCCACCTTGCCGACTACCGCTACTAATGGCAATCACCCTCATTTGGCAAAGTGATACCGAACGGCGGGTGTTATGACCCCCAATTCCTATTACCGCACCGTTATGGGAAGATGACGGATCGCCCGTTCGAGCACGGTCCGGCCTACCATGTCGGCCGGGACGCCTTGACAGAGAAAGAGATAGACATGGTGATAACGGCGCTAGGGTCCATCGCTGAAACCACCCTACTTGAATTTGCTATCTCTACAGGCATGCGACGGGATGACATCGTTAACACTCGAATCGCGGACATTCAAGAAATCTCGGAGGCTGGCCAGCCGGGTCCACCGGCCATCTATGTGACGTATTGGGAGAAAAAACGTCGGAGGTATTGGCATGCCCACGTTTCTGGACCGACGGCACAACACGTCTTGATGCTCGTCAATCTCTACAAACAGCAACGCCTTCGGACGCCTTGGTTGTTTCCTAGTCCACGCGATCCTCAGCACCATCTTTCGAGTCGTCAAGCCTACAACGTCTTTCAAAAGGCTCTCAAGGTAGCCGGGCTCCGTTCGCGTCCCTTCCATGCTCTCCGAGCTACGTGCATGAAACAATGCAAACGAATGGGATGGACCATCGAACAAACGATGGAGCTTACAGGAGACAGTTTCAGAACGGTTCAAGAGCACTACCTAACCCCGAGCATTGATGAGATGAAAGAGGTGGCCGTCAAGGCTCCGCCTGTGAGGTTCGGGGCCTTCGACCGTCTCCGGGGATTGAAACCGCTGGTTCCCGAAAAAGAGACGAAGTGAGAATGACGAAACGTGGCGGCGGGAGCGACAGCGCGGTTGTTTCGGGCGGCGAAAGCCAAGTCCCGGTCGCCGGACAAAGTGAACCCGATGCGCGACCCGCCGCGATCCCCGCCGCCGATCCGGAGCCGGAGGGCATCCCTTGGCACCGGCTCGTGTTCGGTCGGATGACGGACGAGTTAGTGCTCGTGGACATTCTGCAAGGAATCGGCAAGGACGGCAAGCCGGTTCCGAAGGAGAGGGTGCTGGAACACCTCCAGGCCTCCATTGAGGCCGAACGATGGATGATTCGCAAGCACGGTCGCAAGCTTGCCGCCAAGCTCTACGGCATGCTCGAAGGCGTCACGAGCGACGTAAAGACCGTGGATTTCGTGATGACCTTCGATTACGCGACCTACTATCGACAGCTAATCGACAAGGAGGCCAGCGATGCGCGAAAGGCGACAAGTCCAACTCAAGCCGACAAAGAAGCCTAACCCCACGGTCAAGGTCCACTACGGATCGTGTGCCCACGGGTTCCATTGCCTTGAGTGCTGCGCCCAAGCGTGGCGATGGGTATGAACACCAACACGATGATGATTTGGCACGTGGTCCACGGCCAATCACCGATCCGGAGCATGCTCCGTCGCGGGCTCAAGAATTTCGTCACCTCCGCATGGTCCCACTACAAGAGCAACGCTCCGTTTTCGGAATGGCAAGTCGGAATGGTCCGTGCGTCCGGCGGTCGTATCTTCATCGACTCGGGAGCCCTCAGCGGACTCCGCCACGATGTCTCTTGGCTAGACCGGCAAGATGCCGTCGCCCAGCTAGCCCGGGACGTGAGCGCCGATCTCGTCGCCCACCTTGACGTGCCGATGGAAAGACACGGCCTTCGGGCGGCTCACATCACGCGATCCCGCGCCCTTGAGATTACGATCCGTAACGCCGTCGCCTTCATGGACGCCGACGTGGGCCAAGCGGAAAAGGTCTATGTGATTCAGGGATGGACCCTTGATGAATACAAGTCTTGTCTCCGATCCTTCTACGACCACGGGATTCCGGATGCGCCCAACGGGCTCGGACTCGGAACGTGTTGCATGCGTAAGGGCACGCGCGGGCTGTGGCAAATCGCGGAGTGGGCCACGGCGGCCACGAACGGCTTTTGGCTCCACGCCTTCGGCGTCGGTGACCTTTCCAAGATTCCACGTCTCGCGGCGCTCGGGTACGACAGTTTGGATGAGGGCAACACGGTCCGAGCCATCATCTACCGACACGACGCCACGCTGGCCAAGCTCATGGCGTCGTACCGGGGGTTCGATGCGTGAACATCGAGACGCGCATCAGCTTGCGCGGCAGGACGCTGGCCGGGTACGCGAATTGGAATCTCAACGGCACGAACCGCATCCGGCTCAACGTCAACAAGATGTGGAGCGCCACCGGAGAATGGTGCGACTCCTACGTGGAGGCCCGCCGCAAGTCCAACCGGAAACCCGTCTTGCCCTTGGCCGATCTTCATTGGATACTCTTTCTCCTAGAATTCTGCCGGACCGATTCTCACGAGAGAATGCATTGCATCTTTCATCAAGAGCGTGAGGTGCGCCGGTACGGGGACCATTTCAAGGAGGGCATCCTCCATCATGCCGTTCTCGCCAAGTTTGACGATTTCTTTTGGGAGTCCTGATGCGCCGGAACGTCCGCATCGTCAACCCGCATCCGTTCCACAAGCGACCGCCGCCGCCCGAGTGGGAGCGGGCCATGCCGATTCTCTTGCTCGTCGTGGGCGGCGGATTCATGTTCGTGGCCGGGCCCCGATCCGTCGATGACCCGACCTCCGCCGGATTCATGCTGTGGGCCATAGGCTTGTTCCTTGCGGGATTCGGGATGTGGTGGATTTTCACCCGCGCTCCGGAACGCTATCCACCGGATCGTTAGGCATGCGTCTAGGCTCCTGTGTCCAGCTTGCTGTATTCGCTTACTGTATATGCTTAGGGTTTGTGCTTAGGGTTAAGGATAAGGCTTGAGGTCAGGGTCAAAGGCAAAGCCTTAATGTAGTGCCTAACCATCACGGTGTGTCCTTGTCCTACGTCCGCATCAAACGCATCAAAGGACACGACTACTACTACAGGGTCCGATCCGTTCGGGAAGGCAAGCGAGTCCGTCAACTCTTTGAGGCTTACATCGGGCCCGTGAGCCCGGCGGGCGGCGGGGCTCCCGGCGCGGAGGTGGAGCACGCCGCTATGACGAAAGTCCGGGTCAGATTCCCCCGGACCAAGGAGTACCGCGGACGGACACTCAACTACCGCAAGACCCTCAACGATGGCAAGACGGCGCTCTACGTGGAGCCCGGTGTCCCCGACGCGGAGGTGCGCGATCTTGAGGATGCGTTCGAGCGGCTGCCCGTCTCGATGCGCAATGACGTGAAAGAGATCTCGGTGGTGAAGGGCGAAGGCGATCCGTTCACCGTCGGCACGACGAGCTACAAGGAGGGCGGCAATTTCCACACGCATACCGGCGCTCTGCACGTGTTCACGGAATCCGGCGACCGCCGTTGGGTCAAGGATTTCCGATCCGCGGATTTTATCATGGTCCATGAGGTTGGCCACGGCACATACGAACGTTATGAGCGGGCCCGGACAGACGTTCGGACGAAAGCCCGTGAATCCTTCGACTACGACAAGTCCCTGGAACGGAACAAGGCGATCCGCCAAAGGGAAATCGACGCCCTTGACGCCAAGTGGAAACCGCGTTTGGACAAGGCCAACGAACGGTTGGAGCAAGAGGATCGGCTCTATCGTAGGAACCTTGACGAGCGCATGGAGACGCCAAGCGGTCGCAAGCTTGACCAACTAGAGGCCGAACGGAATCTCATCGCCAAGGATCGGGCCGTGGCTCGGGGACAAGCCACGAAGCTCGGCAAGGCCTACCGCAAGGAGCGGGATGCGATCCCCGGGACATTTGAGCGGACGGACAAGGAATTCTATGAGGCCCGAGCAAAGGCCGACGATGAGTGGGAAGCTGCCGATCCGGCGAACAAGGCGTGGTCCGAATTCCATGAAGCTTCCGACCGGGAAGGCCCCGTGTCTCCCTACGTCAAGTCGTATTTTGATGCAAGCTCCGGCCAACGCTACACGGAGCAATTCGCGGACTCAACGCGGATTTGGTACTCGGAGTCCGAACCCAAAGCGGAGGCCCGACGGCTTGCCGACACGCATCCGGACACCTACAAGGCATGGCGGACCGTGATGGACAAGGAGGCCCACGGCCATGCGGTCCCGCTAACGCGAAGGCCGCGACCGCGACCGTCTCCGGGCTAGCGCCCGTCGGGCTGCCCGTCGGGCCTTCCCCGCACACCGAGCATGGACCGTCTGCCCATTCACAACCCGCTGCGGCTCGTTTGGCCATAGGTGGGCTTCGCACACCGGACACCGATCCGGCTCTGGAGAATCCGTCACCATGCCACCCCCGTGATTCCGTCCGGCGACATGAACCTACCCCACGAGATACGGCCACAGGACGAACAACAAGACGTTGACGGCCATCAGGAGCATGCCCTCAAGGTTGATGACCATCATGGACGTGTCACGGACCCCGTTGACCTTGAATTTCCACCCGGGGATCGGCTCCCACCGCTCCCCGTAACGGTGGGCGATGAGCGCCCGGACGAAGCCCACCCACAGGCCGATGATGACCCCGGCGACAGCCGCGGGGGCGGTCCACACCACCCAAGTCGGGTCGAAGGAAATCATGGCAATCCCTCACGGTCAACCGGTTGCGACTCGCGCCGGGCCTCCAGGGCTTGCCGTCGGAGGCACGTCTTGTGACAGGGACGGCCTTGGGCGTCGGTCCACACGTTCTGATTCCACCGCCCGTAGGATGCGATCCTCCGGGTGCAGATTGCGCAATTCATCGGACCACTAGACCCCGTTGAGATACCGGACTTCCACGTGCCCGCGGTACATCCCGCGCTCGTCGTGGTCCCAAACCTGCACGTTCTCGAACACGCGCCCGGTCACCCGGTCGGCGTAGAATGCGGTCACGATTCCGGCGCTCCAATTGCTAACGGTTGCTACCATCGCTTGCCACCACGACGCCATTGGTTAGTATATGAAATAGATGTGTTGGTCCCCGTATCATATCTTGTTCTCATCGGAAAGAATGAGGGCGGGATCGGGTACAAAGCGGGTGGCAAGCACCCGGTCCCGCCGGTCATCGTGATGTAGTGCCTAACTCCCTCTCGTGGGCTTTTTCAAGGACGAGTCGCCAAATCTCACGAGCCTGATTCTCAGTAAGCCGACCATCCCGAACATCGTTCCTTAGACATGCGGCAACATAGGAGATTCCGGGAAGCATCATGGCCGTGTCTCCGGCGGAAGGAACGTGTTGGCCACGGCTCCCACGACCGCTACGAGCGGGCCGGGGACCGTCGGGATCGGCTTGGTGGCAAGCTCGATGCGGCATGGGCATCCCGGAAAGAGGCATGTGATGGATGCCGCAGGGTAGTACCCCTTCCGCCCGACGAAGGAGTGGCGATCCCACGTGTGTCCGCAGATGGCACATCCGTATTGCATCTCATCCCTCCCGGTAGTGGGCCTTGAGCCAATCGCGTCCCCACGATTCCTGCCAATCGACGCGGCGACCGTACTTACGGTGCAGTTTGGTCATGAGTGGAAAGTTGTCCGTCGTGAGGGTCGGCCAAATGTCGTGCCATGCCACGTTCCAGCGCATTCCCTTGGGCCACGAGATCGTGTAGGCGTCGGCATGGTGGATGTGTGCCCGCGGATTGGCGGCGTAGGTCGGCCACACCAAGTCAATGATGTCTCGGTCAATCTCCACGACATCGACGTGCGTTACGTTCGGACACGAAAGCGCGGCTTGCAGAATCACGCCGAGTCCGAGCCCGTTGACCAAGACGCGGCCACCGCGTTGGCGGATTTCGTAGATGGCCGCAAGGTGGTCGCGCACCTCCATCGGCGTATCGGACATCATCGGATCGTGGTCGCCATCCCGGATGAGTCGGGTGTACGTCCCCGGGTCAACGGGCCGACCGTGCAAGGCGTATTGCAGCGCCTTCACGTCCATCTCTGGCACCGTGAACCGTTCTACCCGCCATGGGCCGCTGCGACCCTCCGGGACGGCCACACGGTAGTCATTTCCCATCACGTCTCACCTCCGCGGATGGCAGCCACGATTTCCTTGACGATGGGACCCCACTTGGTAAGCCGCCAATCCGGCGCATGCTTGTACGCCTTGTTGTCGGGGTCCAATTCATATCTCAATGCGCCGCCATCCGGAATCCGGAGCAACATCACGCCCTTCGACGTGAAGGCCCTGCGCGTGAAGAAAGGCTTGAGCACGATCCCATGCTCGGGTCGTGAGGCTTGGTCAATCGACAAGTCAAGGAGCCACTTGCGTTCTACCGTGATGACAAGATGGCCGTCCCATCCGGGTCCGTCCGTCGGATAGCCGATCCCGATCCCGTAGGCACCGTCGCGTTGCTCCCGCACCCATTCGGGATGACCGGCGACCATCGCCCTGTGCCCCTCCTTGTTGAAGGCCGCGACCTTCACGGCCGTCGGCCCGGCGGCGATGCCGATCCGTCGTAGGGCCTCCACACCGATTCGTGTGGACGCGATGCATGAGTCCACGGAGATTCCGTGGCCAAGGATCGTCGGGCGTCCGACTCGGCACAGCGTTTCGAGCGTCCGGACGGTTCCCTGGCTCATGCATCTCCCCGCCCGTCGTCCACGTCGAACACGGATCGGGGCTCGGGGTCCACGGCTTGCCGGTCCATCGCGTCCCCCTCCGTGGCGGCGGCCTCCGCGATCCCCGTGACCGCCGGACACGTGGCCGTCGATTCGACGTACTGCCGCGCCATGGCCTCAATCTCCGACGTGATGACGACCGGAAACATCGGGTCCGACAGGACCGGCGCGGCCCGTGCGATCCGAAAGTACTCGTCCGGCGTGATGCGGGCCTCTCCGCTCCACCCGAACAACGGCCCGAGAACAATCTCGCCTTCGTTCAGCCGCGTCGTCACCGATTGGGTCTTGCGGCATCGCGGGAACACGGCTTGCATCCGTAGCTCCACGTGATAGCCGGTCGGAGACAACTCGTTCTTGCTCACAAGGATGCGGGCCCGGATCGGGAATTCCACGCCGCTCTTGGTTCGTCCCTTGATGTCAACATAGTCGGTCATCTTGCTTGCCACCACGACGTAGATGGATGCCGGTCCATATATAGGTTATGAACCGCAAATCAGTTGTGATTCACATGTGAATGCATGGCCGTATGTGCACATGAAAAGGCAGCGACCACCGATCCCACTCACATTCGATGCTAAAGCATCGAATCCTAACTAATACCTCCCTATTCTCTAAGGGGGATGCAGCCCATGTGTGTGCACAATCGGAATCATTATCAAGGCCAATCGCAATGCCGACGACCCGGAGGCCCACGCCCGGGATGTAGTCCCTTGGCGATAGTCGTGAGCGTAGAGGGACCGACAGACGCCCCCTCCGGATCGGAGCTTTCCGTTCGCCTTGGCCGGTTCCTATCGGCAAAAGACCCGTCGCCGGACATAGGGATTCGCATCGACACGGATCGGTGGTCCAAGGAGATTAGCCCGCGTCCCGGCCTCACCCCCAAGTTTGCCTACCAAGAGATTCAGAGGGCCCTATGGTCACTCCCCCCGCACAAGGAGGGATGGCTGATGCGGGCGTGCGTGGACGCGCGGGGTCGCCTATGGCGAATACTCACGGAGTACGTCGGATCGGGCAAGAACGCCCGTCTGATTGCGAAGGCGTACTTGGACGGCCCCGGTCACAACGGAGGCCGGATTTGACACACGCGCCCGGCGATCCCCGCGGGACCCGAGCCTTCCGCCGGGTCTTTGCCATCCTGGCGCTGATGATGCTGGGCTCCACGGCCGTCATGCCGAGCGTGCTGGCCCAGGACTTCACCGGTCAGAAATCGAAGGTCATCGACCTTGTGCCCGATCCGGCCTTCCGCGTGGACCGCACCGTGAACCTTGCGAACGCTACGAAGGTCGGCGCGAGTCAGCTAGACCTTGAGAAAGACGCGATGCGACCGGAATTCAACGAGCCCGGCCGGTTCCTTGGCCCCTACGTCCGCACGTCGAAATTCCGCTTCACAAGCCAAAAGGGTGGCGTGTTCTCGTTCGAGTCCACGTTCAACTTCACGAAACAGCAAGTCATGAACGGCGCAAGCACCTATTGGGTCCGCTGGCCCATCGACCCGTCCGAATACCGCGTGCTGTGCATCCAGATCGTGGACTACTTCGCCTTCACGGTCGGCGGACCGCTGAACAACGATTACGTCCGGTGCGCCGGTCACACGACCGAGCCCCCGGGCGGCTTGTTGGGCTTCGCCTTTTTCGATGAGGGTCTAGGCGATTGGGCGATCCGCGACGGCACGGGCCTCTACGTCAAGGAGTGGAATTGGCTGAAACCGGGCAGAAACTACACGTTCCGTTTCCTGGGCCAGCTTGTCGATGACGTGAGCCCGTCCGTGTGGGTTACCGTGGAACGGTATCAGCTTGCCGCCAAGCAAACCTACGAATTCTCGGATTTCGTTCGTGGCGTCTCCCACACGGAGAGTCTGCCCCTCTACCCGGCGTTCGCCTTCAATTTCCTGGCCGGAATCGGGGAGTCCGGCCTCACGTCCTACCGAATCCCCTTCACGGGCAGGAACACGACGTTCATGTTCTCCCAGGAGTACGAGCCCTTTGACGCTTGCACGGACCACTTTTCGTTTTACATCCCATTCATCGGCGCGGATAACGTGACGTGGACATTCTTCGTCAACGCGACCTACGGCGACACGGGAGGCAACCCCTCCCCCTATCTCCGGAACACGTGGACGACGACCACGAAGCGTAACTTCGTGCTGACAAGCTCTCCGTTGTCGGTCCAAGGCATGTTCGATGAAATCAACGAAATCTGTCTCCCGCAATCGCTCACGTGGGGCATCCAAGTCTATGCCTCCAAGCCGGTCGTCATGCTCGGATACGTCCCGGACGATCCGGCGGACATCGACCTTCCGTGGCGTCTCAGCACGGCGACCCACACCACGAATCCGTTTTACGCTTGGGGCTCCGGCTTGCTGAGCATATTCTCCACGTTGGACCTTGTGACCCCCGTTTTCATCAACGCCGACTTCACAAGCGGCGCGTGGGCCGACGTGACAATCACGGACCTTTACCAAGTCTACGACTTCGGATGGGGACGGGGCTATTTGTTCCCCGGCGAAGTGGACATCATCTTGTTCCTTGAGGATGGTCGGCAGCTTCCGTTCAACAACGAAGCCGGAGCCATCGAATCCGGCCCGGGATCGGAAAGCCAACCGTGTAGTGTCATCGGCCCGGTTCAGAGCGTCCCGGTCATCTCCGAAATCTCCAAGCCGATAGCGGATTGGCTCAATCAATTCATATGTTTTATCCTGAACATCGCGGGGAACATCATCGGTTTCATCCAGACGATTGCTCAGCGGATATGGGAGGGCATCAAGGCCATCGGGGAGTGGATTAGCTCCGCCTTCATGTCCTTCATCGATGTTCTCGTGGACATCGCCACATCGGTCGTGGACATTGTGGTTAACATCGCAACCGCATTCCTTGTCTCGCTGCCGTTCGTTCTCGTGCTCTTTGTCGCGGCCCGCGGCATGCCGGACATCCTTGAGGCCAAGACGCGGATCGTGACGGCCGCCCGGCGTGAGCGCCCGACGGAGATGGAGGGACAGGAACCGTGAGGCCCTGCCGACGAATCCGAGCCGCCTTCATCCTTGCGTCCCTGATGCTTTCCGTGCCGCTGATGTTCCCACCGGTCGCCGCCGCACAAACCGTCAACGTGGTGTCCGATTTCGTGGCACACGACGATGGCGCGTTCGCTTACGACAAGCGCGTGAATTGGGCCGACGGATCGGACCAAGACTTGACGAACACGAACCTCACGTGGCAACCATTCTTCCAGAACAACAC
>Ga0137365_10000178_pt1 | contig 36120 bp, 29 predicted proteins | sample SagtaG_9_FD_104799 | JGI IMG/M metagenome (GOLD analysis project Ga0137365, IMG submission 104799) | Vadose zone soil microbial communities from Sagehorn Ranch, Mendocino, California, USA - Sage1_L_40_16 metaG | ecosystem: Environmental > Terrestrial > Soil > Vadose zone | place: USA...
CACCCCGGGCGGCGCCGGGTTGTGTTCCTCGGCGACCTTGTCGACCGCGGCCCGGACACCCCTGGGGTGTTGCGGCTGGCCATGGGCATGGTCGCCGCCGGCGACGCGATCGCGGTGCCCGGCAACCACGAGAACAAGCTGCTGCGCGCGCTGCGCGGCCGCGACGTGCAGGTGACTCACGGACTGGCCGAGTCGCTGGCTCAACTGGCGGCTGAACCGCCGGAGTTCCGGGCGGCAGTGCAGGCGTTTCTTGACGGCCTGATTTCGCATTACGTGCTGGACGACGGCAAGCTGGTCGTTGCGCACGCGGGGCTGATCGAGCGCTATCAGGGCCGCGCCTCGGCGCGGGTCCGAGACTTTTGCCTGTATGGGCAAACGAGCGGGGAAACCGACGAGTTCGGGTTGCCGGTGCGCTACCCGTGGGCGGACGAGTACCGCGGCCAGGCCATGGTCTTGTACGGGCACACACCGGTTCCGTCGCCCGAGTGGGTGAACAATACCCTGTGCCTGGACACCGGGTGCGTGTTCGGCGGCAGGCTGACCGCGCTGCGCTATCCGGAGCGTGAACTGGTCGGTGCGCCGGCGGCGCGGGTGTATTACCAGCCCGCCAAGCCGTTCCCCGTAGGCCCGCAAGCCGCACCGGCGCCCGACGCTGTGGCCCGGCGGGATCCCGGCGTTCTCGACATCACCGACGTGCTCACCAACAGGGTCGTCGAAACCGCCAGCCACGGCCGGATCGGCATCCGCGAGGAGAACGCGGCAGCGGCTCTGGAGGTGATGAGCCGGTTCGCGGTCGACCCGCGCTGGCTGTTGTATCTGCCGCCGACGATGAGCCCGGTCGCGACATCCAGCCGGGCTGGGCTGCTCGAGCATCCAGACCAAGCGTTCGACGCCTACCGCGCCGACGGCGTCCATGCCGTGGTCTGCGAAGAAAAGCACATGGGCTCGCGCGCCATCGCGCTCATCTGCCGTGACCCAGCCGCCGCGCGGGCCCGATTCGGCGCACCCGGCGGCGGCACCGGCGCCGTGTATACGCGTACCGGGCGCCCGTTCTTTCCTGCCGCGCTCACCGAGGATCTGCTCGCCCGCCTGCGAGCCGCCGCGGAGAGGGCTCAGCTGTTCGGCGACCTTGAAACCACCTGGCTGCTGTTCGACTGCGAGGTGCTGCCGTGGAGCGCAAAGGCCGAAGATCTGCTGCAGCACCAGTACGCCGCGGTCGGGGCTGCCGCCCGCGGCGCCCTACCCGCCGCGGTCGCCGCGCTTGAGCAGGCGGGCGCCACCGGTCTCGACGTCGGGGAGCTGCTCGCCCGGACCCGATCCCGGGCCGCCAACGCCGACGGGTTTACCGCTTCCTACCGCCGCTACTGCTGGCCCACCGACGGTCTGAACGGAGTCAAGGTCGCGCCCTTCCAGCTGCTTGCGAGCGAAAGTGCCACCTACCACGACCGGCCGCACCGCTGGCACCTCGCCCTCGCCGACAGGCTCGCCGTTGCCGACCCAGAGATGATCGCGGTAACCGAGCGGCTGTATCTGGACCTCACGGCGCCAGATTCGGCCGGCGCTGCCACGCGCTGGTGGGAGGAGCTGACCGAGGCGGGCGGTGAGGGCATGGTGGTCAAGCCAGCGGCGAACCTTGTTCGCGGCCGCCGTGGGCTGGCGCAGCCAGGACTAAAGGTCCGCGGCCGCGAATATCTGCGCCTTATTTACGGCCCCGACTACACGCAGGCCGCCAACATCGGCCGCCTGCGCGAGCGCAATCTTGGGCGCAAGCGATCACTGGCTGCCCGGGAGTACGCGCTCGGCCTCGAAGCGCTGGAAAGGACGGCACGCGGCGAGCCGCTGTGGCGGATCCACCAGGCAGTCTTCGCGGTACTCGCCCTCGAATCCGAGCCGGTGGACCCACGGTTGTAAAGACTCTCGCGAGGGGAAGATCTGCCGTGGCAGGCCGGGGGAGTGCCGCGGCGTGCCTGCCGCGCGCCTGCCGGGAGACTGCCGGGAGACTGCCGCGGGTGCTTGCCGTGGGCTGCCTGCCGCGGGCCTGCCAGGGGACCGGCGTGGGTGCTGCCGCGGCGCGCGGAGACGGTGATCACCGGAGCTGGCGCCGTGGACCAACACCCACCCCGTCCACGCCGACCTGCGCGGACAGCAACGGACAGGGGTGTCGTAACAGCCCTATAGGGAATTAATAGCCGCATACGAGGCTCTACCATCAGTATGCGGTGTCGTCAGTGACATTTTTTGGCGCTGCGTGGACTGGGTTACGCGATGGGTAGTGTCCCCGCCCAGCGCTCGCGTCTCTGGTGCTCGCCGCGTTCCCTGCGTTCCGCGCCCGACGCGGTCGCGCGGGCTCTGCCTGTCGCGATGCCGCTCACCGTTGGATTGCGCGGCTCTTTGCCGGCTTTCTTATCGGCGCTTGGCCAGGGACTTTCGTCACGTGTACCTCGCTGACCTGGAAAGATTGTAAATGGAGGTCAACAAGTGGTCATCGCGTGGAACGCCTCTCGTGGGGCGACAGTGGGTATCGAATGGGAGCTTCAGCTCATCGATGCGCAGACCCGGCTGCTGCGACAGGATGCGCGAGAGATCCTCGCGTCGCTGCCCGCACTCGACGATGACCCCGAGCACGCGAAGATCAGGCACGAGCTCATGCAGTCCACGCTGGAGGTGGTCACCGGCATCTGCTCCACCGCTCGGGAGGCTAAGGCTGACCTTGCGACGACCATTGGCGAACTTCAGCGGATCACCGGAGCGCGAGGTACGATGCTGGCCTGCGCTGGGACGCATCCCGTCAGTGACTGGCGTGATGCGAAGATGGCGCCGATTCAGCGTTATGCCGAGCTCGTCGAGCAAATGCAGTGGCTGGCCCGCCGGATTCAAACCTTTGGGGTTCACGTCCATGTGGGCCTGCGTGATGGGAGCAAGGCGATTCCGATCGTCAATGCGCTCACCGCGTATCTTCCGCATTTTCTCGCCCTCACCGCATCCAGCCCTTACTGGTGCGGGCAGGACACTGGCCTGGCATCCAGCCGGTCGGTGGTATTCGGCGCGCTGCCGACGGCGGGCCCGCCGCACCAGCTGGCCAGATGGAGCGAGTTCGAGGACTACATGGATACCCTGCTTCGAGCCGGGACCATCCGGAGCATCAAAGAGGTGTGGTGGGACATCCGCCCACACCCCGATTTCGGCACCGTGGAGATCCGCATGTTCGACGGCGTCCCTACCCTGCGCGAGATCGGAATGGTCGCGTCACTCTCACAGTGCCTGGTTCAGCTCTTCGACTTCCAGCTAGACCGGGGCTACACGCTGCCGAACCCGGCGGCCTGGGTGGTCAGAGACAACAAATGGCGGGCCACCAGGTACGGACTCGATGCGATCGTGATCATTGACGACACGGGCGCGACGTCGCCGCTGCGTGATGAGCTCTACGAACTCGTCCGCGAGCTTGGGCCAGTCGCGGACCGCATCGGCTGCCCGGACGAGCTATGCGTCGTATCCGACGTGCTCGAACACGGTGCTTCCTACGAGCGGCAGCGTGCGATTATCGATGGTGGGGGCGAGCTTACCGACGTGGTGGATGCCCTTGTCACTGAATTCACCGAGGACAGGTTCGTGGCGCCGGGGGAGGTCACCTATGCGGGGACATGACCTGTCCGGTGCCCTCGATTCCTTCCTTTCCGCCCACACCGACGAGCTGATTGCCTTCCGCAGGGACCTGCACGCGCACCCCGAGCTCGGTTACCACGAGCACCGCACGACGCGGATCGTCGCGGCCCGGCTCGCTGCGGCCGGGCTGCGGCCTGCAGTGCTGCCAAAGGGCACTGGCCTGCTCGCCGACATCGGCAGCGGGAATAGCCGCGCGAGCGGCCCCGTGGTGGCGCTGCGCGCAGACCTAGACGCGCTGCCGGTGCCGGACGAGAAGAACGTGCCATACCGCTCGACCGTTCGTAACGCCTGCCACGCATGCGGACATGACGTGCACACGGCGATCCTGGTTGGCACCGGCCTCTTCCTCGCGCGGCTAGCGGCGGCCGGCGAGCTGCGGGGTCGGGTCCGGCTGGTTTTCCAGCCAGCTGAAGAGGTTCCTGGCGGGGCGCTGGACGTGCTCGCCGCGGGCGGGATCGCGTCGGTTGACCGGATCTTCGCCCTGCATTGCGACCCGCGGCTCGACGTCGGCAAGATCGGCTTGCGCACGGGCCCGATTACCGCGGCCTGCGACAAGATCATTGTCCGGGTGGCCGGCCCGGGTGGGCACACCGCGCGGCCGCACCTCACCGCGGACCTCGTCTACGCGCTGGGGAAAATCGTCACCGAACTGCCTGCGGCGCTGTCCAGGCGGGTCGATCCACGGTCCAGCCTGAGCCTGGTGTGGGGGAAAGTGAGCGCGGGATCTGCGGCCAACGCCATACCCGACGACGGGATCGCGGAAGGCACGGTGCGCTGCCTCGATGACGAAGCCTGGCATGCGGCGCCGGACCTGCTGAAGGCTCTCATCGACTCGGTGGCGAGCGCCTACGGGGTGCTTGCTGAGCTCAGTTACCAGCGCAACGTGCCGCCGACCGTCAACGAGGCCGCCAGCGTGCAGATGCTCACCGACGCCACCATCCAGGTGCTCGGCCCCGACGCCATCGCTTCGGCGCCACAGAGCCTGGGTGGCGAGGACTTCGCGTGGTTTCTCGAATCGATCCCCGGCGCGCTCGCGCGGCTCGGCACCCGCGGCTGCGACATGGCCGACGACCTCGACCTGCACCAAGGCACGTTCGATGTCGACGAGCAGGCGATCGGGGTCGGCGTCAAGGTGATGGTGGCGACCGCGCTCGGCGCGCTCGGCGGCGCTTCCGCGCGTGAGCCGCTGCCTGGTGCCGCTGCCCTGGGCTGACCAGGCGGTAGCCTCCAAGAGTGACCGATACGCCCACGCTCGACGAGATCCGGCGGGCACCGAAGGTGCTGCTGCACGACCACCTGGACGGTGGGCTGCTGCCCGCGACCATCATCGATCTCGCCCGTGACGTCGGGTACCGCTCGCTGCCGACAGGCGACCCCAGCGAACTGGCGGCGTGGTTCGGGCAGCTCGCGGACTCCGGGTCGCTTGAGCGGTATCTGGAGGCTTTCTCCCACACCGTCGCGGTCATGCAAACCCGCGACGCGCTCGCCAGGGTGGCCGCGGAGTGCGCGGCCGACCTGGCCGATGATGGCGTGGTCTATGCGGAGGTTCGGTTCGCGCCGGAGCTCCACACCGAGCGTGGCCTCAGCCTGGATCAGGTTGTGGAGGCGGTGCTCGAAGGCCTCGCCGAGGGCATCAAATCGCACCCCATACGCATCGGCGTGCTCCTCACCGCGATCAGGCATGCCGCGCGCTCGATGGAGATCGCCGAGCTTGTTGTGCGCTACCGGGACGCGGGCGTGGCCGGCTTCGACATCGCGGGGCCGGAGGCTGGTTACCCTCCGACGCGGCACCTGGATGCCTTTGAGTACCTGCAGCGGGAGAACGCGCATTTCACAATTCACGCGGGCGAGGGATTCGGGCTGCCCTCCATATGGCAAGCGATCCAATGGTGCGGTGCGGACCGGCTTGGCCACGGGGTGCGGATCATCGATGACATCGCGGCCCACCCTGATGATGGCACCCCAAAGCTCGGGCGGCTCGCCGCCTACGTGCGAGACAAGCGGATTCCGCTGGAAATGTGCCCAACGTCCAACGTGCACACCGGAGCTGCTGCGTCGGTCGCCGAGCATCCCATTGGCCTGTTGCGTCGGCTGTACTTCCGTGTCACGGTCAACACCGACAACCGGCTGATGAGCGCCACCGGCATGTCGGCGGAGTTTGCCCAGCTGGTGGAAGCATTCGGTTACGGATGGGACGACCTACAATGGTTCACTGTTAATGCGATGAAGTCGGCGTTCCTGCCCTTCGACGAGCGCCTGGAGCTAATAAACGGTGTCATCAAGCCAGGATTCGCACAGCTCAAGTGGCGGGTCGGCAAGCCATTCGCCTGATGGCAGCGGCCCGTCCCAGCCTGATAGGCACGCGGCCGGGGCGGCGGGGGTGACCGGACCGGCTGGACCGGCCGGCGTGCCCGGCCCGGCCGGGCCCGCGGCGGACGGCGCCGCCCGCAACCGCCAGGTGTTCCGGTCACCCGGCGCGGTCGTGACCTGGTACGTCTGGCTGCTCTTCGCCGCGGCGAACCTGGTCGACCTGGGGGTGCGCGGCCATGACCACACCGCCGCCGTGTACGCGGCCGTCCTGGCCCTGATCACCGGCGTGGTCTATATCGCTGCACTACGGCCGCGGGTCATCGCCGATGATGACGCGGTCACGCTGCGTAACCCATTGCGTGACACCCGGATACCGTGGGGAGCGGTGACCAGAATCGATCTGCGGGAGCTCGTGTGCTTCCACGTCCAGATCCAGCCAACGGAGCGCGCTGGCGCGCCCCCGCGCCACCGGGTGGTGCGAAGCTGGGCGCTGCAGTCCTCGCGCCGCGGCAGGGCGAGGGCACGCGGACAGGCACGCAGGCGCGACGCCGAGTTCACCAGGATGTTCGCACGGCAACCGCCGCAGCTCGAGGCGCTGACCGCGCAGTCGACGGCCGCCGTGGCGATCGTGGAGCTGGATCAACGGCGAAGCATGGCCCATGAGCGCGGCGTCGAGCGGGGCGACCCGATCGTCGCTTGGTCCCGCGTCTCGCTGGCGGCGCTCGCCGCTCCTGCGGTGCTTGTCGCCCTGGTGGCCGCCATCCACTGACGGCAGCGGCAGCGGCACAGCGGTGGCGCGGCACGGCGGCGCGCGCCTCCGCTAGGGGGGCAGTGGCCGTCGGGCAGCGGCATGGCGGCGAATCAATCCGTGACCGCGGCGATATCGGCGAGCAGCCTGGCGAGCAGAGCCCCGATCCGTGCGGCCGCGGCCCGCCCGGCGGCGAGCACGTCACCATGGTCCAGCGGCTTGCCTGACAAGCCCGCGGCCATGTTGGTCACCAGCGAGAAGGCGAGCACGTCGAGGCCGGCCTCACCGGCTGCGATGGCCTCGAGCACGGTTGACATACCGACCAGATCCGCACCGAGCGTGCGAGCCATCCGGATCTCGGCCGGCGTCTCATAGTGCGGTCCAGGAAAGCAGGCGTAGACGCCCTCGGCGAGGGACGGATCGTCCGCGCGGGCCAGCGCTCGCAGCCGTGGGGCGTAGAGCGCGGTCAGGTCCACAAAGCGCGGGCCGGTCAGCGGCGAACGCCCGGTCAGATTGATGTGGTCGCTGATGAGCACCGGCTGCCCGATCGAGAGGTCCGGGCGGATGGCGCCCGCCGCGTTGGTCAGCACGATGGTTCGCGCGCCTGCTGCGGCAGCCGTTCGGATGCTATGAACTGCCGCCGCCGGTCCGTGACCTTCGTACAGATGGGTGCGGCCAAGGAAGATCAGCAGCCGGTGCCGCCCAGCGCGGACGCAGCGGAGCATGCCCGGGTGGCCGCCGGTCGCCGGCCGGGGGAACCCAGGCAAGCTGTGGGTCGCGAGTTCGTGGTCCGGTGGCCCGAACGCGTCCGCGGCGTCGCTCCACCCGGACCCGAGCACCACGGCCGCCGTGTACAGGTCGGTGCCTGTGCGCTCGCGCAGCGCGTCGGCGGCCGCGCGGGCGGTGCGGTAGGGGTCGTCGTCGCTCACGTCAGCCGACCCTACGCGCGGCCACCGCGTCTCGTCACCTGCGCCCGGCCACCGCACCCTCGTCGCCTGCGCGCGGCCACCGCACCCTCGTCACCTGCCCGCGCGTCGGGCGTGTGCGCCACAATGGAGTCCCGTGAGCTGCCCAGGAGTGGACGAGACGGCATCGTGACGGCGGAACGCACCCGGATTGTGATCATCGGCGGCGGGCCAGGAGGCTATGAGGCTGCCCTCGTCGCCGCGCAACTCGGCGCTGACGTCACCATGGTTGAGCGGGATGGCGCGGGCGGCGCCTGCGTGCTCACCGACTGCGTGCCATCCAAGACGCTGATCGCGACCTCGGTCACCATGGCGACGCTGGCGGGCGCGGGAAGTTTGGGTGTGCGCCCGGGTCCGGCCGCCGCGGCGGTGGATCCTGGCCAGCTCTACGCCCGGGTGAAGAAGCTCGCACGGCAGCAGTCGGCTGACGTCGCGGGCCGGCTCTGGGCCGAGGGGGTTCGGGTGATCGCCGGTACGGGAAGCCTGGATGGCCCGCACGCCGTGGCGGTTGGCCGCGACCGGCTCGCCGCGGACGTGATACTGATCGCGCCTGGCGCACATCCGCGGGCGCTGCCCGACGCGGTGCCAGACGGGGAGCGGATCCTGGATTGGCGGCAGATCTACGATCTTGCCGAACTCCCCGAACGGCTCATCGTTGTCGGCTCAGGCGTGACCGGTGCGGAGTTCGCCAGCGGGTACCAGGCGCTGGGCTCGGACGTGACGCTCATCTCCTCGCGGCAGCGTGTGCTGCCCAATGAGGACGCCGATGCCGCAGGTGTGGTGGAGGAGGTGTTCGGCCGGCGTGGCATGACCGTGCTCAGCAGGTCGCGGGCGGCGGCGGTGAAGCGCTCAGCCGACGGCGTCGTGGTGACCCTTGTGGACGGCCGCACGGTTGAAGGCTCGCATTGCCTGCTCACCGTGGGCATGACGCCAAGCACGCGGGGCGCCGGGCTGGAAGCGGCGGGCGTCCGGCTGGACGGACGCGGGTTTGTCGAGGTCGACAGGGTGTCGCGGACCTCGGCGCCGGGCATCTACGCGGCGGGCGATTGCACCGGGCTGATGATGCTCGCGTCCGTGGCCGCGATGCAGGGCCGGATCGCCATGTGGCACGCGCTCGGCGAGGCGGTGACGCCGATCAGGCTCAGCCACGTCGCCGCGACCATTTTCACCGACCCCGAGATCGCCACGGTCGGTGTGACGCAGGCCGCCGTCGAAGCGGGCCAGGTGGACGCCCGGGTCGTCAAGCTGCCGCTCGTCACCAACCCGCGGGCGAAAATGGAGGGCGTCAGTGACGGCTTCGTGAAGCTGTTCGCCCGGCAGGGCACCGGCGTCGTCCTCGGCGGCGTGGTGGTGTCGCCGCGGGCGAGCGAGCTCATCCTCGCCGTTTCTATCGCGGTCGAACAGCATCTGACCGTCGACCAGATGGCGCACACGTTCGCGGTCTACCCGTCCATGTCCGGCAGCGTCACCGAGGCCGCCCGGCGGCTCATGCTGTCAGCAGCGAACACCGATTAATCCGAACGGCTGCCGCTTCGTGGCACGACCCCAGCGCCACGGTGCGAAGTTCAAGCGTCTCTTTTGGCGCCAGGTGGCCAGATGATGTGGACGGTGACGCCTCGCTCGCGCGCCGCTGCGACCACGTCAGCCGTTCCGCCATAGCCTCCGGCGGGTTTGCCGTCCCAGATTGCGAGGAGTTCGTCTGCGAGGTCGAGCATGTGTTCGCTGGCGCGCATGTGTGCCTCGGAGGTGGAATCGACAAACGGCAGCCTGTGTGCGGCGATGGCCCGTGCCAGAAGGGTGTCGTATTGCCGGTGGGCTTCGGAGGGCAGCCCATCACGGTAGCGCTCGGCGGGTACGACGGCTTCGAGTTGCCCGCCTGCGGCAAGGATTTCTCGGGTGATTAGCTGGTCGGCGCCATCTGCCAGCCAGCACACGGCGACGAGGTCCGGCGCGCGGCTGGAGAGGAAGTCCCGGACGGCGCTGCCTATGAGGGCTTCGGTAGCGGGGTGAAGGCCGCGGTGCCCGGTCACGCGATGCGGATCACGTGGGCACGGTCTGGCGCAGTTGGCCGTCGAAAGCCCGTTCCGCTAGTTCGGGTTGGAGCATGGCCGCTTGCTTCGGGGTGGGTGTGACGATGCTGAGGGAGTTGGCGAATGCGGCTGCAGCCTGCGCCGTCCGGCGTAGCCTGACCGCGACCAGTGCGGTGGGTGGGTCACCTGGGTGAGTGTGTGCTGGCAGCAGCGATGAGACGAGCCCAGGGCAACCGGCGAGTTGTTGTGCAGCGTGTCAAGGCCGGGGGGTTGACGTCTGCCTTTGATAACGTGCTGCCGTGCCGACGAGCCTCGATCTTTTCTGCGGAGCTGGCGGGCTCGCGCTCGGAGTTGCCCGCGCGGGCTTCGAGGCGCGGCTGGGATCGGACAGCTGGCGGCCTGCGGTGGAGACGTTCGCTCTGAATTTCTCGTCAGTGCCCGTCCTTGAGACGGATGCCCGTGACCTGGCCCCGAGTGATCTGCTCGCCAAGGCGGGCTTGGACGAGCCCCCGGACCTCGTTGCGGGTGGCCCACCGTGCCAAGGGTTCTCGTCGGCGGGCGCTAAGCGCGGAGGGGACCTGCGGAACACGCTTGTCTCGGTGTACGCGACGCTTGCGGCGCAGATGCGACCGCGTGTGGTTGTCTTCGAGAACGTCGAGGGGTTCCTCACGGCGGAGGGCGGTAGGTTCGTCATCGGTTTGCTTGATCCGCTGATCGAGGCCGGTTACCGCGTTGCTATGGAGAAGATCAATGTGGCGAACTTCGGTGTGCCGCAACTCCGCAAGCGCGTGGTTGTGATTGGTGTGCTGGATGGCGACCCCCCACAAGTGCCGTTGACTCATCATGCCTGGGGTGCGCCAGGCGCGCACAAAGCCACGGACAGCACTGCTCTAACTCCGACGCCGACGGTGGAGCAGGCTCTCGCTACCCTGCCGTGCGCCGCCCTGGAACCCCCTGGAGAGCCCGCGGATCATGTTGCTCCTCGGTTGGGAGATGCTGACCGGCAGCGTATGGCGGCACTGGCACAGGGACAGACGATGCGGGATCTGCCAGAGCAGCTATGGCATCCGTCGTACCGCCGTCGTGCATACCGTCGGGTGTGTGATGGCACGCCGACTGAGCGGCGAGGCGGTGCTCCCGCTGGCTTGCGGCGGCTCCGGGCAGACGAGCCATCGCGCGCAATCACAAGCGCTTCTGCGCGCGAGTTCGTGGTGCGGCGGGACCACCGAGCGTGGCCATGAGGACATCGACACTTACTTCCGTTGCTTGGCGGAGCTCCACAAGCGCCGCTTGCGCTACGAGGGGATTCTCGCCAGCCAGGCGTTTCCACTGATGGAGCAGGTGGGCCCGCGCGCGATGTTGCAGTACGGCCATGCCGATCCTGGGGCGTTAGCAGTCCTGCTGACATGGCGCAAGTGGATCTACGATATCGACAACCGGGCCGCTCAGGAGACAGGTTATGTCTTCGAGCCGGCCCTCGTGGGAGCCCTGGGAGGGGCGGACGTGTCAGCCTCGGCCTCCCCCGTGAAGCGCCGAGGTGATGCGAGCAGGGGGCGGCAAGTTGACTGTCTCCTCGAGACGGCCGAGGGTCGGTGGGCCTACGAGTTCAAGATTCGGGTAACCATCGCTGCGTCCGGTCAGGGCCGCTGGGCGGAGGAACTGTCCTTCCCAGGCGAGGCGAGGGCCGCTGGATATGTTCCGGTGCTTGTGGTCTTCGATGCGACGGAGAACGAGAAGCTGGGCCAGCTGAGCCAAGCGTACAGAGCTGCCCAAGGGGAGACATACATCGGACAGGACGCGTGGCAACATATCGAGCAGCGCTCCGGACCTACCATGGCCCTGTTCGTCGAGAAGTACCTGCGTCAGCCGTTGACCCTGCTGCTCGAGCACGAGCCGGACCGCTACGCTCTTCCCTCGATCGAGTTCTCGATGACGGACGAACGGATCATCGTATCCATCGAGGGGCGTCTCCCGATCATCATCGATCGCGAGAGGAACCACGGTCGGCTGGTCGAAGACGAGGAATAGTGTGAGAAGTGAGCGAGAGGCTTCCGCGAGTGCCGCCTACGGCACGCGTTGACGAGCTTGGCTCGTGGGCGTCGAGCCCGTCGGTGCGTGCGTCCATGCTCGGGAATCGAAGTCGTGACACTCGGCCAGAGAAGGCGCTGCGCTCAGCGGTCCATGCCTTGGGTCTACGCTTCCGCGTCGCAGCGAGGCCGCTGGTTGATGTCCGGCGGACAGCCGACCTTGTGTTTCCGCGCGAGCAGGTCGCTGTGTTCCTCGATGGGTGCTTCTGGCATGGATGCCCTGAGCATTGTTCGGCTGCTGCCTCCAACAGCGAATACTGGGCCAAGAAGATTGCTCTAAACAGACAGCGCGATAGGGACACCGACCAGCGTTTGACCGACGCTGGATGGGTTGTCGTAAGGGTATGGGAGCACGACGCTACGTTGCTGGCCGCGGACCGCGTGGCGAGCATCGTCAGGGCTCGAAGGCCGAGGAGGTAATTGCTGCTGCCACTGCGGCATTCAGTTTGAACCGCTGCTCCTGTGGGATCCGCCGCGCCGAAGAAGTCGTCACCGGTCGGCCATCGTCACCGGGTGGGCGTCGCAGACGACGGTGCTGGTACGCGCCGCGGCAGCCGTTCGGGAAAACTAATGGGTCGGGCGGCCGAGATCCGGGTCGTCGGGGACCGGCAGGCCGTGCTGGCGCAGCCGGGCCGCGCGGATGTCGTCGGCATAAACCGCCACGGTGAACAGGCTTCCGGCGAGCGCGAGCGCGGGGACCATGAGCCGCAGCCATGTCGGCCCGGGCAGCAGCGCGAGCAGCAGGCAGGCCGGGATCATGACCGTGAGGTGCCGCATCACCACCCGGCCGCGCCAGCCGGCGTCGGTCAGCTCATGACGGACCCAGTCGCGATTTCGCTCACCAAGCCGCAGCCCGCAGGCGAACAGCAGGCGGCCGGCGAGGCTCGGATCGCCGGGCAGCCGGGTCAGGGCGCACCACCATGACAGCCAGCGACGTTCATGGCCTTTCCTTGGTCCTTGCCGTGGTCAGTCGTTGATCTGGAAGATGGTCTCGCCGCTCGACACGTTCTGCCCGACCTTGACAGCGATCTCGCTGACCGTGCCGTCTTTGTGCGCGGCCAGCGGCTGCTCCATCTTCATGGCCTCGAGCACGACGATGGTGTCACCCGCGGACACCCGCTGGCCTTGCTCAGCGACGATCTTCACGATGGTGCCCTGCATCGGGCTGACCAGCGCGGCATCCCCGCCGCCCGTGGGCCGCCTGCGGCGCCCCCGCGTCGGCGCGCGCGGCGCGCCACGGGGCGGGACCGCGCCGCTCTCCCTCGCTCCACCGGGCAGACCCCCGCCGGTTGCCAGCAGGCCCCGCGGCAGCACCACCTCGAGCCGCTTTCCGCTCACCTCGACAGTGATCCGCTCCCGCCCCGCGTCGCCACCGTCCGCATCCTCGCCAGCCGCGTCCACGCCATTTTCCTGGTAGGGCTCGATGTGGCCATCGAACTCGGATTCGATCCAGCGGGTATGCACGCGCAGTGGCTGCGAGGTGAACGCCGGGTCGGCGGCCACGGCGCGGTGGAACGGCAGCACCGTCGGCATCCCGCCGACATCGAACTCGGCCAGCGCCCGGCGTGCGCGGGCGAGCGCCTCCGGTCGGCTCGCCCCCGTCACGATGAGCTTGGCGATCAGTGAGTCGAACGATCGCGGCACCGTCATGCCTTCGCGGTAGCCGGCGTCGAGCCGCACGCCGGGGCCCGCCGGTGGCTGCCACCGTGTGATCTTTCCCGGCGCGGGCAGGAAGCCGCGCCCGGCGTCCTCCGCGTTGATGCGAAACTCGATCGAGTGAGCGCGCGGCTGCGGGTCGTCATAGCCGATCAGCTCACCGTCCGCGATCCGGAACATCTCCCGCACCAGGTCAATGCCGGTGACCTCCTCGGTGACCGGGTGTTCCACCTGGAGCCGCGCGTTCACCTCAAGGAAGCAGACCGTGCCATCCTGGTCGATGAGGAATTCGCACGTGCCGGCGCCCGTGTACCCGGCGCGGCGCAGTATCGCCTTGGACGACTCATAGAGGACCCTGGTTTGCGCGGCGGTAAGGAACGGCGCGGGCGCCTCCTCGACCAGCTTTTGGTGCCGGCGCTGCAGCGAGCAGTCGCGGGTCGACACCACCACCACGGTGCCGTGCGAATCCGCCAGGCATTGTGTCTCCACATGCCGTGGCCGGTCCAGATACCGCTCGACGAAGCACTCGCCACGGCCGAACGCGGCCGTGGCCTCGCGGACCGCCGACTCAAACTGATCGGGGATCTCCTCCAGCGTGCGCGCCACCTTCAGCCCGCGGCCTCCGCCGCCGAACGCGGCCTTGATGGCGACGGGCAGCCCGTGCTCGCGAGCGAATTTGGTCACGTCATCCACGCCAGCCACCGGGCCCGGGGTGCCGGGCGCGAGTGGCGCCCCCGCCGCCGTCGCGATATGGCGCGCCTGCACCTTGTCACCGAGCGCCTGGATCGCCGCTGGCGGCGGACCGATCCAGGTGAGGCCGACGTCCAGCACAGCCTGCGCGAACTCGGCGTTCTCGGCGAGGAAGCCGTAGCCCGGATGCACCGCGTCCGCGTCGGCCTGGGCTGCTATCTTGATGATCTTTTCGATATCAAGGTATGTCTCGGCCGCGGTCTCGCCGCCCAGCGCGTATGCCTCGTCTGTCAACGTGACGTGCAGCGCGTCCACGTCGGGCTCGGCGTATACGGCCACGCTCGCCAGCCCCGCATCGCGGCACGCACGGGCGATCCGTACCGCGATCTCGCCACGGTTCGCTATCAGTACCTTGCGCACGAAACACCTCCTCTCGCCGCGCAAGGAGTCTAGGCGGTGCCGCGCCGCTTATCACAGCGCACCCTAGCTGGCCGGCCGGGGGTCAGCGCGGCAGCGCGCTCGCTCTCCAAGCCCACGGCCCGTGCGCATGCGGCGCCCGCAGCAGCCGCGAGCGGTCACACCAGCCACCTGGACCGGCCGGCTGCGTCAGCTGCGCTCCGGGTCGGCGGTCAGCGATGCCGTTGCCGCCCCTCACGCGCTGAGCGTCGCGGGCGGTGACGGCGGTCGCGCCCGCTTGTGCGGGGGTTCCACGCCGCGTGTGCGCTGTGCGCCCGGTGAGCGCAGTGGAGCGCCCGGGCGCAGCGCGTCGCGCAGCGGCTTGCGCGACGGCCAGCGCGGCGATCAGTGCCGCGGTTTCCTCTGCCGTGGCGTCACCGCGCACGACGCGAAGCAGCGGCCGTCTGCTCCTGTCCGGAGTTCCGGCGCCGGGTTCTGAGTCCACGTTTGGCCTTACTTGCGAAGCTTGCCCGTGCCGATGCCGAACTCGCGATGCACACGCTCCCAGAACGCGTCCCGCAGCCATTCCCTGGCTTCCTGGTAGGGGCGCAGCGACTGGCCGAGTTGCTTCTCCGCCTCGACGAGCAGCTCTTTGTCGATGACCGGCGGCAGGATCGGCCCGGGGAGCAGATCGCGGATGTTGTCCCTGCCGCGGGTGAGGATCCACTTCTGCGCCACGTGCTCACCTGCCTCCTCGACCCGGTCGCGGTCGGGGCCGAGCCGGGTGGCGGTCGCCATTGCGGTGCCCGGCGCGATGATCCGGCCACGTGGCGCATGCCGGTCGCCGAACAGTTGCGCCGGGGACGGCGTCGCGTGAGCGGCGACGGCGTCCGGCCGGACGTGCTCGGGCACCGCGAGCTCGTGCTTGGTGAAGTAGGGCTTGAGGAAGCCAGCGTCGAGCACGTCCACCGTGTCGGACTCCCAGACAAGGCGCTCTGCCTGGTTGGTGCCGTAAGGCGGCTCGACTCCCCACAGGTGGACCCGGACGCCGTACGCCTGTGCGGCTTCGACGGCCGGCACCATGTCCTCGTCGCCCGCCACAAGCACAGCGTCGGTGATCGCCCGGTGCCGGGCGAGCGCCTCCATGTCGGCGCGGATCTGCGCGTCCACCCCTTTTTGCTGGCCGCGTGCGTTGAGGTTGCCGAGGCGTAGTTTCACGCACGGCATCTGGGCAATGACGCGCTGGTCAATCGTCGGGACCCGGTCCTTGGCGGCGTCGTACCAGTACACCCGGAGAAGCTCGCCGCGGAGTTTGTCGGCGGCGTGCTCGGAAAGCGCCCTGATCAGCTTGTCCGCGTTGACCCGATACTCGCGCCGCGATCTCGCGTCGAACACCAGCTCTGCCGCCGCGGCGTAAATATAGCCAACGTCCACCATGATCGCATAGCGCGCGACGATAGCCAGCGGGCTCGCGAACTCTGTCATGGTGCCATCGACTCTAAGGCAGCCCGTCTTGTCCCGGCGCCGTCACAACGGGATGTTGCCGTGTTTCTTCGGCGGCAGCGTCTGCCGCTTGCTGCGCAAACTGCGGAGCGCGCGGATGACGTGACCGCGGGTTTCTGCCGGGCGGATGACCGCGTCGACGTACCCGCGTTCCGCGGCGATGTAGGGGTTGGCCAGTGCGTCCTCGTACTCGCTGATCCGCTCGGAGCGCAGTGCGTCCGGGCTGGGCGCGCCGGCGAATTCCCGCCTGAACAGGATGTTGACCGCGCCCTGGGCGCCCATCACCGCGATCTGCGCGGTCGGCCAGGCGAGGTTGACGTCGCCGCCCAGGTGTTTGGAGCCCATGACGTCGTAGGCGCCACCGTACGCCTTGCGCGTGATCACCGTGATCTTAGGCACGGTGGCCTCCGCATATGCGTAGATGAGCTTGGCGCCGCGGCGGATAATGCCGCCCCACTCCTGGCCGGTGCCTGGCAGAAAGCCGGGCACGTCCACAAAGGTGAGCACAGGGATGTTGAACGCGTCGCAGGTCCGCACGAACCTCGCGGCCTTCTCCGATGCGTCGATGTCGAGCGATCCTGCGAAGTGCATCGGCTGGTTGGCGACCACGCCAACGCTCGCGCCGTCGATCCGGCCGAACCCAACGACGATGTTGGTTGCAAACCCGGCGTGTACCTCGAGGAACTCGCCATAATCCAGCACGTGCTCGATCACGGTGTGCATGTCGTACGGCTGATTCGCCGAGTCAGGGATGAGCGTGTCGAGCTCGCGATCCTCGTCGGTGATCTCGACGTCGGCCTGCGACCCCGAGTTCGGCGGGTCCTCCATGTTGTTGGACGGCAGGTAGGAGAGCAGCGCCCGCGCGTAGTCGAGGCAGTCCGCCTCGTCGGTCGCCTGGTAGTGCGCCACGCCGGACTTGGTGTTATGCGCGTGCGCGCCGCCCAGGTCCTCGAAGCTCACCTCTTCGCCTGTCACGGTCTTGATCACGTCCGGCCCGGTGATGAACATGTTTGAGATGTGGTCCACCATGAGGGTGAAGTCGGTGATGGCGGGGGAGTAGACGGCGCCGCCTGCGCAGGGGCCCATGATCAGTGAGATCTGCGGTATCACGCCTGACGCGATCACATTGCGGTAGAAGATCTCGCCGAACAGGCCAAGCGCGACCACGCCCTCCTGGATGCGAGCGCCGCCACCGTCGTTGATGCCGACGATGGGGCAGCCAGTCTTGAGCGCGTGCTCCATGATCTTAACGATCTTGGAGCCATACACCTCGCCGAGCGAGCCCCCGAAGACCGTGAAGTCCTGGCTGAACACGCATACCGGCCGTCCGTCGACGGTGCCGAAACCGGTCACGACGCCGTCACCGTAAGGACGGTTGTGCTCCACGCCGAAGCCGATGGCCCGGTGCCTGGCCAGCTCGTCCAACTCGGTGAACGAGCCGGCGTCGAGAAACATGTCGATCCGCTCACGCGCGGTCATCTTTCCCTTGTCGTGCTGCCTGGCCACGGCGCGCTGCGACCCGGCGTGGATCGCTTCGTGCCGCTGGTGCTCGAGGTAAGCGATCTTCCCCGCGGTCGTGTGTGGCGCTGGCTCACCTTCCGGTGTGTGCTCGGCGGGATCGGCCGCCCGGCCGCCGACCCCGGCGGGCGCCGTTTCGCCGTGGGTCGTGGACACGTCGCGGGACGTGGGCATTTCGCTGGCCATGGCCACAGAGTAACCAGCAAGCGCGCCGGAGCGCGGACTCGCGCTTCCGGCGGCGGTGCCATATCTGCAATGAAATCTCATAAACGAGATACCATATGGCGTATGGACAGCGGCCGGGCGGGCATGGCGGGCGGCCGGGCGGGCATGGAGGGCGGCCGGGCGGGCATGGAGGGCGAGCTAGAGGACATGCCAGAACAGGCGCCGCGGCTGCCCCTGCTGCCTGGGTTTCGTGAGATCGCGATGCGCCGCATGTCCGAGCGCCGACGTGGGCTGATCGGCGAGCTGGTGTCCCAGCGGCAGGCCGCTCAGCTCTCGCAGACCGAGGTGGCCGCGCGGATGGGAACATCGCAGTCCGCTGTCGCGCGGCTCGAAGCGGGCCAAGCCGACGTGCGTGCCTCAACGCTGGAACGGTATGCGGCCGCGATCGGCTGCCAGATCAGCTGGCGGCTGCAGGACTGAGCGGGCAGTGGCAAGGACGGACGCCGACCAGAAGGGCAGGACATGACAGCACGTGCGGAGTACCCGTTCCCGCCGAACGGGCCCGGCCAGCCGGGCCGGCGGGGCTTGCGCGGCCAGCCGAACGAGCCCCGCTGGCCGGGCCGGCGGCCCGCGCCCACGGAGATCCCGCGGCCCGCCTGGCCGCCGGGCCACCCGCCGGACCCGCGGCAGCCGCCAATTTTCGTGCCAGCAGGCGGCCGGATCGACTCGGGGGACTGGCAAGGTCGGCTCCGTGAGCGGCTGCTCGAGCAGCGGGTGATTATGGCGCACGGCCACCTCGATGACGAGGCCGCGACGCTTCTGTGTGCCCAGTTGCTCACCCTCGACGCCGACAGCGCCGACCGCGCCGCGCCGATCCGGCTGCATTTGCAGAGCTTGACCGCCGAGCTGCAAGCGGCGTTGACCGTGATGGATGCCATCGACACGGTGGGCGTTCCGCTGCACGCGCTCGCGCGCGGCCACCTCAGCGGCCCAGCGCTCGGCGTGCTCGCCGCCGCCGGTCGCCGCCTCGCGTACCCCAACTCTGGCTTCCTGCTTTCCGAGCCCGAGTCCAGGCTCGAGGGCCGCGCCGTGGACATCGCGGCCCGTCAGCGACAGCTCGACACGATGCTGGACGCACTGTACTTCCGGCTTTCCGACGTCACAGGCCGTGAGGTCGACGAGATCAGGGATGACGCGCGCCGCGGCAGGTTCCTGAGCGCCGCGCAGGCGGTGAGCTACGGCCTGGTCCATGAGGTGATCGCCCATTGACCCAGCCCTGGCGGCGCTCACCCCCTGCGGCGGGGCCGTCACCGGGCCCCAAGTCGATCCCGCCTCAACCGGGCATCGCGCCACACACCGGATAATGAGAGTTTGTGAGCAGTCCTCGAGCCACCGAGCGCGATGCGGCGCGGCTGGAGATGCCCGCGCTGATGCGCAGAGATGTCCGGTTGCTAGGCGACGTGCTCGGCGAGGTGCTCAGCGAGGCCAGCGGCCAGAACCTGCTCAACGACGTGGAGCGGCTTCGCCGCCTGACGATCGACGTGCGAGTCGGCCGCGCCGACGATGACCAGATCGCCGCCCTCGTCGCCAGCTGGCCGCTGCCGTGCGCCGAACTTGTCGCACGTGCCTTCACCGTCTATTTTCACCTCGTCAACCTTGCCGAGGAAGTCCAGCGCATCCGCACGCTGCGGGCGCGTGACGCCGACCGCGCGCCGATCCGCGAGTCGTTTGCCCTTGCGGTGGACGAGATCAGCCGGACCGAGGGTCCGGACCGGCTGCGCGAGTTCTTGCGGTCACTTGAGATCCACCCTGTCTTCACCGCGCACCCCACCGAGGCCCGCCGCCGCGCCGTGGTTACCGCGCTGCGGCGGATCGCGGACGCGCTCTTTGCGCTGGATGACGACCGGCTCGGGTCCCATGGCCGGGCGGAGTTGCGGCGGCGGCTGCGCGAGGAGGTGGATCTGCTCTGGCGGACCTCGCCCCTGCGGGTGAAGGCGATGGGGCCGCTGGATGAGGTTCGCACGGTCATGGCCGCCTTCGATGAGACGATCTTCCGCGTGGTGCCGGCGTTCTACCGCGATATCGACCGCACGCTGGCCGGTCACCAGTGCGGCAGCGCGCCGCCAGGCTTTCCCGCCTTCCTGCGGTTCGGCAGTTGGGTCGGTGGCGACAGAGACGGCAACCCGTTCGTTACCGCGCAGGTCACCAGGGAAACGGTGCTCATACAGGCCGACCACGTGCTGCGAGCGCTGCAGAACGCGACCACAAGGATCGGCCGTGCGCTCACGGCTCAGACATCGACCACCCCCGCCTGCGACGCGCTGCTGCGCGCGCTCGCGGTGGCCGAGGCAGCGCACCCTGACCTGCTCGGGGAGATCACCGCACGCGCGCCACAGGAGCCGCATCGCCAGTACCTGCTTTATGCGTCCGAACGGCTGCGCGCAACCCGGCTCAGGCACGCCGACCTCGCCTACCACGGGGTGGGTGAGCTTCTCGCCGATCTCCGCCTGGTTCAGGAGTCGCTCGCGCGAGCGGGCGCCCACCGTCAGGCGTTCGGTGAGCTGCAGCACCTGGTCTGGCAGGCGGAGACCTTCGGCTTTCACCTGGCGGAGCTGGAAATCCGCCAGCACAGCGAGGCACATGCGCGGGCGCTCGCCGAGGTGCGCGCCGGTGGAGCGCGCTCGGCGCAGACCGAGGAGGTGCTCGCCACGCTGCGGGTGATCCGCTGGATCCAGGACCGGTTCGGCGTCGAGGCGTGCCGCAGGTATGTGGTGAGCTTCACCCGTTCGGCGGCCGACATCGCCGCCGTCTACGAACTCGCCGCTGCGGCGATGCCTGACGGCAGGCGGCTGGTGCTCGACGTCGTGCCGCTGCTCGAGAGCGGGGACGACCTGCGCGGCGCGACCGAGGTCCTGGACGGGATGCTCGCGTTGCCTGAGGTCGCCGACCGCCTCGCCGCGACGGGCAGGCGGATGGAGGTGATGCTCGGTTACTCGGACTCCGCGAAGGAGCTTGGGCCGGTCTCGGCCACGCTGCTGCTGTATGAGACGCAGGCCGCGCTCGCGCGCTGGGCGGCCGCCAACGACGTGCGGCTGACGCTGTTCCACGGCCGGGGCGGCGCGCTCGGCCGTGGTGGCGGCCCGGCCGGCCGAGCGGTGCTCACCCAGGCGCCGGGTTCGGTGGCGGGCCGGTTCAAGGTCACCGAGCAAGGCGAGGTCGTGCTGGCGCGCTACGGCCATCTGGCCATCGCGGAGCGGCACCTGGAACAGGTGACCTCGGCTGTGCTGCTTGCCGAGACGTCGGCGGTGGCGACCCGGGTCGCGCAGGCGTCGGAGGCGTTCAAGGACGTGGAGGTTCGGCTCGGGTCCGCCGCGCTGCGCGCCTACCGTGAGCTGATCGACACCGACGGATTCGCCGAATGGTTCGCCAGGATCAGCCCGCTGCCCGAGCTCGGCGGGCTGCGGATCGGTTCGCGGCCCCCGCGCCGTGGCGCCGCGTCAGGTCTTGACGACCTGCGAGCCATCCCGTGGGTGTTCGCGTGGGCGCAGACGCGGGTGAACCTGCCCGGCTGGTTCGGGCTGGGCAGCGGCCTTGCGGCTGTGGCCGCTCAGCCAGGCGGCTTGGACCGGCTGCGGTCGGCGTACCGCGAATGGCCGCTGCTGCGCGTGCTCGTCGAGAACGCGGAGATGAGCCTGTCCAAGACCGACCGCGATATCGCCGCGCGATATCTCAGCCTCGGCAACCGCGACGACCTCACGGCGCGCGTGCTCGCTGAGTACGACCGCACGATCGCGGTGACGGCAGAGCTGACCGGGCACGATCGTCCGCTGGCCGACCGCCCGGTGCTCGCCAGGGCCGTGGCCCTGCGAAATCCGTATGTGGACGCGCTGTCGCACCTGCAGTTGCGCGCGCTCGGGGCATTGCGCTCGCCCGGCGGGCCCGGTGCCGACAGCGAGCTGCTTGAGCGGCTGCTGCTGCTCAGTGTGACCGGTGTCGCCGCGGGGCTGCAAAACACCGGCTAACTCGTTGAGCTAAGGACCGCGGCGGACGGCAGGCCATCGGCGGTATCGGCGGCCTGTGCATCCTTGGCGAAGGCGAGCGCGGCGGCAAGGCACGCTACCGGCACCGACGGCACGACATAGCGAAGGTCGAAGTCAGCCGTGACCACGGGCACCAGCAGCAGACCGAACGCGGTGAGCCAGGGCAGCAGCGCGGGTCCGCCCCAGCGGTCGAGCCGCGTGACCCCGCCACGGCGCAAGGACCGCACGATGGCGGCCAAGCCGATGAGCATGATGATCCCGAGCAGCGTCCCGCGCAGGTAGACAAAGCGCTGATAGCCGCGCATGAATCCGGCGTAAGGCTCGTATGCCCTGGTCGCGCTGGATACCGAGTGGCTGTAGGCTCGCTGGTCACCGCTCAGGGTGCCACCGCCGGGCGTCCGGAGGCTGGGCGCCACCCAGGCCCTCTCGGCGAAGGCGAACTCGTACTTGTCCGCGGTGAACGTGCTCGGATGCTGTGGCCGGTTCCAGTAGAAGCTCAGCATGAAGTCGTGCAGCACCGCGCCGGCGTAGTCGGCCGGCTGCGCGGCGATCGCCCGCAGCGCGAAATCCATCGCCAGGTTGTTTTTCCTTGCCGAGAACCTCGGTCCAGGGATGCGCGCCAGCGGCGAGGCTGCCACCCAGATGTAGCTGGACGCGGCGAGGCGGCGCCCCGTGTCCGGCGGGCACAGGCCACGCTCGGCCGCGGGTGGCTTGATCACGGCGCAGTTGGCGAAGCTCATGGTTCGTGACCACAGGAAGACACCCTCGCTCCGGGTGAAGTTCACGCTCTGGAAGTTGGCGTTGAACCAAGCGAGGTACACGACAAGCGGCAGCGCGGACGCGACCATGGTGACGCCGAGCGCTCGCCAGCGAGCACGGCGGAACAGCAGATAGCAAATGTAGAGCGCGAGCAGCGGCAGGCCGATGGGCCGGACGACGGCGGCGAGGCTGAGCAGCACACCGGCCGTGACGTCTGCCCAGGCCGGCCGCTCGCGCTGCCACCACATCGCAGCCACGAGCGCGCCAACGATGAGGAACTGAAATGTCACGTCGGCGAGCACTTCGTGTTCGAGCTCTAGCTGGTATGCGTCGAAAAGGACCGGCAAGGCGGCGAGCGTGGCCCCCCAGCCGGGCAGAGCGAAGCGCCGGCGCAGCAGAAGGTAGATCGCGAGCCCGATGAGCAGGCCCATCACATGCTGAACCGCCACGACCGCGATCACGCTGTGCAGCGGGCGAAGCGCGAAAAGCATGATCCCATAGCCGGACGTCCTGCCGACGTCCGGCTGCAACCGCAGGGCTACAGCCACGTAACTAGCCGAGTCCCCGCCGAACCAGATGGCCGGCCGGAAGGCCACTATGGTGATGGCCCTGATCGCCACGGCGAGCAGCAGCGCGGCGGTAAAGGCGGGGTTGCGCCGAGGGAAGGACCGGATCGCCCGCACTCCGGTCACGAGGCGCTGTCCAGTGGTTTGCGGTCCAGGGTGGTATCCACTCCGGTCGCGGTGAGTTGCTCGTGCGCGGCGGGCGCCGCGTGCTGCTCAGCCCCGGCAGCATCGGCCGTCTCCCGCTCGCGGACCGGCTGCTGCTCACGTTCCCGGACCGGCTGCTGCTCCCGCTCCCGGACCGGCCGCTGCTCGCGACGGATCCGTGCCGAGATGTCCGCGAGACCGGCCGCGATGCATGCGCACGGCACCGCGGCGAGCACGTAGCGGTAGGTGAAGCCCGCCGTGGCAGGCGGCACGACGATGAGCATGACCGCGCAGCACCACGGCAGCAAACCCGGCGCGCCGCGCCGTCGGCCCGTCACGAAGAAGGTGGCGCCGATCAGCAGCGTCGCCAGCAGCAGCGGCCCGCGGAAGTAGATCTCACGCTGGTATGCGACGAGCAGCGATGCGTACGGCCTGACGACGCGAGTGGTCAGGCCGTACGGCTGATACTTCCGCAGCCTCTCGGTCGGCGCCCAGCCCGGCACCGGAGAGTCTTTGGTGGCGAACTGGTACTGGGCGGCGGTGGCGGGATCAGGGAATTTCGTGGAGCGGCCCCACGTGAACGTGCGTGCCACGTCCTTGCCCATCACCCATAGGTAATCCACCGGCTGGCGACGCAGCGCGAGGAAAGCGAACTGGCCGCCCAGCTTGCTGCCCTGCGCATTCCAGGGATTGCCGACATAGCTCCGCAACGGGTTGGGGCGCCAGATGTAGTCCGCCGAAGGAAGGCGCTGCGATGGCGGCTGAGGGTCGCACAATGGCTGCAGGCTGGCTGGTGGGTTCATCTTTGCGCAGTCCGCGAAGGCCATCGCCCGGCTGTACAGGAACGCGCCATCACCTTCTGTGAGCGCGTACTTTCCGCGCGTCGCGTGGAACCAGCCCATGTAGGCCGCGATGGGCAGCAGCCCGGCCACCGCCAATGCTGTCACCTGGCGCCAGCCGGCCCGCCGGATGATCAGGCAAACGGCCGCGACAACCAGCAGCGGCCGCCCGTCGGTGCGTACGATGGCCGACGCTCCGAGCAGCAGGCCGGCCACCGCGGCGGTGATCCATCCTGGCTGGTTGCGCAGGCACAGCGCGACGATGGCGGCGGTGATGAGGAACATGAACAGGGTGTCGGCCATCACCAGGTGCTCGAGCTGGATCTCGTAGGCGTCGAACAGCACGGGCACCGCCGCGAGCGCGGCCAGCCAGGCCCGCACCCCGCGCACCCGCAGCACCGTATACACCAGCACACCGGTGGCGAGCCCAAGCACATGCTGAAGCAGCGTCACCGCGGCGAACCGGTGCAGCGGCTGCAGCGCCGCCAGAAACAACGCGTACCCGCTCGGCCGTATGGTCTCGGGCAGCAGGCGCACCGCGGCGGTGACATAGCTGTAGGAGTCGTTGAACCAGGCCACTGGCCGGTATCCGAGCACGGCGGCGGCGCGTAGCGTGGCGGCGGCAGCGAGCATGAGCGCAAATGCCCAGTGCCTTCCGGCGAAGGCGCGCGCACGCTGCCGCCCTCGAACGCGGATAGCCGGAGCGACCTCCAGCGCAGTTTCGTGCACGGGCTCCTCCGCAGCCGGCTTCGGCGTTAACCTTCAGATCGAGCCCACGCTACTAGAGCCGGGATTGGAACCGCGGCAAGAGCACCCGCACCAGGGATTGCCGCAGAGCGAACCGAGGTCATGCCACGATGGAGGTCGATCGGCCGTCGCTATCCGCGCCGGGTCTTGTCAGCGAGCTCGTCCGTCCCGGTGGGTTGTGGCGTGACATCACGGTCGTTGCCGAGACCGGTTCGACCAACACCGACCTGCTTCAGGCCGCCGCGGCAGGTGCGGCGGAGGGCGCCGTGCTCGCCGCCGAGGCGCAGACGGCCGGGCGTGGCCGGATGGGCCGGCCCTGGCTCAGCCCGCCGCGCGCGGCGGTGATCTTCTCGGTGTTACTCCGCCCGGCCGGGGTGCCGATCGGCGACTGGGGCTGGCTGCCGCTGCTTGCTGGCGTCGCCGCCGCGTCTGCGCTGCGCCGGGTAGCCGCAGTTGAGGCGGTGCTCAAATGGCCCAATGACGTGCTCGTCGGGCAACGGAAGCTGGCGGGCATCCTCGCCGAGCAGTCGGGGAACGCGATCGTCGTGGGCATGGGAATCAACGTGTCCGCGGTGCCGGCTGGCGACGCCGGCGCAGGCGCGACCTCCATCGAGGCTGAGGGCGCCGGGCGAGTGGCACGAGAAGAGCTGTTGGCTGGCGTTCTGCGCGAACTCGAAGATCGCTACCGGCGCTGGACGGCCGACCCAGACGGGTCCGGCGTTCGGCAGGAGTACGAGAGCTTGTGCGACACGACCGGCCGGACTGTGCGGGTGGAGTTGCCCGGCGGGCGCGTGATCACTGGCACTGCGGCCGAGATCGACAGCCACGGCAGGCTCGTGCTGCAGGCCGACGCGACGCTCACCGCGGTGAGCGCGGGCGACGTCGTGTACGTGCGCTGACGGTGCGGCGCACCGTGGTGGTTCATGCCACCATGAAGCCATGCCGCACGAAGGCTCGCTCATCGAGGGCGAACAGCCCGTTTTGATCCTGCACCCGCACTGGAAGACGATCCTGCGGCCGATCGGGGTGCTGCTGCTCCTGGCCGCGGCAGCCATCGTGGCAGCCGTCCTTATTCCGTTTGGTTCCGCTGCGACCATTGGGCGCAGCGCCATAGCCGGCGTCGCGGTCGTTCTCGCCCTCGTCTGGTGCGGCGTCCCCTTGCTGCGCTGGCGCACGACGACCTACGAGCTCACCACGCGGAGGTTCAGGATGCGGGAGGGGATCTTGTCCAGGCGGGGCAGGGACATCCCGCTCAACCGGGTGAACGACGTGTCCTTCTCGCACGGCCTGATCGACCGCATCCTCGGCTGCGGGAGGCTGGTGGTGGAATCCGCCGGCGAGCACGGCCAGCTCGTGCTCGCCGAGATCCCGCATGTAGAGCAGGTACAGAGCACGCTCTACCAGCTCGTCGAGGAGGAGCAGCAGCGCCAGGAGGACCCTCGCCTTGACGAACGGTGACAGCCAGCGCACCCCGGGATCCCCCGCAGGCCCGATTGTGGTTCGCGTGGCGGCAGCCGTTCGGGACAATGCTTGGCGAGGGCGTGCGGAGTCGAGGCTTACCGCGGGGCGGTCCGGGTCCGGGGCCCCGCGCGCAGCACTTGCGACGGTAGCTGGTGACCGACGATCCGCTCCGCCTGCGCGGCCACCTCGATGAGCCGCTCCAGGTCCACACCGGTGGCCACGCCCATGTCCGCCACCATGTACACGAGCTCCTCGGTGGCGATGTTGCCGCTCGCGCCTGGCGCGTAGGGGCAGCCGCCGAGGCCGCCGACCGACGCGTCGAAGTCGTCGACGCCGAGTTCGAGCGCGGCAAGCACGTTGGCAAGACCGGTGCCGCGTGTGTTGTGGAAGTGCAGGTTGAGCGGTGTCTCAGGGTGTTTGGAACGAAACGCGCCGACCAGGTCGCACACCCGCCTGGGCGTCGCCATCCCAGTGGTGTCGCCGAACGACGCGCAGTCCGCGCCGTCCGCGATGGCCCGGCCGGCCACCGCCACCACCCGCTCTACCGGCACGTCGCCCTCGTATGGACAGCCCCATGCGGTCGAGACGATCACCTGGCAGGTCCCGCCTCGCTCGTGCGCCAGGTCGATGACCTGGGCGATCTCGTCGAGCGACTCGGCCGTGCTGCGGTTGACGTTCCTCCTGTTGTGCGTGTCGGACGCCGACACGACCGCCTCGAGTTCGACGAACCCGGCGTCGAGCGCGCGATGGGCGCCGCGCAGGTTCGGCACGAGCGCCGAGTAGCGCACCGTGTGCGACTTGCGGACCCGTTTCCACACCTCGTCCGCGTCGGCCATCTGCGGTATCGCCTTCGGGTGTACGAACGACACGGCTTCGATCCTGCCGATGCCGGTCTGCGGCAGCGCGTCGATCAGGGCCACCTTCGCCTCGATCGGCACCGGATCCTCGTTTTGCAGGCCGTCACGCGGCCCGACCTCACGCAGCGAGATCGCCGACGGAATGTCGCTCACCGGTGTCACTCTCCTGGCCAGTTGGGGCGCCTCTTCTCATTGAACGCCGCGATGCCCTCTTTTCTGTCCGCTGAGAACGCTGCGGCGCGCCAAGCGGCGTCCTCGATCTCCAGACCGGCCTCCAGCGCCGTGCCCCAGCCCTGCCGCAGGGCACCTTTAGCAGCCTTAACGGCTACCGCCGAGTTCACCGCGATCTGCCCGGCGAGGTCGAGCGCGGCGGAGCGCGCCTGCCCGGCCGGCGCCCGCCTGTCCACAAGGCCGATCCGGTATGCCTCAGCGACGTCCACCCGGCGGCCGGTCAGCACCAGGTCGGCGGCGCCGCCCGGTCCGAGCCTGCGCAGCGTCAGCTGGGTTCCTCCGCCGCCGGGCACGAGGCCCACCGTCGTCTCTGGCAGGCCGAACACCGCGGTCTCATCGGCCACGATCAGGTCGCAGGACAGCGCCAGCTCACAGCCGCCGCCGAGGGCGTACCCGTGCACCGCCGCCACCACGGGCTGTGGCATGCCGAGCACGGCGCCGAACGCACCGCGGAACACCGGCCGCTGCGCCATGATCTCCTGGTCGGTCATGGCGTTGCGCTCTTTGAGGTCAGCGCCGACGCAAAACGCCCGGTCCCCGGCCGCGCTCAGCACGACCGCCCGAGTGCCGCGGTCGGTCGCGAGCTGGCCGCATACCTCGCTGAGGCGGCGGGCCAGGGCGGTGCTTATCGCGTTGAGCGCTTCCGGCCGGTCGAGCACGATCTCGCTCACGCCCTCGTGACCCGCGGCGTCGCGGCAGACGCTGACAAGCCCCATGGGCGCAGGCTACAGCGGCAGCATCGTCGGGCACTCGGTACGCTCGCCATCGTGACCGACTCACACGATCCGGTGGGACGCGATCTGCCGGGCCATCCGCATCTCGCGCAGCTGCGTGAGCGGATCGAGCGGGGCGGCGCGCCCAGATATCACCAAACGGCCGCGGCGCGGGGCAAGATGTTCGCCCGTGACCGTATCCGGCTGCTCGCCGACGAGGGCAGCTTCACCGAGGATGGCCGCTATGCCAACGCGGCGGCGATCGACCTGCCCGCCGACGGCGTGATCACAGGGACGGCGGCGGTTGGCGGCAGGCCCGTCGCGCTGATGGCCAACGACTCCACGGTCAAGGCGGGTTCCTGGGGCGCCCGCACGGTGGAGAAGATCATCCGGGTCATCGAGAAGGCCTACGCCGTCGGCATTCCGATGATCTACCTGGTGGACTCCGCTGGGGCGCGTATCACCGACCAGGTGGAGATGTTCCCAGGCCGGCGCGGCGCCGGGAAGATCTTCCACAGCCAGGTGCGCGCGTCTGGTTCGATACCGCAAGCGTGCGCGCTGTTCGGGCCGTCCGCCGCTGGCGGCGCGTATATCCCGGCGTTCTGCGATTTCGTCGCGATGGTGGACGGCAACGCGTCGATGTATCTGGGCAGCCCGCGGATGGTCGAGATGGTGGTCAAGGAAAAGACCACGCTTGAGGAGATGGGCGGCGCCAAGATGCATTGCTCGGTCTCCGGCTGCGGTCACTACCTGGCAAAAGATGAGCCCGACGCGATCGGGGCGGTCCGCGAGTTCTTGTCCTACCTGCCTGGCAACTGGCAAGACCCGCCGCCGCGGGCTGCAGCGCGCGAGCCAAAGCCTGCCGATCTGCGCGCGCTCGTTCCCGTCAGCGAGCGCCAGGCATTCGACATGCGCCGATACATCGCTGGCCTGGTGGACGAGGACTCGTTCTGCGAGATTCACGCGCTTTGGGCGAAGGAGCTTGTGGTCGGGTTCGCCAGGCTCGCCGGCGAGGTCGTCGGCGTCGTCGCGAACAATCCGATGTTCAAGGGCGGCGTGCTGTTCGTGGACTCGGCCGACAAGGCGACCCGGTTCATACAGCTCTGCGACGCGTTCAACGTGGCGCTGCTTTTCATCGCCGATGTCCCTGGGTTCATGGTGGGCACCGCGGTCGAGAGGCAGGGCATCATCAGGCACGGCGCGAAGATGATCAGCGCCGTGTCCGAGGCCACGGTGCCCAAGATCTGCGTGGTCGTGCGAAAGGCGTACGGCGCGGGCCTGTACGCGATGGCGGGGCCCGGCTTCGAGCCCGACGCGACCTTGGCCCTGCCCACCGCCAAGATCGCGGTCATGGGAGCTGAGGCGGCGATCAACGCCGTCTACTACAACAAGCTTGCCGCGCTCGACGACCCAGCGGAACGCGAGGCGCTGACCCAGAAGCTGCGCGCCGAGTACGACAACGACATCGATGTGGTGCGGCTCGCCGCAGAACTCGTGGTTGACGACATCGTCGAGCCTGAGGACCTGCGCGGCGAGCTCATCGCCAGGTTCGCGGCGGCCCGCGGCAAGCACAGGCACTTCTCGAGGCGCCGCCACGGCGTCACGCCGGTGTAGCCGGCCGCCTGCGACGCCGCTGCGATCGCGGCGGGCACGCCGCGGCTCGCCGCAATATGATCTGGGCCATGACATCCGTACTGCTCGCCGAGGATGACACCTCCATATCGGAGCCGCTCGCCCGCGCATTGCGGCGTGAGGGGTACTGCGTCGACGTTGCGCCCGACGGGCCGCATACGCTCGACCGGGCACTTGGCGGGGGAGTCGACCTGATCGTTCTCGACATCGGCCTGCCCGAGCTGGACGGCCTTGAAGTATGCAGGCGGATCCGGGCCGAGGGCCATGGCGTTCCGGTTCTCATCTTGACCGCGCGGGCCGATGAGGTGGACACCGTCGTTGGCCTGGACGCCGGCGCCGACGATTATGTGACCAAGCCCTTCCGGCTCGCCGAGCTGCTCGCGCGGGTGCGCGCGCTGCTGCGCCGCGGAACATCGGAGACGCCGATCGTGCAGGGCGTGCGCATCGACGCGGACTCACGCCGTGCCTGGCTCAACGGTGCGGAGCTTCAGCTCACCACCAAGGAGTTCGACCTGCTGCGAGTGCTGGTGCGCGACGCGGGCAAGGTGATCACCCGCGAGCAGATAATGCGCGAAGTGTGGGACACCAACTGGTGGGGGTCGACAAAGACATTGGACATGCACATCTCGTGGCTGCGTCGCAAGCTGGGCGACGACGCCAACAATCCGCATTTCATCACGACCGTTCGTGGCGTCGGTTTCCGTTTCGAGCGCGGCGACTGAAGACATGTCCGGGGTAGCGTAGGACGGCGGAGACGCTGAGCAATGCGGCAACGGCTGTTGTTCTCCACGCTGGCCGTGGCGGTCATCGCGGTGCTGCTGCTCGGCTTGCCGCTTGCGGTGGCGCTGAGCCGTCTTGAGCTGAACGAGGCCGGGCAACAGCTCTCACACGACGCGGCACTGGTCGCCAACGGCCTCCAGTACCGGCTTGAGGCGGGGAAACCGGCCGATCCGCAGGAGATCGCCAGGACGCTGCCCAACCGGTATGTCGTGATCATGCGCCACGGCGGGCAGACCATCACGCTCGGCACCAAGCCGCCGGCCGGAAACACGATCAAGGCGCACGCGGCCACAGAGAACTTCGACGTGACCGTGGAAGCGGACGGCGCCATCACGGGCAAAAGGCTCACCGGGGCGCTGGCCCTGATCGGCTCACTTGCGGTGCTGGCGATCGGGGTGGCGGTCGGCCTCGCCTTCATCCAGGCCCGCAAGCTCACCAAGCCGCTGGTGGAACTCTCCCAAGCGGCTGAGCGGCTCGGCTCGGGGGACGCTCGCCCCCTCGGCCGCAGATACGGTGTCGGTGAACTCGACCAGGTCGCCGAGGGTCTGGACCGCTCGGTGCGGCGGGTGGCAGACCTGCTCGCGGCCGAGCGAGAGTTCGCCATGGACGCCTCGCACCAGCTGCGCACACCGCTGACGGCACTGTCGATGCGGCTGGAGGAGATGATCGCGTCGGCGGAGGACCCCGCGGTGGTTCGTGAGGAGGGCGCGGCGGCACTGGCCCAGACCGAACGGCTGGCCAGCGTCGTGAGCCAACTGCTCGGCCGCGGCGCGGCCAATAAGCCGGCGACGGGGGAGCTGACCAGCATCGACGACATCGTCGCCCAGCAGGTCGCCGAGTGGGACCCGGCGTTTCGGCGGGCAAACCGCAAGCTTGAGGTCCTCGGGGCAAAAGGCCTGTATGCGCTGGCCACGCCCGGAGCGCTCGCTCAGGTGATCGCGACGCTGATCGATAACGCGTTGGTGCACGGCGCGGGCACCGTGGCGATCCGGACCTGGCAGACGCCGAAGTCGGTGGTCACCGAGATACGGGACGAGGGCCGCGGCGTTCCACCGGACCTCGTGCCGCGGATCTTCGAGCGGAACGTCAGCGGCCGCCCGGGTGGGACCGGCCTCGGGCTTGCGCTCGCGCGCGACATGGCGGCTGCCGACGGCGCGCACGTGGCGCTGCTGCGGCCGCGTCCCGCCGCCTTCGCGATCTTCTTGCCGCGCCCGCGCCCGCGCCAGGACGGCGAGGCGCCGACGCCCGCTGTCAGCGGGCCCGTCTGACAAGCGCCCGGTCGACCGGGCGGAGCAGCACGTACAAAACAGCCGTGAGCACGAACCCGACCGCGAAGGTGATGTCCCCGACGGCGGGTACGTGCGTTGGCACCAGCCCGACGTACTCGGTCTGGTTGGAGAACAGCCAGATCGAGATCACGATGCCGGCCAGCATCGCTATCGGGCCGGCCAGGCTCACGTGCCGCTTGTCGAACAGCAACGGCTCCACGTCGGTGCCGCGCCGCAGCACCTGATCGGTGAAGACGACGGCCAGCCAGGGCGCGATCCAGTACGCGATGACAAGCAGGAAGTCCTCGTACTTGGTACCCGCGTTGTGCAGGCCGAACAGGGCCACGATGAAGCCGATCACCCCGAAGACCAGTGCCACGATCGCGCGGCGCAGCGCCAGCGGCAGCCTGATGCCCATGGCGACGAAGGACAGCGCGCCCGAGTAGATGTTGAGCACGTTCGCGGCGATCGCGCCGAGGGCGATGGCGAGCAAGGTGAGGTCGGCGATCGCGGTTGGCAGATGTCCGGTGAAGGCGCCGGTGGGCTGGCCGAGGGCATTGCCGCCCGCCGTGACGGAGGCGGCGCCGACGATCTCCAGGATGACGCAGGACAGGAAAAGCCCAAGACCGGACCACACGGCGATCGCCCGCTTGCTCGTCTGCGGCCGGAAGTACCTGGTGTAGTCCGACGCGTAGGGATTCCAGCCGACGGCGTAACCGTAGGCGGCGCTGGTGGTGAGCAGGAATCCGCCGAGGCCGCCGCCGCCCGCCGCCGCGCCCGGGTGGGACTTGGTGAGAATGATCACCGAGGCGATGACGAAGATGATGGCGAGCAGCGGGAAAGCGTACCGCTCGAAGGCATGCACCAGGTTGTGCCCGAAGAAGGCCACCGCCACCTGGACGGCGACAATGATGGCCAGGCACGCAGGCTTGGCGAGATGGGTCAGCGTGTTGAGCGCGAACGCGCCGCTCACGCTGTTCACCGCGAACCAGCCGATGCCCGCGGTCACCGCGTTCAGCCCGGCGGGCAGCACGTTGCCCCAGTAGCCGAAACCCAGCCGGCTGACCACCATCTGCGGCACGCCGAGCGTCGGCCCCCGGGTGGAGAGCAACCCTTGGGTGACCGCCCCGAGCGCGGTGCCGATCACGATCGCCAGGCTCGCTTGCCAGAAGCCGAGGCCGAAGACGGCGACCGCGAGCACCCCGACGAAGATCGTGGCGAACTCGAGGTTCGGCGAGGTCCATGTCCAGAAGAGCTGCAGAGGGCGCCCGTGCCGTTCGTTCAGCGGGATGAACTCGGCCCCGCCCGGCTCGACGGCGACGACGCGCTCACCGTACTCGCCCTCGCGGACGACGACGCCCGCAGGTGTCTGCCCGCCTGTGCCTGGCTGCTGCTGCGTCACCATCGGGCTGGGCTCCTTCCGTGCGGCCGGTCCGCTGACGAAATCATCGCATTCCGCGTCATGCGAATGTAGAGGTCGCGGGCCGGGACACGTAGGCTTGCTCGCCGTGACAGCACGGCCCGCGTGTGCGCAGGTGGTCGGCATGGTGGGCGGCGGCCAGCTTGCCCGGATGACGCACCAGGCCGCGGTCAGTCTCGGCATCCGGCTGCGCGTCCTTTCCGCGGGGCCGGCCGACAGCGCGGCGCAGGTATGCCCCGACCTGCGCGTCGGCGACCATCGGTCGCTGGCGGACCTGAGGGAATTCGCCGAAGGCTGCGATGTGCTCACCTTCGATCATGAGCATGTTCCCGGCGAGCACGTGGCCGCGCTGCAGCACGCTGGCGTCACGGTCCGTCCGGGCGCGCAGGCGCTCCGCCACACACAGGACAAGCTGGTGATGCGCGAGCGACTGGTCGGCCTCGGCCTGCCCTGCCCTCGCTACCGTGCCGTCCGGACGCTGGCGGACGTGCGGAGCTTCGCCGCGCGGCACGGGTGGCCGGTCGTGCTCAAGGCGATCAGCGGCGGCTACGACGGACGGGGCGTGTGGGTATGCGGCTCGCCCGCACAGGCGGCGGACGTGCTCGCGCACGGCATCCCGCTGTTCGCGGAGGAGCATGTGCGGTTCCGGCGTGAGCTCGCCGCGCTCGTGGCGCGCTCGCCGCACGGGCAGGGCGCCGCCTTTCCCGTCGTGCAGACCGTGCAGCGCGACGGCGTCTGCCACGAGGTGCTCGCCCCCGCACCTGAGCTGGACCCGAACCGCGCGGCCCGCGTCGCCGGGCTGGCCCTGCGAATCGCCGCCGAGCTCGGGGTGACGGGGCTGCTCGCGGTCGAGCTGTTCGAGACCGGGGACGGGCTGCTGGTGAACGAGCTGGCGATGCGGCCGCACAACAGCGGTCATTGGACCATCGAGGGAGCGAGGACCTCGCAGTTCGAGCAGCACTTGCGCGCCGTGACGGACCTGCCGCTCGGCTCGCCGCGGCTCGCCGCGCCGAAGATCGCGCTGGCCAATGTGTTCGGCGGCGACGGGCGGGATCCGCGCGCGAGGCTCGCGCACGTGATGGCCGCCGATCCCGCCGCCAAGATCCACCTCTACGGCAAGGCGCCGCGGCCGGGTCGCAAGATCGGGCACGTCACCGTGCTCGGGGATGCCAGCGACGAGATGGCGGCGCTACGCGCGCGGGCCGTGCGCGCCGCCAGCTACCTGCGCTCCGGGCCCGACGAAGATCAATGAGACGCTGTCCCTACAAGACCCACCCGCCCTTGGGGGCGCTGCCCTACTGATGATCTTGCCAGGTTGTCAAGGGGTTCGGTAAGGGTGAATTCGGATTCTGTGGATAACTTCGGAGGCGATGACGTGAGCGCTGTTGTTGGCATCGTCATGGGCAGCGACTCTGACTGGCCGGTCATGCGCGCCGCGGCTGAGGCCCTCGACGAGTTCGAGGTTGGCTACGAGGCCGATGTGGTGTCGGCGCACCGGATGCCGCGCGAGATGCTGGCCTACGGCGCCGGCGCCGAGGAGCGCGGGCTGCGCGTGATTATCGCGGGCGCGGGCGGCGCGGCTCACCTGCCCGGGATGCTCGCCTCGGTCACGCCGCTGCCCGTCATCGGGGTTCCGGTGCCGCTCAAACATCTCGACGGGCTCGATTCGCTGCTCTCGATCGTGCAGATGCCTGCCGGGGTGCCGGTGGCGACGGTGGCGGTCGGCGGCGCCCGCAATGCCGGGCTGCTCGCCGTCCGCGTCCTTGCCACGGCCGATGCGGCGCTGCGTGAGCGGATGACCCGTTTCCAGGCCGGGCTGGCCAAGGCCGCGGCAGCGAAGGGCGCCGCGTTGCGCAGCGCTCAGGGGCGGCCGAGCGCTCGGTAGTGCCAGCTCGCCGCGCGCCAGCGCTCCGGGTCGAGCGCGTTACGGCCGTCGACAATGTTGCGCTCGGCGACGACCTTGCCGAGCACATCGGGATCGGCGTCGGCGAACTCCGGCCATTCGGTGAGCAGCAGCACGATGTGCGCGTCCTTGACGGCCTCAAGCGCCGACCTGGCGTACTCGAGCTCCGGGTGCGCCCGCCGCGCGCTTTCAAGCGCGGCGGGGTCGTAGACGGTGACCCGGGCGCCGAGCCCGTGGATGGTCTGCGCCACGTCGAGCGCGGGCGAGTCGCGGATGTCATCGGAGTTCGGTTTGAACGCCGCGCCGAGCACGCCGACGATCCGGCCCGCGAAGGAACCTCCCGCCAGCTCCCTCGCCAGGTCCACCATGCGGGCGCGGCGGCGCATGTTGATCGCGTCCACCTCGCGCAGGAAGGACAGCGCCGCCTCGACGCCGAGCTCGTCGGCGCGGGCCATGAACGCGCGGATGTCCTTGGGCAGGCATCCACCGCCGAACCCGAGGCCGGGGCCGAGGTACCGGCCGCCGATCCTGTCGTCGTGCGACAGCGCCTCGGACAGCATGGTCACGTCCGCGCCCGTCGCCTCGCAGACCTCGGCCATGGCGTTGATGAACGAGATCTTGGTCGCGAGGAACGCATTCGCCGCCACCTTGACAAGCTCGGCCGTGGCGAAGTCGGTGACGAGCAACGGAGTGCCGCGCGCGAGCGGCGCGGCGTAGATGTCGCGCAGAACGGTCACAGCGCGGTTGGAGTCCGTCCCAATCACGATCCGGTCTGGGCGCAGTGTGTCGGCGACCGCGTGCCCCTCGCGCAGGAATTCGGGGTTCCATGCCAGCTCTACCGCTGTTCCCGCTGGTGAAAGCCGCGCCAGCCGTTCGGAAATGAGCTTTGCTGTGCCGACAGGGACGGTGCACTTGCCCACCACGAGGCAGGGGGCGCCCAGCAGCGGGGCGAGCGCGGCGACGCACGCGTCGAGCTGTGAGAGGTCCGCGCCGTAGCCGTCGGTTCGCTGCGGGGTGCCGACGCAAAGG
>Ga0137365_10000181_pt1 | contig 35959 bp, 29 predicted proteins | sample SagtaG_9_FD_104799 | JGI IMG/M metagenome (GOLD analysis project Ga0137365, IMG submission 104799) | Vadose zone soil microbial communities from Sagehorn Ranch, Mendocino, California, USA - Sage1_L_40_16 metaG | ecosystem: Environmental > Terrestrial > Soil > Vadose zone | place: USA...
AGGCTCGGAAAACTGGTGCTCGATGACGAGCCACCGTGTCAATGCACGGGTGATATGACCCTTCGCGATGGCATATCCGGCATAGGCGAAAAGCGCCATCTGCTTCGGCGTGGCAGGCAGTGGGACAAGCTAGGGTGGCACTCGTCCGTGCTTTGGCTACTTCCCTTAGCACGTAAGCCGAGGGGTTCGCTATTTCTTAGCCAGATACGCTGCTCCACATGCAACTCTGCGGTTGCCCGCAGAATGAGATGTGGCCGCTAGTCAGGACTTGCGTTGTCTTAGCCATTCGACAAGCTCCTAGCTTTAGCTATGGGGTTCCTGACAACTATTGGACGTAACGATGCATGCTTTCTAAATAATCACACCATGATCGCGTGGTGGGCAATTGTCCAGCACCCCAGGCGACGCTTGACATCTTGTTGCATGATTATCTGATTACAGCTCATCATCTCGCCCCTAGATTTGACTCAATACACATCTATTTCACTTCCATAGCTCTTCAATTACCACAAGCCGCTTCACCGCCGCATCCATGCTCAGGATACCCGCATGCGGCTGGTTGATAATCGGTACTGACATAATTGTACCAAAAGTGCCAGGATTATTCACCCCAAAGCTGCTGTTCTCCATATCCTGAATGATAATATGCTCCCTAATAAGCAGCCAACTTCCGTGCCGCCGTTAAAATCTTCTCCGCGTTCGGCAGATAGGCCGCCTCTAGGGCTGGCGCATAAGGAAATGCCACATCTGGTGCAGCTACACGCGTAATTGGCCCGTCCAGGTATTCAAACAGGTCTTCGGCCAGGATCGCCGCCAGTTCTGCACCAACACCTCCAGTTAGCGTATCCTCATGGACAATCAATACCTTATTCGTGCGCTTAACCGAGGCCAGAATAGTTTCCTTATCCAGTGGTGCCAGACTGCGTAAGTCGATCACCTCAGCCGCCACATCATCCTCTTCCTCAAGCGTCTGAGCTGCCTTCAAACACTGATGCACCATCGCTCCATACGTCAGGATGGTCATATTCTCGCCTTCACGTCGCGTAATCGCCTTCCCCAGCGGTACCACATAATCCTCGTTTGGCAACTCCTCGCGTAGCTCCGCCATGCGATAGAGCAACTTGTGTTCAAGATAGAGTACCGGATTATTGTCACGAATCGCCGCTTTCAACATGCCTTTTGCATCATATGCCGTCGCTGGTACCACCACCTTGATGCCTGGCACATGGAAAAACCACGCCTCCGGGCTTGCAGAATGGAACGGGCCGCCCTTCGTACCACCACCCGACGGGCCACGAATAACCATGGGCACGGGTATCCCCACACGCCAGTACATCTTGCTCACCATATTGACGATCTGGTCAAAGCCACAGGTGATAAAGTCGATAAATTGCATCTCCGCAATGGGTCGCATACCCATCAAGGCCGCGCCTACTGCCGAACCAATAATCGCGGACTCGGCCATGGGCGTATCAATTACACGTTCCGGCCCGAACTTTTCCAGCAGACCGGCGCTCACCTTGAACGCGCCGCCATATGTCCCTACATCCTCACCTAGCAAGAAGACCGCCTCATCACGACTCATCTCCTCACGAATAGCCTGCCCAATTGCTTCCAAATAGGTCACTGCGCTCATCGCCGTCCAACAGCCTCCTCTATCTTCGCCACTGTATTGAATGGCTGGCCTGTCCGTTGATCTCGCGCATTCACATAACGGGCATCTTCGGCTCCATGCTCACCTACAATTGCTAGTGGCCCTTCAGGAGCAAACACATAGTCAGCTACAGTCGCCACATCCGGTGCCGGACTCTGTTCCGCGAAGCGCACCGCATCGCTGACAACTTCCTTTACTTTGGCCTCAACCTCTGCCTTCTTTACATCCGTCAACACCGTGTGCTCGGCCAAATATTTCTCGAAACGCACAATCGGGTCTTTCGCCAGCCACTCTTCGCGTACTTCCTTCGGCACATAATCAGCCTTATCAGCCTCCGAATGTCCACGAACACGAAACGTTTTGCACTCCACCAGTACCGGGCCTTTACCGCTCCGTACATGTTCTCCGGCACGCAACACCGTCTCATACACCGCCAGCACATCATTGCCATCCACAGTCTCGCCCGGCATACCATACGCCAGTGCCCGCTCAGAAAGGTTCTGGATCGCAAACTGCTTATACGTTGGCGTTGAGTAGGCGTAGCCATTGTTCTCAACCAGAAACACAATGGGCAGTTTCTGTACCGAGGCGAAGTTGAGAGCTTCATGAAATGCCCCGGTGTTCGTCGCCCCATCACCACACGACGCCAGGACAATCGTTGGGTGCTTACGTATCTTCATGGTCAGGCCCACGCCGCATGCTACGGGCAACGACTCGCCCAGCATGCTGATCATCGGCACAATACCATGATGCATGTCGCCAATATGTATTTGTCCATCACGTCCCAACGTAGGAGAATTGCCACGGGCTAGCCATTGACACATCACTGCACGTGGCGACGTCCCACGTACAAGATGCATCCCCAGATCTCGATGCTGCGGTACGATGAAGTCCCCATCGCGTAGCGTCATTGCTGCCCCGACGGTCGTGGCCTCATGTCCCTGTGCCGTATACACACCGCCCACCACACGTCCCTGTAAGAACAATGTGCGTGTCCGGTCTTCCATAGCACGGGTGAGGCGCATAAAGTAGTAGATCTGTAGCAGGTTAGCCCGCTCCAGTCGCATAATATCACGCTTCCTTTACTTATCTGAAATTGAGGGTATTCCTTTGTTCATGCTAGCACGCGCAGAGAAACAGTGTCAAGTAAAGTGATATAATTTATACATATCTTTGCTTTAGCATATATGTTGTTACATGCATGTGGTTCCAAATAATTACGGGGGTGCTACAAAGTAGCAAAAAAAGAAGGATATGCAGTTCGATAAGATGATAGAAAAGCTCATGGAAGCAATTAGGCAGAAAGATTTGGGCCAGGTACTCTCACTTATTTCTGTTGACGAGAATATCTGCCAGATTTTACTCAATGGAATGGCTATTAAGGGTCGCTCAGCTTTTCTCAACCTACAGGCGGCGTGGTTTTCCGATCCCGATTGGCAGATGGTGTATAAAATTTTGCGGACGATTGAGACCGCAGAAATGGCCTATGCGCTCTTGCTCATTGATTACCGCGATCCTAAGATGGGCGATGAAGATTATGAAAAACAGCACTACGTCAGTCTCGCTTTTACCAAGAAAGACGATAAGTGGGTTCTCTTTCACGATCAGACAACAGTTGTGAAGTAGATCAAAGCAAGGAGAGCGCGTAGGAGAAAGGAAAGAGCAGTAAGACTAACTTTTGCTGCCTATAGTTCCGGTCTTTTCTGTAGAATATCATCAAAGAACTGGCTGACCGAACAGGTAAAACCTGGAAGATGCGGTGAGCTTACTGTATCATTCTTGTAGAGAGTGCTGTGTAATTGAAGTTGACCTTCCTCGCGTCGATAAATTTCAAGACGCAGCTCCATCCAACTGATAATCCAGTACTCTAACACGCCACGTCGTGAATAGAGCCAGAGTTTGAATTCGCGATCTCGCCGCTCATTCGAGGAACCAGGAGAAAGCACTTCTACCATCAGATCGGGGGCTGCATGATACTTGCCATCGGCCTGATACGCTGTAGCCAAGCGTTCCTGGCTCACCCATGTTACATCGGGAGCAACATCATTATCTTCTGCAAAAATGACCCCTGGTGCAATTACTGCCTCTCCCGCACCTGTCTGACGACTCCAGATTTGAAGTAGTTCCCATACTCTGCTACAAACGAGTTGATGATGTTTATGCGGCTGTTTTGACACGTACAACTCTCCATCGATAATCTCATACCGCTGGCCGTCATCTGGCAGTATCTCCAGGTCTTTTGATGTCCAATGTATCGTTTTCATGCTGTTCCTGCCATTCCTGTCGCGTATGGAAGCGAGAAGTACTTTGTTTCTCTTGCCCTCATTGTAACATTAGAGTGTTCACCTGTCTATATTGGATGAGTGCTACTCCAGGGCTTTTTGGTATACCCGTATTACCGCACAAGCTTGCCACACAGGAACTGCAAGGCTTCCAAGGGATGGGTAGTGGTACAATCACGAAGGATGGTTCAGATCACCGGAAACCTCTTCCCCTAATTGAGGGAAGGCATCCTCTGCCTGGAAGACGAGAACCGATCCTTCTTGATTGTGCCACTACCGCTCTGCCTATACCGTGCTACATTGGTTCGCCGAAAGATCACAGCGAATCGTCCCATGCTCAAAGCTTTGAGTTTCGACTGAGGAACCAGCTACCTTGGGCATACTGGTGGGATAGCCCAACTGTTGCAGACCACTAGCCTGATCATAATAAGTCAAAAAGGGGCCGGATACGCTGAAACCGGTGTAGATGTAGTAACGCCCTGAGTTAGGGGTGGGGATAGTATTATCAGGTTTGTCAGCGGCAAAGTAGTTCCAATCAGCAGCGTAAGGAATAGGATTTTGTGTAAAGTCGACATTGCTGGGTGAGACCCACTTGAAATTATCAAAGCCCCAGTTCATCAGATCGCGCATGTCTGTCCACCAGTCTTTGGTATGCATGGTGACCCCGATCAAATGATGGTGGTTGCGCACGCACGAAACGACCTGGACGAAATTCGCGGCACCATCCCAGCCGGGTTTGCCAGCATCTACACCAGGATACCAGAACAAAAACTGGTTGCCATTGACCAGATCGTGCTCAGGATGGCCTGATGTTTGCGGAACAACATACGTTTCCGTTCCGCTTATCTGATGAATCAAGGGCTTGCTCAGCACAAATGCTCCCAGAATCGCCAGATCGTGTGCGCTGGAATAGTGTCCGGTTTCCAACAAACCATGTGGATTCATATAATGTGTATCATGCAGCCCGAGTTGGTGCGCTCGCGCATTCATTTGCGCCACAAAATTTGGCAAGCTGCCTGCCAACGCATCACCAATAGCGATAGCCGCATCATTACCTGACGGGAGTAACAGACCATATAAGAGTTCACGTAGGGTATACGTCTCACCTTGTTTGATGCCAAAGAAACTACTATCAGCACTCAACTGGCTGATATCGTTGGCAATCGCAGGCGTAATCGTAATTTTCTGATCGGGGTTGCCCTCTTCAGCAGCCAACAAAGCTGTCATCAGCTTGGTGGTACTCATCATAGGCAAGTGCATAAAGGGATTATAAGCGTAGAGGGTCGCGCCGGTATCCGCATCGAGCAGATAAGCTGAGGTCGCAAACACAGGCGGAGGTGGATGATCGGTGTCTTCTGGTGTAATCACCAACTCATGGGGATCAGCCGCCTGCTGAATACTTTGCGCCGGCGTAAGATTCAACTGTCGCCCGTTTACCGCCCCTAACGGACTATTTACCTGTTGCGCAGGGTTGAGATTGACCATGAGCGTGCCAACTATCAACACCAATATTAACAGAACGGCGACAATAACTGTCGGTTGGTTATATGCTAGATGGACGAACCGCTCCTGCAACGAACGGCGTGGTCGGTTAGGCTGACGTGTGTGATAGACCTGAGGTGGAGGTATAGACTCTGTTTCACGCCGACGATACGCCGCCATGACCTTGCTGGTATCCCTGCTTAAGCGACGTGGCCGTACCATTGGCCTCGCTTCCTCTTCCACCATCTCCTCGTCCTCCAGAGGAGCAGGGGAAGCCTGTACCGCCGTCCGCTCGGTAAAGAGTGAAGCACGCCGGACTTTGGGAATTTCAGGATGCTCGTCGGAGTGACGCTTCCATTGCGGCTGTACGCGCCGGTACTGTGGTACTACCTGGTGCCGACGCTGCTGCCGAGAATATATCACTGGCTCATCATCTTGCGATGTATTATCCATCATACCTTTATATCTGTATCAGCGTGTTTCAATGTGTTTCTAATAAGTAGGCTACTCTTTTTCTTTGAGAATTACAAAAAACACGACTTTAGTACCTCAATCACGTGCCTTTTTGTTTACCCCGAAAAGACGCTCCTACATACCATTTCTTATGCAAGTGTAACATAGCGGAAACACGCTTGTCGAGACCTACAATGGGAACTTCTACACAGAGAGAGGGCAAGCTGCGTTCCCGCAGCTTGCCCTCTCTCTGTGTAGAAGTTCCTCCCGATCATTATGTGCGGAAAGCCGCACGCACATTGCGGTCGAAGAGGAAGTAGAGCAGAATCACCACTGGCAAGATCAGACCAATAACGATACTTACGGTGCTATGCACTGGGTGCGTAAATTCGATTAGATGCCTGACTATGCTGATAATCTCCAAGATCACTGTCAGCCAGAAGGCCCAGCGTTTGAGCGTCCACAACCCAACGGCAAAGATGAGCGAGAATAGTCCTATAATAAGGGCAGCACCGGCCAGGACGCCTCCTAGAACACCACCGACCACATCCACCATTGAACCAACCACAGCATGGCCATGTATACTGATCTCGTGACCAAGAGTGAAGATGCCTACGAGAATCAGTATTCCAACAAGAAGCTCGAATATGCCCTCAATAGCGAGCACTACGGATATGATTGTGACTCCTAGAGGGCGATGGCGAACCATTGACTGATCCATGTGTTCCTCCTAAAAAGAACTAGAATAGTAGGACAAAGAAAAAGATTGCCTTAATAGGTTCCCATAAGAGTATAACCCGTACATTGTTAGAATACAATGGGATTTGCTTGTTTATACTGCTTTTGCCCTTGACGAGAAAGCCCTGCCATGCTACTCTGCTTGCAATAGGTAAAGATCAAATCCGTTTGATGAGTGGAGTTTGCGGGGGATGCCCCCGTTCTCCCGCCAAAGGGCGGCCGCCCCTTGGAACTCCGCTCTAAGAACGTTCTTCAAGAGGAAGGAGCTTCTGAAATGCACTTGCGAACAGCCGTGATCCAACTCAATGCACGTGACAATCCTGCTGAAAATCTGGCAACCGTAGAACGTTTCTTAGATCGTGCTGCTCAGATGGGCGCACAGTTTGTCTCCCTTCCCGAATTTTGGACCTATCTTGGTCCGTACTCTGGTTTTGAGAAAGCCGCCCAGAGTATCCCTGGCCCCGTGGTTGAATTGTTGCAGGAAAAAGCCCGTAAACACAAGATGATCGTTCATGGCGGTAGTATTGTTGAGCGTTCTTCCGATGTGCCCGGCAAATTCCACAATACCACTATACTCATTGACCAGGATGGCAATATCGTTGCACGCTACCGTAAGATTCATCTCTTTGATGTAGACCTGGCAAACGGCGAAAAGCACTACGAGTCCGAGCGTATCGTCCCTGGCAACGAGGTGGTTACAGCAGAAATTGATGGCATCACCTTTGGCCTGTCTATTTGTTACGACCTGCGCTTCCCCGAACTCTATCGTGCATTGGCCCTGCGTGGAGCGCAAATCCTGCTCGTACCGGCTGGTTTCACCCTGCACACCGGGCGCGATCACTGGGAAGTCCTGCTTCGTGCACGGGCCATTGAAAACCTCTGCTATGTTGTGGCAGCAGCTCAAGTTGGTCATTACCCTCCCAACCGGCAATGCTTTGGCCGCTCTATGGTCATCGATCCCTGGGGGCTGGTGCTTGCTCAGGGGCAAGATGTTCCCACGGTCATCGCTACCGACATCGATCTTTTCCACATCGACCACGCACGCGCACAGATCCCCTGCTTGAAGCACCGCCAACCACAGGTCTATGGCATATAGAGCTTGAAATATTTTTATCCAGAAAGGACAGTACGCTTACATGGATCTCTCAGACATTAAGAGCCAGATCAAAGATGGCAAAATCGAATTTGTCAAAATTGGCGCACCCGATATCGAAGGCGTCTTCCGCGGGAAGCGCGTCTCAGGCGGCTACTTCCTCAACGCACTGGAAGATGGCTTTGCCCAATGTGACGTCCTCTTTGGTTGGGATATTGCCGAAAACGTTCTACCCAACCTCAAATTCAGTAACTGGGAGCGTGGTTTTGCCGATATCGTGATGCGACCAGACCTCTCAACCTTCGCGCTGGTGCCCTGGGAAGAAAACGTCGCTTCCTGTATTTGTGATCTGTGGACAGAGCATGGCGAGCCTGTGATTATCTCCCCGCGCTACGTTCTTAACCACGTGGTCAAACGGGCACGTGCTATGGGCTATGCACCGTTTTCTGCCTCCGAACTGGAGTTCCGTTTCTTTCGTGAGACCCAGATGTCGCTGCGTGAGAAAGACTTTGGCCCAGACTTAACTCCCCTCAATCCTGGTATGAACTGTTACGCTATAAGCCAGTCCAGTGCCGACGATCACTTATTGGGACGTATTGCCCGTATGATGCGCGATCATGGAGTTGAGATCGAGGGCTACAACCGTGAACATGGCCCAGGTATGTATGAGATGAATATCCACTACGCCGATGCCCTCACTGCTTCTGACCATACTCTGCTTTTCAAAACAGGCGTTAAAGAGATTTGCCACCAACTGGGTTTCACCGCTAGCTTTATGGCCAAGTGGAACGATCAGGAGGACGGTAGTAGCGGCCACGCGCACATAAGCCTGTGGGATCGCGATGGCAGTCGCAATCTCTTCTGGGATGAGGGGGCAGAGGGCCACATGTCTACCCTTATGCGCCAATTTCTGGCCGGTATGCTCGACAAATTGCCAGAGTTTATGGCCTTCTACGCCCCCACGATTAACTCTTACAAACGCTACGTGGAAGGCACCTGGGCTCCCCTCAACACAACATGGGGGATGGATAACCGCACCTGCGCTGTACGCGTCATCAACAATGGTCGCCGGGCCATTCGCCTGGAGAACCGCGTGCCGGGAGCCGATGCGAACTTCTATCTCGTTTTCGCTGCCACGCTGGCAAGCGGCCTCTATGGTATCGAGCATCAACTAGAGCTACCCGCTCGTCTTGATGGCAACGCTTACGATGAAGCAACTGTTGCCAATGCCCTTGAGCGCGGCCAGATCAAATCGCTCGCTCGCAATCTCTCAGCCGCTACCGATCTGCTCGAACGCAGCGAGGTTGCCAGAGAATATCTTGGCTCGGACTTCGTTGAGCATTTCGTGGCAACGCGCCGCTGGGAAGTCAAAGAGTATGATAAGGCCGTCACCAACTGGGACCGCCGTCGCTACCTGGAATTGGTTTGACTCTCCTCCAGCCATCCGTGATCCTCACGAATGGGCAGCCCTTGTAGTCTCGCCTCCTCGACTGTTAGGTACGGCAGGAGGTGGCCTATCAGGGGCTGCTTGTGTTTATAGCGATTTAGATTATCCCATGCTCGCTCATTCATCATACGCAGCCCCACCTGTGGATCGTTCAGTGTCTCTTGTAAGTAGTGCCACACACGCTCCGCTCGTGTCACCTGCTCCGGGTGTTGATATTGCTTGCCCAGATAGCGCGAAAGCGCAAACAAATCTTCGTCGCCAACCAGCCCTAAATGTTCGGCCCAGAGCATCAAACGCAAGCCTCGTGCCAGTTCTGGATCAAGGGTGGCAAGATTCATTTCGGTGTCAACAGGCGTGACTCCTGGTAACAGACGACTGTACCGTGGTCATAAATGCCTCTATCAATGTCATCAAACAGACGAAGCATATCAGGGCGTTCGTCTGGACGCAGTGTCCCCGATAACCCGAGATCCGCGAAGTACGGCTCAAAAAGCCTTTCCTCCCATCCAGCGTGAATTGCCCAGGAGAGTAAATCCCCTGTCTGCATTTCACGGCTTTGCGAATCGTCCGTTTCTTTTTTTCTAGCTGTTGGGTCTGACCGCCTGGCGTAGACTGCTGCTTTCGTGGCTATTCGTAGCGTTGGGGGCTTCCATTCCTCGTGATTGTTCTGGGAGGACTGTATGATTTTCCGCATGAAGTTGCTCCTTTTTGGACAGAAATAGGTCAATAAGAAGTCGCGTTAATACTTCTTGCCTGTAGGCGGGTGGAATAGAGGAAGTCAAAGTCGGACTCCTTTGCTTTTAGCCTAAGTCCGACAAGGGGTAGTCAGATTTAACCCATAGTGATATACTATGAGTAATCGTCCATCCTGCGGACTCAGGGTGACGGGAAATGGGTAAAGACGGTGCGCTAACACCGTCTTTACCCGACTTATTTACTTTTCCTCTAAAGTATACCGCCTAATTGCTAAAATTTCCATGAAACAGATTTTCTAAGTTTCTTCACTACGAAGACGCACTACGAGGCCAACGGAAAATTGAGATTTGCAAACTCACCATGATATAGCTTGGCAGCTAAATCGTATGTTTTTGCAGCTTCGACGCCCCTACCATCCTTCTTGAATCTGTGCAAAAAAAGGAAACGCACCCGTTAGTTGGTTGGTTGATAATATGTATCACAGCAAAACAATTTTTGAAGGTTATACAAGAGCGACAAAAAGATAAAGCTATCCATGGACAAGAGGGCAACGAAAGTTTGATACTGTTAGCGAGGACAGAATGAGCGTTCCGTCTATCATAGTTAAGAAACATAGCGTAACATCAAATTGTCCACCAACTTCAGATAAATAGTCGGAACATGTGAAGAAAGGAACTGAATGGTTATGGCTGGATTAGAAGGAAAGGTTGCTATTGTAACGGGAGCAGCCTCTGGTATTGGATTAGCTATCGCTCGTGATTTTGCCCAGCATGGGGTACGAGTAATAGTATCTGACGTCGATATCGAAGGAGGACGCACTGCTGCCGACGCACTGCCAGGAGCGCGTTTCCTGGCTGCTGATATGACAAAAGGGCAAGATATTCATCGTTTGTTGGAGCCAGAAGAAGTAGCCTCTCTTGTAACCTATCTTTGCACTGACGCTGCCAGTGCTATTACCGGAAGCGCACCTACCATTGACTGTGGATGGACAGCACATTAAGTAGGTACGATTCAAAGTTTTACGCCTCAATCTTTGAGCGAAGCGAACAGTGCGGTCAATCCATTTCAATTAAGCTGGGAGGGTCGAGGCCAGCTCGACCCCGACAGGCGAGCGGCTGGCTTGGCTAGCCGTTTCTTCACCAGGAGGTCAGTTAGGTCCGATGGGTCTAATGAGTCCGATGAGTCCGATGAGTCCGATGGGTCTAATGAGTCCGATGAGTCTGATGAGTCCGATGAGTCTGATGAGTCCAATGGGACAGAGGAGTCCAATGCAATTAATAGTTTTTGTGAGAAACACCGTTTTAGGAGAGTCCGATGGGTCCAATGGGACAGAGGAGTCCAATGAGTCCGATGGGTCTGACGAGCGCAGGGAGGTTCCCACTCTCTAGAGGGGGAGAGCTTGCCTTTCCCCTGATTTGTTTCTTTGAAATGTATTGACCCTTGCGGTCGTCATGCACCCTTGCGGTCGTTATGCTTCGCTATGCGATATAATGAAACTCAAGGCATTTGTTATTGATAAAATGGGAGAACTATCATGAGTATCCAAACCTTTAATCCAACTACCGGAGAAGTGTTGGAAACCTTTGAAGCATATACTCAAGAGCAGATCAACGAGGCTCTGGATCAGGCCCATCAAGCCTTCTTGCAATGGCGCACGCTCTCGTTTGCCGAGCGTGGCAAGTACCTGCATAACCTTGCCAACCATATGCGCGACCACAAGACCGAACTGGCAAAAACTGCCGTTCTCGAAATGGGTAAGAGCATCACAGAAGCCGAGGCCGAGGTCGAAAAGTGCGCCTGGAACTGTGACTACTTTGCCGAGAACGCAGAGAGTTTCCTGGGTGATGCAAAAATTAGCTCCAACGCCACCGAAAGCTACGTCGCCTTCCGCCCGCTTGGCGTCGTTTTGGCGGTTATGCCCTGGAACTTCCCCTACTGGCAGGTCTTCCGCTTCGCCGCACCTGCTCTCATGGCCGGTAACACCACTATTCTCAAGCACGCCTCCAACGTCTCGCGTGTGGCCCTGGACATTGAACGTATCTTTCAAGAGGCTGGTCTGCCTCCAGGTGTCCTGCGCACTGTTCTTGTCCCTGGCTCAGAAACCGCCAAACTGATCGAAGACCCGCGTATCGCCGCCGTGACTCTTACCGGTAGTGAGGCCGCTGGCGTCGAGGTAGCTGCCACCAGTGGACATGTACTCAAGAAAACCGTTCTGGAACTCGGTGGCTCTGACGCCTTCATCGTGCTGGATGATGCTGACCTCGATGAAGCTGCTCAAGTAGCTGTCACGGCCCGTTTCCAGAACAACGGCCAGAGCTGTATCGCCGCCAAGCGTTTCATCGTCGTCGAGTCGGTGGCCGACGCTTTCGAGCAGAAATTCGTGGCCAACACCGCTAGGCTGAAGGTTGGCGACCCATTAGAATATGATACCAAAGTCGGTCCGGTGGCTCGTGGAGACCTGCGTGACTCACTTCATGAACTTGTGCAGCAATCGGTTCAGCAGGGAGCTAAAGTGCTGATTGGAGGCAAACCACTCACGGGCAAAGGCTATTTTTATGAGCCAACCATCCTCACCAACGTCACACCAGAGATGCCTGTCTTTACTGACGAAACCTTTGGCCCTGCTGCCGCCATCATTCGTGCTCGCGATGCCGAACACGCCATTGAACTGGCTAATAACTCTAAGTTTGGCCTCAGCAGCAACCTCTGGACGCGTAATATCGACCGCGCTCGCCAACTGGCTGCTCACATCGAAGCTGGTGGCGTCTTCATCAACGGCATGACCGCAAGCGACCCCCGCTTACCCTTCGGTGGCGTCAAACGCAGCGGCTATGGCCGTGAACTCTCCTCCTTCGGCATCCAGGAGTTTGTCAACGTCCAGACAGTCTGGATCGGCCCCAAAGCAGAGAATCCGCCGACAATAACTGCTAGCGAATAGCAGGATGCACCACGGTCATAGGTGCAAGTGCAATTGTTGTATGGCAGGGGCAAGCCCCTGCCATGTTCACCACTTTTTGGGAAAACAGTCCTATTCTCTCCCCTCTCCTATCCTCAAATTTGACATCTTCTTATACACTAAAAGAAAAGTCTCTACCGTTACCTTTTTTCTAGCAGATAGGAAATAGCGTATGTACACGGCTGAACGTCAAAGAGCACAGCCATATTTGGAAAAAATTTCTGGCCCTCTTTATGAGCAGTGGTATCTCTTACACCATCGCATGATTCGGATCGTCTCAAACCATAAAGAAATGGCCGACTATGTGCGGCACTTTCTCTACTACGCCGAGTTGCTGGCGGAGTATACGTATGATAGCCCCGAGCTGCTACCGGCACAGATACCCATAGATCTACTCTGGCAGGCCGGTGAACGCCTCTATCGTCCCGTGGCTCTCACCTGTTATCTCTTTGAAACGCTCCCCGGCGAGGCATTTCCTCCAGCTCCCGCCGAGGAGAAGGCGGATGACATTCCTTGGGAACTGATCACCGGTGTAGATGGCCCCTTACGCGCACGCTGGAAAAAGGGCTCGTTGCGCTTCCGTGAATATCAGCCATATCCGGGCGTATCCAGTCGTATCGCCTCTGTCCTTGATAAAACTGATCTATGTGCAACCCTTTATGTCGAGGATGTCAGTAAATGCCAATCCTGGTTCCTGATGCGCTTCGTTTTCTATATGCTCATCGGTGCCATGTTCGGCTGCGATGGCTATGAGATTGTCCACGCTGCCGCCATCGCTTTAGACTATAGCAGCGCACTCATTGTCGGCTCGCCCGGCAGTGGCAAAAGTACTCTTGTACTCTCGTGCCTGCAACTGGCTGGTATGTCTCACCTGGCCGATGATGTCCTTTTTCTCGCCAAAGACGACGGCGTTGTGCATGTCTATGCCTTCCCCGAAGATATTGGCGTGCGTGCCGGTACTTCAGAATTGCTTGGACAGTACGAGTTTATGCAAACCCTTGCCACTGACGAGCGGCAGAAGCATTTTGTTCACATCCAGCACTACTTCCGCCAACAGGTGATCAGTTCCTGCCCTGTGCGTGTGATGTTCTTCGTCCACGCCCTCAATCGTGGCCCTGAGTTTCGTGCCGAACCGCTCTCACCAGCTCAAGCCGTAACCTTGCTCATGCAAGAGTACATCTCTCAGCAAAAAGCCAAAGAGGGCGAGGCCGATTTCATGTTCGATATCTTTAGCGATATGGCTAAACAGGCTCCCGCCTATTGCCTTTATCTTTCGCCTGATGTGCATGTTAATGCCGCTGGGGTACGGGCATTGGTGGAAAAACATAAATAAAAAGAAGTTCCAAAGCATAAACAGCCGCGAAGGCTGTTTATGCTTTGGAACTTCTTTTTATTTACACCCGCCCATAGCTGTTATACAGATGCCAGTAGATGCCATGCTGTTGTAAGAGGGCTTCGTGCGAACCTTGCTCGGCAATTCTACCATCATCAATGACTACAATGCGGTCAGCGTTGCGGATTGTACTCAGGCGGTGGGCGATGATAAATGTGGTACGCCCCTGGGTGAGTCGTTTCAAGGCTTGCTGGATGAGCTGTTCGGACTCATTATCGAGAGCCGATGAAGGCTCATCCATGATCAAAATTCTGGGCTGGCGCAAAAACATACGGGCAATGGAGATACGCTGCCTTTGTCCTCCCGACAAGCTCTGCCCACGCTCATGCAGCATCGTCTTGAAGCCAAGCGGCTGCGCTTGAATAAAGTCTAGAATATTCGCGTTACGAGCTGCCTCTTCCATCTCTTCATACGAAACTTTACGCAGCAGACCAAAGGTCAGGTTCTCCTCGATGGTGCCACTGAAGAGCGAGTCATCCTGCAAGATCACGCCAAACTGTGAACGTAAGCTCTCGATTTTCAGATCGCGCAGATCGTGTCCATCAATCGTCAGTCGTCCGCTATCAGGGTAATAAAAGCGCATCAGCAGGTTGGCAAGCGTGGTCTTTCCTGCCCCACTGCGTCCCACAAAGGCAATCGTTGTTCCGGCTTGTACATCGAGGTGTACATCGTGGAGTACTTCAATCTCTGGTACATACGAGAAATGTAGACCTTCCATCGTGATGTGTCCCTGCACATCGCTCAACTCAATGCCCTTTTCTGCATCAGCCTCTTCTGGATGATTCAGAATCTCGAAGAGCCGATCAATGGCTACCGCCGATGCCTGTATTTTCTGGTTTGCTCCATTCAGTGTTTGCACAGGAGAGGATAGCTGACGGAGAATGAGTATGAAGGCCGCTAATTGCCCTGGCGTGAGTAGCTTATTAAACACCAGATACCCACCATAGCTCAAGATGGCAATGGAACACAGAGCTTGTACTACGCCGATAGCCAGGTTGGCCTCAGATTGGAAGATAGTGCGCTGGAACGAGAGCTGGTTCGTCTCCATAATCAACTTCTTCATCTTGCGCCCAAAGCGATGTGCTGCAGCCAGAGCCTTAATGGTTTTCAGTCCGGTCAGCCCTTCATACATAGCTCCATTCATCAGGGCATAGCTCTCCAGCACCTGCCGACTCAGCCGACGTATCCTTCGATTGAAATAGAGGCTCACTCCCACGTAGAAAGGAGACACCGCCAGCACGGCCAATGTGAGTTGCCAGTTAGTAAAGAAAAGCACACCTATGTAGATGAGCGTCAATACTCCATTAACGCTGGTGTCGATCATCACCTGAATAACCGTTTGTTGAGCTGATGTAACTTCATTCAGGCGACTCAAGACCTGTCCTGTGCTGCTCAAGCCCTGGTAGAACGAGAGTGGCAGGCGCAACATATGCTGGTAAAAATTGTAGATGATCTTGAGGTTGGCTTCACGGCTGAGCAGTCCCAACACATTGCGGTTAAGGTAGCTCAATAATTCTGCCAATATAAGGACGGCTAGTAGAATAGCCAGCAGCCAGCTGAACAGCACCGCGTCGTATCGCGGAAATACGAGGTCAAGCAAGGTATGGAAAATGAACGGCATGGGAAGAGCCGTCAAACCCACTGCAACCGTCAGCACAAAGGCTAGCGTAACCTGCCACTTGAAAGGCGTCACAAACTGACTGAACTGCCGTAAATCTTTCCAACTCAGCTTCTTTTCCTCAATGCGCTGCCGTTTAGCAAGCCTTCTAGCATAAGCGGTATTGTTGTAAACAGGCTGGGCCGCTGCCTTGGCTTGTACGGCCTTGGTGTTCGTTGCACCGGAACCAGTGCCATTAGCCGCTTGAGTTTCCTTGTGGAGTTCTGTTGCATTGTTGGCAGACAAAAGACGGATTGGGCGTGGCGATAAGGGTAGAGGAGTGCTAGAAGATTTTTCTGTCATACGGCACCTGTAAAAAGTGAAGATACCAGTTGTGGGCCATCGTTTGTGCCTCGTGCAATAGCTAGACGATATCCTGCGGACTGCTCTGCCAGTTTGCTAAGCAATACAAAGAGCCTTTCTTGCGCCTGCACAGGTTTCTGCTGCTTGTCGAGGCACTTCTCGAGCAATTCCTGTAGCATACCTGCCTTACTCAAGGGGATCACTCTACTGTGGGCCTCATTTGTCAGTTCTGGAAAGAGCAATAGGCGAATAGGTGTATGGGTACAGGTAGCACCACTGCGTATCTGCTCAATCGTACAAAAACGCTTATCACGAGCATCGGCTGGCAACTCGCGCAAAAATGCCAGTTGCGACCATTGCTCAATTGAGCCGGAGCGCATCGCAACTTCGTTCGTAACGGCATATGCTCCTATCGTACCGATTGCAGTGTTCTCCCGCAGCATCACCAGATCATCTCCCAGCAAGCCACAACCCGCAATAGCGCAACCAAGGCTGAGCGTTGTCTTCCCACTGCCCGACGTTCCAATGAGCAATGCCCCTTGCTGGCTATCCCACGGAGCAGTTATCGCTCCCGCATGGCAAGGTTCAAAACCATAGGCTTGCATTAATTGGCCAAGTGCTAGTAAAAACACATAGCGGCGCAGGAATGTTGCCAGATATCGTTCTGGCCTCAAGAGTTGGGTTACAGCCAGGTTAGCCCCAGGTATAATTGTACTCAAGGCATCCTCATTCACAGGCGGGAGTGCCTCATAACGCTGGTACTGTATCGTCTTATCGGGACTACGATAATATTTCAGCTTTGTATTTGTCAACAAACGCATCGTATCCATGCGTATGCACTGGTACGGCAAGGGCTTGAGAAACTGTGCAGTGTTTTCATGACACAGAACAACGTAGGTCACTTCGCTCTGAATCTTCTCCGCTACTGGAAAGTGTCCTAGCAGACCATCTAATATGGCCTGTATAGCCAGGGCATTGGTGTAGCAGACGATACGCACATCATGGAAAAAGTAGCTCTTACTGAGTACGGGGGTGGGCAACCTGTCAATTAGAGTAGCGAGCATACCCGGTGCTGTATCTTTGAGCATAGTGCTTACATCACAACATGTGGCGTAGCAGTTTTGTCCAGTGGCGTAGAAACTTCGTTCACTAGATTGTTGCTACGTAGTTCGACGATAATGTCTTCCACATCCTGCAAAGCCCGTTCGTACTCGACTTCATATATCTGACAGATTGCGGTAGCAATATCAGCATAGGAGTGCTTGCCATCCAATAATTTCCAGATGAATGTCCCAACCGGATTGAGATTGTACGAACTGCCTGCTGCAGGACTCAATAAAACAGCCTCTCCATCAAGTTCTCGCCAAAGAATAGCCGCATTGCGTTGTACCATGGATTATTCCCCGTGTGTTCTCTTCTATTACAATTGAGGTTGTACAAGAAGTTATTTCTTTGCTACTGCTGAAGTACAGCAGTTCCGTATACACCATGCTCCAAAGTGAATACAGAAGCGCGAACATCCACGCAGCACCATCCGTAAAGGATTACTTCTGCTACATAAGTATAACCTATAGCGTACGTGAGCTGTAACCATGCCCCACCATTTGGCTATCGGGTGGCACAGATCGGTCTCGCGTAAGGCACCCGTCCCTTGGGCTGGACGACGAATGCCTACCACGCGACCTACTAGCGCCTGTTCCTTAACCCAACTAGGCAACAATTCAACATCCGCCATTTGTAATAATCGGAACGTTTGTGTAGTTTGTTGAGTACACACAATACGATGAATAACCAGCCCGGCAGATGTCTCGAAAGCGGCGATCTCGCCAATACCTATCTCATGAGCTTGCGCCGGTTGAATATAGACCTCATCGCCTAAGCGTAGCAGAGGCAGCATGCTTTGACTTGCCACACGGAACCACGATGCTTGCCCTTGTCGCACCGCCTCAATAAAAAGAGAAGTAACAATGGCTGCTTGTGATGGATTAGACTCTGACATAAACGATATATGCTTCTTTTGAGAACACAGAAATGCCGCAAATAGATGGATGTATATCTTACATCCATCTATTTGCGGCGTAGCCCTGACCTAGTGGCTAAGCAGGTGCTGAGGAGTACCACCCGTACCCGACGTAGAGCAGCTCAACGACTGGGTGCTAGGTGTCACACGGCAACCGGACTGGGCCAATGCCGAAGGCAGATCTCGTAAAGGCCGTACTTCGAGTTTAGGTGCTTGATACTGTGCGCGAGTTGTCATATTCAAAATCCTCCAATTTAATTGCTTCACTATCGTTAGGCTCCGGTATGGACGATGAAAACCTTCAACGTCTTCAGGATAATAGTGAGGTCTACCAGTAACGAACGGTCATCAATATAACGCATATCGAGTAGGACACGCTCATCATAACTGATATGCTGGCGTCCACTGATTTGCCATAAACCAGTAATGCCGGGATTTACAGAAAGTCGCTTCTGGGCATATTCTCCATAGCGAGGAAGCTCACTTGGATGAATGATACGCGGTCCTACGAGAGACATTTGCCCGACCAGCACATTGAAGAGCTGTGGAAGTTCATCCAGGCTTGTCTTACGCAGAAAACGTCCAACTCGAGTAATACGTGGGTCGCGTTCCAGCTTCATGTTTTGCTGGTACTTGCGCATGAGTTCTGGACGTTTAGCCAGGTACTCATCTGCATCGATTCTCATCGTTCTAAACTTTAGGGCATAGAAACGACGACCACTCTTGCCAATGATTTCCCGAAAATGGAGGATATCCTTTCCATCGTCGAGCCTAATACAAACAGCAATGATCAAGAAGACTGGAATAAGAGCGATTATACCTAACACTGCCAATACGATGTCAATAGTCCGTTTGGTAACATAGTAGAATGCCGATGGTTCACGCACGATGCTCGGACTAACCACATCTATGTCCATGCCGGTGTTTGCTGCACTTATGGTGCCTACCTTCGCCTGGGAACCTGGCACTTCCTCGGCTCGTTTTGGTAGCGTTGCAATTATCTGTTCCATCACAAAAGTCTCTCTGCGCTTATGTATTTTTTCCTGTTTTCCCTCGACGTTGCTAATTGTAGCAGAGAGCTATGGGTTTAGCGGTAGCGAACAAGTTAAGATGTGATTGCGAATACAATAAATTGGTTAAGGTTTCTCTGGTTTATTTGTCCCAACCGTAATTTACTCCCAGATACGCATAGAGCTGCGTATTATGCGGCTCGAAATACCCTACCAAACGCTTTCTGGTCGCAGCATTCATCCTGGGTGGCTTTGTGGTATTCAACTGCTCATATGCTTCCTTTTGTGCCTTTAACCCTTCCCCTGGTACAGAAATAAACTCCAGCACCTGCCGCAGACCTGCCGCGGGATCAGCGTAGAAATCCTCGCTTTTCAGGATCAGAAACTGCTCACGTGGAAACAGGTCCATCCATACCTTCAGTTGATCAACATAGATGCCCCGGCTGAGATACGAGAAATGGCGATGCTTATAGCTCACATAGTGTTCGTTACGTAGCAGTTCTTCGGTCTCTTTACCGATGCGTTCCTGCTCACACTCAATAGCCTCCTCAAAGGTCGACAATTTCTCATGGCCACCAGCTACTCCGTGATAATAATGCGAGTAGGCCCGGTCGATGGGATTCCTCAACAGTACAACCAGCTTCACCTGGGGCAAAATCTTCGCAATTCTTTTCGGTGCATGGGGATGGAAAAGATAGTACGGACTGGCCTCACCGGTGATAAACGACTGTCTCTGCACTCGTTCTGCATAGTACTTTTGGATAGAGGAGGGAAACTGTGCCCGATACCAACCTAGCCCTTTGGAATAGTCGACATCAAAGAAATGCACTTCCTTCATGTAGGCCGAACCGATATGGGCATGAGCGGTCAAGTAGCTGTACAGCGAGGTAGTGCCACCTCTCATCGTACCAATAATGATAAAGTCCGGCATCATGCGTATTGGACTGGTGCCTGCCCGGAACGCCTTCTCAAAAACGTGTTTATCGATTGTTGCCATCTTATTTATCCCACCCGAAATCACGGCCCAACAGGTCATAGAGACGCGCATTATACGGCTTGAAATACTCAACCAGCCGGGCACGCGTCTCCGGATTCATGGGTGTGTATTTTGCTTCATTGAAAGGTTTATACGCTCTCTGCTGTGTACTTACTGGCACACTCAAGTGCTCTAGTGTTTGCTTGACGATGGATGCGGGGTCAGCATAGAGGTCTTCACTCTTGAGGATGAGCAACTGCTCGCGTGGAAAGATATCTAGCCAGGCTGGTAGCTGGTTAATGTACGTGCTGCGAGCAAGATAGCTGTAGTGCCGGTGGTTGAAGCTGGCGTATTTTTCGTTCTGGCGTAGCTTCTCCTCTTCACCAGCTAATCTCTTTTCTTCAGCGTCAATGGCCTCTTCAAAAGAGAGTACCTCTACGCCCGGCTGCCGTAACTGGTGCTGGTATTGCGAATAGGCCCGATCGATCGGATTTCTCAACAGAGCGATAAGCTTTGCCTTGGGGAGCGTCTTGGCCACCCTCTGTGCGGCAGAGGGATGGAAGAGATAATATGGGCTGGCCTCGCCGGTGATCAGATCGTGCTTCTCTACACAACGGGCATAATACTTTTCTACCGCTGTCGGAAAATGTGAGCGGTACCATCCCAGGCCCTTGTGATAATAGATATCAAAAAAATGTGGTTCCTTGACATAGATTGGAGCAATGTTAGGATGCTCAATCAAATATCTATAGAGAGAAGTCGTACCACCTTTTTGTACACCGATAATGATAAAATCGGGCACCATGCGTATCGGGTTGGTTGTGGCCCGGAAAGCTTTCTTCAGAACATTTTTATCAAGCGTTGCCATGATGTATTTGAGTACTCCTTATTTTGTGTTTAGCGATCATGTCTCCTACTTGTCCCACCCTATGTCACGTTCTAAAAACTCATAGAGACGCGCATTATGAGGCCGGAAATATTCAATCAGTTGTTCACGTATTTTTGGGTCCATCCTGGGTGGCTTTTCTTCGTTCTTGTAGCCGCGTGGATGTGGTTCTCGGTACTGCTTGAACTGTTTAGTACTATCAATTGTACTGCTATCCATGCCCAGGAAATCGAGCGTCTGCTTAAACACTGTGGGTGTATCTGTGTAGAAGTCCTCACTTCTCAGAATGAGAAACTGTTCGCGTGGATAGTACTGCATCCACTGTTGGAGTTGATCGACGTAGATGCCACGTGCAAGGTAAGAATAGTGGCGATGATTGAAACTGGCGTAATGCTCGTTGGCGACAATTTTCTCATGCTCACCCGCAAGTCGTTCCTCTTCGCAAGCAATGGCTTCGACAAAGGAGAGCTTTTCTTTACCTTCCAAGGTGACCAGCCAGTGATGCGAGTACGCTCGATCAACGGGATTACGCAACAGTACGATGAGCTTAGCGTTGGGAACCACCTCTGCAATTCTTTGGGGTGCTGGTGGATAGAAGAGATAGTATGGGCTGGACTCACCGGTAAGGAAATGCTCCTTGCGTATCCGTTCAGCATAGTGCTTTTGGAGCGAAGAGGGAAATTGTGCTCTATACCAGTTAAGTCCCTCTTCAAAGTGGTCATCGAAGAAATGCACCTCCTTCATCAAAGCTCGCGCAATACCCGGATGCTCGGTCAAATAGTAATAAAGAGAGGTGGTACCTCCTCTTTGCGTGCCGATAATGATGAAGTCGGGCAACAGCCGTATCTGGCTGGTAGAAATTCTATAGAACAATCTTGAAGATCGGTACCATTGTTTGGCTGTTTCAACCATTGCCATTGTGAAAGACTCCTGCAATAACATGCAAATTTTGTAGCTCTGATATTCTCATAATAACGGACTTAGCATAAAGGGTACATATAGAGATGAGCATAGGCGAATGGTAATGGAATGGTTGTTATTATGGAATTAAGGTTGCGAAATGCTAACCAATTTGATGATGTTCTAGGTACTTTGGACTAAAAGGGGAGGGATGTTACCGAGCTTGCGTCGTATCGTCATGTCCGTTAGAGAAGAGGTACTACAAGATAGCTCATGGTGTTACAGGATGTATCGTCTGCCGTCCATTGCAGTATGAAGCTATCGCTTGCCTGCTACTCTCGTCAAGATGCGCCGATAGCTATACCTGCTAGGTTCTTTGACGAAGATGGTGTCCTGTAATTTTCTTTCTTTAATGAGGAATACCACCAATATAAACGTTCATCAATATGTTTTTAGTGCGATCAATTCACAACGTACCGTTATGGAGGTAACAATCAATCATGAATGTGCGATCTCTGCTATCGAGCAAGCAAAAGCACTATCTAATTCGACAGCGACGATTGTTACATGTCAGTCTGTCTGCTCTGGGTGTCATGGCATTATTCTGTAGTATGGCAATGCTACTCCTGAGCGGGTGTAGTCTTTTTCCTACACCGGTTCAATCAGGTACATCAACCACAGGATATGTCGATACTAGCACACCTACCTCGGCTGCTTCACCCACAGCCAAATCAACTCAGGGCACAACTATCACGTTTTCAACTACAGGTTGTCCCTCTACACCTGCTATCAACTGGGATAGTGTCGTTGGCACCAAGGCTGGTGTGAATAAAGTGCAAAAAGTGACATGCGCTCCTCTTGAAAATGGCACCACAGCCGCATTAGTCAATGTGCGCTACTACTCAGCGGATGCAAAGCTGGACGTCTATGTCTATGACAACCTGTCTGGTCCTCCCAGCCGCCGTTTCTCTGTCCTGGGCTTAATCGCTGGCGACGCACAGATCAGCCCAGCGAACACGGTCATGACCGCCGCCAATCCGACTCACGATATCATAGGCCCAACCGTCTTCAAGGAGTACCAGTGGAACGGCTCAGCCTTTGGGCAGATTATGTTTCCAGGTATGTTTCCCTATATGACACACTATCAGGCAGAGCAGGCCCAGAACACTATCAATACACAACAGTTGCAAGTGACCGCTACTCCTGGTGCCAACTTCAATGCATGGCAGACCTCGGCTTATGCCGTTGTCAATAAAATGGCTGCCGATATCTTTCACTGGCAGGGTAATCAAGTACAAAATACTCAGTTAGCCTACAGCAATAACACCCAGACCTACACTATTCAGGCGACTTACTTAGGACCAGGCGGTGGAGGTTTCGTGGCCAGCCTTTTCCGCTTGGATAACGTGGTGACGAATCTCTTTGAGATCAAGTCGGTTGCCTCTATCGATAGCACCGTATCACTCAGTGTTCCAGCTACCGGTGCACAGCTCACGAATCCGGTCAAAGTCACGAGTAGTTATTCGTCCAGTGGCACCATCGTAGGTCGCGTTGCTCTCTATAGTGATAACTACGCCCTGGTTGGCGATACGGGTGTCATTCACGGTTCTGCGACGACTGGCAACGTTACTTTCTCTCCTTCCGTTCGCTATGAGCTACCCCCAAGCGGGCTAGAAGAAGGGCTGGTTGTTTTCTTCGTGTCCAATCAGAACAATATTAACTTCGCCAATCAGGTTGTGGTAGCCAAAGTCTTCTTTTCTGTCTAACCCGTGATGGGCAAGTTAGTTATGAAACTTTAACCAAAGACAGAAATTCTTTACCGGAATACAACGGTATGTCTGGCGGTACGGGAGCAGAACCTATGGTACAGTACAGAATGTACTACGTCAACGCCGACACACATCAAAGTGTAGCAGTGAATAAATGTCAGGCCAAGGCACTACCAACAGACAGGCAACATCGGCTCCGTAAGCGATTTATGAGCAGAGGCATATACTAAAACTAAGTACATGTTAACTAAGGAGGAAACACCCTTTGAAACGCTATTTCCCCAGCTTCAAGCAATATAGCTGGATTGTTCTTGTCTGTACGGTGCTTGCCCTGGCTGCCGGGTATGGCCTGGCAAAATCCCAGCCACAAGCATATATCGTCAGTGCAACAATTATTGTCAACGCAACCGCTCCTGGCACAACCTTCCAGGGTGCTTCAGCTTCCGCTACGGACAGTATTACTCAGGCCGCTAATGATGCGGCTGAAATTCCTACCCGTCTGGTTATGGGCTACATCTATCAGCAGGAGCCGAAAATTAAAGCACGTGGCTTCCAACCTGATGATCTTCTCTATGATGTAACTGCTCTTGTACCGTCACCAACAGCACCGACCATTTCCATCACTGCTACGACAGCCCATGCAGAGGATGCAGTTCTCTTAGCAAATGCAGTAGCCAATGATTACAAAGCGTACAAAGATCAGCAGCTTCAACAGCATTTGAAAGATACACGTGCATCCCTACAGGCTCAGTACGACAATTATCAAACTCAGAGTAATGCTCTGGAGGCAAAGATCTTAAGCTATCCCCAAACTGATCCGCATGTCGTGGTGTATACTCAGGACCGCACTGCACTTACCTCTGCTATGAATGCAGTACAGACTCAGCTTTTACAGCTGCCGCCGACTGTTGAGAGTGATGTATTCGTCTTACAGACAGCGAAAATAACCGATGTGCAGTCATCATCTAAATCTACTATCCTCATCTCTGTTTCTGCTGTTGTTGGTTTAATACTCGGTCTCTTGCTGTTGCTCTTGATGGTCTTCATTGATGATCGTCTGCGCGGTGATGATCAGGTGACTGAGAAATTGGGTATGACCTATCTGGGTGGTTTGTCTACCAGTGCAGATATCAAGGGAGGTTCAATACCCACAACAGGCAGAGCTGCTCAGCAATTGACCGATATTGGTGCGAACTTGCAGCTTACGGAAGTCCTCCCTGGCCCATGGCGTGTCCCACAGGGTACAGCCCTGCTCGTTACCAGCCCGCAAAGTGCGGAAGGTAAAACGACGGTAGCGGCTGGCTTAGCTGCCAGTGTCGCCCGAAGTGGCCGCTCTGTTCTGGTGATAGATGGTAATTTGCGTAAACCTGGAACGCATCTGGCTTTCGGCATGAGCCCGGCTAGTTTCGGCCTCAGTGGCCTGCTTAAGGCTGCTCCCGGTACAGAAAATCTTGATGCTGCCGTCCAGCGCACTAACACTCCTGGCGTCTGGCTCATGCCTGCGGGTGCAGCTGCTGAAGATGCTACCCTCTTGCTAGCACAGAAACTCCCTGGTATTCTGGCACAACTTACCAAGAAGACCGATTTCATTATCATCGATGGCCCATCGGTACTCGATGGAGCTGAAGCCTCACTGCTCGCCAGTACGGCTGATGGTGTTGCCCTGGTTGTTGATAACCGCCACGACAAGCTTGCCCTCTTGCTGCGCACCAAAGACGTCCTCCGCTCGGTGACTGAGAAGCCGATTGGGGTGATTATCAATCGTCTCTCACGCAGGAAACGCAATCCGTATTACACGGCTGCTGTCATTCCTGATGTCAACGCAGACAAAGAAGTTATCGCACAAACTCATGCCAGCAATGGCCATAACGGTAACGGCAATAGCAACGATCAAAAGCCAGAGCAGGTGATGGCAACTCCTATGGCTCCTATGGCTCCCATAGCACCGGTCAGCAATCCTTCTCCGTTGAGTGGATACGCTGTTCCGCCTTCGCCCAATCGAGGCACCACATCTTTGATGGACTTCTCGACGATGCAGTCTAACAATCCCAATCCGCCTTCGCCTTTTCCGTCACCTCGTGAGAAAAGATGAGTAATGTCCTATGCAAGTAACCAATAGTCTTGGCAAAGGGACGTTTCCTCCACCAGGAGGGGGCGCACCCCCATCCGATATCGCCAGCCAGATTAAGCAGCAGCGCACCTACTACCAGCGTATCCACTTTAAACGTTCGCTGAGCTTCTGGTGGTCTCGTATTCTGCTCATCGTGCTAGCAGTGATTATTGCTGTCACGCTGGGATATGTGTATTCTCTTTTCCCATTGGCCATCGTACTTACGTCGTATAAATATGTAGTAGTGGGAGCCATTGCCTTCCCACTGATCGTATTTCTGATTAGGCGTTTGGATATCGCTTTGCTCTCCCTGGCGATCTCTGCAACGCCCTTTCTGCCGCAAGCGTTTACCCTGAAATCAATACAAGTCTTTCCTTGCATCCTGATGGTTGTCCTGCTCTTTTGCATACTACTGGTGCAGGTTTCGTTTCATGTGCGTAAGGCGTTCTTGCCCTCGCTCTGGGTTCTCTGGCCTTATATGGGGATGATAGCACTGGCACTCATCTCTACCATCATGGTTCAGTTTACCTGGACCCATGGTGTACCCAAAAAGATTAACAATAACCCCATATACTACGACGAAATTCTCGGTATTGGGGTCTACTTCTTTCCCGTTCTCACCTATATGGTCGTTACAACCATCCTGTCCTATTGGGAGAAGCTGATCCAGTGGATTATCAATACTTTTCAGTTTGCAGGCTTTGTGGCAGTCATCATAACTTTTATTGAGTTTCGGCGTGTCGGCGGCAATATCAGTACCTTCCGCTTCGCCGACCCGCACATTTTTTGGATGAGCCTGCGAGCCATAGCACAGTTGATGGTTCTGGGCGCAATTACCTCCTATGTACGCTTCATCTATCCTATGCCATGGCGAGGGCGCACTCGTTTACCCGGGTTTCTCCAGAAGCTCTTTCTGGTCGCGCTACCATTCTCCTTTGCAAGCAGTGCCTTTGGGGTTATGGGTGTCAGGGTGTTTTTCCGTCGTATCTTTGCGACCCGCGAATTTTATATCAGTGCCGGAAAGATGCGTACTTTGTATGCTATTCTTACCATACTGCAAGCGGTTGCGATTATAGTGACGCTCCAAAATAGCTGGTGGATAGAGCTTGGTATAGGTTTAGTGATTGTAACGATCATCGCTTCGTCTCGTCTACTTCTCTTCTACGGTGCTTTGCTTGTTCCATTTGTGCCGCTTCTCAAAGTAGCACTTGATAAGCTCCAGAGTCTCAAAGCTGACGATTTCTTGCGCCTGATCATCTGGCAGGACTCACTGCGTGTGTGGAGTAAACAACCTATACTCGGTGTTGGTCCTGGTGACTTCTGGGCCTACGACCAGATATTCACGCAGCTTCCCAGAATTTATCGCAACTGTAATTCGACCGGTCTCTGTGTGGCCCACAACGGCTATCTGCAGAGTCTGGGTGAAATAGGGCCATTAGGTTTGTTCTTCTATATCGCCGCCAGCGTCGTCGTGATGATCATATCTATACAACTCTATCGCCGCACGAAGTTGGTGAAAATACGCAAAGACAATCTCTTGAACAGCATATTACAAAGCCTGGGTCTCTACGAATACTCCGAGGTTGAGAAGCGTAATGATCATGTGCTAGGTCTGGTTGGTATTGGACTGGTATGCGGTTCCATGGCGGCTGATTTCTTCATCGGTGAATTTATGCTGCCACCACGCCAGGTGAGTGCCTTCAACGTCATCCCACAGGTTATGGTGAGTTGGACCGTTTACGGTCTTCTAATGTATAAACACAAGCTCTGGTTGACGAAACGTAGAGCTTTCCGGCTCGGGCCAAAAAAGAAATTGCCTGATTTGGTAGCGCGAGCTTAGTTCTTAGAAATACATAGTACGAGGAGAAATGACTCATGAGTCATGAACAGACAAATAACGAAAGGGCTGTCATCCTATGGCTGAGTGGAATACGTTTAGCGGATATTCGCAGCCTTCCAGATGTCGCAGCTCTACTAGAGCGCGGAGCACTCGTTGAACTCGATCCAGCTCCGATTACCAGTCCATTGACCCAGCATTATCAAGTGTTCAGTGGAAAAGCTCCGGCATCTTTTGGCTTTTTCGATACGCTCGTTCCACGTAATTACACGGTCACCGAGGAAACGGGCGGACGCGGCCCAGCCCCTAAACTGCTCCCTGACTGGCTACGTACTGTAGGTTGGACAGTCCATTATGAGGAGATCCAGCTACCAGCTTTGGTCTCACGTCTACAAACGCTCACATCATCTGCCTCTGAGCGGTGCCTGATTATCAAGTGCGATGCATTGAAGGGTATTGAGCCTGCTGCCCTGGGGCAAGCATTGAAGCTTGCCCAGCAGTGGGTTGGTGAAACAGGTTTGCTCGCATTGCTCTCAGACACACAGCCAGCTTCTATCAAGTACTTTGTTAATATCAACAACTTTCTGGCAGATATGGGTATTATTGAGCGTGATGAACAGAGTGGTCAGATATCCTGGGAAAATTCACTGGCCTACTTCGCCGGTCATGGGCAGTTGATGGTTAATCTGCTTGGCCGCGATCCCCAGGGAGCCGTTCATCCCCAGGACGAGAATGAAGAGGTGCGTGAGAGCTTGGTCAAAGCACTACCCAATAAGCTGCGCGATCCTGAGAGCCGAGCAACTGTCATTGAGCGTGTCTACCGCAAGGAAGAACTGTACAGTGGAGATTATCTCTTCTGCGCACCCGATCTTGTGATTGTCTTCAAGCCAGGTTATGCTCCCTCGCCGCGCAGCACGCGAGTAGAGTTTGACGATGCTATCTTTACTACGCCAGTTGCTGGAGAGAGTACATTGGCCGGTGTCAATCCGGCGCAACTGAGCGGCTTTTTGCTTGCAGCTGCTCCAGCACTGGCCTCGCGGGTCACGGAGTACGAACATGCACCGCTGACAGTTGTAGCTCCTACACTCTTACATGCTCTTGGTATAGAGTACGTTGATATGGATAGCCCAGCCATCAGTACGCTCTTCTCATACGATTACCTGGAGACTCACCCGATTCGCTCCGGTTCACAGAGCCAGGAATTGTCTGAAGAAGACGAGGAGCTGATCATCAGTCACCTGCGTGACCTGGGATACGTTTAATTTCGTCCTTGAAAGTGTAGCATTTCATGAGTAGCTATCCTCCACGGCAATTCAAACATCCTTTCTGGAATCATGCGCATGAATTGAATCTTCAATCCATGCCAGAAACTTCAGAAGGTGATTCAGGGCCTATAACACCGGCGGCGCCAACTCCAGTGTTTGGCCAGGGAGAACACCGTGGAGGATTTTACCCAATACTCAACCCGTCAGGTCTACTCAAATTTGAGGACGATGGCTTGGATGCGCAGGCCCTGGAAACGAGAGAAACACCGGTTGTCATGCCTAAGCCTGTCCAGAACTACAATGAGAAGGTCATTCCTCCCAAGCTGTCTTTGAAACCTCAAGGCTTGTTTCGGCCAAAGACGGGAGAGGCAACCAATACATCTCAACCTTTGCAGCCTAGGTACGAGCAAGCACAAAACGGCTATCTCTTGCCAAAGCTCAATCCAGAGCAAGTAGAGCATCTGCAAACCGTGCGTCTCATGGCGGTTACACAACCTGATGCGATTTTGCTCAATACGCTCAAATCAGTACCACAGGACACTGTATTGCCGGATATGGTCAAACCTGGACCCGGCCATGCACAGGTTCTTGATCTTGAGGGTGGACAGTGGCAGAAGCATGACCCTATCGCTACTATTGATGATGACCCTGAATTTGAGAAGCGTAGTACACTGCCTATAATGGTCCTGCAAGGCATCGCAGAGCAAGAGGGCAAGAAGCAGCCTGAGATGAAATCCGAGGTCTCCGGTGCAGCCGGTGCAGCCGGTATGGTTGGAGTTGGCAATATTATTGGCAGTCTTCTCAAATATGGTAGCACCTTTATTATCCAGTACAGTCTGGGTCCCGGACTCTATGGACTGTATACCCTTAGCTTCTCCCTGATCACCCTTGTTTCATCTATCTTCAGCCTTGGCCTCGATAATGCCATGATTCGTTATGTGGCTATCTATCGAGGCAAAAAGAAAGCGGATTCATTGCAGGGTTTGATGGTCTTCTGTACGATAGTTGTGGGCATTGCCGGCCTCATCGGGGCTTTACTGATGCTGTTTTTTACTCCATCTCTGGTTACCTTCTGGGGTACACTACGACCAGAACATGCTGTTAACAGTAAGGCGACGTTGGCCCAGATGACACCCATGCTGCAATTGATGGCACCTATGATCCCACTTCTGTGTATGCAGGTGGTCTGGTTTGGGGGCTTGCGCGGTTTCAAAGCCTTTAAATGGCGCGTATTGGCAACTAGTATTTTGCAACCAATTGTGCAAATTCTTCTACTGATCATCATGGCGCGTTTTTTCCGTAACGTTACTGGGGTCGCTTTGGTCATGCTGCTCAGCACCCTGTTTAGCACACTACTCTATCTCTTTTTCCTGTTCTATGAATTTTCGCGTGTCGCTTCGGCAGAGCCAGAACAGTATGAACTGCGTGAGTGGCTGGTCTTTTCGACACTCAATTTCCTGACGAATATTATCACTACTGTCCTTGACTCAATCGATACTTTATTGCTCGCATTCTATGGCATATCCAAAGTTGATATTGGTCAGTATGGCGCGGCGATCAAATTTGGGCCGATCATCACCATGCCCTTGTTTTCGCTCAACGTGATCTTTGCTCCTATCATTGCCGAACTGCATAGTAAAGGTGAGCGGCAAAAGCTTGAGGAGATGTTTAAGATCGTAACAAAGTGGGCGATTACCTTTAGCTTGCCGCTCTTTCTGATTGCCTCATTGTTTTCTGCATATCTACTCGGCCTATCAGGTGCTGGTTATATATCGGCATGGCCACTGGTTGTCGCCTTCTCAATAGGTAATATGCTTGGCGCGGCTACTGGCTCAGTCGGCTCCATGCTGCTGATGACTGGACACAATAAACTCTCATTTATCAACTCGCTGGTAGCGGTTGTCGTCAATGTGGTGCTGGGCATGTTGTTAACGCCACGTTACGGTGCTATGGGAACGGCTCTCAGTACTGGCCTTGCTGTGTGCGTGCTCAACGTGATGCGGCTCGTGCAGGTACAAATGGTGCTTAAGATGCAACCCTATCGTTGGGACACCCTCAAACCGCTGGGAGCTGGTTTGGTAAGCACCGTAGTTACCGGTGGCCTACTCTACCTGCTCTATCATGCGCCTATTCGTCAAGCTTTCGTGCTTGGCCATGCGGTGATCTCGCTACAGTTGGCCCTTATGCCAGTGTTTATAGCCATCTACGTGGGTATACTCATTCTTTTGAAATTAGACCCGGCAGATGAGATTGTCTTGAATGCACTGCGTAAGAAGCTCCGCAAGTTTGGTATTGGCAAGAAGAAAAAAAGTTACAACAAGAAACAATTACAACAAGGGGTAGCATAATTATGCGTACAGTTATTTTCGGCGTTGATGGTCTGACGTTTAGCGTTCTGCATCCATTGATTCAACAAGGAAAACTGCCCAATTTTAAAAAGCTGAGCGAGCAGGGTTGTGAGGCGATTCTGGAGTCCAAGTATCCACCTCTCACTCCCCCAGCCTGGACATCGCTCTCAACCGGCGTGAAACCTGCTCGTCACGGTATCTATGATTTCTGGGCCTATGAAGGACAGCATGTGAGAGGGGCTTCACGCAAAACGCATATTCTCTCGCGCAGACGAGCAGAGAAAGCCATCTGGAATATTCTGAGTGAATATGGCAAACAGGTACTCGTGGTGAACGTACCGGCCACCTATCCACCGGAGACGGTCAATGGCATTATGGTGAGCGGCTACATGACGCCCGGCATTGCAGCGGAGTTCACCTATCCGACAACTTTCAAGGAAGAAATCTTTCAGGTGGCACCTCACTACCAAATCGACCTGGAAGTACATGCCTACGAGCGTTTGAAACAGGTGGGCAAAGTCGGGCCAATCGTTGATGCCATTCTGCGTATGACCGAACAACGTACCAAACTCATGTTGCATATGCTCAAAGAGAAGCCTTGGGACTTCGCTTACTTGGCCTATATCGGTGCGGATCGCCTGCAACATCCGCTCTGGGAAGAAGTGATCTCCCTTGATCCGCGCACCAACGAGTACTATGAGATGATCGATGATGCGCTAGGACAGGTATTAGCACTTCTTGGCCCGGACGACAGCCTCTTCGCTGTCTCCGATCATGGCTTCCGAGGACATAGCATCTACTTTGATATTAATGAATACTTCTATCAGAAAGGGCTGCTCTCGTTCGGCTCCGCCTTTGAAGCCAGTCGTCGCAAAGCCGGTCGGGCGGCGCAAATAAGACAAATTGTGACTCATCTGGGTCTGCGCTCCCTAGCTCGTAAGGTTAAAAAGTCACTCAAGTCGGCAGGACTGGGCGCGCCAATTAGCGATGAGCAAGGCTTAAATAAACCCGTTCTTGAAGATATAGACTGGGATAAGACACGCGCCTACGTTCCTTCTTTATCAGGCTTCCCCTCTGGCTACGCCGATATCTTCCTGAGTCCTGATATGACGCAAGAGGAAATAACTGCCCTCTGCAACGAGCTCAAACAGCAGCGTCATCCTAAGACAGGCCGTCCACTCATAGATGAAGCTTTCAGTACAGAGGTCTACGGACGTGGCCAGTTCGCTCCCAGTGAGCCACATCTCTTGCTCTTGCCCAATGATGAGATTACCTTCCGTGTAGAGTTGGGTAATGAACGTATCTGGGAAGACCTAGGCAAAGCCTACGGTTCCCATCATAAGAATGGTATCTTCTATGCCTATGGCAAAGGCATTAAACAGGGCTTCAAAGCTCCCAATGCCGAGATCTATGATCTCGTACCTACGGTGCTACGCAGTATGGAATTACCTTTGCCCTATGCCTTCGATGGGCGCGTATTAGATGAGTTGTTCGTTGAACAAAAAGCAGCAGAGCAGCATACTGTAGCGGCAGGCAACGAGAATGGACTGGCCCGACGTAAACTCAAAAAATTGCTCGAAGCATAATAGAACAGAGTTCCAAAGGGTAGCGCGTAGGGGCCCTTGTGGCCGCCCATTATGTCCAATAGCAGAAAGAGAAAGAAAAACACATATGCGTACAGTTATCTTTGGCGTCGATGGCCTGACGTTTCGCATTATCCACCCATTGATAGAGCGTGGCGAATTGCCCAACTTTAAGAAGCTCCAGGATGAAGGTTGCGAGGCCATTCTTGAGTCCAAATATCCACCACTCACGCCGCCAGCTTGGACATCGCTTTCGACCGGCTTGAAACCCGCTCGCCATGGTGTCTATGATTACTGGATTTATGCTGACGAAGCCAAAAAAGGCGTCACTCGTAGCGTACATGTACAGACACAGCGTCGGGCTGAGAAGGCCATCTGGAATATTCTCAGTGAATACGGCAAACAGGTGCTGGTCATTAACGTACCGGCCACGTATCCACCGGAGACGGTCAATGGCATCATGGTAAGTGGCTATCTAACGCCCAGTACCGAGGTTGAGTTTACCTATCCTGCCTCCTTTAAGGAGGAATTATTCCAGGTGGCACCTCATTACCAGATCGTTCCTGGCGACGAATATGAGAACCTGCGCCTGAAATTACAGGTTGGTGACATGGTCGATGTCCTTTGTCGCATGACGGAGCAGCGTACCAAACTCATTATACACATGCTCACTAAGAAGCCGTGGGATTTCTGCTACCTGGCCTATGTCTGCTGCGACCGCCTCCAACACCAACTCTGGGAAGAAGCCACTGCTCTTGATCCGCGTACAAACAGATACTATAAGATGCTCGACGACGCATTGGGGCAGATTATGGCTATGCTCAGTCCTGACGATAATCTCTTCGTCATCTCTGATCATGGTTTCCGTGGACACCACAGCTACTTCGACATTAACGAATATCTGCTCAGCAAAGGGCTGCTTACCCTTGAGTCAAAAGTACAGGCGGCACGTAAGCAAGCGGGGCGTGCCAGCATGCTCAAACATATTGCTAACCGCCTCGGTCTGCGTCCTCTCGCCCGTAAACTGAAACGCTCTCTCAAAGCGGCAGGTATCTGGGAAAATGCTGGTATCGATGCCGCCCGACCTCTACTCGAAGATATTGACTGGGATAAGACTCTAGCTTATGTTCCTTCTTTCTCCGGCTTTCAGGGCGGCTACGCGGATGTCTTCCTGAGTCCTGATATGACTTCGGAGCAAATCCAAGAACTCTGCGATGACCTCAAACGCCAGCGTGATCCCAAGGACGGTCAAGCCTTGATCGATGCCATCTATACCACCGAGGTCTTTGGCTCTGGCCCTTATGCTCCTAAAGAGCCACACCTGTTGCTGCTGGCCCAGGATGGTATAACCTTTCGTATGGAGATGGGCAATAAACGCATCTGGGAGGACATCGGCAAAACGTTCGGCTCACACCATAAAAATGGCGTTCTCTACGCCTATGGCAAAAACTTCAAACACGGTTTCCATGCTCCTAACGCCGAAGTCTTTGACCTCGTGCCAACCGTACTCACCAGTATGGGCTTGCCCTTCCCCTACAGCTTCGATGGTCGCATTCTGGATGAGCTGTTTGTCGAGGGCAAGCAGGCGCAGCAGACCGCGACTGAGGCTGCTAATGGCAGTGAAGGTGGTCTGGCTCGTCGAAAGCTCAAGAAACTGCTTGAGGCATAAGTTTTCTCTAACTGAAAAGGGCGATGACCTGCGCAAGGTCATCGCCCTTTTCAGTTGGAGCAGTATTAGCCCATATCCGGGTTGCTGTTATCATCCAGATAGGCTGGCATAGTCGGCACACCAGGCACAACATGTGTCATATGTGCGCTTACCGCGGGACACCGATAGGTGGCTGGATTGAAGGGATCCGTCCAACTCGTGGGCTGGCTGGCACTGCCATCACCAAAGACAAAGGAGTAAGCCTTACAGCCTGTGGGCAGGGTCGTTTGATACTGGAAGAGCGCACCTGCTTTGTAGGTACTCTGATTACAAGCACTGGAAACACAGGTCATGGCAAAGGGTTTGTTATCAATGTACACCAGGGCCGAGGTGGGAGTATTGCCATTGATTTCAGTATAGGTAGTCTGGAAGGTGAAGGTCGTGGTACTGCTGGCTGCACCTGACTTGCTCAGGATCAGAGGTGTGATCGAGGGTCGTGATGAATTTTCGTAGTAAGCAGGACCCGAGCCATCATCAAAGACGAAGCGATGATAGTGGTTGCCGATACTCAGCGTATTGATGCTGAAGGTGTAGGTCACACCAGTTTTGTAGTTATAGGGAGTCGGCCCCGTTGGCTTCATTGTGTACTTTGTGCCATCAATATCAACCTCTGTTTTCGTTGGCGCAAGTCCCTTGAACGACTGGTAAAGGGCAGTGTAGGTAATAGTTGTGCCAGGTAAGGCCGCATTCTGGCTTAAGCCAGTGGTTAACCGCCAGGGATAGACTTGAGGGCCAGAGTAAGGGATACCGTTATCAGGTAGGGTTATCGTGTTGCCATTCTCAGTGGTAGTAAAGAAGAAGGTGTGCACCACGGTTGTTTTCACTCGCGTCTTGTACTGGTAGAGGACACCCTGTGAGTTGGTGGCGGTGCGACTCATCGGGAAGGTGGTACCATCGATGTTCACGTTGATCGTGGGATTACTATTGGTGCCTGCATAGATGACGCTATAGGTGTAGGTATCCTGCGATGAGCCAACATCGGGATTGACCCCACCTTGCAAGGGATGAGAGTTGTAGGAGACACCCTTGGCTATCTGTAAGACCGTTGAGTAAGGAACCGGATTAAGAATGAGCGGCTGCACTGGTGTCTGGCTAAAGTTGAAGAAATCCATCAAATCGCTAATCTGAGAGAGGCTGTCGCGTTGGCCCAGGGCACCTTCACGCAAACCGAAGTCCCCTTCGATGAACTTGACAAAAGAGCTGAATTCGCCTTCAGCATGCGAAATGTAGCCAGCTTTGTTGGGATAGGGGGAGATGACGATCAAGGGCACACGTGGCCCCAGACCCACGCCATCAATGACCGGTGGCACCACATGATCGTAGAGACCGCCCCAGTCATCCCAGGTCAGGAAAATGGCTGTATTAGCCCAATATTTGCTTTGCATGATGGCAT